>ERZ1023418.160-NODE-160-length-14596-cov-4.220205_pt1 | contig 14596 bp, 10 predicted proteins | sample MGYA00380511_ERZ1023418 | MGnify/ENA primary metagenome ERZ1023418 (study PRJEB33173, sample SAMEA4830370) | metagenome | study: EMG produced TPA metagenomics assembly of the PRJEB25223 data set...
AAATGATGATAAAAATCAATCAATTGCCTTGCAGGTTATTACCCAGTTAGACGAGTATTTTAATGGTGAACGCATGGTATTTGAATTACCGCTTGATTTATCACATGGTACCGATTTTCAGATAAAAGTTTGGCAAACGCTCTGCCAAATCCCTTATGGACAAACGATAAGTTACAAAGAGCTGGCAACCATGATAAATAAGCCCACCGCACATCGTGCCTGTGCTAACGCCAATGGCAAAAACTTAATCTCGCTTATCATACCGTGTCATCGTGTGATAGCATCGGACGGTACGCTAGGTGGGTATACAGGTGGGGTGGATATTAAAGAAAAATTATTGGCGTTAGAACAGGGTTATTTGACATAAAACACCAATGCCAAAAACCCGATGATATTTAATGCAACTGTGATATAAAATACCACCCTAAAATCAGCTTTGGTGGCTTTATGGTTTAATAATTTATGAGCAAAAGTCGCCCCAATCCAACCGCCCAAAACATCAATGGTGTGTAAGGTATTTTCGGGGATTCGCCATTGGTTATTTTGGGCTTTGACTTTGTCTTGATAATATATAAAAAAGCTGACAATGCCCATAATAAAATACACGCCCAATAGCTTTAAAGAAAAACCGCTCATTAATAAAACAATCGCTAAAATCAGCAAATACACCACGCTAACACCGCACAATAAATTTAACTGACCGTGTTTTTGTTCTTGGCGTTCTTGATAGGCTTTGTAAGCTTGTTGTTTTTGTTTTCGTTCTTGCTGTTTTTGGGCGACAAATTGGGCTTCTTGGATATTGATTGCCACAGGTCTGCCTTGTTTGTCTTGTCCAATATCAAACAAAACCTGCTCGCCAATATTGGGGTTTCTACCTGCTTTAAATCGGCTCACGTGAAAAAAGATTTGTCTGTTTTTATTATCAAATTGGATGAATCCAAATTTGCGTTCATTGTCAAATTTGGCAATCGTACCATGATGTTTTTGCATATCAATCCTTGAAAGTTGCTAAAAATACTTAATAATGACAGTCATCTTAAACCAATGGGTTAATGACTGCCAAAAATGAATAACCTAAAAAATATAACCCAACCCCATAATAATTATACAAATAATACTTATACAAAATTTACGGTCTGGCAAGTAAAATAAGTGGCAATAAAGCTCCATAACCCTCTTTTTGCATCTGTGCTTTTGGTATGAATTTTAGTGCATTGCCATTGATACAATAACGCAAACCCCCTCTGTCTTGCGGCCCATCAGTAAATACATGTCCCAAATGTGAATCCGCCACTCTTGAACGCACTTCTGTGCGAATCATATTATAACTGTCGTCTTTGTGTTCGGTGATGACCTCTGGGGTGATGGGTTTTGTAAAGCTTGGCCAACCACAGCGAGAATTGTATTTGTCGGTAGATAAAAATAAAGGTTCACCACTAACAACATCTACATACAAGCCGTCATCAAATAATTGGTCATAGTCATGACTAAATGCCCATTCTGTTTTTGCTTGTTGCGTGATGCGATATTGGGCATCGGTCAGGGTTTGTTTTAAATTATCTTTATCAAAATTTTGATAGCGTGTTGGTTCTAATGCTTCATCAACGGTCTTTGCCTCATCCAAAGTATTGGGGCTGTTTTTGGTGATTTTTTTATTGGCAAGACTTAAATCAACATGACAATAACCGTCAGGGTTTTTGGTAAGATAATCTTGATGGTAGTTTTCTGCCATGCTAAAATTGGATAACGGCAGGTTTTCAACGGCAATTTTTTGTTGGTACTTATCTTGTAAGGCGTTTAGTGCTTTATCAATGACCGCTTTATCTTGTGTATTGACGTAATAAATGCCCGTGCGATACTGTATGCCACGGTCATTGCCTTGCTTGTTGATGCTGGTGGGGTCAATAATGCGAAAATAGTACTGTAATAATGTATCTAAATCCACTTTGTCAGCATCATATGTTACCTTGACGGTCTCGGCATGACCTGAACCTCTGATGACCTCCTCATAGCTTGGATTTGGTAGATTTGGACTGCCATTGGCATAGCCACTTACCGCATCCAAAACGCCGTCAATGCGTTCCATATAAGCCTCAACACCCCAAAAACAGCCCCCTGCCAAATAGATGGTGCTCACGTTAGCCGTATTGCCATTACTGTTGTAATAGTTGGTGTTTTGGCTGGGTCGGGTCATGGTGCTGTTTTGTGTTTTTAAGGCTTCTAGGGCATTAGGATTATCTGCCAAATAGTTTATTTGTTCTTGGCTTAGATTTCCCCTGTTAAGATACACAAGTTTACCGTGTTTGTCTAATATTGCCCAACTTGGATAGGCTTGTACGCCCAGCTGAGTGATGATTTTCGCTTCTGTGTCAATTAGTACAGGTAAGGTAGGATAGTCTGCTTGTAATACTTGATACCAATCTTTAAAGGCCTGAGTGGGTTTTTCTCCAAGGTGATTTGGGCTGACAACAGTAACAATATTAAAGTCTGAAAATTTGGGGTCGTTGTGCCAGTCTTGTGTTTCTTGTAGTGTGCCTAGGCACAGAGGACACCAACTTGCCCAGAATTTTACCAATGTGGGTTTATTTGGATTGATGACCTCTTTGCCTGTATCGCCCAATCCTGAGGTTATCTGAGGTAAGTTGTGCAGTTGCGATAATAACTCATTGGGTAATACATCGTTACTTTGGTGTAGCTCGGTTTGGTTGCCATGATGGTCATTGATACTTTTACCACAAGCGATGAGCGTAAAGATGCGTGTGGTGGCACTAAGTCCAAAAATGCCAATATTTTTGATGAATCGTTTGGAAAACATGCTTAATTTACTCCTGTTGTAACCTATTATCTAAATGGTGTCGCCAGCTGTTTTTATCAATGATGCACGTGCGACACCGTACCTATGTTACGTTTAGTATTTATACTCACTTGCCTTAAAAGGACCGTTCACATCTACTCCCAAATAGTCCGCTTGTTCTTGGGTGAGTTTGGTCATCACACCATTAAAACCTGCAACCATGGCAGCAGCCACCTCCTCATCTAGCTTTTTGGGTAGGACTTTGACATAGACGCTGTCTTGTTTTTTATCAGCTGGCAGTTTGGCAAAGGCTTCTTGATACAGATGAATCTGGGCAAGTACTTGATTGGCAAATGAACCATCCATGATGCGAGAGGGGTGTCCTGTGGCGTTGCCTAAGTTGACAAGACGACCTTCGGATAAAACAATCAGATAATCCATTTCATCATCGGAGCGATAGACTTGATGAACCTGTGGTTTGACCTCTACCCATTTCCAGTGTTTGCGCATAAAATCAGTGTCAATCTCGGTATCAAAATGCCCAATGTTGCACACAACGGCCGTGGATTTTAAGGCTTTTAACATTTGGGCATTACACACATGGTAGTTGCCTGTGGTGGTAACAACAAGGTCAGTATCTGCCATCAGTGTGGTGTTTACTCCTTGACTTTGCTCACCATCTATAAATGGCGATACCAACTCATAGCCATCCATACATGCTTGCATGGCACAAATGGGGTCAATCTCGCTCACACGCACAATCATGCCCTCTTGACGTAGGCTTTGAGCTGAGCCCTTGCCCACATCACCATAGCCGATGACAAGTGCACGCCGACCAGATAAAAGCATGTCCGTACCACGTTTGATGGCATCATTTAAAGAATGACGACAGCCGTATTTGTTGTCATTTTTGGATTTGGTAACAGCGTCATTGACATTGATGGCGGGGACTTTGAGTTCTCCTTTGTGAAGCATTTCAATCAAGCGGTGCATACCTGTTGTGGTTTCTTCTGAGATGCCATGAATGTTATCTAACATTTGTGGGTATTTATTATGAATGAGTGCAGTCAAGTCGCCTCCATCATCTAAGATAAGGTTGGCATCCCACAATTTGCCATCTTTGTGAATTTGTTGCTCTAAACACCATTCATATTCTTCTTCGGTTTCGCCTTTCCATGCAAAGACAGCAATGCCAGCATCTGCCATGGCAGCGGCGGCATGGTCTTGGGTGCTAAAAATGTTGCATGACGTCCAACGAACCTCTGCCCCCAGTGCAACCAATGTTTCAATGAGTACCGCTGTTTGGATGGTCATGTGGATACAGCCCACGATTTTTGCCCCTGCCAGTGGTTGCAGACTTGCGTAACGTTTGCGAATGCCCATGAGTGCAGGCATTTCAGTTTCAGCAAGTTTAATCTCTTTACGGCCAAAGCTGGCAAGGCTAATATCGGCGACTTTGTAGTCGGTGGGGTTTGACGCTGCGTTCATACAGTTTTCCTTAAAAATGAATTGATAAACAGGGCGTGTTGACTTTTATAACACAATTTAATATTTACAAATATTTTAAAAACAACATAATGTTTTTGCATGAAAAAAATCTTGTTTGATAAAATGACCATCAAACTTCACTTTTTCCTTGAAAAACGTGCGATTTTTCGTGATTTTCATTGCAAATACAAAGATTTAACACGTCCTAAAAAACGCAGATGTCGTTGTTTTATAATGGTTAAAATACGGCTAAAAATACATTAAAAATTGGACGTACAAGACAAAAGGCGGACACGTTCTATTTAGCCAATAATATCAAATCATTAAACCAAGCCTGACTTAAAAAAGTTGCAACATCTCTTGGTGTGTTCATTATACCAAAATAAGAATAAATTTCAAAATAACAAATTTTAGACCAAGCGGATAATATTACATGATAAAATAGCCGATTTTAAAAAATCATATTCATCATGCCTACCGTGCCAAAATCTGTGTTTCGTCCGATATCCTTTATCAAATCCTTTATCAAGTCCTGCCTTGTCATCGCCCTAACCGTGTTGTCTCTTGCCTTGCCTGTGGCAGGTTTTGCCAATGTTGTCTTAGCTGACAACATCTCCAAAGGTGAGGCATTTGCACCACAAGACAGTTTTGGGCGTGATACACCAAGAAGCACCATACAAAACTTTGTCAAGGCCTTGTCAGATAAGGATGTGGATTTGAGTGCAAAGTATTTGGACTCTGACTTTTTAAAAAAACAAAAAACCTCTGATGCCATCATTCATGACCTAAAAATCGCCCTTGACAAAGGTGGACGTTTGCATCCTGATTTGGCAATCAGCGATAAAAGTGAGGGCGATTTGGCAGACAGATTGCCAAGCAATCTAGAAAAAGTTGGTACCATTCATGTTGGTGATGACAAAATAGACTTGCTACTTGTCAGAAAAACTGACAAGGATAATGTGGTTTATTGGCAAATTTATAAAGACACGCTTACCAAATTGCCCAAAAATTTGACCGAAAATCGTACCACGCTTGCCGATGCCTTTGGGTTTGATTTTGTTGGCGATAGACAGCTTTTGGGGCATAAAATATCAGACATTGTGTCGTTTATTATTTTGACGGTCATTGGCTTGTCACTGCTTTGGGGTGGGCTTTGGATGGTGTGGGGGGTGTTTGCCTTTTTATATCCCAAAGTGCGTGGCAAACCCTTTGGCATACCCTCCAAAGCCTTGCTGCCTTTGGCGGTGGTGATTTTGGCATCCATGCTCCCTGAGATGATGGTGCAAATGGCGGTGCCTGTTACGCTACGTTCAGCGGTAACTCGGGGCATTGAAGTGGTGGCGTGGCTGGCTACTGCTTGGCTTGTGCTTAGGGTGATTGATGTGGTGTTTATGCGTGCCGAGAACAACAGCCGAAAGCACAGGCGTTTAGAGCAGGTATCCATTTTAAATCTGTTTCGCAAAGTTGCCAAAGCCTTTATGCTGGTTTTGGCGGGCATCATTATTTTTGGTAATTTGGGTTTTGATTTGACCACGGGGATTGCCGCTTTGGGAGTGGGGGGACTTGCTCTTGCGTTTGGTGCACAAAAAACCATTGAAAATCTCATCGGCTCGGTGATGGTTGTGGCAGACAGACCCATACGCATTGGCGATTATTGCCGATTTGGTAACATGGAGGGGACAGTGGTGGATATTGGCATTCGTTCAAGTCGCATTCGTACGCTGTCTCGGACGATTGTAACTGTGCCAAATGGCGAGTTTAGTGCCATGCAGATTGAAAACTATGATGCTCGGGACATGTTTTATTTTTATCATTTTTTATACCTAAAACGCACAGCAAATCCTGATGAAATTGGTAGGCTTATCAAAGATTTACAGCTATTTTTGGAAAATCATGTCTATGTGAATGATGAATGGACGTTGGTAAGATTGAGTGAGTTACGCCAAGATGCTTTTGTCATTGAAATGCGTTGTTATCTAAATGCCTCCGATGTTACGGTGTTTTGGAAAAAGCAAAGTGAACTGCTCATTGATGTGTTAAATGAAGTGGCAAAATATGATGTAGAACACGCCTTGCCCAGTCAAGAGATTAAGATTAAAAAGGAGGATGGGTTTGATGAGTTGGCAACATAAAAAGGGGTATAGCCCCCCTTTTTTTTGATTTGAATGCCAATGACGCTAAAAATCAGGGTGTAAAAACCCCAACAAGCCAAATATATATCCTAGTGCCATCGACGTTACGACAAAACCAATCAAAGCACCAATGCTGATTAAGATGGGTTTTAGCCATGTTTTTCGCTCATACTCATCACCTAGCTCATCTTTGACATAGGCAACCTGCTTTTTGCCAAGACCGAAATACCAAGCAAATAGGATGATAAGCCCTGTGGCATTAGGAAGACTGATGCCTGTTGTCATTTCAAAAATAACCAAGCCAAACATGATGGCAAGTACAATAAATGCCAAAGTTTTGCTTTGCTGTGCTAATTCATCTTCGCCCAATTCCTGCCAGTTTAGAGCGTGCATATAAATGGCGACAGGCACGAAAATTAGGCCAATAAAGGTGGCTTTATTGGGGTTCCATAGATAGGGCGTGTAATATTCATCTGGACTAGAATCATAGCTTGGGCTTTGATAGGGGTTAAAGCTTGGCTCGGGTGATGGTTGGTTCTGATGAATGGGTTGTGGTGGGGTAAAAAAGTGAGGTTCTTGGGTTTGTAGTTTGGCATCGTAGTTTGGACGGACGGCGGGGTTTAGTAGCCATTCATTGACTGCTTTGATGACTTTGGGGTCCAAGGTCTGGGCATGGGTATTTAGAGCTTGGCGGATTTGCACATCCGTGGCGTGTGCCGACAATCCTAAGACTTGATAAAGGTTTATCATGTATTATCCTAATATTTCAAAATATAACCATATCATACCACAATATTACTATAAAATAAAAAGAAAAATTATTTATGAGTGATGATTTCTTACTAACCCATGAAAATTTATTATCAATGACCCAAAAAAGCTTTGTTTTGTAAAAATATTGTTACAATGCCCATCTTTATAAAAATATGGCAACAAAACAATCATGAACAAAAACACGCTTATCATTGGCTTTATGCTATTTGCCTTTTTCTTTGGTTCGGGCAATTTAATTTTTCCACCCAAATTGGGCTTTGAAAGTGGGCAATTTTTTATCCCTGCTATGTTGGGTTTTATCTTGACAGGTGTGGGTCTGCCTTTGGCGGTTTTGATGATTGGTTCAAAGTATGACGGTGGCTATCAGCATGCTCTTGCTAAGATTCACCCTTGGTTTTCGGTGGCATTATTGTCAGCGATTTATCTGACCATCGCTCCGTTTTTTGTCATTCCACGCACAGGGGCGGTGGCGTATGAGATGGCGGTGTTGCCATTTTTGCAGGCACCAAACTGGACAAGCCTGTTCATCTTTACCGTGATTTATTATGCCATCTCACTGTGGCTGTCTATTAATCCGAGCAAATTGGTTGACCGTATTGGAGCGATTTTAACGCCCATCTTATTTGTTACAGTATTGGCACTTATTATCATCGCATTTATTAAGTTGGGTGCTAATCCTGCCAGTATTGCCCTGCCAAATTATGATGGTAAGGCGTTTTTTATTGGTTTTTTAGAAGGATATAACACCATGGATATGATTGCATCTGTGGCGTTTTCAGTGCTGGTCATGAATGCCATTAGCCAAAAACTCGGTAAGCGTGCTGATTTGTTTGTTGAGACCACAAAATCAGGGCTGATTGCCATCTCTGCATTGGCACTGATTTATCTGTCCCTTGGCTGGATTGGCAATCATCTGCCCATATCATCAGATGAGATGACACAGGTGGCGGACAAAGGGCAAAACATCGGCACGTTTATTTTGAATAAATCGGCGGTGTTGGGTTTTGGCTCATCAGGTGGGGTGGTGTTAGGATTGATTGCCTCTTTGGCGTGTCTGACCACAACCGTGGGTCTGACTGTATCAGCATCGGAGTATTTTCACAAAATTTTTCCCAAAATCGGTGCGGTGAAATTATCTTACAAATCCTATGCCATCACCTTTACACTCATCGGTTTTATTTTGGCAAATCAGGGACTAAGTGCGGTAATTGACAAATCCATTCCTGTGCTGTTGGTATTGTATCCAATTACCATGACAGCGATGATTTTGTTGGGATTGCATCTCATCAAGCCCCTGCCTGCCATCGCCAAACAAGTAAGCCTTGCTTTGGTAACGATGGTATCGGTGCTGTCTGTTGTGGGCGTGAGTGTTCCTTTGAATGAGTATTCTATGCAATGGTTGCCTTTTGCTGCTGCTGGGTTGATTGTTGGGTTGATTATTGATAATTTAAAAAGGTAAATTAAAACCCAAGCAGACATCATCTTAAATGCTTGTCACATCAACAGTATCTTCCTTAAAGCAAAAAAACCGTCCAAATCATTGAACGGTTAATTGCATCAGTTCAAATCAATCATGGGTGTTTTGAAGTTTGGGGTCAGCAAAGACCACAACCTCTTCTTCAAATTCAGGCTTGATACGCACCACAAAATCTTCACGAGACAATCCCATGCGCAAAGGCACAGAACTGGCAACATAGATGGATGAATATGTCCCTGCAATGGTACCGATAAATTGAGCCAAGGCAAACCAAAATAACCCATCTCCCCCCAAAAATAGCAGAGCAAGTACAACCACAAAGACCGTGCCAGAGGTCATACAAGTACGGCGTAGGGTTTCGGTCAAGGACAGGTTAATAATCTGACGAGGCAACAGTCCACGCACACGGCGAAAATTCTCACGGATGCGGTCATAAACCACGATGGTGTCATTCACCGAATAACCGATTAAGGCCAACACAGAGGCCAGTACCGTCAAATCAAATGGCCAACCAAACATGGCAAACAGTCCACACACCACAATCACATCATGGAATAAAGCAAGTGTTGCTCCTACCGCCAGCTTAAACTGAAAGCGGATGGAGATATATACCATCATTAAGATGAGTGCCAACCCTAATGCCATGAGTGATTGTGTGTAGACCTCTTTGCCTACCTGACTGCCAATGATATTGACGTTGTCCACTTTGGCAGGATTGTTGGGCAAGTTTAAAGCCACGCTTAGGGCAGTACTTAGACCCTCTGGGTCTTTATTTTCCTGAGGTGGCAGACGAATTAACAGCTCTTGACGTGTGCCAAGATACTGTACGATTGCATCATTAAAACCTTTGTCAGATAGGGCAGAGGCAACCTGTGCTTGTTCCACAGGTTGGCTATACGCCACATCGGCAGAGATACCACCTGTAAAGTCTAATCCAAGATTTAAACCCTTAGTGGTGATGGCGATGAGACTGGCAATCACCAAGATGGCAGAGATAACCATCATGGGAATCTCTATTTTCATAAACCCGATGATGCGTCTGTTACCAAGCAGTTTAACACCACCTTCTTTTTCAGCAAATTCATCGGTCTGAGCGATGACGGCTTGATTGTCAAGACTGGCATTGGCGGCGGCATTGCTGCCTTTACCATCACGGCGTGGAGTACGACGACGGCGGGTCTTGTCAGTACTGTTGAGATTGTCGTTATTGTCTGTCATCTCCTGCTCCTAACCGATACTGATTTTGGTGAGATTTTTGCGATTACCGTACCAAATTTGCATCAAGGCACGAGTTACGATGATGGCGGTAAACAAGGAAGTGATGATACCGACAGCAAGCGTGATGGCAAAGCCCTTAATGGGTCCTGTACCGATGGCAAATAAGATAAAGGCAACGAGCAATGTGGTTAAATTACCATCAAAGATGGAGCTAAATGCACGGTCAAAGCCTGTAACGATGGCAGATTTTGGTTTGGCACCACCGGCAAGCTCTTCACGGATTCGCTCAAAAATCAGCACGTTGGCATCAACCGCCATGCCCATGGTCAGTACAATCCCAGCGATACCAGGTAAGGTCAATGATGAGCCAATGATGGACATGACCGCCGCCAGTGCGATGATATTAAAGGCAAGGGCAATGTTAGCAATCACACCGCAAGCACGATAAAATACAATCATCCATAAAAATACAAGCAGATAGCCAATTTTAGAGGCATTAAGCCCTTTATCAATGTTGTCTTGACCCAGTGATGGACCAATGGTACGCTCTTCAACAAAGTACATGGGTGCAGCCAACGCTCCGGAGCGAAGTAGTAGAGCAAGCTCAGATGCCTCAGCAGGGCTGTCTAGTCCTGTGATGACAAAGGATGAACCTAACACCGCTTGGATGGTAGCACGGTTGATGACACGAGCCTCGCTATAAGGTTGGCGTACTTCTTTGGTCTCGCCTGTGGCAGAGTCAATCTCATAGCCAACACGTTGTTTATTTTCAATAAACAGTACTGCCATCTGCTTACCCACACTGGTGCGAGTGGCGTTTTGCATAAGGCGACCACCTGCTGTGTCTAGGGTAATGGATACCTGTGGACGACCATTTTCATCAACACCAGATTGGGCATTTTGGACTTTATCACCGGTAACGATGGCTTGACGGTCTAGCAGTATGGGAGGGCCGTCTAATGTGCCAAAAGCAAAGGCTTCGCTGCCAGCAGGAGCAATACCTCCTGTAAAGTGGTGAGTGTCTTCGCTGACCATACGAAACTCTAAATTTGCCGTACGACCCAATACACGTTTTGCCTCGGCGCTGTCTTGGACACCAGGCAATTCAACGACGATGCGGTTAGTGCCTTGTGACTGTACCAGTGCTTCTGCCACGCCAAGTTCGTTGATGCGGTTACGCAGTGTTGTTAGGTTCTGACCGACGGCGTATTCATTGACTTGGTTTAGGGCTTGTTCGGTATAGCTAAGCTCCAATACCGCTCCATCATTACTGGCAAGAGGTTTTAGCACAAAATCCATCATGCTCCCTTGTAGGGCATTTTGAGCCAGATTTCGTTCATCATTGCTATTGAAAGTCAATACCATGCCATTTTGGGTGGTTCTTAGGCTTTTGATGGCGATTTTGGCGGTACGCAGGTTACGACGCACCTCTTGGGTGGCGACTGTCAGACGTTGCTCTAATGCTTTATCCATATCAACTTCTAGGACAAATCGCACGCCCCCACGCAAGTCCAGTCCCAGTTTCATCGGTTTTGCTCCGATACTTTTGAGCCATTGGGGTGTGGTTTGAGCCAGATTTAGTGCCACAACGTAGTTTTCACCTAAGTTTTGGCGTAGGGTCTCTTGGGCTTTGAGTTGGTCTTCGGCAGTATTTAGGCGAATCAAGGCACTGTTATTGGCAAAGCTGCCATCATGATATGCCAAACCAGCTTTATCAAGCAATGCCTGTGATTGTACCAGTACATCAGAGGTCAGTTCTGTGCCAGCACTGGCACCTGTGATTTGTACCGCAGGTTCGTCAGGATAGAGGTTGGGCAGAGCGTACAAGCCAGCAATGGCCAGCACCACAGCGATGAGTATGTATTTCCAAGCAGGGTAATGCATAAGGACTTCTTTACAAAGGTTGATGGTGTGGATTTGGATGATTTAAAATCAATGAATCTGAGTTTATCAGCCAAAACCTTTAATCTTTATAATGACAATGATTTTTGTTAAGTCATCATTTGGTATTGCTAATGTTTTAAAGGATGGTTTAGATGACTTAAAGGATGAATTGGGCTTATCCCTTATCCTTTTGTCCAATTGTCCAATCTAATTTATCCAATGTTATCAATGTTAGACACGCCTAGATGTTATCAATGGTGCCTTTGGGCAATACGCTCATCACAGAGGCACGTTGGATTTTAATGTCCGTGTTGTTATTTAGGGCGATGAGTGCATAGTCGCCATCAATCTTTTTAATACGACCGACCAAACCACCAGCGAAAACCACCTCATTATCAACCGTCAAAGCATTGACCATGGTACGATGCTCTTTGGCTCGTTTGGACTGTGGGCGAATGATGAGAAAATAAAAAATGGCAAAAATGGCAATCATTGGCAATACTGACAAAAAAGAATTGGGCTGAGCAGGTGCAGCGGTTGCCAAAACAGAAGATAACATGAGCATTCCTAAATTTTTAAAACGAAAAATAACGCATATCATACCATAAAACAAACGCAATTTAGCAAATTTTACATAAGCCTTTGAAATATTGTATAAATTTTCCCAAAATCATCATTTTATGTTTAATCTAAGCCATGCCATCATCATCGCAAAATCGCCCATTTTATCCTAAAATGCTTGCAGTTGTCATCATTTTGGCTTAATATTAGCGGTTAATTTAAGCCATTCATTCTTTGTATGCCCCGACCGAGATTTTTTCTTATTGCTTTTTATCTATTTGCCATCACACCTAGCATCGCCTTTGCCACAATGGGTCAGAGCGTGGGACAGGCAAATAGCACCAATGTCATTTTGCTGATTTTTTATGTGGTGCTGTCGCTTGTGGTTTCCTTTATTTGCTCCATCTCAGAGGCAACCTTATTGACGATGACCCCAAGCTATATTGATACTCTAAACGAAGACAGCCCCAAAACCGCCGACTTACTGAATGAAGTTAAAGTGGCGAACATTGAAAAATCCATCTCATCAATTCTCACCCTAAATACCATCGCCAATACCTTAGGCTCGCTTGGGGCAGGTTCGCAGGCGACCATCGTTTTTGGCAGTGCGTGGTTTGGGGTGTTTAGCGGTGTGATGACATTGGCGGTACTTATGGGCAGTGAAATCATTCCTAAGACGCTTGGGGCAACCTACTGGCGACGATTTGCTGTGCCTGTGGCGTATTATGTTAAGGGCATTAGTGTTTTGCTGTTCCCCATTGTTTGGGTTGCTGAGAAAGTCTCTCGTTTACTCACGCAGGGCAATAACGAGAACAGTTTTAATCGCCATGAGTTCATTGCCCTTGCCAATCAAGGCGAAATCTCAGGGCAGATGAGTGAGCTTGAGACACGCATCATCAAAAATTCATTGGCACTAAGCATGATTCATGTGGAGAGCATCGTTACGCCACGCTCGGTGATGATTGCCTTTGATGAGAATATGACGGTTGGCGATGTGTTTGCCACACACCCCAAACTGCCATTTTCTCGCTTCCCCATTTTTGATGAAGATTTGGATAATGCCACAGGTTTTGTGCTAAAAAGCGACCTACTTATCGCCAAAGCCAACCAAGAGATTCATACGCCCATCAAAGCCTTTAAGCGAGAGATTACCTTTGTTTTTGCCAAGATGAGACTGTTTGATGTGCTTGATTTGATGTTAAAAGAGCGACTGCATATCGCCCTTGTGGTGGGTGAATTTGGTGAAGTTAAGGGGATTGTTAGTTTAGAAGATGTTCTTGAAACTTTGCTTGGTCTTGAAATTGTTGATGAGATTGACCGTGTTGATGACATGCAAGCCCTTGCCAGACAGCTTATGGACAGACGCATGAGCAGACTGGGTACAACCGTTGCCGATGATGAGAATGTGGGTAATGTTGGCAATATGCCAAATGGGACATAAAAATGCAAATAACTAAAACGCAAATAATAAATATAAGACATCTAAATCAAATACTCTATGATAGCAATGGTCAATAAATGCACAGGATAGAACCAATAAAACAAATAGCGACCACCAAAATCAGACCCTTTTTTGCCATTAAAACCATGGATGAGTAGGGCGGTGAGTATCATGCCAAAGTGCATGTAGCCGAGCCCAACAGTACGATTAAAACCATAAATGAGTACATAAATCACAGGCAAGGATAAAAGATAAGCTCTAAGGCATTTGGCTTTATCTTCATAAAAATAATCAAACAATAAAGTCATGTAAATCATGGCAAAACCATAATCAGATAGGCTAATGATGGGATAAAGTAGGGCAATTAGGATGATTTTTGTCAAGCGATTAATGTTCTTATGATGCCAAATCATCAAAGCGATGAGCGATAGCAAAAGCGAAAACAGCACATTGCCACGCATGAGATTTGCCATCACAGTCCAGTCAGCTTGTCCCCATTGGTGCCATTGATACAACAGCACGACATTTTTGATGCCAATATCAAACAGCCAAAAGGGAATTTGAGCGATAAGAGCGAACAGCCCCAAGCGTTTGGCATAACCTTTGACATCACGAGTATGATAAAACCCCACCACAAGCAGATAACACATATGCGGAGCAACTGACCGCCCCAAAAAATGTGCCATCTCGGACAAATGGGTATTATAATCCCAAAATCGCCATGCCACATGATCAACACTCATAAATAACATGGCAAGCCACTTTAAATAAAAAGCGGACAATGACCGATGGGGGTAACCTCTGGTGCTTCTCATTCGAGTTCTATG
>ERZ1023418.166-NODE-166-length-14192-cov-4.178468_pt1 | contig 14192 bp, 12 predicted proteins | sample MGYA00380511_ERZ1023418 | MGnify/ENA primary metagenome ERZ1023418 (study PRJEB33173, sample SAMEA4830370) | metagenome | study: EMG produced TPA metagenomics assembly of the PRJEB25223 data set...
TTGACTTCCTCCCCTCCCTATCGTTCGGGGATTTCTTCTACAAGACGGTCAAGCCCGACCGCAAGAATGTTCTTAGCGGCATTGATGTCGCTATCATGCCATGTGCCACACTCAGCACAAGTCCATTCTCTTATTCGCAAACCTGCTCTACCTTTCGGACTGTTGCTGTCAATTTGACGGCAACACGAGCAAGTTTGGGTAGTGTATCTTTCATTGACCATCTCAAGCCGACAACCTGCATGCTTGCATTTGTATTCCAGTTGTCGTTTCAGATTAAAAACATAATTATGAACATTTGTTATATAATATTTGCTGCAAGATTTATTCCAAATCACATTGCATAAATCTCTTACCCGTCCATACCATTGTATTAATATTGTATCATCTGCTCATCAAAATTTAGGACGTATCCCTAATGTGTGTTTATATGTTCATTATATAATACATTCGGTTACACATTCAGCATCATCAAGGACATATGCAAAAAAAATTCACAATACCAATCATTTTACTATAAGGTATTTAGCTACCATGTGCAAGACAATAACCACTCACTTGTAGCGATTGATGGGATAAAAGCAGCGTGTGTGCCAGTGAATGCAGACTTGCCCCTGTGGTGGCAACATCATCAAACAGCAATACATGACGAACAGAAGCAGGTAACGGGGTAACGAGGGCAAACGCATGCTCTAGGTTGCTAAAGCGTTCTTGGCGGTTTAGGTGGCGTTGGCTGATGGTATCGTCAATGCGTTGTACGCCCCGCCATATGGGTATCTGCCAATGGTGAGACAGATGGGCAGATAAGATGGTTACAGGGTCAAAGCCACGTTTTTTCAGACGTTTGGCGGTGGTGGGCATGGGCAAGATGACCGCATTGCCATTGAGCTTACCACTGAGATTTCGCTCACCACTCAGCACACCTTTAGGCACAGACAACCGCTCAAGCAAATAACGCAAAATGGGTAATCGACTCATGTCTTCATGAAACTTAAAGGCTTGCACCAGTTGGTTGATGGGATAACGATAAGGGGCAGCCGCTTGGATATCGATGCGAGTGTCTTTTATGACGCTAAATGACGCAGGTGGTGGGGGCAATCTGTGCTGGCAAGATAAGCATAAGACGCCAGTGTCTGCCATGCCAAGCCAATCTGTCCAAGATGCTGTTTTGCCATGTGCTGTCTTGGTATGGTGAAAATTGGCATGGTGAGAGCCAGCACGGCGGTGGGTTTGATACGAGTGGATGCTTGGCTGGCTAAGATGGATACCACAGAGCAAACACCGCTCTTGCCAGCGGTGAGCCAGCCAGCAACCCAACTGATAAGGGGCAAACAAAGGAATGCGAATGCGTGTCATGAAATCATGCTGATGTTAAATCACGGCTGATGCTTGGGCTTGGCATCTTTACAAACCACGCCAGTCATTTAGCATGATGCCCATACCGACAGCGGTGTCTTTGTGGTTGTAGTCGATGATCGACTCGCCATAACCATGAAAAACTTGTAGATAGACATTCACATTATTATCCAGCTGATGGATAAACTCAAGCTCAACAGCCCCTTTTTGTGTGCTGGGGTTGCCCCTTATCATGCCAGAGATGCTGTTTTTTTTGTCTAAGTCATAATAAGCCCTAAGCTCACCGATGCCCCAATGCTCGCTAATGTTTGGGTTGTCATCTGGTTTGTTGTTGGTTCTGGCATTGATTCTTGCCCAAAATTTGGGCACAAGCGTCAGTTTATTCCATTCTGCCCCTGCCATGACATACACCCTATTCCATGAACGTGATAAAGGGTCATCTTCTCCGTTTGAATGGTGAATTAAGCCTGCTCCCAACATTCTTAATCGACCATTAAATGGCAGACTGGCGGTAACAGGTTGAGTGATAAAAATCTCAGGCTGATAGTCTGTGGCACGAAAAGGGCGTGAGTTATCTTCATTATACACCTGCCAATGTGACTGCTGAGTATAACCAAACCAAAGGTCTGAATGAGTATTAAATAGGTCTTCTGCCACCTTGGTTTTGACAGATACTTGTAGCTTTAGCTCAGCGTTACGCCTATCATTATGACTGTACTCTTTGCTGTCTTGGTTGGGCGTTTGTGGACTGCGGTTGGGGGCAGTGTGCACTTGTATGGGTAACAGATACATGGGGTTGTGTGGGCGTGGTTTCCATGTGCCAATGTCACTGTTTTTATCCAAATCATAGGCTAAGCTTAGCGGTGAGTATTTACCGATGTCATTCTCTTTAATACCAACCGTTGATAAGATGTATTGTTCATTTTGTGCCAGTGGCAAACTGGCACCATCGGCTGTTGGGTCTAAAGCGGTTATTGTGTCAGTAATTTGCTTATTATCACCACCAAGATTAACGGTGCTGTTGTTAATGCTGTTGTTGTTAATACTGCTGTTGTTAGGGGTGCTGTCAATCTGAGAGCCAGCAAGCACCACTTGGGGGTTGCCTTTAAAGGTTTTGATTAAGGTTTGACCCAAATCAATGGGTTTTTTTTCCTTAATAAAGTTAGGCAGCGTCCCTGCCTGTGCCACTTTATCAAAACAGGCCAACCGTGTAATATTGGTCTGTATTGATGCACATTCATAAAATAAAGAGGCTTGGTCTTTGCTGTGATTAGGCTCACTTGCCAACTCTAAATTTGCATTTTTATCAGTGGCTGTATGAACGTTTGTATCAATGCCTAACCATGTATCAGTGGTGTCAGTGGCTTGTGCGTTTGGACTGCCTGCCAAGGCAAGTAACCCAACATAAAAAAAGGCATGCTTCATGATAACTTATCCAAGGTATCGATAAAGGTTTGACGTTTGATTTCACCGACTTGCTTTTCTTGTAAATGACCATCAACATAATAAAGCAGGCTTGGCGGCCCAAATAACTGATAACGTGCCAAAATGGCTTTTGACTCTTCTGTGGTCTCAGTGATGTCCAAACGCACCAAATGCCAATCAGCCATTTGTGAGGGTAATTGATTAAATATGCTCTGTTCCATGATGCGACATTCAATACACCAATCAGCAGTAACATCGACGACCACTTTGTCATGTTGTGCCAACAACTGGTCCAGTTCTGCTAAGGTTGTGATGCGTGATTGAGCAAAAGCGGTGTTTGGTAAAGTGTCATTTGCTAATATGCCTGCTGTGCCAGAACCTGCGGTTAATGGTTGCAAAGGATGCCAACTGTCTTTTGCACCCATCGCTGCTCCCACCATCAAACACCCTGCCCACAACAACATCACATAATTCATGGCACGGCTCAGTAAAGGGGTTTTTTGAGACCATTTATGCCACCAAAACGCCACAACTGCAAACCACAACGCCCAAAGCATCAACATCACAGGCGATTGTAAGACACGCTCAAGCAACAATAACGCCACTGCAAATAACAGATACGCCATGCCTTCTTTTATCCAATTCATCCACTCGCCTGCTTTTGGCATCAGCTTGCCCCCTGTGGCAGCCAACACCACCAACGGTAAAGACAAACCCAAACCCAACAAAAACAACGCCATAAAACCAAGTGGCACGCTACCAATGGTGGCAACAGCAAGTAAAGAACCAGACAAAGGAGCAGACACACAAGGGGACACCACCAATGCGGATAATAAGCCCACCAAAAAACTACCACCAACACTGCCCAAACGTTGATTGCCTGCTTGGCTGAGCTTTTGTAATGGCTGACTGATGGCACTGGGCAAACGAAATGACACCACATCCAGCATATATAACGCAAGTAACACAAACACCAAGGCAAACCCACCCAAAATCACAGGGTTTTGTAACCAGCCCAAAATACCCAAAGCCTGCCCAAAATAGGCAATCACCGCCCCAAGCAATCCATACGCCACTGCCACACCCAAAGCATAACTGCCACTTAAAATGACACTGCGACGTGGGCTGCCCTGCTTTTGTTTGGCTACATTGTTGGCAACAATCGGCAACATGGGCAACACGCAAGGGGTGAACGCCAAGGTCAACCCCGCCAAAAATATCAATAGCAACGCCAACGCTGGGTGACTTGCCAGCCCAAATGGATCATTTGCATGAGCGTCTGTATTGGTGCTTGTGGCATTGGTGCTTGTGGTATTGGTGCTTGGCTTTTCTGCCATTTCGGTTAACGTAACGGCATGTGATGGGTCAGCTGGTAGATTATCCAGTGATTGATTGGCAACAACCTGAGTCTCTAAATCTATGCTGGGGTCTATGTTGACATCTGTGCTTGGATTGTCATGTGTTGTGGTTGTGGCATCGTTGCCAGTTATGTCATTTTTGATGGTTGATGACGTGGCGGTATCAGCCGTTTTTTCTTGAGTGTTGTCATTAAGGTTGTTATTAGGGTTGATTGTGTTGGTTTGTTGTGCTGTTTTTACTTTGGAAGTGTCTTTCTTGGAAGCATCTTGCTTGGAAGCATTGTGATTATTGGTTGTTGCTTGCTCGATTGTGATGGGTTCTTGTGTTGCGTGAGCATTATTTTTACCAGTGGCATCTAAACTGATGACAAATTGTGTGTTCTCTGGTGGATAGCACAGACCTGCTTTTGCACAACCTTGCCAGTTGACTGTAACAGGCACATCGGTCAGCCGTTTGCCTTGGGTATTGGTCAAAATGGCGGTGGCGGTAACGTTATTTTGGTCAAATACCGCCACTTTACCAAAACTTGGATCATCAACAAAGTGAGCTGATTTATCAAATTGCAACGGTGTGGCAGTTATGCCATCAGGCAAACTGAGTTTGAGCTTGTCTCGATACAGATAATGACCGGGGGTGATGTCAACATACACAGACACCTTATCGCCTTGAATGCTGGGCATGACATTAAAAGCCTGATGAACGGGTAAAAACTTACCACCACTGGTCTGCTCAGAAAACAAATCATTCAAGCCAGCACCATGCACCGCTTGCAAAGGCATCGCCCCTAAGGTCATCAGCCCCATTGTCAGTACCAATGCGTTGGTAATCACAGCATTGGCAATCACACAATCTGATGTCATGCCTTGTTTTTGCAGACGATTTTGTATTAATTTAACAGCTTTCACGTTCACAACCTTTTAATTATTTAACTTTTTACCGCTTTATTTTAATCTGAGATTGACGGTATTTTATCCGTCAATATCTAATTAAGTACTGGCATACAAATCCCTGTCCATTCCCTCACCGCCCACTTGACCATCTGCCCCAAGTGAAAACAAATCATAAGGACGACCCTCTGTACCAGGTGAGACATACTGAATTTCATTATCCCAACCATCGGTTGGATAGTCGCCTTTAATATAGCCACCTTCGGGGAAGTTTTTAGCATCATTAACAGGGTGAATTAAGGCATCCAAGCCTTGGGCGGTGGTTGGATAGCGTCCATTATCGATGCGATACGTGTCCAGCGCATTCGAAAGGCTAGATAATTGCACTTCGGTGGTCTTAACACGAGCCTTATCACTTTGCCCCACCACACGAGGCACTACTAACCCTGCCAAAATGGCTAAAATGACAATGACAACCATGATTTCTATTAAGGTGAAGCCAGCTTGGGCTTTTCTTATCGACAAAGAACACTGAGAAGCAGAAGAAGGAATGTTATTCATAGGACTAAGGTTCTCATAAGGCTAAGTTTCTTTTCATATTATAAATGCCAATTATTGCTCAAGTATTACGCAATTATCCTGCCAAGTCATTCATATTAATGATGGGCAACATCACCGCCATGACAATCACCATCACCACCACCCCCATGAACACCAACATCAACGGCTCAAGTAATGCCAATAATGTACTGATAAAATTGGTGGCTTGATTTTCTTGCATTTTTGCTGCTCTTGCCAACATATCATCCAATTCACCTGAATTTTCACCACTTTTTATCATTTGCACCATCATCGGCGGAAAGTAAGGTGAATTTTGTAACTGTCCTGATAAGCTTGCCCCCTCAGTAACTTTATCAGCGGCTGCTTGAATGGCTTGCTGAATATGCACGTTGGTGGTAACAGCTGCCCCAATACGCAAGGCCTCAATCAACGGCACACCAGAGCGTGTCAAAATTGCCAGCGTACTGGCAAAACGAGACGCATTTAACCCTTTAGATAACTTAGCAAAAATTGGCAAACGCAAAACCATGGCATCACTCACTCGCCTGCCATGCTCACCACGCACAAACCGCACCAGCAATACCACCACCACCACCAACACCAATAGGATTAACCACCACCACTGAGTAACGGCGTTAGATAGCCCCATCACCACTTGGGTAATCCAAGGCAAGGCTTGGTCTGATTGCTCAAAGACCTTGACAATTTTTGGCACAACATAACTCATCAATCCAATGACAATCAAAAACGCCATCACCATCAACACCAACGGATACACCATGGCACTTTGAATTTTCTTTTGTAAGGCATGGCGGTTCTCAGTGTAATCCGATAACTGTTCTAAAATCAAATCCAAATGTCCAGATTTTTCACCAGCGGAAATGGTGGCAATATATAAATCAGGAAAATCAGCGGTTTGAGCAAAGCCATTGGCAAGGGTATGCCCTTCAAGCACATGTGAGCGTACTGCCAATATCAGCGATTGCATGGCAGGTTTTTCATGTTGTTTGGCAACAGCAGCCAAGGCTTCTTCTAAAGGAATGGCAGATGCCAACAGCACCGACAGCTGTCTTGTCAACAATGCCAAATCATAAGAAGATGGGCGTTTTTGACGTTTGCCCTTAGCATTGGTGTCTTGTACTGAGTCCACTTCGACAGGCATCAATGCCTTGTCTCTCAACTGCTGACGCACTTGCCGAGCTGAGTCGGCTTCTAAAATGCCTTTTTTTAGTTGACCTTGTGGGTCTAAGGCTTTATAACGATACGCTGGCATTCATCACATCTCATCTGTTTGTTGATTTTGTTGGTTGACAATGAGCTTATGGTATCGCAAGCGTCTGATGGACGGCAACCATTATTAAAATGATTAAAATGGGCAATGATAAATGGTTGTGTTAAATGATTGTGTTATTTGTAAGCTGATTTGTGTGCTTAGAATTTGTGTGCTTAGATAGGTGGGTGGGTAACTTTAAATGGTGGTATGTTACCATATTAGTAACCATGATAGATGGGGCGACTGATGGGACTTGAACCCACGACAACCGAGATCACAACCCGGGGCTCTACCAACTGAGCTACAGCCGCCATATAGACATCATCAGTAATGATGGTAATGATGACTTTGATAAAGTCTTTTAGGCTACTTTGATATTTACAGGCAAGTGGCGCGCCTGGCAGGATTCGAACCTGCGACCACCTGCTTAGAAGGCAGATGCTCTATCCAACTGAGCTACAGGCGCTCATACATAAAAAGCCTGTAAGGCTCTTTAACAGTGGTCGGAGTGGAGGGATTCGAACCCCCGACCCTCTGGTCCCAAACCAGATGCGCTACCAAGCTGCGCTACACTCCGTGAACTGTCATGGCAACACACACCACTGTCTTGCCATAGGGTGCATATGATAAGAGACAATCTTATTCATGTCAATGTTTTTTTTATATTTTTATCAAAAGCTCACCCGTCATCATATCAAAGCCAAGCAAATCAATGTGTCCACCCCCATGTAGATGCAAGCGTTTGGGCTGTTGTAAGAAGGGGCTGGCAGGATAAATCAGCCATGACGCATCGGCTTTAAGTAGCGTTTGATAGCTATAAATTTGGTATAAATCACTGGTAAGCACTTGTGACAAGCCATTTGGAACTTTGTATTTGACATCAATGACAATGTGCGATGTTGCTGTTAAGCCAAGCGTTGCCAGTGAGGTAAGGTCGCTTTCTACCAAGGCAGATGTGGGCAAAGTTTGGGGTAAAATTTGCAAATCTGGGCGAATGAATTTTTGCCCCCCTTCATCATCGGTCAACCACATGGTTGCTTGTTGTGTTTGTAGGCGGTTTGGCAGTCGTTGCTTAAACCAATCAACCACCCACAGCTCGAACAATTTGGACATATTAAACATCAATGCAGGTGTGTATTGATGGGACGCTTTGGTCAGGGGTGATGACAAGCCAAAGTCTGGCAGGGACTGTGCCAATTTCTCGGTTGGTAAATTGAGCAACCAACACGCCATATCAACAACAAAACGTTGCTGAAATTGTATCGCAATATGTTGATTTTGCGAATTGATGCAGGTTAACAGCTGATGATAAAATGCTCGTGGATACAGTTGCACAGACAGGGGCTGCAAGCCATTGCCATCATACCCATGCTTTAAAGCATTAACCACCTGATATGATGAGGGATTTAAACAAACACCCAACCGTTGTGCCTGCTGTAATGCCATAAAAAATAACCCATACCAAGCAAAATGCCATGTCAACTTAGCATCACTGGTGTAACGAAAATGTGGACGATGAGTATTATGACAAATTTGTTTTTTTAGATGCAGTTTACCCTGTGCTTGTGGGTGATTTTGCCATTGGGTCACATAAGTTCTTGGTAAGATGGTTGGCAGGTTCACCAGTTGTTGTTGCCATAGTGTCAATAATATTTTTACCCAATCGCAAGGCGTGTCAATGTCGATGTTCAATGACGATAAGGCCATGCCATTAGTGGGAGCGACAGCGGTCATGGCGATGGGGTTGAGTTTTGACAACTTTGGTAATAAGGTGTTAATCAATGCGTTGACCAATGCCCTTACCCCTTGGCGACTGTTGTGCAGGTCCGCTGGGTTCTCAATTTGGCTTACTTTTGGCAAAATCTCCAAATACCGACCACTTGGCAACAACAGCACCGCCAAATAATGACGCACCACCAGCACGGCTTTGCCTTGGTGAATGCCACATTCAAAACATGGCAGATGACCTTGTGCGGTCTGCTCAAGCAACCATTGATAATCATGAGCAGTCAGTTGACCCTTTGCCACCTGTGTGTCATCAATCCGCTGATGTTCCAAGACAGTCAATACGTTCATACGCTGCTTATGCTGTTTTTATCGGTGTTTTTGGCAGTTTTCTTTTGTTAATCATATTTTGTTAATCATATAAAGATGCCCATGTTTCCGATTGCAAAAATGGGTTATTGTGTTGCTCCGGATTGATTGTTGAGTTGGTTATTGGGTTAATTGCCATTGGTAATTTTGTCAAAAGCCGAATCATGTTAGGATTAATGTGCAAGCTTGACCCATGAGACAACATGTGATTCATGCTCTGCCCGGCATATTGCCCAACAGCATCAGCAACATCTTTGTTTTGATTAATCACTGGGTTGCTGCTGGCTGAAGTGGTGATGATGTCAGTGATTGGCAAGAGCCAAGGCACCATCGACAAATTCAACACTTCGATCAGCTGAGCCTGACTTAGGTCATTGAGCAGTTGGGGCAAAACCTGCTTTACCATGACAGTAATCAGCCCAGCCACACTGTCAACCCCATAAAAATACGCTTGCCCCAACAATGCTTGCTCACCTGCGTGTTGCAAAAGACGAGTATTTAAACCGTCTAAAATTTTTGCCAAATCAATCTGCTTGTGGTCATAAGGATTATCAATACAAGGCAACTTTTGTGAATTTGGCAACAGCAGAACAAATTCAAAACGACGACGAAAGGCAGTATCTAATGGCATCAACGATCTGTCTTGAACATTCATGGTGGCATAAATATCCACATTGCTTGGCACACCAAATAATCGGCCAGAATACGCCAAATTCACCTGCATGGCGTGTGGTTGTCCCATGCGTTTACTTGGCTCAATCAGGCTAAGCAACTCACCAAATACCTGCACCACATTGGCACGGTTAATCTCATCAATCAGCATAGCATAGCGATGCGTTGGATCTTGCCATGCCCGCTCACACAACCGCACAAACGCCCCTGCTTGGATATCATAGTGCATCTTGCCATCATCATCGACATTAGGGCGAATGCCTTCGACAAATTCATCATAACCATAAGCTTGATGAAAACTGACCATGACATAGCGACACTGCTCACGCTGATGAATATTTGCCACACTGGTAAGATAGCTGTCCAATTGAGCTTGTAAATCGGTTAATAATGGCAAGCTGTCTGACAACAAATACCAATGTGATGAACTGTCTTTGGCAAAATAAGCCTGACCAGATATTTGGCTGTTGTGATTAAAAGGCGTTTGATATGACGGTTGATGATTTGATGGATTGTGGTTTGTTGATGGGTTGTGGTTCGATAGACTGCCACTGCGTGCATATTGGCGTAAGGTCGTCCATGCCGTCTGTTCTAGATGTTCTTGACGATTATTCACCACGGCTTTGTATTGAAAAAATGGGCTGGCAACAATATCCGCCACCTTAAGCAACTCTTGTCCTTGTTGCAACTTATGTAAAAACACCAACACAATCACATCACGCCAGCTTAGCGTTTGCACCAAGGTTTTGCCCAGCTGATCAGCATTCACACTTTGTACCACATCGGTGTATTGCTTTGCCAACTGCTGTAGTCGATGTGTCTTACCTGTCCCTGCCACGCCAGTAAAAATGACATTACAAGGCATTGATAATCCCAAATCAGCCGTCAAATCCGCCATTGCCTAAACCGTTCTTATTTATGCCTTAATTCATTGTTACGCCTTAAGTTATGCCTTAAAATGGGGCATCACCAGCCACCATTTGCCAGTCCAATATTTTAGCTTGGCGAGTGCCACCTGTGAGCACCACCACATCACGCTCGCTGTCAATGTCATTGATAACAGTGGCAGCTCTGGGGGCTTTACCACCACCACCGCACAACACATAGATGGTGGTGTCTGGCAGTTCTGATAATATGGTCTTATTTATCCCTTGATTAATGGGGTGGTTAACCGCACCTTGTATGTGTCCGTTAGCATAATCTTTGGCATCACGCACATCCCAAATACTGGCATCAGCCAACGCAATGCCACGCTCGTGTAGCTCGTTAGGTAAATTTTCAATTGGTAATTCTCGTATCATTTGTTTTCCTAAGTTGTTTTTTTAGGTGATTGTTTTTGGGTAATTGTTTTTGGGTGATTGTTTTGCATTTATTCATTTGGCTTGATGATGTTTGCTTCACTTATGACTTGATTAAATCATAAAGAGTCACAATCAAACGCTGGATTTGCTCTTTATCACCCACACTGATGCGTAAATAGTCCTTGACACGTGGTTGATTAAAGTGTCTAACGATGATGCCCTGCTCTCTTAGGGTTTGTGCCAATATAGACGCATCTCCTGAAAATAATGTCTTAGGAGGTTTGGCAAACACAAAATTGGCTTGTGATGGCAACACGTCAAACCCCAATGTAACAAGCTTATCGGTTAATAGCTGACGCAGTTTTTGCACCAGTTGACACACCTGCTCAAAATACGGCTGGTCAGACAAACTTGCCAGCGCCCCTGCTTGTGCCAAGCGGTCAAGCGGATAACTATTAAAGCTGTTTTTCATGCGTATCAACGCTTCTATCAATGACACATTGGCAAAAGCAACCCCCACTCTCAACCCTGCCAACGAGCGAGATTTAGAAAAGGTTTGTACCACCAACAAATTATCAAATTCATTAATCAAACTGATGGCACTCACCACCGCTTGTGCATCATGCTCATTTTGTGCAAAGTCAATATAAGCTTCATCAATCACCACCACCGCATTGGGGTGTTCTTGGCAAAGCTTATGAATGTCAGATAATGGCATCAAAATACCCGTGGGGGCATTGGGGTTAGCGATGATGATGCCTGCACAAGGTCGACGGTAATCATCTGAATGAATGCTAAAATCTTCTCGTAAAGGGATTTTTATCATCTCCACCCCTAAAGTATCAGCATACACAGGATAAAAACCATAGCTGATATCAGGCGTGAGTAAAGCCCTGTCTTTGATAAAAAAACACGCAAACACCAACGCCAACACTTCATCTGAACCATTACCCACAAAGACTTGTGATGGTGTGATGCCATGCTGACGATGATAAGTTGCCAAACCTTGACGCAAGCTGTCTGATTCAGGCTCTGGGTATAAACGCAGGTTGACCGCTTGATTTTGCAATGCCTGAGTAATGGCAGTTACCACCATGGGTGATGGTGGAAACGGATTTTCATTGGTATTGAGCTTGCACAAGCTGGCTTGTGTGGGTTGTTCACCAGGAACATAAGGCGACAGATTACGGGCTTTTATTGACCACAGACGGTCATCTATTTTAAGTTGGCTCATATTAACTTGGCTCATGACAGCTTCATAAACGGATTATTTTAATCGCCCAATACTATACCATGAACCCAAATCGCTGACGATACTCACAGTATAAATTCTTATCTCATCCGCTTTTTATCATCGTTGCTGTAAAACCACCATTGGATAATTTTGTACGCTGATTACCGCAACAACCGACTCTGTGAATACGGATGACGAGTACTTGCCCCAACCCCAATGCCTGTCAACAATCCCCCCAAATGCCCAGCAAAGGACACGCCCACTTGTGGCATAAGATTACTCAACATCGCCAACCAAAACCCCACACCTAACGCCACACATGCAATCAGATAGCCCCAACGTCTGGCGAACAACGCCCCACCAATCATATAACCCATCATCGCAAACGCCAACCCAGATGCCCCAATATGAAGAGAGTTCGATGACCCAAACACCCAAGTAAATAGCCCAGAACCGACAATCAAAAACACAATGGTCATCATCGCCTTTTTCTCAAACACCCCAAACAAAAACAACACCTGAGCCATGACCAAACTATTGCCTGTGATGTGAGCCAAATTGGCGTGCATGGTCCACGATGCCAAAATACCGATAAAGCTTGGCACACTCAACTCTCTTGGGGCAATACCAAAAACATTCCACAATCCAAACAGCACGCTGTTATTAAGCAAAAACATCAACCACATGGGAACAAATACCCACAGATACAGCTGCATGGTTTGTCGCAAACGGCTTTTAACAAGGCTTTGCCAGCTTGGTTGCGTGGTGGGATACATGATTTGCCCCAATTGCGTTTAAGTCAATTTACTTATTTTTTGATGGCTTTACATTTGTCAGTGTCTTGGTGGGTGATGTTTTTGCTTTAAACAACTTATGCTCAAACTGATCACACTTTGTCAACTGATGCACTGCATTTAATCTTGTGTTTAATCCTGAATCGGAGCGATAAGGCACTAACCCCGATGGCACAAATCCCCTTGCACGCTCAATGTGCCTAATCGAATCATCAAAAAAGATATGCGGAGCAAAGGTTTTTAACACATGGGTTTTGTCCAATCCACCCAAAAAAAACGCCATGTCTACCGTTACCCCCCAAGCCCTTAACGTCTTAATCGCACGCAAATCAGCAGGAGCATTCCGAGCGGTTACCAAAGCAATCTGTACAGGGTGTTTGTCTTGAGTAATGGGCAATCGCTGTTGCAACTTAGACAGCTTAATCAAAAAATCAGCATAAGGACCTTTTTCCATCGGCGAGTCGCTCATCTTATCTTCATAATCATGAAACGCCTTTAAACCCTGTTGTTGATACATCAATTCCCCAGCCCCATCAAACAGCACCGCATCACCATCAAAGGCAATACGTAACTGATTGCTATCCAACTCAAAGGCATTAACAGGGGTGGCATCAAGCAAAGCACAAGCACACACACTGGCATCAGTGACCATTTGGGCATCGTCCAAATTGGTGGTCAAAAACAAATCCACCTTAAAATCAGCAATGTATTTGACCACAGGCTCACCTGAGATAAACGCTGAACGAGTGATGTTTAACCCATGCGACCGCAAAGAATTTAATACCTGCACACCCGTATCAGGGCTAGATTTTGACACAATCACCACTTCTACCAATGGCGACTCATCATGGTAATCTTTACCATCATCATATTCATTAAGCTTTAAAAGAGCCTTAATCAGCGGATAACCCACCCCTGCCGTCAATGGCACGCTTTCATTGGCAATCATATAATCATGAAACTGTTGTAAGGCATTTTTGGGGTCTTTTTGAAGCAGTTGGCTAAAATATCGTTCCGACTCACTCAAATCAAACAATGCCGTCGCCGAAATCGCCACAATTAAAGTATTAGAAAAATCCACTGCCATGTTTTATGCTCCAGCATTTGGGAGGTTATTGAATTGCCATTCTACCACCAAAATAACCCAAAATAACCCCCAAAAAAAACACCCCCCTTCTATTGAAGGGGGGGTATAATAAAGGGAGCTGACGATGACCTACTCTCACATGGTTAAACCAC
>ERZ1023418.170-NODE-170-length-14095-cov-497.315456_pt1 | contig 14095 bp, 10 predicted proteins | sample MGYA00380511_ERZ1023418 | MGnify/ENA primary metagenome ERZ1023418 (study PRJEB33173, sample SAMEA4830370) | metagenome | study: EMG produced TPA metagenomics assembly of the PRJEB25223 data set...
AGTTGATTGGTGATGTCGATGATATTTTGGTATTTGATGATTTTGCACATCACCCAACCGCCATCAGCACCACACTTGATGGTGCTAAAAAACGCCTAACTCCTCGGCGTATTTGGGCAATTATTGAACCACGCTCAAATACAATGAAACTTGGCAGTCATCGACCACATTTGGCAGCATCGGCAGCCATCGCAGATCAGGTTATTTGGTATGAGCCACAAGGACTGACTTGGGGTCTCAAAGAAGCCATTGGTTCTACGCCCAATCAGCGTGTACTAGACAGTATCAACGCCATCATTGAGCATATAAAAACATATGCCAAAGCAGGCGATGCGATCATCATCATGTCTAATGGTGGCTTTGAAAATATTCACGGACGACTGCTGGATGCACTAAGCCAACCTTAGCCAATCAATAACAATCAAGTTTTTTACCAAAGCTTAAATTGACATTTAAATGTCAAAAGTAGATTGTTTTAAGTGATTTTTGATCACTTAAACTTGGATATACCTGCCCTTGATAACAATTTATTGATAACATATGTATAAATAAGATAACATTTGATGATTTCATCCATGTTTGTATCAAAATGGCCCAATCTGTGGTTTGACAATAAAGGCTTGTTTGATGGCAAATGATCAAACAAGCCTTTACTTAAAAAGCTTACCCACACTCTGATTTTTAAACAGCCATATTTTATGCCAAATGCCAAAGCTTAGCATCAATTAATCAAAACGACGGTTCTCAAACCGTTCAATCAAAGCACGCTCCTCATCTGACCACGGCATCTTGACCATGTTCATATCCGTGCGGACAATGACCGCTTCACCGCTTGCAACCAGCGCTTGTTGGGCTTGACTGTACATTGCATATTCTTGGACAACACTGGTGCTACCGAGGTGCTTAATACGCACGCCGATTAGTAGCGTATCAGGATAGGTTACAGGACGGCGATACTGTATGGATGAACTTGCTAAAATCGTCAATAAATCCTCTCGTGCTGCCATAAAACCAATCGCACGCATGTAGGCAATACGAGCCGATTCAGCATAGCGATAATAAGCCACATTATTCACATGATTAAAGCCGTCCATATCGCCCCATGCAATTGGCTGCACATGAACGACAGGATAGTCATGCAACAGCTTAGGCCTATCATCACCTGTCAATATCGGCTCAAAAATGCTTGCAACTTTCAACATATTATCTCCTTATAATCTTGGTTGATGTGCCACAATCCAATGATCGCTTTATGATTATCACCGATCATCGGTATTAAGCTTTTAGTGGTTTATAACCTGCAGGTTTTTCATAATCGCCATTATCCAAAAACTTCTCACGCTGTTCATTGAGATATTTTTTTGCTTGTGGGTCAATCATACTTAGATGCTTTTCATTAATCAGCATGGTCTGTAACTCAAGCCATGCATTCCAAGCTTTGGCAGATATGGTATCTTGGATTTCTTGACCTTTAGCATTAGGAAACGGTGGATTGGGTAATTTGGGAAGATTTTGTTGATATTTACGACAAAAAACCATATGGTCATTCGGGTTAAAGGTTTGCATAATTGCCCTCATCTTATTAAGTAAAAAATTCGGTTGAACTGATTATAACAAATATTGACCCAAATTGGCTAAGGATTTACCAAAACCTGCTCAATCATTGATTTGATATCACTGTGTCAAAACAAATCTTTGAAAGCGTTGGATAAAAGCTACCATACAAACCTTAACATCTGATGATTAAAACTCAGGCACACTACTTGTACGACTAAGGCCATAAGTGCCAAATCTACCATCAGTGAGAACCTCCGTTGCCTGTTTACCAATGTGCAAAGGATAAGACCGATGATTACTTTTGCTGGTTAATTGGATATGGGGGTATACCAATGATTGCTCTTTATAATTCTCAAAACGCTCTGCCGCTTTATGATAAGGCACGCCATGCCGTTTGGCTTGATGTGTGATACGCTCATCAAGTGTCATTTTGGGAATGGCACGATAATAATTTGCATATCCTTTGATATCATCTGGCACGGAGCGAATACTGCTGATATGGATATAGTCCGCCAAATGCTCAAGCCGTTTATCCAAATTAAGGGCAGATAATGCCTGCTCAGTCGGTGCAAATACTCGCAGCTTACAGCCCAAATAGGCAATTTTTTTATCAGCAATGGTGCGATATTGTGGGAATGATACACCATAAATCGTTTTATCTTGCTCATCTTTTTGCTCAACAAAGGCAAGATGTAACTGGGTGTAGAGCTTACTCCACACCGCATGTGGGGAAATATCCGCTTGGGGAATTAAGGTAATTTCTTGATAAAATTTCATGATTCTTTTCCACTTGCACCAAAAACACCACCACGAACCAAGACCGCCATGACATAGTGCTGATTTTCCACGCTTGGCTTGTTATCTTTTAATATCCAGCCATCAAATAAGGAATAAAAATCCTGCTTTTGTCTGGGCTGACGAAATGCCGTACCCATCGTGGTTACCTGTCCATATGGCTCAACTGCAATCGGAAACTGAGCTTCTGGATACCAAGTATCAATGGTACGAATGGCATTACCGATTTTTTGAGAATGAATGCCTGCTTTGTCATTAATATGATACAAAACCTTGCTCTTAGTTTTGCCCGTATCCAAAATCAATTCTTGTGATGGATACACTTCTTGACCATAGCCAACCACCGCTTCTGCTGTGATATTTAAAATAATAAATGATTGATTGGTTAAGCCTTGCTCAATCCAGTTAGCCAAAGTCATAAGCTCTGGGTTTTGTGTATCAAAATTGTGAATAGAAATGCTTTTGGCGTCAAAAGTTAAAGTCTGCTGCTGATCTGCCAGTTTGCATGTCACATTGACCGTAATTTTTTCAGAACCGATACGGTTACGCCATAGCCAGCGGGCATTAGCGATATTGGTTGCATAGCGATGTGCCAGCGTCTTTACGCCATGCTCTTGTAGGTAGCCTTGCACCGTTTGTAATAATTTGGCTTGATAATTTGGGTCATTACAGACATTAGGTTTGCCGTCAAATGGTAGCACTTTGCATGTCCATGACACAATCAAAGTATCATTGTCTTCTAATAAAGATGCTGAATCTACTTTTTGTAAATTGGCTTTTTCAATTTCAGCATCAAGCTTAGCTGGGTCATTTGTAATGGTATTTTTTAAACGATTACTGATTGTGCCACGGATAGACTTTTCTTGAATACGCACAGGAACAATCCCACTGTTTTCATTTTGGCTGTTTTTTTGTGCCATAAAACCATCAGAAATATCCAAATTGCGTTCAAAAGCCAAGACAGTTGCTGTTGTTAATTTACTCATCAGATCACTCCATTTCATTGTATTAAGATTAAAATTATGATAACTCGTTTTGTGTCAGCAGATACAAACCTGTTTCATCATAGTGTTGTCGCCAAAAGGCTGTTTCAATATTGTCCTTTAGATGATGTGGATACACCCATTTGCCCAAACCGTAAACCACTTCTACATACTGGCTTGGATACTCAGGATTACGCACATTGTCCATTTTACCGGCCTCAAATTGTTCGCTAATTGCCTGATAGCCCATTGGCATAGGTACAATCCAGCCATGTCCTGTTTTGATGGATTTGGTGTGCCATTTGGTATTACCATCTAAATCCAGCTTTGGCAGATGGTGTAGTGTACACACATCAAGCAGTACATCAAGCGGTGTGGCTTTTGGATCGGTACTTTGGGCTTTATCAATCAATTCGCTAAATTCAGAACTGGCATCCATCAAAACAAATGCAGGCATTAAAAGTGGTACTATCTGATGCATACTTTCAAAACCAAAATACCGCACAGGATGGGTTTTGGCAATATTCATCACACTACCACCAGCAATACGCTGCCTAAAAATGGCTTGTGATAAAAATTGGGTCAGCTCTTGACTGCGTTTTTCTGAAAGCAAATCAGACGCTAATACCTCCACAGCAAAACTCATCACCAAATTACACTTACCTTCCTCCACAATTGGGGCTGTCTTACCATCTTTTTTGAGTGGATTACGAGTTTGATTAAAAGTATGGTCATGATATCTGCCCGCTCGATAAGTTTTGGGCGTGCATTCATAACAAGCCAGTAGCACACCACCTAATGCCAAATCAGCAAATCGCTCATCTGCCATTAAGGTGCGTGATAAGGCATGAAATGCGCCTGTAAATCCTGTTAGTGCAGGCAAACCATAGGTCAAAGGGCTAGAAATTGTATTGGCATCATAAATCACCATTTTGTGAAAATATACACACCCTACCCTAACTTTATCGTTCATAAAAACACCCCCTTGCCTAAGCGTTCATAAAATTTTTGCATCTCTTCAATTTCTCGTTGCCACTCATTATATTCCGCATCTGCAAAATCAAATTTTAGCTCTTTGACCGTGCTACGCAACTGCTGATTAAACCAAGACGCAAAATCTTGTAAAATGATTTTTTGCCATTCCTGCTTGGTTTTTTCGTCAGCAAACTTGGCCTCACCGTCTAAATCAGCACGATAAGGATCTAGCCATATTTTTTGGGCAAGTGGCAGTGCATAAGTCTTTGACCAGCCTGCTGGTTTATTTTGTAATACATGGGCAATGCCAAAAATCGTATGCAATAAGCGGTCTATGGCATCTTTGCGTTTATCTCGCACATCGATTGTATTTCTGGTATCTTTAACGACTTGAACCACATAATTAAAATCATCTTGAATATGGTATTTTAAAGTTTTACTCTCAAAAAAGTTTTCACAAAATTTGGATAAAGAAAATTCACGGTCTTGGCTTATTTTGGGCGGTAATGAGGGCAATAAATAGTTACGCCCGCCTTGAATATTATTCAACCTGCTGACATTATTAGAGTTTGTTCCGCCCAGTATGGTTACAGCTAAATTCGGCATATCGCAATAAGGGGCAGGGTCTTTATTTTCCCTACGATTTTTACGAGCCTGAAGATTAACTTCAGAATATTTAACATTGCTAATTTTTTGGTAAACATAATGAGTTATGGATGTTGGATATAAAGGGATTAGACAAGTATAATTACCATCCTGTTGATAAAATAATAGCTGTTTATTTTTCCCATCAGTTTGTTCACCTAAAGGCTTTTTAAGTAACAATTTATTCAGATAATCAAAGCCGCTCTCTTGTTGGTGTTTTTTGAAAAATTCCATCATCACAACATTTTCGGATTGGATTAACTCATAAATTCTTACGCCATTGACTTCCACATTAATAAAACCAATAATATACTTTAAGTACCCCGAATGGCTGCCAGGGTTATTACTGTTAGCGTCTATCATTAGATGAGGGATTGATTGGCTGCCAACCAACCCTACAGGCAATTTTGTATTTGAAATACTAATTACATTTTCTGTTTTTAATGCAGTATGAATACCTTTGGCGGTATGTGTGGCAAAACTCAACTGATGGTTTTGCATCTCTTGAATACTATTAAAAACTTCAGCAAGCCAACATGTACTTTCATAATCCGATTTTAACTTATCATATAAGCCGTCTCGCTTTTTGTTCAAATTCTGTTCAGACAAATTGTTCTTTTGGGTCTGGGTTTTCTTTTTTAACTCTCTATCTATTGCTATATCTAGCTCAGTCTGTAAAAAACCTTTAATCGCCTTATCTATTTCCTGAATGCTTTCAAGCATAAAAACATCTCCAAATAACAATCATAACTCATCATAGCATGAGTTAATTCCATATTTAATACCATAGTACCTTATTTAAAATAGAAATCTTAAATATGGCAAATAAGAACTCACATCGTATAGATGGCTTAGAAAATAGTACCTTAAACTTTTCAACCGCACAGGTCGCTTGGTGTGGCTAGCAGTCAAGTCGCTCTGACATCATACCTAAAAAGGGTGAAAAATACCATTGAGATTGCCGACTATCTAGCATTACTTTGCTAAATTGTATTGCCACATGGGATAAATTACGCACCATCAAATGTGTCTGTAACCGCCTAATTTCATCGTACACATCTGCCACCAGCCAAGTGCTAATTTGTGCGTGATGATAATCAAAATCCATCATCTGAATATAATGGTTGTGCAGATTGGCATGTGATAAACCATTTTGATTAATATCCTCCATGGCATATACCCTAAATCCATCACCCTGACCATCTACGATTTGGTTGGGAATCAGCACCCACGCTTCATCTTGCTGTATGCTGTGCCGAAATGGCGACACTTGCTGCAAATGAGTATGTATCCGATTAGATGCTCCCGCTTCTCGCCAATAGGCATTGATATAATTGGTTTTATTTGCCCCAAATAAATCATGCATCAAAGTATGTTCCAATTGCTCCAAGCTTTCGGGTCTATCTTTGATAGTATCTGTCCAAATGCGTGGGCGAGCATCAATTTGGCTTAGATGATTATCGCTCATTAAGGCGGTCATGTCATGTTCTGTAAGCTTATATTTTTTGGTTTCAAAGCCAGGTTTGGTAAATACAGGTCCATGGTGATTTTGTAATGCACGAATATTTTTATTGAGTATCAAGATATTGCTATCAAGCACCTGTTTATTTGGGCGATGTCGCCATACTCGACCAGCCAACTGAATGATTGATCGCATTGAACTTGGCTCAACAATCGCCCAATCATAATCATGATCACGCCCCACCTCTGCCACAGGTGTTGCCAATACCATAAAAATATGCTGCTTAGCCTGACTTTTGGTCATCTGCTGCACAATGTCATCATGAGTAAAAAGCAGCTGTTCGTCATGCTCACTGCGTTTTAATACTTTATCCAAGCGACGCTCCAAGCGATTTCGCAAAATCAAAAGCTGTCGTGCGTGATAGCACACCACATGGATATGTGTATTTTGGTTGACTTGAGCATGTTGCAGATAAAACGCAATGCGTGTTAGTTGTTTGATATTTGCAATCCGCACCAAGCCAATGCTGGCACTTTTGCCCGTTTTTTTATCAACAGTATGATAACAATGATGCAACCGAACAGCACCATCAATGATATTTTGTGCCAATGTGCTATAAAATTCAGCTTTTTTATCTTGATGATAAGCCATGCCGACAGGCAGAATTTCAGCTTTACGGCGGATGGGCTGCTGCTGTAAAAAGCTGATGCGTTTTTTGATAAAAATTTGCTGCTGTTGCCTAAAGGTCTCCACCTTATCACAAGATATCACCATACTGCCATGTTTTTGTTCATCAAACCACGCACAGACGGTTTGTGGTGCAGGTTTATTTTGGCTTTGATTGAACAATTTGCGTCCAGCTAAATAACTTTCAAATAAGCCAGCAACCAAATCAGGCGGTAGCGTTGCTGATGACAGCAACACCTTTGAACCAAACATGCCTGCCAAATGCACGAGCCGTGCTAATGCAGGCAAGTCATTATGATCAAATTCATCAGGTTCATCTAAAATCAAATCGCTACTAAGCAGCCGAAGCATTGGTGTGATATAGCCACCGCCTCGCTTACATTCACTCGCCCCAATCAGATGATCAATGGTACAAGTGACTATCGGAGAAAATAGTAAATCTTTGGCTTTATTATCAGCCAATAAAGTATCAATATTCAGCTTAGCCAGCTCAAGATGGGCAGCATGATACTCAGACGCAAAATCGACAAAGCCATCTACCAACGCCTCTGCTGATTCACTGCCCCAAGCTGTACTTGAGTCATCTTGGTTTTTGTGTTGTTCACCGATTTCAAATAACTGCCGAATACCGCCGCCGCCCACCAAAATCGCCAAGACCTCATCACTTAACTGTAAATCCTGACGCAAACTTAGGCCTGTTTGCAAAGTCAATACACGCAGCCCTAACGCAATGGTGAATCTTGCCCCTTTTTTCTCATCTGATAAGCCATACATAATGCGAGCATTACCAATGGTCTTGCCACAGCCAGTAGATGCCATATTAACCCCAAAAAAGCCATGCACATCACTATCAGCTTGCACACTTTTGGCTATGTTAAAGGCATAATTTTGCCAAACAAATCGCTCAATATTGGTATTTTTGCTTAATGGGCGATGCGACAGCAATGTCGGTAATTGCTCACCGATAATCGGTAAATAGCGAGCAAAATGTGCCGTAAAGGAAGCAACACCCAGCAAATGCTCATCTAAAAATTGCTTAGGTTGTTTTGTTTTACGGTTGGTATTGGCAAGTAGATTTAAAGAGGATTTTGTGGCAACACGGCGATGGTCGCCATCTTTTAATGAAGAGTAGTTATGGTCACCGACCATTAAACACAGCCGTGATAAATACAGTAAAATGGCATTATCAATCGGCTTATCTTGTGCAGACAGTGCTTGTAAAGTTGGGTCTTTTATGGCTTTGTTTGCCCAACGCTTTATGCGACTTTGCCAAGCGTTACTGTCAATCACACATTGATTAAATTGCCAAAAATCAGCCAACCGTTTATTGGCTTTATGAGCTGTTTCAAAGGTTTTGGGATTTTTTACCCAATGGTCATTGGCGGTGAAATCTGCATAAATCTTAGTTAGCGAGCGTTCAAAATACAATTTTAAGGTTGAGGCATTTGTTTGAAAACTTATGCGTTCTTGTTCCTTTAAAAATACATTGACCAAAGGTGGCAAACGATGATGGCTAACAACAAGCCAAGCCACCCACTGCCCAAGTGGCGGCAATTTGGATAAATCGGCATGATCCAAATTACAAGGTTTTAAATAATCATTTAACGCTGATAATTTTTGGGTCTTTAGCCACTCATCAATGCGTCCAAAGCGTTCTAACCACTGAGAATCAGTTTGACAATCTTGGATCAGCCAAAGCAAAATTTTCAGCGAAATCCATTCGTGGCGATAAGGATCGCCTTGGGTGCTGCCGTGTTTTAGCTTATGCTGAAAACCAAGCGTAGATTTGCCCAAATCATGTAGCAGTGCTGCCAAAGTTGCGATGATTTGGATGGCACTGATATAGTACCAATCATTTTGCCATTCACTGTGCAAAATATTACGGCGTGTTTGGTTCACTGGCACCCAGCCATATTCATTAAATTTATGGCGATTACCCACAATCCACAACAGCTCGCTGTGTTTGCGTGTGTGAAAGCGGTAACAGCTGATGGCGGTATTTTTGCTTGCGGTACGTGCAAGCAGTTTTTTGACCATGACAAGCCCATCTTCGGTAATGACGGTCTGCCAAGTATTATGACCGATGCGATTGGCAAACGCATCTAACACAAGGCGTGTGCGTTGCAGTGCCTTTTTTTCACATTGGGAAATAAAGGTCACAATCATTTTATACGCCTTTAAAATACTGCGACGCCAATTTGACTTGACCAAACATAAAATCCAGTGCCTTATACTCGGTGAATTTTTGTAAGATTTTTTGGCGAAATTCTTGTTCTGTAAAATTTTGTTTCGCACAAACAAATGACCACGGCAGAACAATGGCATCTTTTACTAAATCTGCCACATCAAAAACAAGCGCCCCACGCCGTGTCTTACCATGCATCACCGCAAACCCATGCGGAATGCCAAGCACCCACAAAGTACAAGCTCCCAAACCATACGCCAAATAATTACCATGATTCAAAAAACGATTGGCATCATCACTTGCATGAAAATCCCGCTCAAACGATAATGCACACTTGGTTTTTGCATAGTGATACAACCGCTTGGTCATCAATGCTTCAGCCAACAAAAGATCACCAACGCTGTCTACTTGCTCAATTTTATTTGTAAATGCGGTATGTAGTTGTACGACATCATAGTCTGTGATATCAAATCCTGCTTCTTGTAGCTGCTTGTCTTTTAACCAAACTTTTTGGGTAAATTCTAGGCGTTGTTTTTGAAACACTTTGGCAATCGTGAGCCGTTTTTTATCATCAAACCAAAAAGACAGCCAGCCTTGGACATATTCGGTCGGGCGATATTCATTTTGTGGACTAAGCCACTGTATTTCTACCCCTGAAAATAATGGCGTCGCACCACCCCCACAAAAGCCAACCAACACGCCAGCACCAGCAAGCAGACGCATCGCTGCTTGTGTAATAGAAGTGCCTGTGCCAAGTAAAATGACCGTCGTGTTGGCGATCGGAATATTATAATAGTGGTTTTGGTATTTCGTTTCGGTCAGGTATAAGATACGCCCATCTTTTTGCATGACTCGGCAATGCTCAAGATAAAATAAATTCGCCCGTTTGGAGTGTAAAATTGCTTTCAAATCGGTCGGTTTGAGCGTATTCATAATAATACAAATCCATGTTTAATGATTCAATTTTATCCTAACAATTTTCAACATCATTTAATATGATTTTATTGGATTATAAACTAAAAATAAATTTATACCAATCATTTTTTAATTGTATTCAGCGATTAAAATGTTTTAAGATAACCCAACCAGAAGATGGAAAAATAACTGATTGACCCTTTATTTTTTTACTATTTAAAAACTTGAATATTTTCAATAAGTTATAACATGAAGATTTTTGATTGGGTTTTTGACAAATTTTATCATAATGACTTGTTATTTCTTATTATTTTGGTTTATACTAACTCTTCACGACCGCACAGGTCGCTTAGAAATCTTTTGTAAAGCTTTTTAAATCAACCTTTTCCTTCACGACCGCACAGGTCGCTTAGAAACTTAAGAGCTTCAAAAATCGGATTAAAAGCTACTTCACGACCGCACAGGTCGCTTAGAAATTTAAGTATTTCTGATTCTGTTGCTGTCGCTGCTTCACGACCGCACAGGTCGCTTAGAAACTTGTAACAACTTGAGCGGACTAGCCTTTAACCTTCACGACCGCACAGGTCGCTTAGAAATTGGGTTTGGTCTTTGCTTACTCGTGTTGCTCCTTCACGACCGCACAGGTCGCTTAGAAATATCATCAAGAACCTCCTTTAACATGAGCGTCCTTCACGACCGCACAGGTCGCTTAGAAAGATTCCATGCTGATTGTACCGTTTGCAAATGCCTTCACGACCGCACAGGTCGCTTAGAAAGATTCCATGCTGATTGTACCGTTTGCAAATGCCTTCACGACCGCACAGGTCGCTTAGAAAATACAAGGAACACGCCCAATGATGACTTATGCACTTCACGACCGCACAGGTCGCTTAGAAAATTTATCTACTGAAGCGACATAAACACCTGAACTTCACGACCGCACAGGTCGCTTAGAAATTATCGGATAAGCGGATTAACCGCCCCCAAACCTTCACGACCGCACAGGTCGCTTAGAAATTTGACAATCATCGTATGTGGCTCAGGGGCAACTTCACGACCGCACAGGTCGCTTAGAAACACCAAAACCTTGACACGGTCAGGATTTAGCACCTTCACGACCGCACAGGTCGCTTAGAAAGCCTCTTCCAATTTTTTCTTCAATGCTGCTTTCTTCACGACCGCACAGGTCGCTTAGAAAATTTTGATTTTTGAAGCATTGAGCGAATCTGAGCTTCACGACCGCACAGGTCGCTTAGAAAAAACAAGTCGGTGAGATTATTAAGCCATTATTCTTCACGACCGCACAGGTCGCTTAGAAAATAGTTTCCGCCACAAAGCAACCGCCATACCTCTTCACGACCGCACAGGTCGCTTAGAAAAATTGGCGTACGCAGTGATTGGTCAAGATGGCCTTCACGACCGCACAGGTCGCTTAGAAAACGCTCTAGCTTGATCTTATCAATGCGACTTTCTTCACGACCGCACAGGTCGCTTAGAAAGCACACACCTGACAGCCAACACTCAATCAATCCTTCACGACCGCACAGGTCGCTTAGAAATAAAAGCTCATAGTTAAGCTGAGTTGCGTGAACTTCACGACCGCACAGGTCGCTTAGAAATGTTGAAAAAATCTTTAGTACGCAGGATAGATCTTCACGACCGCACAGGTCGCTTAGAAAAACTTACTGAGCTTTCGACTGTTCTGATGCGTCTTCACGACCGCACAGGTCGCTTAGAAAATGGCAGTATTATGAAACGGGCAAACTTATCATCTTCACGACCGCACAGGTCGCTTAGAAAGCACGAAATACACGCATTACCATGTTCGCTTGCTTCACGACCGTACAGGTCGCTTAGAAAAACTAGGAGAAATCTCATGGCAAAAGTTGTAGCTTCACGACCGCACAGGTCGCTTAGAAATTGATGTACTAAAGTCGTGTTAATAACATAATCTTCACGACCGCACAGGTCGCTTAGAAATTGATGTACTAAAGTCGTGTTAATAACATAATCTTCACGACCGCACAGGTCGCTTAGAAACTGCCACCTCACACAGTGGCAGAGTTTACCCACTTCACGACCGCACAGGTCGCTTAGAAAAAGCATTAATAAAATTCCAAGCATTGAAAGTGCTTCACGACCGCACAGGTCGCTTAGAAATACTTTAAATAATTGATTGTTCATAGTTTTAACTTCACGACCGCACAGGTCGCTTAGAAAATATTAGATGAAAAGCGATTGGCGGAGTTGGTCTTCACGACCGCACAGGTCGCTTAGAAATTTTGCTGTCTTCACGACCGCACAGGTCGCTTAGAAAAGTATTTGTATTGATTGATGGTGATTGAGTGCCTTCACGACCGCACAGGTCGCTTAGAAAGTTGAGCTGTATCCTCTGATTCTCTTATTGATCTTCACGACCGCACAGGTCGCTTAGAAAACTTGATTTAGTAGCTAAGCTTGATGTGTCAACTTCACGACCGCACAGGTCGCTTAGAAAGTCAAAGACTCGTAAAAAACAGGCGTTGAGACTTCACGACCGCACAGGTCGCTTAGAAAATCAAGACAAGAAAGCTTGATGAAACTGAAACCTTCACGACCGCACAGGTCGCTTAGAAAACGGCAGTATCGTAACACGGCAAGCACTCAGACTTCACGACCGCACAGGTCGCTTAGAAAAAAATGCTTATTAAAAAGCGCACACAAATCCTCTTCACGACCGCACAGGTCGCTTAGAAAATTGACCTTGTTGCCAAACTCATTGAAAAACACTTCACGACCGCACAGGTCGCTTAGAAATACCCTACCAATAAGCATGAGATCACTGGCTTCTTCACGACCGCACAGGTCGCTTAGAAAAGAGCTGACCGCCCATTGGGTTTTTAGCACATCTTCACGACCGCACAGGTCGCTTAGAAAAATCGCTGCGTACGCCCATCGGCAAAATCGGCCTTCACGACCGCACAGGTCGCTTAGAAATCTTATGCTTTTCCTTTTGCCAGTAAGCGCTCCTTCACGACCGCACAGGTCGCTTAGAAAGAAGCCAAGCAGCGGCACACTGCTACCGTCTGCTTCACGACCGCACAGGTCGCTTAGAAAATTTGTCCGCGTCCAAATTGCCACCAGTATATCTTCACGACCGCACAGGTCGCTTAGAAAGCCTTGGTGTTGTCAGTTTTTGAGCAGAACGACTTCACGACCGCACAGGTCGCTTAGAAAAAAAAACCGTTGTGGATAAAATCGCTCCTCTACTTCACGACCGCACAGGTCGCTTAGAAAGAAAACATGGGCTTTTTATCGCCGTGCGGACTCTTCACGACCGCACAGGTCGCTTAGAAATTACACGCTACTGACCTACATTTGGGTAGGACCTTCACGACCGCACAGGTCGCTTAGAAAATAATTAACAGTTGCACAACCAATCTTAAAGACTTCACGACCGCACAGGTCGCTTAGAAAATTGGGAATTATTAAGAGTTTGATCAACAGTACTTCACGACCGCACAGGTCGCTTAGAAAATTGACTGAATTTACCGCAGTTTCAATCGTTGCTTCACGACCGCACAGGTCGCTTAGAAATTTTGTTCTATGGCTACGCTGATTATTTAAAATTTTTGTGCCAATCCCTTGAAAATTTTATCCTTAACCATTATGAAGATGGGGAATTTATATTAACTTTTTTGGGGTAATTTATGACCGAACAAACCACTATGGAAGAGATTATGGCTGAGACGACAACCGAGCAAGTCGAAGCACTTCATAGCCAAATCCAAGCGCTAGAAAATGAAGTCAAAGAAGCCAAAGAGACTGCCGCGCGTGCCAATGCCGAAAGCTATAATGCCCAACGCCGCATGGAACAAGAAACCGACAAAGCCAAAAAATTTGCACTACAAA
>ERZ1023418.171-NODE-171-length-14074-cov-4.057921_pt1 | contig 14074 bp, 13 predicted proteins | sample MGYA00380511_ERZ1023418 | MGnify/ENA primary metagenome ERZ1023418 (study PRJEB33173, sample SAMEA4830370) | metagenome | study: EMG produced TPA metagenomics assembly of the PRJEB25223 data set...
GGCTTGATGCCAGTGGCAGACGCATTCGTTTAGAGGTTGATGGTGGGGTAAAAGCAGATAACATTCGGGCCATTGCCGAAGCTGGGGCAGATATGTTTGTGGCTGGCTCTGCCATTTTTAATCAACCTGACTATGCCAAAGCCATCGCTGACATGCGTGAACAGCTGGCACAAGTAACGCCTAACTGCCATCATGAGCGATAAACAGTTCATGAGCGATAACAAATTTAACCATCAATGATGAACACTGAACCACATAATATCCGCTCATCACCACAAACCAAGGTTTCTGTCATTCCCAAAGGCTACACCATTGGACTTGCCATCTTAGCAGTACTGCTCAGTACGGTGGGATATGGATTTCGCTTGGCATTTGGTGAACCTTGGCAACAGGTTGTATCCCATGCTGTGATTATCATTCCCACATTTGTGCTGGGTTTTCCATTGCTGATGTGGCTGGGAGCAAAAGTATTTACTCGCATCACAGGTAACGATGTGCATCATCGCAACGCCATCACGCTTGGGTTGTTGCTCTCTTGTGTAACCATGCTGTGGTTAATGGGGACATATAGCTGATGAACCTAAATCCAAATGACTCACAAGATTTACAGTCAGTAACAGCCAACAAACCCCCAATCAACAAACCCCCAATTTTTGATAAGTTATTCCCCAATGACTTACCAAGGGGACTGTTTGTTGCTCTGATTATGGCGTGCTTGTTGCTTGGGTTGGCGGCATTGCGTCATCGACAAGATGCGTGGCTTGCTGTTTTGGAGCAATGGTTATTTATGCTCATCATTATCCCCACCGCCACCGCTGTGATTACCCTACCACACAAATACCGAGAACCCAGTTTTGATATAAAAAAGGCGTACTATCTTGGCATGTTTGTGGCATTCTTGTTTACCTTGGCCAAATTACGCTATTGGCGTTAAGACGTTCAGAGACATGCCTTAGCCCTTGAATGAGCCTTTTGATTAGCCCCTTGAAATTCATGATTAGAACAACCATTATAACAGTTGCGACATGGTTGGTTTTTAACATGGTTGGTTTTTAATAAATTTGGTTGTTAAAAAGAGCAATAAACTGGTTAGTAAAAAGGAACTATCATGCAACATAATGCAGATGTGGATACCCATATGGAAGAAGGCTTTACCCAAGAGACCATGCTGGAGCTGATTGAGCTTGAAGATGGCAGTTTGGTTTTAAGAGACGTGCATGGTAAAGAAGAGCCAATGGTAACCATTGATTTTTCAGAAAAAGTCAAAAGCATGCTTGGGCAAGAAGTGCGTATGGTTGGTCAGCACATGATACATGCCGCCATTCAAAGCATCATGTATCAACAGCTTAAGCAATGGCATGCCAACGTTTATGACGAAGAGCCACCCCATTACAGCTAATGATGTCAATAAAAAAAGACCAGCGGTAACTGGTCTTTTTTTATTGAATCTGTTGAAGTGCCAATTTGCGTTATTTGCGTGATGATTTGATGCGATTGGCATAATAAACAAAAGTGTGCTGTTTTTAAAATCATTGAACGACATTATCCCTTATATGACATCTTTTATCTCTTTCACATTTATTTTATCAGGCCTTTTTATTTTTTGTGGTTTATGGAGAATTTAATCTTATCATCATTCACTTGGGCAGCATTTTTAGTAAATTTATGTTGATAAATTTAATAAAAATAAAAAAATTGGTGAACAAAATTTTGTTGCTAAGCCACTTCACTCAACCAGTTGCTGACAGTTTTATTAAATTTGATTAAATGTTTGTGTTTTTGCTTAAAATTTGTCATTATGAATAAATATCAAAGTATTATTGTATGCTCACTTTATTAAAATTAAGCAAAAAGATTAAAATTAAGAAAAAAGTGCCAATCTAACTCAAATTTAAACCCAAACCAAACTTAGCTTAACCCTAAATACCAAGGTGCAATATGAATCATTCTTCATTCATCAATGTATTAACCAAAAACATGTTAACCAAAAACGTGTTAACCCAAAATGGTGTCAGAAAAAGTGTCTTAACCAAATCATCATTTGCCAAATGCTCAGTCAAACCATTATCTTTGATGTTGTTGTTCACAACTGCCAGTCTGTTATCAGGGTGTGGTGGTTCGCCTGATGGCGGTTCGACAAGTGGCTCTGGAGAGACGCAAACCCATGCTTCATCTGATGTGGCTGACAACCCAAACAATACCGCTGATACTGCCAGCACAGCCAGCTATAAAGTCTATACCGATGCTGATGGCATGCCTTTTACCTATCGGGACGAAAAAGGACAACCGACAGGGTTTGATATTGATGTGCTAAATGCCATCGCCCAAGATCAACACTTTGCCGTTACCTATGAAGTGCTGCCGTGGTCATTGATATTGCCCAGCATGGCTGAAGGCAAAGCGGACATCGCCATTGCCCACATCAGCATCACCCCCGAGCGTCAAAAAACTCACAACTTCTCAAATTCTTATTACGTCTCACATCAGGCAGCCCTAACCAAACCTGAACTTGCTAACATCACCTCTTTTAAAGACTTAAATGGTCAAAAAGTAGAAGTTATAGAAGGGTCAATACAAGAAGAAATCATGCAACAAATGGGTGTTGCCACCACAAATACAGACATGGTATTTCCATTGATTAAAAACCTAGTAAATGGGCAGTCTGATGCGGTGGTGCTTGACAGTGGAATCTTACAATATTATCAACAGCAACAGGCAGATATGAACTTTTGTTTAATGATAGATAAAGAGTTTGGTGATGACCCTTATGGCATTGTGGTAAAAAAAGACAACACAGAGTTACTTAATCAAGTCAATCAAGGACTGGCCAACATTCGTCAAAATGGCAAATATCAACAAATTGAGCAAAAATGGTTTGGGCAATAAAAGCAACTTATCATCAAACAACTCATACTGTATTATTTAATAAACTTATTATCAATAAGTTTTTAATTTAAAATTATTAATTTATCTGAAATTGTGAAATAATTAATAATTAAGTCATCATTTGTGGTATTCTAGTTTCAAATGTTGGCATCATGTTAGATGTTGTTTTACTATAAAGTTTTAGTAATAAGTTTTTTATAATTTATAGGTTATATCTATGGCTAAAAATAACGTACTTAACACAGGTCGTTATCGGGGTTTGATTATCTCGATTGTCGTATTTTTGCTGTTGGTTGCCAGTTTTTTGGCACTCACCATTTATTCAACAGGACAACTGGCTCGTTATGAAGCCCTACTTAACGTCGTTGACAAAATCTCAGTTGATGAGCAGGTGGTCGTCAAGCATCTATTTGATTTACAAAACTCACAAGGCGAGGACATCAACTCTCCGCATTATCGCACAGTTACCCAAGGCTTAAAAGAATCCTCAGCACACATCTCCCAAAACCTTGATGCCATCTTAAATGCAGGGGTTGCTATTGACTTTACTGGTGCTAATGAGCAGCTGCCGCATATCAATGACTCACAATCTTTAGCTTTGGCAGGTGAGTCAAAAGCAGAATGGGAAAAATTAAAACCTAAGATTGATGACTTTTTGGCAATCTCTAACGACATCACCGAAGATGCCACATCAGAGCTTGCCATTGCGGTGGAGCAAGCCAAAACGTCATCGGTGCCAATGACCGAGAGTTTTCAGAATCTAAACCAACATATCCGTGGCATCGTGTCTGGTCTTACCAAACGCATTGAGATTGCTCAGTTACTTGCCATTGCGGTGATGGTTGTTTATTTGGTGTTCTTTATTTTCATCGCCTTGCGTCGTTTGCGTATTGCTGATGCTGAAGCCATCGAAGCTCGCCGTGAAACTGAAGAAATCATGGAAACGGTAAACACAGGTCTGTTCCTACTTGATAAAGATTTAAATATCGGTAACCAACACTCTAAAGCACTTAAGGACATTATCGGCACAGATCGCATCGCGGGTGAAAAATTTGACAGCATATTGCGTGGTCGCATTTCTGATAAAGACCTAGAGACCACTCGCCAATTCATCGGTCAGTTATATAACCCAAGGGTAAAAACAAAACTGGTCAATGACTTAAACCCATTGAATAAAGTCAATCTGCACAGTGAGTCTGACGATGGGGTGTCTAGTCGTTATTTGGATTTTAGATTCTCTCGTGTTTATGAAGGCAAAGACATTGCTCGTATTTTGGTTAACGTACAAGATGTGTCTGATGCGGTGTTACTAGAGCAACGCCTTGAAAAAGAACGTGCTCAAAATGACATGCAGGTTGAGATGCTCACCACCATCTTAAACGTAAGCCCAGCATTAATTAATGACTTTATTAATAACACCAAAGCCCACATCGATAAGATGAACAACATTCTTAAAAACCCTGGCAGTTCTCAGTTTGAGTTAGAAGGAAAACTTAAGTCGCTATATAGAGAAATGCACAGCTTAAAAGGCGAAGCTTCCGCCTTGAAATTACATAGCTTTACCAAGATTGCCACCGATGCAGAAGACAAACTTCAAGCCTTACAAAGACAAGGTCAGCTATCGGGTAATGACTTTCTGCCATTGGCGGTGCATTTGGATGATTTATTAAGTCTGTCTCAGACCATTGAAGCTTTGGGCGAACGCATCACGGCATCTTCTGGTGTCAATCCGACCGCTACCAAACCATCGCAAGATACTGTTACTGTCGAAGATATCACCAATAATGCCATCAATCATACATCAACCCAAACAACAGCCAATCACTTAACACAACAACAAACAGATGGTGTGCAATCTGCTAATGTGGATATTGACTTTGATGAACATCATGCCACACAAAAACCATCATCAGCGATTGAAAGCTACTATAAAAACTTTGCTGACGATATTGCCAAACGTCAGGGCAAACAAATTGAGATGCACATTGAAGGTTTTGATGCCATTGATGGCATGGACATGTCAAATGACACACAATCTGCAATCAAAGAAATTGCCTTGCAATTGATACGAAATGCCATTGTTCATGGTGTTGAGACGCCAGAGCAGCGTAAATTGTCATTTAAAGCCCCCACAGGTATGATTAATATGGCTTTGGCAGAACAAGATGATATGATTGTTCTTACTGTTGAAGATGATGGTCATGGCATTGATTATGATAAAATTCGCCAAAAATTGTTAAGCTTGGGTGGATATTCTGAAGATGAAATTAAAGAATTGAGCAAACAGCAATTATTAAACGCCCTATTTTCGTCAGGATTTACCACCAAAGAGTCAGCGGATGAAGATGGTGGGCGTGGTGTTGGGTTGGATATCATTAAATCACATGCCAAAGAGCTGGGCGGTAAGTTAAATGTGCACAGCGAATATGGTCGTTTAACTCGCTTTAATGTAAAATTACCCAAATATCCAGTATAGACTTTTAGCCAATGAGTAGATAAACTATGTACAAACTTATGATTGTTGATGATTCTAATATCATCCGTAACCGCATTCAAAGAGCTTATGATTCTAATCATTTTATGTTGGTGGCGACTGCCACCAGCGGAGTAGAGGCGGTGGAGAAATTTGAAGTTCATCGTCCAGACGTGGTTACTATGGACATTACCATGCCACACATGGATGGTCTTGAATGTATTGAAAAACTGGTTTCGATTGATGAGAATGTTCGAATTTTGGTCGTCTCTGCCCTATCTGATAAGGCAACAGGCATTGAAGAATTGTCATTGGGTGCCAGCGGTTTTTTATGTAAACCGTTTTCAGAGGAAGAATTGGTTGCTGCCTTAGATGAGTTAACTCAGGATTAGATTTATGAAAGAAAAAAAACTGCAAATATTTGTTGATATTGTTCGTCATTACTTTGACCAGTTTGGCGAAGAAGAGCTGGTGGTTGATACGCCATATCTGTTAGAAAATACCCAAAATCCCAATGTGAAAGAATACACAGGATTGATTGGCATTTCAGGTGTTCATAAAGGTGTGGTTTATGTAACAGCTTCTCAAGAATTGCTAGAGAGCATTTTACTAAGAATGGGCGAAGAGGTCAGCGATGAGCTGATGATAGATTTGGTTGGTGAAATCGCCAACACCATATCAGGCAATGCTCGCACAGAGTTTGGACATGAATTCCACATTTCAGTGCCTTTTGTGTTCAAAGGTGCGCCACAAAGTGTCATCTTGCCCAGAGAAGAACGTTCTTTTATTATTCCTGTCACATGGCAAGGTCATGCTGGTGAGATTGTTATTTGTCTAAAAGATAGTTAATGCAAAAAGACAGCTAATATAAAATAACAGCTAATATAAAATAACATCAAGCAGTCACTCTATTGATAAATAGATTAATTACGGAACAATAAACTATGGTTAAAGCAGAAAAGCTGGGGGTGTTTATCACTTCAGTGATGGCGTTTTTTATGCAAGTGGGTTATCCTCTTGAAGAAATAGGCACGCCATACATCAGCTCAAATACCGACATCAGTGTTTATGATTATACTGGCATCATTAGTATTACAGGACCATTAAAAGGTAGTGTGTTTGTCAGTGCTCCTAGTAATCTATTGCGTGAAGTGCTTAAGGTCATGCAAGAGCCAGACACCACCATCACACTGATGAAAGATTTGGTGGGGGAAATTGCCAATACCATTGCGGGTAATGCTCGTACTGAATTTGGTTCAGAATTCATCATCTCTACGCCCAAAGTGGTTGATGGCTTGCCCCCTGCCAGTTATCTACCAAAAGACCGCCGTAGTTACATCATTCCTTTTCGATGGAGGGGAATGCCTGGTGTCATCGGTATTAGTGTGACGTAAGCTTTCCAATAAAACTTTTAATTGAAAAGATCAGACCGTTATTTTATAATAGCGGTTTATTTTATTTATCAACCAATGACACACACATTGCCCAACGGTAAACTGGGTGTTTATGAGCTTGATTAATTCTCATGATTAATTGATGAACTCTGATGATTGGATTAAATTCTGATGATTAAATGTTGATGATTAGTTATTATGATGCGAATGCGTGCTTATGAATCAGTTTTACTGGCAATGTGGAGGCATAACCCAAACTTTAAGGAACTTTTATGTCAAGCAATAACCCAACTCAAGTCTCTATGCGTGAGCTGTTGCAAGCAGGCGCTCACTTTGGACATCAAACCCGTTTTTGGAATCCAAAAATGGCACCTTTTATCTTTGGTGCTCGCAATAAAATCCACATCATCAACCTAGAGCATACCGTTAAAGCTTTTAATGAAGCCCTAAATTACGTCAATAACTTGGCATCAAAACGTAACAAAATTTTATTTGTCGGTACCAAACGTGCTGCCAGTGGTGTTATCCGTGAGCAAGCTCGCCGTGCAGGCATGCCTTATGTTGATCATCGTTGGTTGGGTGGCATGCTGACTAACTGGAAAACCTTGCGTCAATCCATCAACCGCCTAAAAGAGCTTGAAACTCAATCACAAGACGGCACATTTGCTAAGCTGACCAAACGTGAAGCTTTAGAGCTGACACGCAGTATGGAAAAACTTGAGCGTTCACTTGGCGGTATCAAAGACATGGGCGGCTTGCCAGATGCCATCTTTGTGGTGGACGTTGATCATGAAGCCATCGCCATCAAAGAAGCCAAAAATCTGGGCATTCCTGTCATCGGCATCGTGGACACCAACTCAAACCCTGATAATGTTGATTATGTCATTCCTGCTAATGATGATGCCATTCGTGCGGTAACTTATTATGTGACTGCCATGGCAGATGCCATCATCGCAGGTAAAGAGTACGCCCAAGCACAAGCAGGCGGCAAAATTGAGCAAGCCCAAGAGCAAGTTCAAGAACAAGCCCACAGCAGTCAAAACGTTTCTGTGTCTGATGTGGTGCCAGAAGATACTGCTAGCGCACCTGCTGTTGAAGAGGTCGCTGCAACTCAAGAAGTGGGTCAGTAAGTTAAGATTAATAAGTTTAAATGTCGCTGATAACTTAACCGTTGATATGAATTAGCATTGATATAAGTGAGTGGTGATATAAGTTAGCGGTGATATGGATTAAAACATAAAAAAATAAGAGGTATCAACATGGCACAAGTATCTGCCAAAATGGTAAAAGAATTGCGTGATCGTACTGGTTTGGGTATGATGGAATGCAAAAAAGCGTTAGAAGAAGCAGGTGGTGATATTGAACTTGCCATCGATAATTTGCGTAAATCTGGTCAAGCCAAAGCTGCTAAAAAAGCAGGCAACATTGCTGCTGATGGTGCGATTATTATTGCTCAAGAGGGCAACAAGGCGTTATTGTTAGAAGTGAATTGTCAAACTGACTTTGTGGCAAAAGATGATAACTTCACAAACTTTGCTAATAAAGTGGCACAAATCGCTTTGACCAATAACACCACTGATGTGGCTAAAATCTCTGAGCTTGACTATGACGGACAGACTGTTGAAGAAGCTCGTGTGGCATTGGTACAAAAGATTGGTGAAAATATCCAAATTCGCCGTGCTGAAGTCATCGAGGGCAATAATCTGGGTGCATATCGTCATGGTATCCGTATTGGTGTTGTGGTTGCTACCGAAGGTGGTAATGAAGAAACCAATAAAAACCTAGCCATGCACATCGCTGCCTTTAACCCAATAGCGGTAGATGACACAGATGTACCAGCGGATACTTTGGCTCGTGAAAAAGACATCATCGAAGCTAAGGCTAAAGAGTCAGGCAAGCCTGATAACATCGTTGAGAAAATGATTGAAGGTGGTTTGCGTAAATATCTAGATGAGGTAACGTTATTGCGTCAACCTTATGTGATGGATAATGATAAGCAAGTCGGTGATGTTTTAAAAGCTGAAGGCGTTAAAGTGTTGGGCTTTAAACGTTTGGAAGTGGGCGAAGGCATTGAGAAAAAAGAAGAGAACTTTGCTGATGAAGTTGCCGCTGCTCAAGCTGCTGCTAAGAAATAACTTTCTAGTCTAAATAGAAAAATAAATAAAAAACCAAGCGAAAGCTTGGTTTTTTTGTGTGCTATAAAGGTCAAAGGTGTGAACGAATGATTATTTACGATTTACTGCCATCAGTTTGTGCAAAGCATTGATCAAGTCTTCTTCACTAAAGGGTTTGCCGACAAAGCCACGGGCACCTAATTTAAGTGCCTGTAAGGCGGTGGCTTTATCAGATAGGGCTGAGACGACTAAGATACTGACTTTACGATTTTTGGCAACAATTTTCTCAATACATTCTAGTCCGTCCATTTTTGGCATGGTCAAATCCATGGTGATTAAATCTGGTTGAAATTCTTCAAACAGCTTAAGAGCTTCTTCACCATTACTGGCCTGAGCCACAATATTGATGTCAGAAGCCAGTACGCTACGTCCGATACGATTACGAATGATATTTGAGTCATCAACGATCATTAAAGTATACATAAGAAAACCTCGTATGGGTTGATTGTTAAATAATTTAGCGGTCTATTTTGATACTAAATTGGGTATGGTCGTTTATTTGTGAGCTGATGGCTAGCTTGCCACCAAGTGCTTGTATCTCATGTTTGACAATATCCATGCCAACACCTTTACCTGCATCTTCACTGACTTGCTCTGCAGTACTTACCATGGGCAGAAACAGCAACTGCAAGATATCATTTTTTGTCATAGACTGGGCTTGTTCAGCGGTAATATGACCTGCGTTGATTGCAGATTGTTTGAGCTTATCATAAGATATGCCACGCCCATCGTCCCGACAAATCAGCTGATATTTGCCATTGGCTTCACGTTGTAGATTTAGTGTCAGTTGACCGACAGGAGATTTACCAATTTGTTCACGTTCATCTGGTAATTCAATGCCGTGTACGATGGCGTTACGTAATAGTTGAATGCTGATTTCTTTAAGCCGATTGGCGTCTTGTTTGTTTAAGCCCTCATCTTGCCATTGATAATCTAAGGTTACTTGTTTGTGTTGACGAGTAGCGATATCTTGAGCAAATTGTTCAAAATAAGCATCAGAGCTGTTAGATTGTGATTGTTCTTGTGTGTTTATGGTGGGCTTGTGTCCTTTAGGTAGCTTTTTTAACTCATCATAGGCAGTGCTGTCTCTTTGTGATATGGTGGTAGGTTTGGTTGATTTGGTGTTGTGTGTTGATGATGTTGGTACTAGGTGTAGGCGTTCATTTAATTCAATGACAAATTGATGCAAGCTCATTAATTCATCTAGATGTACTGCCAACGGTAAGAAATCATCACCAGCTAAACTATGATTGGTTAATAAAGCTTGTGTTTGTTGTTCGATTGCTTCTGATAAATCAATGTAAGCTGCAAATCTGAGTGCAGATGCTTCACCTTTTAGCCCATGGATATGGCGATAAATACTGTTGGCTTTTTGGTGTAGGGCAGAGGTATTGCCTGCTGTGTTTTTGAGAGTTTCGTTGATTTGCTCTATTCGATGAGCAGTATTGTCAATAAATTCACCTAATAAAACATGATCCATTGATAGAATGTTGCTAATCATTTCAAATTGGCGGTTATTTTGTGCTTGTTCTTTTTCCAGTTTATCTTGTAAGATTTTGGCAGCAGTAACATCACGCACACTGACCAGCACTCTATCAATCTCATCACCTTTGTTAACTCGTGAAAAGTCAAAGTCTAGGTATTTTTGTACTGGTGTGTCATTTTCTACATAGTTGTATGAGATGGTTTGTAATGGGTTGAGTTCTTTGATTAAGTCTTCAACCACCCAATTACTATATAGTTGGTCAACGAAGGTGTTGGTGGTTTCAAGCTCTTTATCATTAATTTTGTTATTTAAGATATCTGTCAGTTTTCTGCCAGCAATATTTTTAGTGCCTAAGATAGGTTCTAGCTGGTTGGAGTATTCTGAGTCAATCACTAAATCTTTGTTAATCAAAAATAAGCCATCATGAACGGCTCTTAAAATGTCAGTGGCCTGTTGACGTGCGATGGCAAGTTTTTCATCACCTTGTAGTAATTGACGTAAAGCACCAAATACAATCATGAAAAATAGGATAAAAGCGGTGATTACCCCTATGATGAGAATGTATATCTGTATTTGGGTTTGCTTAGATGCTTGTTGGTTTAGTGCTGATGATAAGTTATTTGCTTCGGTCAGTAATGCCAAGTTATAAAGACGAGTATAGTCAACCAAATAATCACTGGTTTGTTTGTCAATATAGCCTTGCTTGGTTTCGGCGATGAAGTTATCTAATAGACCCAAATAAGGAGTCCAAATTTCTTGCATCTCTTTTAATGCTTTAACGGCATTAGGATTCGTTTCAGCGGTTAAGTTAACAGTTTCTCCTGATGTCAGGGTAACTTCACCACCTTGTTGAAAAGCTTTAAGTGCATGTTCAAAGTCATCACGTTGCTCTTGAATAGCTTCAATCTTATACAGGGCGATTTGTGGTAAGTCTGAGAGTGGTACGATATCACCTGTGTCAAGGTCGTTTATGCTTTGCTCAGCTAAATCTGTAGATTGCGAATCAATGGTTTGTGTGGGGTTTTGGATAGGGCTTGAGCTTTGTGTAGATTGAGTATTGTCCTGTTGGTTTAATGCTGTGTCCACATAAAGGTTGATGTCCAGTAGGTTTTTGGATAATTGCTGAGTTATCGCCCCTTGGTGACTGGATACATCAAGCTTTTGGGTAAGTGTGGCAAAGCGGTTGGTTGAGATAAAGTTAAGTGCCAACATACCAAGAATTAAAAGCAAAAATGACACAACCAATATGATTAAAGTTGAGTATTTTTTGTACCTTGAGCCTGTGGTGTGGGTGTTAGCAGTGAGCTTGCTGTCTGCCATGATTATATTTCCTATACGATTTTATTTTGATAGTGTAAAAAATTAGTTATTTTTGATATCAATATCTTGGTAAGGAATCTGCACTGTATCGTATTCCAAACGGTAATCAATGCCTTCCATCACAGGTTTTTCTGTTGCTAAATTGGCTGCCATGCGTAAGGCTACTTTGGCTTGATTGTCATAGTCGTTAAATACCGTTGCTTGCATGTCGCCAGATTTGACAAGTTCTTGAGCTTTTTCTCCTGCATCAATGCCAAAGACAGGCAGTTTGATATTATGCTGTTTAAGAGTCTCAATCGCACCGATTGCCATGTTGTCATTGTTTGCTAAAAGTACTTCGACATTGGTAAAATTGGGGTCGTTAATCCATGACTCTACCATGTCACTGGCTCTTTGTTTGTTAAATAGGGCGTAATCTTGAAATATTTTATGTACAGGAACTTGTAAGGTTGGGTAGTTTTGCATAGTTCCGATTGACCATTTGGTGCGGGCCATTGTTCCTGCGTGGTTTGGAATGCCCTCTAATATGGCATATTGAATGATGCCATCTTTATTTTTATCCCAATCAGGATTTTTTTGCCAACCTTCTAAAATTTTTAGTCCTTGTATGATTCCTGCTTGGTTAGCATCGCCATCAACAAAGTAGGCATTTTGACAGTTGGCGATATTTTTTTCACCGGGGTTTCGGTTGATATAAACAACGGGAATATTTTTATTGCAGTATTTTTGGACAAACTCTGTGCCTTGAGATACGTCAACCATATTGACTACCAAAGCTTTTGCACCTTTAGCAATCATGTCATCAAGTTGTTTATATTGGCGTTCTTGGTCGTTATCGGCTTCATCAAGCAGTAAAGTAAGTGATGATTGCTGTTCTGCTGTTGTTTTAAAGGCGTTGTACATGTCTTGGAAAAAATCGTTTGTGGTGGTGGCACTCATGGATACTCCCACCGTAGCGGTTGGGTAAACATTGACAGCATCAGATGGCGTGGTATTTGATATCTGCTGTGAGCAGGCTGTTGTCCCAAGGGCAATAACCAGTAGGGTTAGAAAATAGCGATTTATCATAAAATTGACCTATTAATAACATCATGACGATGAGAATGCTGTTCCAAAACTCTTACTTAAATCCATCAAAGGAAATTTGACGATGACTTCCTGCCTTAAGTATCTTAAATCTTAATAGGCAACGTGGAAGAGTTTTGAGTATTAGGTAATGGATTGATGGGTAAAAAACTTGTTTATTTATATCTTAACAAATTTGATTACCATACAAAACCCATAAATTATCAATGGTTAGGTTTTGTTTTTTTTGTTAAAAGCCTGTTGTTTGCTTATTTCAAAAAATTCAGGTTCAACCAACAGTTGTTGTGCTTGCTCTGGTGGCAGTACGTCATTGGGCGTGATGCCTGCTTGTCCTAACAGCTGTTGTAGTTTGGAGATGGGTAGGGTGATGTCAAACACTTCTTGCCCTGTGTTAGGGTTGTGATGTTTGCTTTTGATGACATTAAGTTCATATAAGGTGTTTTTGAGCTGACCTGCGTCATGGGGCAGGGTTAAGGTGAAGTGGCTAAGTTCGCCTGTGAGCAGTTGTTGCACCGCTTGGGTTAGCTTATCCATGCCCATGTTGGCTTGGGCAGAGACATAGACACGATTGGGGACATTTTGACTGGCATAGCCGATGTGTGCAGGTTCGCCTGACAAGTCAATTTTGTTATACACTTCCAACACAGGAACGTCATTATTGATTTGAGCCAATACTTGTTTGACTGCATCGATTTGTTCGTGCATGTCTTCACTGGCAGAATCGATGATGTGCAACAATAGGTCTGCTTCTAATGTTTCTTCTAAAGTGGCGTGGAAAGATTCAACCAGCTCATGGGGAAGATGACGAATAAACCCCACTGTGTCAACCAACACCACACGTCCCACGCCTGTCCAATTTAAGTGGCGTAGGGTGGGGTCTAGGGTGGCAAAAAGTTGGTTAGCAGCATAGATGTTTTCATCAACCAATCGGTTAAATAAAGTGGATTTGCCCGCATTGGTGTAGCCAACCAGTGATATGGTGGGGGTTTCGGATTTTTGTCGTTTGGCTCGTCCTTGTGTTCGGGTTTGTTTGACTTTATCAAGCTTGGTTTTTAGCTGATTGACTCGAGTTTGTAGCAGTCGTCGGTCAGTTTCTAATTGCGTCTCGCCAGGGCCTCTTAGACCAATACCGCCCTTTTGTCGTTCTAAATGAGTCCAGCCTCTGACCAGGTGAGTAGAGAGATGGGTCAGCTGAGCCAGGTCTACTTGCAGTTTGCCTTCAAAGGTGCGTGCTCGTTGAGCACAAATGTCTAAA
>ERZ1023418.172-NODE-172-length-14035-cov-4.378541_pt1 | contig 14035 bp, 9 predicted proteins | sample MGYA00380511_ERZ1023418 | MGnify/ENA primary metagenome ERZ1023418 (study PRJEB33173, sample SAMEA4830370) | metagenome | study: EMG produced TPA metagenomics assembly of the PRJEB25223 data set...
ATTGCCCTGACATGACCCCATTGCCATGTCAACGCCGCCATCATCACCATGATGTGAATAAGCCCAATGATGTGAATAAGCAGCCAGACAGAAACGTTCCTGCCAATTTGCCTTATGTGTTGTTGGCATTGTCTGAGCTGTTGTCTGTGCCAGTACAACTGTTGGCAGAACGGCTTTGGCAAAACAGCGTGAATGCTTTAAACTTATCTGTTTAAACTTACCCCTTTAAACTTACCCCTTTCATCTTAATGACATAATCAACCATATGACTTATCATGCCCATGACTTCTTTTAACCCTGTTTTTAACCCTGTTACCAATGGCCATCAGATTGATGCCCAATATGACCGCCGTTTTGGTGGCACAAAGACCCTATACGGTCATGACGCAATGCAACGCTTTGGCAATGCCCATGTGTATGTGATTGGTATTGGTGGTGTGGGCAGTTGGGCGGCTGAAGCACTGGCAAGAACGGCAGTCGGTGAGCTGACGTTGATTGACATGGACGTGTTGGTGGCATCAAACATCAATCGCCAACTGCCTGCACTAGACAGCAGTTTGGGGCAAAGTAAAATCGAAGCAATGGCATTACGTTTGCATCAAATTAACCCACGGTTAACGCTGAACTTATGCGATGAGTTTGTTACCCAAAACAATGTCAATCAACTGTTGCCCAGCCGTCAAGACAAAGACAAGGCACATCAAAAGGGGCGTGGTATGGTGATATTAGACTGTACCGATGACATGAGTGCTAAGGTGCATATTGCGTTGCATTGTCGGTTTAATAAATTAAAGCTGGTGTGTGCTGGTGGAGCAGGGAGCAAAACAGACCCCACTCGCATCGGCATTAGTGACTTAAAAGACACCACCCAAGACCCATTGTTGGCAAGATTACGCAACAAATTGCGTCAAGAACATGGCATCAACCGTGAATTAAAAACTAAGTTTGGCATTCGCTGTGTGTATTCTGACCAACCACCAGAGCATAGCAAGGTGGGCAGTCAAGCTCACGGCTTGCAATGTGGCGGTTATGGCTCAGCGGTGGTGATGACCGCCAGCATGGGCATGGTGATGGCAAGTGAAGCGTTGCGTTTGTTGGTAATGTGAGCATAATGTGGTGATGTGGGCAGTCTGAACTTGCCAAATGACTTTGAACTTAACCCAAAAAGCGGTAAAATCAGGCAGATAAGCATGGTGTGTGTTTTTATGCCATGTGTCTTTGATGCCATGCCTACTGTGGTCTATGGAAATTGATATGTCTGATACCCCCCTTACTCCATCTGTTACCTATGAGCCGTCCGACCGAGCCAGCCACTCATGTGTTGACAAACAATCCTACGATGAGCGACAAGATTTGATTGAGTGGCGACATAGCAAGACAGGCTATCAATACCCTGTGAGCATCTATGATGATAAACGGATTGCTAAGTTGCGTCAGTTGTCTTTGTTTAATTTGTCTGATGAGCCTGCTTTTTTGCGTATCACCGAGCTTGCCAAAAACCTGTTTGATGTGCCATTTGTGGCATTGACCGTTTTAGATGAGCATGTGCAATATTTGCAGGCAGGCCAAGGATTTGGGGAGCTTTGTTTAACGGATCGCCAAGATGCCATTTGTAACTTTGCTCTGCTGAGCAATGATGTGTTTGTGGTGTTGGACTTGGCGGCAGATGATAATTTTGTTCTTAATCCTTCGGTGAGTCAAGAGCCACATTTGCGTTTTTATGCAGGCGTGCCTGTGTGGTTACACCCATTAGACGGTGAATACGCCAAGATTGGTCATGTTGACCAAGAGCATTTACCCATGCCAGTGGCGACATTGTGTCTGTTGGATACCAAGCCATATCCATCGTTTGATGAAGCAGACAAAAAATTGCTCAGACAGTTGGGGGGCTTGATGAGTGATGCGTTGATGCTCAAGCAACAACAAGCGATTGCCAAACACGCCAACCAAATCAAATCACAGTTTTTAGCCAATATGAGCCATGAAATCCGTACGCCGATGAATGGCATTATGGGCATGGTGGAGATGCTACAAGAGACTGCTTTAACCAAAGAACAACAGCATTATGGCCATCATATTCATCAATCTTGCCAACATTTGCTTGCCATTGTGAATGATATTTTGGATTTATCCAAAATTGAAGCAGGGGCAATTAACATCAATCCCACCGCACAGTCATTGCTTGAGTTAACAGAAGAAGTGGCTGCCTTATACCAACCACAAGCCCACAAAAAACAGCTGACCTTACAGGCGATGTTATCAGACCAGTTTGATGGGTTTGATGTCGCCACCGATTTTGTGCTGATAGATAAAGTGCGACTTAAGCAAGTGCTTTGCAATTTGGTGAATAATGCGGTTAAATTCACCCCCACAAAAGGGGCGGTGAGTTTGCAGTTGGTCATCACTGACAGCAACACATTACCAACATTTGACCACCCAAATCAATGGAAAAACCACCCCCAAGACTTAAGTCAACTGATGCAGGTGGCAATGGACAATCATCAGCGTCATCGTAGTCAAACCCCAGTGACCTCTTTGCCAGACCAAGCCATTAACCAGCTTGAGCATGGCAGATTGCATGTTCAGGTGTGTGATACAGGCATCGGCATTAAGCCTGAATCATTGCAAGTCATTTTTGATGCGTATAACCAAGCAGACAAAGATACCCATCGCTTTTATGGTGGCACAGGGCTTGGGTTGTCAGTGACTAAAGCACTGATTAAGGCGATGAACGGTGATATTGATGTTCGTAGTGTGGTGGGGGTGGGGACGGTGTTTTATCTGTCATTACCTGTGGTTCTGCTTGCAAAAGATGACGTTGATAAGGTGACAACATGGCTCAACAAAGTTGACCCATACGATAATCAGCCAAAACAAGGTCAATCAAATTTATTGTATCAACATGGCTTGTTTGCCAATGAATTGTTAGACATGATGGCTCAAACGGTTGATGATGATAAAAGTCAGCAAAAAAGCAGACAAAAAATCACCCAGAAAAACAAGCAAAAAAATGCTGATAAACGGTCAGCTGATGCCAATGACAACAGCCAAGGGCAAGCAGATGAACAAAAAATCAATCAGCGACTCGTTTCGGTGACATCATCAAATAAGCCATTAAACGGGCAATTAAATCAGCCGTCAAGTGGGCCGTCAAAGTTGCCAAAGTCGTCAGGTCGCTTACAAGCAAGCAAGTCAGAAAACAAAAAAAACAAACCAGCCACTGAACAAAGCACCACACAACCACAACAATTTAACCAAAAATTTAACCGAGTGCTGTTGGTGGAAGACAATGCGGTCAATGCCATCATTGCCACCAGCATCTTGACTAAGGCAGGACATCAAGTCATTCATGTGACCGATGGTGAACATGCGTTGATGGCGTACCAGCGTCATGCCAAGCACATTGTGTTGATATTGATGGATGACCATTTGCCCACCATCAGCGGCATTGAGACCACTCGTCAGCTGATTGACACTTACGGTAAGGCAAACTTGCCCCCCATCATTGCTGTTTCTGCCAATGTCTTAGATGATGGTGATACCCGCTATCTTGATGCAGGCATGCAGGATTATTTGGCAAAGCCATTTAGTAAAGAGCGATTACAGCAGATGATGGAAAAATGGTTGGGCAAAGCAGTATGATTCTGCTTGAATAAAAAACCGATGAACATGTCATCGGTTGGTGCTATTTATGTTGGTGCTATTGGTGGTCATGCTATTGGTGGTCGTGCCATTGATAAATGACGATGTTCATCGTTCATCGGTGATGTGATTGGCAACGATGTGATTGGCAACATGAATCAGCTAACACGAGTTTGATATTCGCCTGTGCGAGTGTCCACACGAATGGTTTCGCCTTGTTGGACAAATAACGGCACTTTAACCACTGCCCCAGTTTCTAAAATTGCAGGTTTACTGCCACCGCTTGACGTATCACCTTTTAGCCCAGGGTCAGTTTCGGTGATTTGCAGTTCCACAAAGTTAGGGGCAGAAACGGACAAAGGCACCCCATTAAATAAGGTGATGACGCAAGTTTCGTTGCTGTTTTCTTTGAGCCACTGCTTGGCATCGCCCATGGCATTGGCATCGGCTTGCAGTTGCTCAAAGCTTTCTGGGTGCATGAAATGCCAAAACTCACCATCTGAGTACAGATAGTTCATTTCATTATCAACCACATCTGCCCCTTCTAGGCTATCACCTGATTTGAAGGTTTGTTCAAGCACTTTTCCTGTTCTTAGGTTACGCAGTTTCACACGGTTAAAAGCTTGACCTTTACCTGGTTTAACGTATTCGTTGTCAATGATGGCGCAGGGGTTGCCATCTAGCATCACTTTAAGACCTGCTTTAAATTCGTTGGTAGAATAACTTGCCATAATGTGTTTTCCAGTTTGTTGCCATTAAAAAGTTGACGTTTATTAAGCTTAGGGGTGATTTTTAGTTGCCCATCATTAGCTGACATCAGCTGACATCGCTTACTGACATCGCTTAAATGAAGCAGACGCCCTAATATCTTGCTCAATATCAGTGAAAAAAATCTCTGCCAATGCGTCAAATGGAATATACTTTGCGTTTTATGTGCTGTTCGTCTTATGTGCTGTTCTTAAAGTTAAAACATTAATGTTAAAACCCCATGTAAACGAAGCATTGACACTCAAACGCCAGCTAAACGCATGACACACTCGCAGATTAACCATAGAATATGATAAACCATTTGCCCCCACAAAAAAACTGGCAACAGCAAATATCTGATGCCATCACCGACCCCATGCAGTTGCTTGAGCGGTTACAGATAACTGACCCTAAGCTGTTATCTGTGTATCAAGCACACGCCCAAACGTCCAAAAAATTCGGTCTAAAAGTGCCACATGCTTTTGTGGCAAAGATGAAAATGGGCGACAGTCAAGACCCTTTGTTACGCCAAGTTTTGCCCATGTATGGACAAGATGTCCACACACAAGGTGGTGATGATTATGTGCTTGACCCATTGCAAGAGGTGCATGCCAGTCCTGTAACAGGCATGTTACACAAATACCAGTCACGCATATTATTGACCGTAACAGGAGCCTGTGCGATTCATTGTCGCTATTGTTTTCGCCAGCATTATGATTATCAGGCCAACCGCCCATCATCACAGACGCAAGTGGTGCAAGATTACATTTTGGCTCACCCCGACATCAACGAGGTGATTTTTAGTGGTGGTGACCCTTTGAGTTTGAATAACCGTCGCTTATTTGTTTGGTTAGACGCCATGGCAACCATGCCACAAATCAACACCATTCGCTTGCACACTCGCTTACCGATTGTTATCCCTGAGCGTTTGGATGATGAATTGTTGATAAAATTTGACAGTTTAACCCAAGTGATGATGGACAACGCCATCAATCTTATCATGGTGGTGCATACCAACCATGCCAACGAAATTGATAACGCCACGGCAAGACAGTTGTGGCGATTGCGACACGCAGGCGTGACCGTCATGAACCAAGCGGTGCTGTTAAAAGGCGTCAACGACACCGTAACGGCACAAGTGGCATTAAGTCAGCGTTTATTTGATGCTGGGGTATTGCCTTATTACTTGCATCTTCTTGATAAAGTCAAAGGGTCTGCCTATTTTTATGTCAGTGAAGAACAAGCGGTGGCATTGTATTGGCAGATGTTGGCGCGATTGTCTGGCTATTTATTGCCAAAATTAGTAAAAGAGTTGCCCAATTGTCCATTCAAAACCCCCATTGATATTTACAAATCAGCCAAAAATTGTCAATATATGGGTTAATCTTTGGCTGATTGCTTTATTTGATTGATTGAATTGATTGAAAAAAATTGATTGAATAATGAGCAAACCCAAAGGATTTGGCTGAAAGGTTTAGACAGTTTAAAGGTTTAAAGGTTAAAAGGTTTAGACAGTTTAAAGAACAGAATGTAGAAAACAGAATGTAAACAATGGAATGCAAAAAATAGGCTTTAGAGAATAATTTATGATAAGTTTTGACACCTTTGTAAAATATTTGGACACCCAATTACCCTTAAGACCGCTGAACTTTAGCCATATTGGTGACGATGGCAAACAAATTAGCCAGTGGGGGGCTAATTTGATGATTGCCAATAAATCAGAACAATGCCAACAGCTTGAAAAAGTATTGACTGAGATGATTGTGGCAGACATCTCAGACACCAAGCGTTTGGAGCTGATGAAGCAGTTAAAAGAGGTGACATTTAGGGTCGTCAATCAACTCAGAAGTGATTATATTCATGAGCCTAGCCAGCTGAGCAAATTACAACATGGCATGGTCAATCAGGTAACCTCTATTTACTATTTAACCGCCTTGGTGTTCGATGGCATGATGACAAGGCAAATGAGCCAACTGCAACCAGCTGGCAAACAGACCAACAAACGGTCTTGGTGGACGATATTGCCCATTGGACGCTCGGACAATCAGGCATATTTACAGAAAATCATTTATCAGCTGATGTATGTGTATTTGAATTTGATGATGGAAGCTGCCATCATTTTTACCAAACCACAACAAATTCTATGGCAACAGATGAACCGACTGTACATGGTGGCTAAATCGCAAGGCGTGCTGGACATGGCGTATCATGACAAACAACACAACAGCCATGCTGACAGCATTCATGACATTTATAAACAGGCGTGCTTATACAGTTTGTTGCGTCCAGTGTCGTTTAGAAGACAAGATGTTTTGGGCATTCATAAAGTGTTGGCAAGATGGGCAACGCTGATTGACATCACCGATTACCCCGTCAGTGAAAATAAAATCTATATTGATTTAAATTCTAACCAACCACCTGAGTGCTTAACCCCCTATTCACGCATTAACCCTTTTACAGAAGACAGCACAAGCCTATTTGTGAATTTAGACAAATTACATGACTATTTAACCAAAGCACAAAGCAAAGAAGGCAAGGAGCATATCAGTTTTGAGATGCGTCTGGCACGTCTGGCACAATATACCCTAGAGCAACAACAGTACCTACAACGTGGCGAAAAACGCATTCCCACTCGCCGACATGCCACCATTGTCATAGGCTTGCACCGCATTCATTATTATCTGTCAAATAAAATGCCATTGGAACGTTTGATTTTAGCAGATGAATTGCCCAAAGGGTATCACCCAAAAATCAGCAGAGTGGCAGACAAGCAAGACTATAAACACACTTTAGATGCCACCATCATGGACATGAGTAAGACAGGGTATCGCTTTAGCTTTGGCGAATTAGATGATATTGACGTTACTGACGAAAATGAACAAATGACACAAGAGTATGACAAAAAATCTGCCATCAAGCAAGCCGTTGCCAATAGCACCACCCTTAAGATATTGAGCATTTTTGCCTTAATGCCTGATAAAACCGACGCTGAAAGCAGTTGGGAGCTTGGGGTGATTCGTTGGATAGAGAATAAAGAACGCAGTATCGAGGCAGGAGCTCGTTTGATGGGGTACGCCATCACCGCTTGTGGTGTTCGCCTTGAAAGCAAAGATGAGCGGTCGCAAGATTTTGTGGTGGCGGTGCTGGTGGCAGGCAATGAAAGTCTGGGTACGCAAACATCGCTGATTTTGCCACAATACCATTTTAAAGAAAATGACCGTGTGGTGCTAAGAATCGGTGATAAACAAACCAATCTTCGCCTTGCCAAAAACATCAATAACAGTGATGACATGCAACAATATGAGATTGTGCGATTAGCAGGATAGTGATTAGGGACATACCTAACAATGTGTTTTGTATGATTAAATGATGCTTTCATGACTTTATTGGTTGTTTTATTTGTCATATCACTTATTATGTTTCACCTATTTTTTTGATGAGCAAAAAAACGGCAGCAAAAAAAACGATAGTAAAAACACGATGACGCATATATGAGCAAACAAATCAAAGAATTAAATCTTTTGGTCATTAATGATGATCAGCTGTATGCTGAACGCCTGATTGAGCTGTTGTCATTGTATTATGACGATGTCAATCTGGGATTTTTAGATGACAAAGAAGAATTTATCAAAACCTTACGCCGTCACTGGGATGTGTTGGTATTTGGCCAAGCCTATGACATGAATCTCTTGGATGTGATAGGCATTGTGCAAGAGCAGGGAGTCGATTTGCCCATCATTGCCTTGGCGAATGATGAGCCGTCAACCGCTGTGCAGACAGAAGTGAGCTTGCCAGACACCATTAACGCCAATCTGATTAAGGCGTTGCCCAGTGAGCAAGAAACACAAGTGGTGCTGTCCATCATCTTGCAGGCAAGTGCGTTACAAACTCGCCGTAAGGTGGCTGACCTTAAATATATTTTAAGTGAAGCTGAACAGCGTGCCAACATTCTTATCAAAAACTCCAAAAGTGCGGTTGCTTATATTGACCAAGGCATTCATATCTTTGCCAATGAACCCTATCTTAAAATGTTTGGTTATGAAAGCATGGACGAGCTGATGGGTGTGCCTGTGATTGATTTGATTGCAGGTGGGGATAAGGTGAAAGAGTTTAAGCAGTTTTTACGCCATTTTGATAAAGGCAATCGTGAGCAGGTAGAGTTTAAGTTTCAAAGTAAACGCACAGATGGCAGCACCTTTGAAGCCAAACTCCAAGTTGCGGCTGCCACTTATGACGGTGAGCCTGTGACTCAAATCATCATTCAGCAGGACAACAAAGCGGCTAACAGTGCTGAGCTTGCCAAAAAGCTGGCAATGGCGGAGCGAACTGACCGACTGACAGGGCTAGAAAACCGTGTTGGCTTTATGCAACGGGCCAATGAGATGCTTGAGCATGTGAAGCAAGCTCAAGACCACGATGCGGCCTTGATTTATTTGCGGATAGATAACATCGGACAGATTAACACCAGTTTGGGCTTGTCTGGGGTAGACACCACCGTGAGGCATGTGGCTCACCTGCTTAATGAATTTTTTACCGAGTCGTATGTGAGCCGATTTGCTGACAGTGTGTTTACCGTGTTGGTGGCAGACACCAATGAGAAAAAACTTGAAAAGCAGATTGAAACACTGTTACCAAAAGTGGCACAGATGCTCATTGAAGTGGGTAATCGCACCACCAACACCACCTTAACAGCAGGGGCGGTGATGATTGAGCCACAAAGCCCTGATGTGGAGACGCTCATTCAACGAGCATTGGAATCTCAGAATAAAGCCTTTATAGACAGTGAGCAAGTGGGCAACACTTATCACATTTATGACCCCAGTCAATACGTCAACAGCGACGATAAGGCATTGGCAGAATATTTGGCAGGTGCGTTTAGCAACCACCATTATTCGTTGCTTTATCAGCCCATCTATGACATACAGACAGACAGCAGTCATTTCTTTGAGGTGTATCTGCGCTTGAAGTTATCAGATGGTCAGATGATGATGCCTAACGAGTTTGTTGATGTGGCACGAGAACACAATCTGCTTGAAAAAATTGACCGTTGGGTATTGATTAACGCATGCAAGCAATTGAGTAAGGTCAGGTCAAGCCACCCTGATGCACGCATTTTGGTTAATTTAACCGCCGCTTCTTTGGTGGACACACAGTTACCCAAGGTGATTGAACAGCTTGTCCGTGCTGTTGGAGGCAAGCAAGGATCTTTGGTGATACAGTTTAATGAGCAAGATGTGGTCAGTCATTTGGCGGTTGCCAAAAAACAGTATGATAATCTAAAAGCATTGGGTTGTGATACCTGTATTCATGGTTTTGGTATGACCACCAAAACGATTGAAACATTGGCTTATATCCACCCAACCATGGTGCGTGTGGCACACAGTTATGTTAAGGACATCGACAAACCCGATGGGCTAGACACCATCAAAACCTTGATAACATCAGCCAGTGAGCATAAGACAGATACGTTGATGCCGTATATTGAGACCGCTGCCACCATGTCGGTGTCTTGGAGCGTGGGCGCTCGCTATCTGCAAGGGCATTATTTGCAAGAACCTGCTGTCGATATGAATGTTGCTTAGTGGGGCTTGCTGAATGAATGTTGTTGAATGAATGTTGTTTGATGGAGCATAGGTTTGTTTAAAACACCTGTATCACCTGTATCGATTGTGGTTATGTTTGCCTGTCTGTCTGTGGGCTTAATGGCGTGTCAGCCGACACCGCCAGACAGTCGCCCTGAGGTTAACTTGCCTGTTTATACAAGAGGTGATGCAATGGCAGGGCAGAGTGCTTATCAAGAGTATTGTGAACAGTGCCATAAACTGCAAGCGGGACGAAATAAAAAAGGCCCTCAGCTGATGAATGTGTATGGCAATTCGTCCGCCTTGCTGTCTGATTATAAATACTCTACCGCCATGCAAGAGGCTGGTTGGCAGTGGGACGCTGCCACACTTGATGCTTATATCGCTGACCCAGACAAAGCCCTGCCATCAGGAAAGATGCTGTCTGACCCCATATCTGATGCCAAAATTCGCCAAGACATCATCGCTTATCTGTCAACTTTGCGACAATCTGCATCCGCTCAATCCACATCAGATTAATCCACATCAAGTTGAGTCAATGGTTTTGGTTCTTAACAATTTTTAACCATTGTAATGATGTGTAACCATGACACACACATAACCATCATATGATTGTCATCAATGTGTGGTATGCTTATCAGGTTTACGGCATCAACCTCATGGCATCAACAGTGTATAGTGTATAAAGCACACTCAGTATAAAGCACGCCCAGATAAAACACCCCCACTTTTAGACAGCATATGAAACCAGACAGCGTATGAAACAACACATGAAACAACACATGACACAACGCATGCAACGTATGAGCTCAGCTTCCCACCCGACAGATGACCCCTCACACGCTTTTCAAAATACGGCATCTCAAAACACGATGTCGCAAAACAGCACCCAAACAAGCATTCAGCAAGACATTCAACGTCTGATACATCAATTAAATCAGCTGATATTAGACAAGCCCAACACGGTGAAGTTGTCTGTGGTGTGCTTGCTTGCCAATGGTCATTTGTTGTTACAAGATTTACCAGGTATGGGTAAGACCACTTTGGCACATGGGCTGGCACAGCTGTTTGGTCTGTCGTTTAATCGAGTGCAATTCACCAATGACATGTTGCCTGCTGATATTTTAGGCATGAGTTTGTATAATCAAGATGAACATGCTTTTGAGTTCCGTAAGGGGGCTATTTTTAGTCAGTTATTGCTTGCCGATGAGATTAATCGCTCCAGCCCTAAAACCCAAAGTGCTTTACTTGAAGCCATGGAAGAGCGACAAGTAACCCATGATGGCACAACTTATGCCTTGCCTGAGCCATTTTTTGTCATTGCCACCCAAAACCCCACTCAGCAGTCAGGTGTGTATCCTTTGCCTGAATCGCAACTTGACCGCTTTTTGATGTGTCTATCTCTAGGGTATCCGTCTGCCACTGCTGAAAAAGAGCTGTTACAAGGCACAGATCGTCGCCAGCTATTGACCCAATTGGAATCGGTGCTTGATACCAATCGCATTCAACAAGCCCAAGCCATGATAAAGCAGCTGTACATGGCAGATGTGGTGGTGGATTATTTGTTGCGTTTGGTACAAAAATCTCGAGAAAGTCAAGAACACATTGGTTTATCACCAAGGGGCATGTTGGCATTAAAAGCCGCCGCTCAAGCACATGCCTTTGTGTCAGGGTATCAAGAAGTTACCCCAAGCGATGTGCAAGCGGTGTTTTCTGCTGTGGTGAATCATCGTTTGGGTCAGCCTTTTATGCCTTTTCATCATTTGGGTGGGTTGACCAAGAAACAACCCGCCACCATTGCTGAGCGAATTTTGCAGTCTGTGTCTGTTTTATAAAATCAATTTATCATGTCCATTTCTATCAAGCGTCATATTAACGAGCAACTGCGTGGCTTTTTTGCCAAACGTTCACCAAGGCAAGATGAGCTTGGTTTAAATGTGCGCAATGTGTACATTTTTTTTAGCAAGCAAGGGCTGTTGTTTGCTTTGTTGCTGGTCATCACGTTCATTGCAGGCATCAATTATGCGAATAATTTGGTGCTGGGCGTTTGTTTTTATTTGGCAAGTGTGTGGTTGATTAGTGTGCATATGACTTTTGCTCATGTGTCAGGGCTTAAGCTTAAGCTGTTATCGGTGAGCATGGCAGCAGCAGGTGAGCCTGTGTGGGTGAGCATCGAGGTGATTTCTGATTCTCGAAGTCCCAGCCGTCAGCTGAGGTTTGTTTTTGATGATGACATCTATAAGACATGGCAAGGTACGCAACAAACTGCCAATAAGGGTGATGATGTGCCAGACAATCACCGACAAGTCATTTTGCCCATGCTAAAAGGCAGTGCCGTGATACAGTTGCCTGTGTTGTCTGATAAGCGTGGTGAATTGGTGTTGCCCAGATTGGTGATAGACAGCGTGTATCCTTTGGGCATCATGCGGGCGTGGTCGTATGCGTATTTTGCAAGCACCGCTTGGGTGCACCCCAAGCCTTTGCCGTTTGATTGGCAAAAATTGAACACATTCACTCAAGGGGAAGAAAATGCCTTTAGCCCCAACCAGCAAAAAGGACAAGATGACTTTGAGATGCTTGATAACCATCAGTTGGGTGAGCCGCTCACTCGGGTATCTTGGGCACATGTGGCACGAGGGCATGGTATGCTGACCAAGCACTTTTCTGACCCTGTGGGTCAAGAGCTGTTGCTTGATTATGCTGACATGCCTGCTGTCAATCATGAACAAAAGCTGTCGCAACTGAGCCATGCACTTTTGCAGATGGCAGAGCAAACCGAACCCTTTGTGATGAATTTACCGAATGATAAAGGGCAAAAGGGCATGGGCAGTGAGTTTATCCGTGCCAATCTAAAACGGTTAGCCCAAGCTCCGAAACTGACAGACACTCAAAACTGACAAACCCACAAAACTGACAAACCCACAAGGTTAACAAGCCCTAAAACTAACAAATTAAGCACAGCTTTCAATGAGTAAAATGCACCAACAATTCCCATGGGTTTGTAATTCTTAAGTGTAATATGATTAAAAATAACCTTAATAGCCTTAATGGCTTTAATGACCTTAATGGCTTTAATGAATTGGCACAAGGCAAATGGCAGGGCATGCCATCGATATGGGCAGCCCCAAAAACGCAAGGCATTTCACGTGTGCGTTATCTGCTGTCAATGCCTGCTTATTATTGGGTCATCATCTCTCAATTATTGGTGATGCTGGTTTTTATCGGTCATCTGCCAATTTGGCTGATTGGGCTTGGGGTATTGTCTGCATTATCACAACTGCCAAGTGTCAAGCATCAAGTGGCAAATAAAATGCCACTTAAACGCCGTTATCTTTGGGTGCAGTTGGCGCTGTTTTTTGGGGGCTTGGCAGGATTATGGGTCAGTTACGGTGGTAATTATGGTGTCGATACTGGAGTGGCGTTTTTATTGTTATGCTTGATGGGTAAGCTATGGGAGGTGTACCGTCAGCGTGATGGTTATGTGGTGTTAAATTTATCGCTGTTTGCCACCGCTTCGCTGTTTTTGTTAGACCAAGGCATGTTCACCACCTTGTTGGCAGTTGGGTGTGTGTTGATGGTGATGATGGCGTTTATAGCGATGAATGACGATGGCAATCAAGATGGTGATGGTCGCATTCGTACCCTTGGGCTATTGTCATTAACAGCATTGCCGTTGTTGTTGGTGTTGTTCTTATTCTTTCCACGCTTTCCGCCATTTTGGTCGATCACACTGTCCAAACCACAAGCAACCACAGGCGTGTCAGACAGCATGGCACCGGGGGATTTTGCCAACTTAGCAAAATCCACGGAGTTGGCATTTCGGGTAGAATTTGATGGGCAACGCCCCCATCGCTCACAGATGTATTGGCGAGGGCTTGTGTTTAGTGACTTCGATGGGATAACGTGGCAACCGAGTGAGCAAAAAGACAATCGCTTTTGGGTCAGTCAACAAGCTGAACCCAATTGGGTACAAAACAGCTTAACAGGGCAGCCACAAGGGCAGTACCAAGTCATCTTAGAACCAACACATCAGCAGTGGTTATTTGCCCTTGATTACCCAAAAC
>ERZ1023418.175-NODE-175-length-13942-cov-52.902643_pt1 | contig 13942 bp, 13 predicted proteins | sample MGYA00380511_ERZ1023418 | MGnify/ENA primary metagenome ERZ1023418 (study PRJEB33173, sample SAMEA4830370) | metagenome | study: EMG produced TPA metagenomics assembly of the PRJEB25223 data set...
ACGTGGAAGAAGAACGCCGCTTGGCTTATGTGGGTATCACAAGAGCGCAAAAAGAGCTCACTTTTTCCTTGTGTCGAGAACGCCGTCAATATGGAGAATTAATTCGTCCAGAACCAAGCCGATTTTTAGCTGAATTACCCAATGACGATGTGTTATGGGAACTCGATAAACCAAAACTAACCACCGAGCAAAAACAAGAAAAAACACAAAACCAACTTGATAGATTGAGGGCGATTTTGAAAGGAGGCTAGGAAATCTAGCTCGGAATGAAAAGACAAGAGGGGAAAAGTGCGGTCAGGTTTTAAAGTATTTTTACAAATTGACAGTACTTTAGAACAAAAGGCGGCTTGAAAAAATCCTACCTTTCATTTTAAAAAGTGTATTAATTTACTATTTTTCATTTGAAAAAATGTGCATTTGCTACCCTATATTGTTAGAAAAAATGTATAATTACTCGACATCCCTTGTTTTAGAGAGGCATTATGCAGCGTAACATCATACAATCCTTAGAAAAGTGGAAGCACAAAACAAACCGAAAACTATTAATTATTCAAGGGGCAAGATAGGTAGGAAAAACCTGGGCGATGAAACACTTTGGCGAGCAATCCTTTGAAAAGGTGGCGTATATCAACTTTGATAATAACCCTCGCATGAAAACGCTATTTTCTGGCGACTATGATATTGCTCGCTTGATACTCGGTTTAAAAATTGAAAGCGGTGTCGATATTCAAGCAGAAAACACCCTGATTATTTTTGATGAAGTACAAGAAGTCCCACAAGCATTATCTTCACTCAAATATTTTTACGAAAATGCACCTCAATTTTATATTGTCGCGGCAGGCTCATTGCTTGGGGTGTCACTACATCATCAAGTCTCTTTTCCTGTCGGCAAAGTGGACTTTCTACCACTTTATCCCATGGATTTTCACGAATTTTTAACCGCACTTAGCAAACAAGATTTGGTGAAATTGCTTGAGCTGAAAGACTGGTCGCTAATTTCAGCCATGAAAACCACCTATATTGATTTACTTCGTTTATATTATTTTGTCGGTGGTATGCCAGAAGCAGTAAAAGTATTTATTGAAACGCAAAATGTCGATGAAGTGCGTCAAGTACAACGTAATTTATTGATGGCGTATGAACAGGATTTTTCCAAACATATTCACGACGGGCAAACTGTGCAAAAAGTGCGGTCAATTTGGGCTTCAATTCCTGAACAGCTTGCCAAAGAAAATAAAAAATTTATCTATGCTCAGCTACAAAAAGGGACGAGAAGCAAAGACTATGAAATAGCTCTGCAGTGTCTAAAAGACAGCGGCTTAGTGCATAGCGTGCCTCGTGTGAAGAAACCACATTTGCCACTTTCCGTTTATCAAGATAACGCCTTTAAATTGTATGGCTTAGATGTGGTAAAGGCGCTTTAACCGAACAATACGTTTTACAACAACTGATTGCCACACAAGAAAACCCTGTTTTTTTATTGGGCAACTGAAAAAGGCACGGCAGAGGTCGATTTTGTTGTGCAACGTAAGCAAGCTGTGATTCCGATTGAAGTCAAAGCAGAAGAAAATTTAAAAGCGAAAAGTTTGAAAGTGTATGTAGAACAATTTCAGCCAGCGCAAGCAATTCGCTTTTCCATGGCGGATTATCGGGAACAGGATTGACTGGTGAATGTGCCGTTGTATAATATTGAATTTATCACAGAAGAAAATTAAGGAAATTATTATGATTGATAATACATTTATCACATTCGCTTCAAATATTTTAGGAGATACTGATTCTGGATTAAGTGGAGGGGAAATATGTAAATATTTAGCTGATTATGCTGTAAAGTATAAAATTCATATACCATATTCTTCTTATCCTAATAAGGATTTTCCTAGTAAAAGAACTGCACTAGAAAAAAACTTAAAACGTTTTACTTCAGAGCAACAGTATGAAATTATTGATGAGTTATGTAGATTACCAAAATTTAGTGAAAATGAGAAAGTCCAAGATCTATTAATAAAATTAGTAAATAGATATCAGGAATTCTCTACCGAAACAAATGAATTACCTGAAATAGCTTTAAAAACAAAAGAGTGGTTAGATGATTATCCGAAAGCTAAAAAACACTATGATGATGCATTAAATAAAAAAAATAATGATATTTATACTAGAAATTTATTGGATGACCTAAGATGCTCATTAGAAGCGTTGGTTAAAGCGATTTTAAAAAACTCTAAATCTTTAGAGAATCAAAAAGTTGAATTAGGTAATTTTTTTAAAAAACATAGCATTTCAGTAGAAATAAGAAACTTATACACTGATAAAATATTAGAATTTTATACAAAATATCAAAACCATAATGTAAAGCACAATGAAAATTACAACGAAATAGAAGTTGATTTTATATTTGAGCAGACAGCTGTGTTAATGAGATTGTTAATTAAGTTAGATAATAAGAAAAAGACTACCTAACAGGTTAATGACAGATATTTTGAGCCTCTTTGTTGAACAAATATACTCATAAAAATCCCTAAATATTCTGGTAAGAAATTTTGGGGATTTCTACTTACATTTAGTATATAAAATGAGACAAAGTTTATTTCAGCCCTTATTTGACCACATTGTTGGTGAAGTTGGTATAGCTTGCTTTTTTAGTTCGCTCAATGCAACACCTACATAGCAGTCGCAAGGCAGTAGAGGTTGATAGAGGAATCTTTATCAGGACTAACAAATAGAATGTGCTCAACAATTTTCTTTGATGGGTAGTTTTAGGCAAGTTAAGACTTCAAGCGGTCGAATTTTTAAGATGATTTGTAAAAACACCTAAAAATCTGACCGCTCTTTGTTATGAAAAAAGCCGCCTGAAATTTCAAACGGCTTTTACTTTTAACGCATCCACAATCAACTTAAACACATTGGAATGCCCGCGGCGGCTGGGGTAATAGAGGTAAAGCGGTTCGTAAGTCATAGCATACTCAGGCAACAGCTCGACCAGGTGCCCCGAATTGAGAGCATCCGCTACGCTCGTGTGTGCTATCCACGCAATGCCAAGGCCGTCTGAAACGGCTTGCTGACGCAGATGATTGTTGATGGAAAACTGCGATTTTGGAGTGAACGTAATCAGCTCTTTTTTGTATTTGAATTCCCACTGCATCTCCGTGCCGTGTTCAGCAGAGAGTTTTATGCCGATAAGGCGGTGTTGTTGCAGAGCATCGATATTTTTCGGCGAACCGTATTGCGCCAAATAATCGGGCGAGGCAACCAATACCATTTTGAGCGGCGCAGAAATTGGCACCGCAATCATCTCTTTTGCTACCTTGTTACCTAACCGAACGCCCATATCAAATCCTTCTTTCACAATATCTGCCCAACGATCGTCCACCACGATTTCCAAGCGGATTTTCGGGTATTGGTTCAAAATCGGCTTTAATTTTGGATACAACACGGCTTCCGCTGCCATCGACGGGGCGTTGATGCGAATCAATCCCGATGGCGTATTCAAAAAATCATTTAATGCATCGACTTCTTGGTTTATGGCTTGATAAAGTGGGAAAAGTTGGTCGAAAAGCTGTTGCCCGGCTTCGGTCAGCGACACATTGCGTGTAGTGCGGTTGAACAGGCGCAAATTCAGCCGCGTTTCTAAATTTTTCATGCTATGGCTCAACGCCGAAGAAGAAATCCCCAAAAGTTGCCCCGCTTTCACAAAACTCTGCGTTTGCGCCAACGTCAAAAAATAATTCAGTTCGTTAAAGTTCTGCATTTTCTCTTTAAACTCTCTTTTATTAGTGAATTTAATTCATTACATAATAAAGCTAAACCCTATTTATCTCAATAAAAACAAATCATAAAATGACTGCACTTTCATGAGAGTAAACAGAAGACAATATCCGTAAACATCACATCCTTTTTTTTATAAATTATTTATTCTAGGAGTAAAAATGAACATTTTATTATTAAACGGTGGTAAAGATTTCGGACATTCTCACGGCGAGTTGAACCACACGCTTCACACAAAAGCGAAAGAAGTTTTGACCGCACTTGGACACAATGTAAAAGAAACTGTGATCGATGCTGGCTATGATGTTGAAGCAGAAATCGAAAAATTCTTGTGGATGGATGCCGTGATTTGGCAAATGCCGAGCTGGTGGATGCACGAACCTTGGACAGTGAAAAAATACATAGACGAAGTATTAACCAGCGGACACGGCAAGTTATATCACAGTGATGGCAGACACAGCGTTAATCCAACCGAGGGCTATGGCACAGGCGGCTTGTTGCAAGGCAAAAAACATATGCTTTCACTTACTTGGAATGCACCGATTGAAGCCTTTACTCGCGAAGGCGATTTCTTTGAAGGCAAAGGCGTGGATGTGTTGTATATGCATTTCCACAAACTCAACGAGTTCATCGGCTTGACCCGTCTGCCGACATTCTTATGTAACGATGTGGTTAAAAATCCACAAGTAGAACAATATTTATCAGACTACCAAGCACATTTGGAAAAAGTGTTTGGCTAATAAAAAATCCATCTTCAATATGAAGATGGATTTTTTGTTTATTTCCTTGAGATTGTTGTTATTTAACAACTTCCCCACAAATCATATTCATCAGAATTTGTGATGGTTACTTTAATCACGTCGCCGACTTTGACATTGATTCTGCTTAAGTTATCTACATAAACTAAACCATCCACTTCAGGGGCATCTGCTTTGGAGCGGCCAATAATGCCTTCTTTGTCAATTTCATCCACTAATACATCAAGAGTTTTACCGATTTTTTGTTTTAAACGGTTTGCAGAAATTTCCTGTTGTAATTGCATGAAACGATGGAAACGTTCTTCTTTCACATCTTCTGGCACTTGGTCAGCCATATCTGTTGCAGGTGCGCCTTCAACGGGGCTGAATTTGAAACAGCCTACGCGATCAAGTTGGGCTTCTTTTAAGAAATCGAGCAATAATTGGAAATCTTCTTCTGTTTCGCCTGGGAAACCTACAATAAAGGTGGAGCGTAATGTTAAATCTGGGCAAATTTCACGCCATTGTTTAATGCGTTCTAAAGTGCGGTCAATACTGCCCGGTCTTTTCATTGCTTTTAAGATTTTCGGGCTGGCGTGTTGTAATGGAATGTCTAAATACGGCAAGAGTGTGCCGTCAGCCATTAATGGAATTAAATCATCCACATGCGGATAGGGATACACATAATGTAAGCGAACCCAAATGCCAAGTTTGCCAAGCTGTTTACAAAGCGTCATTAAATCATTTTTAATTGGCATGCCATTCCAGAAAGCCGTTTTTACACCGCCCTCTTGGCGTTTTAAATCCATGGAATAAGCAGAAGTATCTTGCGATACCACAAGTAATTCTTTTACGCCTGCTTCAGCTAAACGTTTTGCTTCGTCCAAAACTTGCGTAATAGAGCGGCTTTCCAAATCGCCACGCATAGATGGAATAATGCAGAACGTACAACGGTGATCACAGCCTTCAGAGATTTTCAAATAGGCATAATGTTTTGGTGTCAGTTTTACGCCTTGTTTTGGTACTAAGCTGGTGTAAGGGCTATGTGTCGGTTTTGACACGTATTTGTGAACTTGAGCCATCACTGTTTCATAACTATGTGGGCCGCTAACTTCCAAAACTTTAGGATGCACTTCACGAATTTGGTCTTCTTTTGCCCCCAAACAGCCAGTTACAATGACGCGCCCATTTTCTTCTAATGCTTCGCCAATCGCTTCGAGGGATTCCTGCACCGCGCTGTCAATAAATCCACAAGTATTCACAATCACTAAATCAACATTTTCATAGCTTGGCACAATGTTGTAACCATCGGTGCGTAGTTCCGTTAAGATTCGTTCAGAATCTACTAAGTTTTTGGGGCAACCAAGGCTTACAAAGCCAATGCTTGGAGTTGAATTTTGCATAAAAATAACCGTTTTTTCGCTCTATAAAATTTCAAGCGCAAGATTTTACTCAATTTTTGCAAGAAAGGCGATAAATTAAAGGCTTGGAAGAGTAAAGATTTTAAGCTAAGTGATGTAGAATAGATGGTTATGTCGGAATCATTTTTATCATTATGGAAAATTCATCTTTACTTTTAACCGCACTTTTCGATCCTGATCACTTAATTATTTTTAGCAAAATGCTATTGGCGATGGTGCTTGGTAGTATTATTGGCTTAGAGCGTGAACTTAAACGTAAACCTGTGGGTGTAAAAACCTGCGCTATTATTGCCGTCACCACTTGTGTGCTAACCATTGTTTCGATTCAAGCCGCAGAGCATTATGCACAAGTTTCAGACAATATTCGTACGGATCCGATGCGTCTTGCGGCTCAAGTGATTAGTGGAATCGGTTTTTTAGGTGCTGGTGTGATTTTGCATAAGAAAAATGATGCGATTTCAGGTTTAACCACTGCGGCGATTATTTGGGCTTCTGCGGGGATCGGTATTGCTGCTGGAGCAGGTTTCGTATTCGATGCGGTCATTGCAACTGTGATGATTTTGGTGTCTATTCGATTAAGTCCGTTGGTACAACGTTGGGTACATCGTAAATCACAACGTCGTCGGACAAAATTCAATATTCTTGTCAATGGTGCGGAAAGTATTGGAAAAGTCACTCAATTGTTAGTAAACAATCAGTATCGTATTGAACATATACAAGTGAAAGATCAAAGTAGTGGTGAAGTGCGGTTACAAATCTGTTGTTTTTCCATTGATTCCACAATGTTGAAAGATGCGTATGCGTTGTTGAAAGCGGAAGAAGGTGTAATGAGTGTGGAAGTAGATAACTAGAAAAAGAGCGGTCAAATTAAATTTTCTTTTAAATTAACCACACTTTTTTATTTTTTATTTAATTTCTTTCACAACAGATCAATTTTCATTAAAAATACTTGATTTTGCTAACGCTATCTTGTAATTAGTAATTCTATTCAAACACAACAAACTAAGGAAACAACAATGAAAAATGTAGGCTTTATCGGTTGGCGCGGAATGGTCGGTTCCGTATTAATGGATCGTATGTCGCAGGAAAATGATTTTGAAAATCTTAATCCTGTATTTTTTACAACTTCACAAGCAGGTCAAAAAGCCCCTGTATTTGCAGGTAAAGAAGCGAGTGAGCTTAAAAATGCATTCGACATTGATGAACTTAAAAAATTAGACATTATCGTGACTTGCCAAGGTGGCGACTATACCAATGAAGTCTATCCAAAATTAAAAGCAACAGGTTGGGATGGTTATTGGGTTGATGCAGCTTCAGCACTACGTATGAAAGATGATGCAATTATCGTACTTGATCCGGTAAACCAACACGTGATTTCTGAAGGCTTGAAAAAAGGCATTAAAACTTTCGTGGGCGGTAACTGTACCGTGAGCTTAATGTTGATGGCTATCGGTGGTTTGTTTGAGAAAGATTTAGTGGAATGGGTATCTGTCGCAACTTATCAAGCGGCTTCAGGTGCTGGTGCAAAAAATATGCGTGAATTACTTTCACAAATGGGTTTATTAGAACAAGCGGTTTCAAGTGAATTAAAAGACCCAGCTTCTTCTATTTTAGATATTGAACGTAAAGTGACTGCAGAAATGCGTTCTGATAACTTCCCAACGGATAATTTTGGTGCAGCATTAGGCGGTAGCTTAATTCCTTGGATTGACAAACTTCTTCCTGAAACAGGACAAACTAAAGAAGAATGGAAAGGTTATGCAGAAACCAACAAAATTTTAGGTTTAAGCGACAATCCAATTCCTGTTGATGGTTTATGTGTGCGTATCGGTGCATTACGTTGCCACAGCCAAGCGTTCACCATCAAACTGAAAAAAGACTTACCATTAGAAGAAATCGAACAAATTTTAGCGGCTCACAACGAATGGGTTAAAGTGATTCCAAACGACAAAGAAACCACATTGCGTGAATTAACGCCAGCGAAAGTAACTGGTACATTAAGCGTGCCAGTGGGGCGTTTACGTAAATTGGCTATGGGACCTGAATATTTAGCAGCCTTTACTGTAGGCGACCAATTATTATGGGGGGCAGCAGAGCCAGTTCGCCGTATCTTAAAACAATTAGTGGCATAAATTTTACTTTCACTACAAAGGGCGTATTTACTACGCCCTTTTCATTAAAAAATTATGATCAGAGAACCTTATTTTCATCAATTTGCTCTTGCAGAATTATTGCCTTTTTTTGAGCAATTTCCTACCCAATATCTTTCTGGTAAACGAAATATAAAATTAGCTTATCGTCATTTGATTCAACCTGAAAGTGCGGTCAGAAAATTGATGATTTTAGTAAATGGTCGAGCAGAAAATATGCTGAAATGGTCAGAGCTCGCTTATGATTTTTATCATCAAGGTTATGATGTATTGCTATTTGATCATCGCGGTCAAGGCTATTCACAGCGTATTATTCCTCAAAAAGGGCATTTAGACGAATTTCGTTTCTATGTCGATGATATGGCGAAAATCATCGAAAAAGTAACCGCACTTTTCAGCTATTCAACGCAGCATTTGCTTGCTCATTCAATGGGCGCATTGATTGCAACCTATTATTTGGCAAATTATGATCATCACATTAATAAAGCGGTACTTTCTTCGCCCTTTTACGGTATTCTTTTAAAACATCCCATTAGAGATGAACTGATTATTGCCCTAATGAATATTTTAGGACAAGGCGAGCGTTATGTTTTTAGCAAAGGACATTACAAACCGGCAGATTTAAACCTTAATGAACTTAGCCATTGTAAAACGCGAATGAAATGGATGAACCGAGTTAATCGAAAACACGCTGCTATTCACTTAGGTGGCCCGACATTCCGTTGGGTACATTTGTGTTTAAATGCAATCAAAGGGCTCCCTAAAATCATTCCAAGAGTGGAAATACCTGTGCTTATTTTACAAGCGGAAAAGGAAAAAATTGTGGATAACAAAAATCTTGAAAAATTAACCGCACTTTTTCCTCATGCAGAATCCATGCTTGTATCTCAAGCAAAACATGAAATCCTTTTTGAAAAGGATAACGTGAGAAAAGCAGTGCTTGAACGCATGAATCAATTTCTTCATTCTTAAATTTTCCTAATTAGATTAAATATAAAACATTATATATTTATTTATGTAATGTTTTTTTATTTTTATCTCATGAGTGTTTAAGCTTTTATTGAGCAAGATCATAGTTTCTTTCTCACTATATCCCTACAATCCATAATACTTATTTATAGTTATACTTTTTATTGTTTGTATAGTTGGAGTGTCTATGTCAAAAATGAAGAAAATTGTCACCGCACTTTGCTTGGTGGGTGTCGGTGCTGTAGCATTGTGGGGAACGCAGTGGGTTATGCATAAAACCAGTACAACTGAGTTTTGTGTAAGTTGTCATTCAATGAGCTATCCAAAAGCAGAATGGGAAGGTTCGAGCCACTTTGCGAATACAAAAGGCGTGCGAGCACAATGTTCAGACTGCCATATTCCAAAAGAAGGTTGGCATTATGTCAAAGCGAAATTTATTGCTTTAAAAGACTTGTGGTATGAAGCACAAGGCAAGATTGAGAATAAAGAAAAATATGAAGCCCACCGTGAAGAAATGGCTCAACGAGTGTGGGACGATATGAAAGCCAACGATTCAGAAACCTGTCGCAGTTGCCATAGTTTTGATGCAATGGAGCTTTCAAAACAAACTAAATTAGCAAAACAAACTCATACAGATGCCCAAAAAAATGGCCAAACCTGTATTGATTGCCATAAAGGTATTGTTCACTTCCTTCCTGAAGCACATGGCGATCAAAATGCACAAAAATCCTCTGCTGTACAAGGTGGTACTCTCTCTGATGGTTCAACCATTTTTGCCACTGAAATGATGAAAGCGACTAATGATAAAGGAAATGAGGTTCGCTTAATGCCTTATGCAGAATTAATGCAATGGAAAGTAAATGGCGATCAAGTTCAAGGCACCTTGCATGGTTGGCAACAAGTAGGAGCTGAAGCGGTTGTTTATCAAGAGTTAGGCAAACGTATCACGCTTGCTTTACTGGATGAAGATGCACGTAATCATGTTCAAGTATTAAAAACAGTTCATGATGCAGTAACAGATTCTGACTGGAAAGAAATCAATGTTGCGGTGAATGTTAAAAAAGAAAAAATGACATCAGATTTAGCCGCACTTAATCAATACGGTAGTCAGTTAAATCAAACTCAATGTAGTAGTTGTCACGCAGCAATTAGTGCGGATCATTACACGGCTAACCAATGGATTGGTGTGGTGAATTCCATGAAAGACCGTACATCAATGAACAAAGATGAAGTACGTGCATTAACTATTTATCTGCAACGCAATGCCAAAGATATGGCAAAAAAATAATTACTGAGTATCTAACGAGGCTGAAATGAAAAAGAATAACGTAAACGAACAACGTCGTGATTTTCTGAAAAAAACATCTTTAGGCGTGGCTGGTAGTGCCCTTTCCGGTGGTATGGTGGGCATTGTATCAAAAAGTGCGGTCGCAAAAGAAGCTGAAATGAAAACGGTAGTGACTGCCGCTCATTGGGGATCTCTTGGGGTTGTTGTACAAGATGGTAAGGTCGTGAAATCTGGTCCTGCTATTGAGCCTGCAGTGCCGAACGAATTGCAAACAGTTGTTGCCGATCAATTGTATAACGAAGCCCGCGTGAAATATCCAATGGTGCGTAAAGGCTTTTTAGCTAACCCAGGAAAAAGCGATACTACAATGCGTGGTCGTGATGAATGGGTGCGTGTTTCTTGGGATGAAGCGTTAGATTTAGTACACAATCAGCTTAAACGCATTCGTGACGAACATGGACCAACAGGCATTTTTGCCGGTTCTTATGGTTGGTTTAGCTGTGGTTCATTACATGCTTCTCGTACGTTATTACATCGTTATATGAACGCTACCGGTGGTTTTGTGGGGCATAAAGGAGATTATTCTACGGGTGCTGCGCAAGTAATCATGCCGCATGTGCTTGGTACTATTGAAGTCTATGAGCAACAAACCAGCTGGGAATCCATATTAGAAAGTAGTGATATTATTGTGCTTTGGTCTGCAAATCCACTCACAACCATGCGTATTGCTTGGATGTCTACTGACCAAAAAGGGATTGAATATTTCAAAAAATTCCAAGCGAGTGGAAAACGCATTATTTGTATCGACCCGCAAAAAAGCGAAACTTGCCAAATGCTGAATGCAGAATGGATTCCGGTGAATACAGCAACGGATGTACCATTAATGCTTGGTATTGCGCATACTTTAGTTGAACAAGGTAAGCACGATAAAGATTTCTTGAAAAAATACACGTCGGGTTATGCTAAATTCGAGGAATATTTATTAGGTAAAACCGATGGCCAACCAAAAACAGCAGAATGGGCGGCAAAAATTTGTGGTGTACCAGCAGAAACGATTAAACAGCTTGCAGCAGATTTCTCTAGCAAACGTACTATGTTAATGGGGGGCTGGGGTATGCAACGCCAACGCCATGGTGAACAAACCCACTGGATGTTAGTAACGCTAGCGTCTATGTTGGGACAAATTGGCTTGCCAGGTGGTGGTTTCGGTTTAAGTTATCACTATTCAAATGGTGGGGTGCCAACGGCGACAGGGGGTATTATCGGCTCCATTACCGCAAGTCCATCAGGCAAAGCGGGTGCAAAAACATGGTTGGATGATACCTCTAAATCTGCCTTCCCATTAGCTCGTATTGCTGATGTGTTGCTCCATCCAGGCAAAAAAATTCAGTATAACGGTACTGAAATTACTTATCCTAACATCAAAGCGGTATATTGGGCAGGTGGTAACCCGTTTGTTCACCATCAAGATACCAATACCTTAGTGAAGGCCTTCCAACAACCTGATGTGGTGATTGTCAATGAGGTGAACTGGACGCCAACTGCACGCATGGCAGATATTGTATTGCCGGCAACTACCAGTTATGAACGTAATGACTTAACCATGGCAGGCGACTACTCCATGATGAGCGTTTACCCGATGAAACAAGTGGTTCCACCACAATTTGAAGCGAAAAATGACTACGATATTTTCGTTGAACTCGCAAAACGAGCAGGTGTGGAAGAACAATACACTGAAGGTAAAACGGAAATGGAATGGCTGGAAGAATTCTACAATGCAGCCTTTACTGCCGCACGTGCAAACCGTGTAGCAATGCCACGTTTTGATAAATTCTGGGCAGAAAATAAACCATTAAGTTTTGAAGCGGGCGAAGCCGCGAAGAAATGGGTGCGTTATGGTGAATTCCGTGAAGATCCATTGCTCAATCCGCTCGGCACGCCATCAGGCAAAATTGAGATTTTCTCTGATGTTATTGAGAAAATGCATTATAACGACTGTAAAGGTCACCCAAGCTGGATGGAGCCAGAAGAATTTGCGGGTAATGTGACAGAAGAATATCCGTTAGCTTTAGTGACTCCACATCCTTACTATCGTTTACATAGCCAATTGGCACATACTTCATTACGTCAAAAATATGCGGTAAATGATCGTGAGCCAGTGATGATTCACCCTGAAGATGCCGCTGCTCGCGGTATTAAAGACGGTGATATTGTTCGCATTCATAGCAAACGCGGTCAAGTGCTTGCAGGTGCGGTTGTCACAGAAAACATCATCAAAGGTACCATTGCTCTACATGAGGGTGCATGGTATGACCCAATGGACTTAGGTGAAAGTGAAAAACCATTGTGTAAAAATGGTTGTGCAAATGTCTTAACTAGAGATGAAGGTACATCTAAATTGGCACAGGGTAATTCTCCAAATACTTGTATCGTTCAGATTGAGAAATTTACAGGTGTAGCACCAGAAGTTACGGTATTTAAACAACCTAAACAGGTGGCGTAAAACTATTAAAAATATAACCGCACTTCAAAAAGTGCGGTTCTTTTTTAATAATAGAACGAAGAGGCATTAACAGCACTAAAGTTATTTGAGCAAGATGAATTAAGACGGGAAACAATATCTAAGATTTTAGTATTTTTGAATGATAAGTAGATTTTTATTCAATAATATATTTAATGTGTAGATAAAATATTCAAACAGGTGTGTTTTTCAAAAAATGGTTTGACATATTTTCTAAAAAACGTATTATACCGCTCACACTGATTGTGGTGAGATGGCCGAGCAGGCTGAAGGCGCTCCCCTGCTAAGGGAGTATGGGGTTAAAAAGCTCCATCGAGGGTTCGAATCCCTCTCTCACCGCCATTGTTTGTTTTATTTATTCTGCACCCGTAGCTCAGCTGGATAGAGTACTCGGCTACGAACCGAGCGGTCAGAGGTTCGAATCCTCTCGGGTGCGCCATTTTTAAAACGGCTCTATCTTATTAAAGTGGTTATGAATAATTAAAGCATCATCTACGCACCCGTAGCTCAGCTGGATAGAGTACTCGGCTACGAACCGAGCGGTCAAAGGTTCGAATCCTTTCGGGTGCGCCATTTCTACATTATTACTTTCATTAAAATATTCTTTACTATTCAATATATTTGTTATATTTATTTCTTGCATCTATTTATTTTTAATCATTTAAAATATGAAAAAACAATCTTTACCAACTAAATTTAGCCCGTTTGCTTGGGGGCTTGCTGCTTTTTGTTCGCCTATATTATTGTGTCCAATGGCATTATTAATTTCTACGGCATTCAGTAAAAATCCTCATCTAACAAACTGGCAAATCAATTTATTTTCAATACTTTTTTGGGTTTATCCCTTTATTCTAGCCATTACAGCTCGAATACTATACCTTATTCATCAACATAAACCTAAACTAGCAAATAAATTATTAATATTAAGTGCGGTCATTTTTTATGTGGTTTTAATTACGATTTGTAAAATTGGTTTATAAAAAAATCCTACGATAAAACGTAGGATTTTTTATTTTATTTTTTCTTTATTGGTCGCTGCCAACCTTGAATATGTCGTTGAGCAACTCTTGTAATCACTAATTCATTTTCGC
>ERZ1023418.178-NODE-178-length-13838-cov-4.775303_pt1 | contig 13838 bp, 15 predicted proteins | sample MGYA00380511_ERZ1023418 | MGnify/ENA primary metagenome ERZ1023418 (study PRJEB33173, sample SAMEA4830370) | metagenome | study: EMG produced TPA metagenomics assembly of the PRJEB25223 data set...
TCACATTCCCATGCTGTATGTCAGCCATGACAAATCAGAAATCCAGCAACTGACTGATGAGATTTATTATTTGTCTTAGTTATTTGCCCTAGGGGTTAGTTATCGGTTACCTACCTTAGGGCGTGTTCCTAATTTGTCATCTGTTGACGATTGATTGTTAAAAATTGATAATTGATGATTGATGATTAGCCATTCATTTTTATTCAAAAGGAAAATTTATGACCACCAATAACACCATCAACACCCCCAATAACACATCTAATAACACCCCCAGCAACATACTTAATCACCCCGTTGCCAATCTAGAGCCTAAAGAAGTCTGGTCATATTTTTATCAACTCACGCAAATTCCCAGACCATCACACCATGAAGAAGCCATTCAACAGTTTATGCTAGATTTTGGTAAAAGCTTGGGATTGGACACGCTAAAAGATGAAGTGGGCAACATCATCATTAAAAAACCTGCCACCCAAGGCATGGAACATTGTAAACCAGTGATTTTACAATCACATTTGGACATGGTGGCACAAGCCAACAAAGACAGCCAACATGACTTTGCCACCGATCCTTTACAAGTATACATTGATGAAGTAACTTCTGACACGCCTACCAACATCAACGCCAATGAAATGGGACAATGGGTCAAGGCTCATGGCACAACCTTAGGGGCAGATAACGGCATGGGTGTGGCTGCCATCATGGCGGTGCTTGCCAGTGATGACATCGCTCACCCTGACATAGAAGCCTTATTTACCAGCACTGAAGAGACAGGCATGGTGGGTGCGTTTGGACTACAGCCCAATATGTTAGAGGGTGAGATTTTACTTAATTTAGACTCAGAAGAGTTGGGAGAATTGTACATTGGTTGTGCTGGCGGAGTTGATGTAACCGCCAAGATGACCATTCGCCGCCAGCCCATACCTGATGGCATGGCAATCCATCACATCAAGCTGACAGGACTGCGTGGCGGACATTCTGGGCTAAACATCATTGACCAGCGTGCTAACGCCAATAAGCTATTGGTGCGGTGGTTGCTTGATTTAGATGATGTCTTAGGCGATAAATGGCGATTGATACGCTTAGATGGTGGCAACTTACGCAATGCCATTCCCCGTGAAGCAGATGCCATCATCGCTTTTGACCCTGTCCATCTTGATGACATCAAACGACATCTTACAGACCATCTTTTAACCTTGGCAAGCGAATATCAAGGCATCGAAAATGTCAAAAATAAGATGAGCATGACCATTGAACCTGTGCAACATGGCAATACACAACAGGATAAACAGCCAACTGATGCCATTGTGCCTGATGATGCCCAAAAGGTGCTCAATGTAATACATGCCTGCCCCAATGGGGTTTATCGCATGAGTGTGAGCATGAATGACTTGGTCGAAACTTCGGTCAATATGGGCATTGTCAGCACTGATGAGCATCAAATCACCATCAGTCAGCTTATCCGTTCATCACTAGACAGCAGTAAACAAGATTTATCTCGCCAATTACAAAGCCTATACACCTTAGCAGGGGCAAGCGTTGAGCTGTCTGGCAATTACCTAGGGTGGTCGCCCAATATGAACTCAGACATCTTAAAAGTCATGCAACACACAGGCAAAGAGCTGTTTGGGCAATCACCTGCCCTAAAAGGCATTCATGCAGGGTTAGAGTGTGGCATATTGGCACGACATTACCCACATTGGGACATGATTTCTTTTGGACCAACCATCACAGGGGCTCACTCACCTGATGAACGAGTGAAGGTGGACACAGTCGCTGTGTTCTTTGACTGGTTAAAAATGACTTTGGCCCATATTCCCAAACGATAAGCCAATCAGTGATAAGCTTGGGTTGTACCATGCTTAAGTTGTATTATGAATGTTTTCTAATAAATTTTTTTACACACACAACCCAAGCTCCTTCATCAATTCTTTATCAATCATTGGCAGTCAGTTACTAAAAATAACCATGATGCTGATGTGAATTCGTTTTTTTATGGTAACATGAACAAGTGGTTATTAACTTTTTCTTTACAACCAGATTGACAACCAAATTCATTGGTCCTTACCTATCCACTTCCACCATGATTTATTCGCCATTTTCTTAAAGGAGCTGTTATGAAAAAACTGACCTTATCTGCCATTTTAGCCCTATCTGCCATCACAAGTGTAGCTCAAGCCGAAACCTTTGTCATTGACTCCAAGCACACGGTGGCTCGTTTTGCCATTGACCACTTTGGCACATCCACCAATCATGGGGCATTTTATGATTTACAAGGTCAAGTGGAATTTGACCCAGCCAAAAAAACAGGTGCTGTTAGCATCACCATTCCCATCGAAAATTTAGACACAGGCATTGACGGCTTTAACAAACACCTAAAATCTGCTGATTTTTTTAATATTGAAAAGCACCCAACCGCTTATTTTAAATCCACCAAATGGCACTTTAATGGCAATCAGCCCAGCAAGATTGACGGTCTCTTAACGCTACTTGGGCAAACGCACCCAATTACCCTAACCGCCACCAAATTTAACTGCTATGACAGCCCCATGCACAAGGCAAAAACCTGTGGTGGCGACTTTGAGACCGTGATTAACCGCACCAAATGGGGCATGGATAAATACAGCGACCTTAAAAGCATGCAAGATGTGAAATTAACCATTCAAGTTGAAGCCTATAAAAAATAGCATCACTCCCCAACCAATCCAACGAATTTGACACAAAAGCCCTAACGTTAGGGCTTTTTTTTAGGTATGATAATCAGGCATCATTTTTTGCATAAGGAAGCCCTTGATGACCCATTCACTAAACAAAGAAAAAATTCGCATTTTGCTGTTAGAAGGCGTTCATGACAATGCTTTGACCACCTTACAAAAGGCAGGCTATCGCAACATTGAATACTTAAGCATTGCTCTGGACCAAGACGAGTTGATTGATAAAATCAAAGACGCTCACTTTATTGGCATTCGCTCACGCACCCAATTAACCCGTGAAGTGCTTGAACAAGCGGAAAAGCTGGTGGCAGTGGGTTGTTTTTGTATTGGCACTAACCAAGTGGATTTAGATGCCGCCCGTGAGCTGGGGGTTGTGGTGTTCAATGCCCCCTACTCCAACACCCGTTCGGTCGCTGAGTTGGTACTGGCTGAAACCATCATGCTCTACCGTGGCATTCCAGAAAAAAACACCACTGTTCATCGTGGTGGTTGGAGTAAATCTGCCAAAAACTCGCATGAAGTGCGTGGCAAAACCATGGGCATTGTTGGCTATGGCTCTATCGGCTCACAATTATCAGTGCTTGCTGAAAGTTTGGGCATGAAAGTCATCTATCACGACATCATCACCAAGTTGCCATTAGGTAACGCCATGCAAGTTGGCAGTTTTGATGAACTGTTAAGCCAAGCTGATGTGGTAACCTTACATGTGCCAGATACCCCCAACACTCGCAACATGATGACCGCCAAAGAGTTCGCTAAAATGAAAGATGGCAGTTACTTTATCAATGCCGCTCGTGGTGGCTGTGTTGACATTGATGCCTTAGCCGATGTGCTTGAATCTGGCAAAGTGCTGGGAGCTGCCATAGACGTGTTCCCTAATGAACCAAAATCCACCGATGAAGAATTCATATCGCCCTTACGCCGTTTTGATAACGTGATATTAACCCCCCATATCGGTGGCTCAACCCAAGAAGCCCAAGCCAATATTGGCTTAGAAGTGGCTGAAAAACTGGTTAACTACTCAGACACAGGGAACACCATCACCGCTGTGAATTTCCCAGAAGTGTCCATTCCCTTTAAAGAAGGCACACACCGCTTGTTACACATTCACCAAAACGTCCCCGGAGTGCTATCACAAATCAACAGCCTATTTGCAACCGCTGGCGTGAACATTTTGGCACAAAGTCTGATGACGCAAGATGATGTTGGCTATCTGATGATGGACGTGGACGATAATAACTCAGATAAAGCCTTACAAATGCTCAAAGATGTCAAAGAAACCATTCGGGTGCGGGTATTGTATTAGGGCGTATTGACACTTCATCACATGTTTATACTTGAGATTGAATAATTAGCGTACCAAGACACTTTTGCATTTATTAAACTATGCCAATCTTTGGTTGGGTTATCTCAAATAGAATAACCCAACCAAAAAACAACGGCGACAGACCAAACAAAATCTTAGGAAAACCGATTGGCTGGGTGGAGAATACTGATGCTAAGAAATTAAAAAATACTCCACCCAAATATGCAACACATCATCATCAAATAGCTTATCAAGCTTAACAGTTACAGGGGAGCATGATTGGCTTTGATGTGTTGCTTATTTTGTTGATAAAAGCCTAGGTCATTTTCCATACCGTTACTCGCTAAACCGCTACGCATCATTTGGCGGTTGTAATAGAACATAGGCAGGTATTTCTAATGTCTCAGCAAGTTTATAAATGTTCAGTAGGGCAATATTACGCTTGCCACGCTCAACACCACTTAAATAACTACGAGCAATACCACTTTCTAGTGCCAGCTTTTCTTGTGAAAGCCCTTTTTGTCGTCTAATTTCAACCAATCGTAATCCAAAATCTTTTAGTGGGTCAGTTTGCATTAGCATTCTCTTATCAAAAAAGACAATGCTAATCAATAATCACTCATAAGATAACGCACAATAAGTTCACGCTAAATAAGTTCACGCACTATAGTTGACATAATGCTCGTAATATTATATATTTTGTAACTCATAGTGAACAAATAAGGAGTATTATCTATGCCAACGTATCAAGTAAAATACCAACGTTCTAAGTCAAATAGCGTTTCATCAACGACATTCACTGCGAGTAGTGCCAGTCAGGCAAAAGAAAAAATTAAAGCCCGTTTTAACGGTGATGTAAAAATTATTTCAGTCGTTGAAAAATAATAATTCGTTTAAATTTTTATCAATTCATAAAAAACCCCTTAGAAATCTAAGGGGTTTTTTGTAAGGAATATGAACTATCCATAATCTAATTTTACGGAGCAAATGCCTGCAACTCTGGGTTAATGTCAGTTTTGGCAACGTTGTTGGCATAGTTACATAAGGTTGCCAACGCCACACCCATGATGATATCTAAGATATTTTGTTCATCATAGCCTGCTTCTTTGATGGCTTTGACTTGCTCATCAGACACTTTACCACGGTTGTCTATCAATTGCATGGTAAATTGGGCTAAGACTTGATACTTTTGGTTATCATCAATATTGGTGCGTGAACGCAATGCGGTCAATACTGTCTCAGGCATTTTTAATCTGGTGGCGACCTTGGTATGCCCTGCCACACAAAAATCACAACCATTATGGGCAGCCGCCGTGATTTGTACCACTTCAACTTCTTCGGCGGTCAAGCTGTTACTGGCATTCATTTTGCCCACTTCTTGATACATTTGTAGGGCGTGTGGTGAGTTTGCCAACACACCGATTAAATTTGGGATAAAACCATTGGCTTTTTGTACCGCTTCCACTCTGGATTTGGCTTCTTCTGGGGCAGATTCTAGGGTATTTACGGTTAAGCGAGTCATAACATTCCTTATTTTATTGTGAATAGACATGATTGATAAATATTGTTAATAGACAGCGTCAGTTAAACCAGCCAAGCCATCAGCTAAGCCATCATGACTGTTTTAATATGGCGATATCAGATGACAAAATCAACCAATAAATGGTATTACTCTTGTACAAATCGCAAACCCGATGTTTTAATCGCCCATATCAACTCCACAAAGGCACGACTGTTGGTCAAAGGCTCGTCTTCTAATACCAAAATAAAGCCATTGCCATCAATCCATAAAAACATAAAGCTGGTTGCTGGTAACAATAAATCCACATGACGAAAAAAAGAAACCGCCTGCTCTTGAATGACCCAACCACGCTGACGTTGACGGTTTAAAAATTCTCCCAAATCCGCCCCTGCCACACATAGGGTATCAGCTTCTTGTTGACTATAGCCAACCCTAGCCAAACAAAAGCCTTCGGTATTGCCAATGGCAGCTCGGCGACTGCCTGACAGACTGGCGACCACATAGGGCAAAAACTGGTCTAACGGCAAATTGGGCGCGGTAATGCCTTGGTTGATTCTTTGTACCCAGCCCTTATCAATAAAGGTATCTAGCCATTCATGACCATACTTATCTGTCCAATCACGAACAAGCCAGCTTCGCTTATTAGCAAGCAGTGCTTGTAACGACAGTGCTTCTTCGCTTGGCTTATCTTGGGCAAATGCCACGAACACCCCTTCTGGGGTCAGCATCAGATGGGGGTTGTCTTGGCTTTGATGTTGTGATGACTGTTCGGTCTCAGAATTTAAAATCATGATGTTCTTATCAATCTGTCCAATTTCTTATCAATCTATCCAATAATGTCATTTTATCAATCAGCAACGTCAGTCATTTGGGCAACTTCAGTTACTAAAATCCACTGACAATCATATAAATCAATGACTTTACCAATTCTAGCATGTCTTCACGTTTGCGAGCATCAACCAAAATCACATTGGCAGTTACCCCTTTATTAACGACATACTCAGATAACCGCTCATGTAAATCCCATGGAATGTCTTCGGCATGGGTTACGCCCACCACCAAAGCACTGCTGTTAATTAGGGGCATGAACTTATCCAAATAATAATCCAAATCGTCAAAGGGGTCAGCATCGGTGGCGTTGAGTAGCAATATTAAGCCCAGTGCGTTTTCGCTTAATATTTCCCACATAAAGTCAAATCGGCGCTGCCCTGGTGTGCCATAGATGCGTACGGTCTCTCCGCTATCTAGCTTCATCACCCCATAATCCATTGCCACCGTGGTGGTGCGTTTGATGAATCTAACATCATCTGATGCCATCTCTTCTGTGGTCAGTATGTCCTTATCAGATAGGGAGCGAATGGCTTCTGTTTTACCTGCTCCCACAGGGCCTGCCACTATCAGTTTATAGATGTCATTTTTGGGCATAATTCGACCTTTTTATCATCAATTTATTATTCATTTGTCATCGTCAACGAATTAAAAGCGTTGTGAAACGTTTAAACTTTTGCAACCTTTTATCTGATAAAAATCAGATTGACTATTCAATGTTACGTTACTGAATTTTGTATTACTGAATGCTGTATTACCAAGAAATGCTGTATTGATAAACTGTATTACCAAGATAACTTGCTTAACAAACGCTGAAAAAATCCCGATTTTCTGGCTCGGTTGATGTCATTATTTTGTTGCCAGTTTGCCTTGGTAGCGAATTGTTCCACACTTTTTTTGGCATCAAAACTTGTGGCATCAACACCTTGTGCGATGATTTGCGATGTGATGACTGAAAAATCTGCCATTTTGGATAAGATGCTGAGCAATAAAATGGCATTTAAACGGTCTTCACTGACATTAGGAAAAAAATCTTTTAATTGTTTGACATTTTGGGGCGAATTCAGACACGTGGCAAATACCCGCCCAACAGACGCATCAACATCACCCAGATGAGCCAGATTGGGCATGTATCTAAGCTTTAAAGACAGTCGATGACCATCATAAGCCACTTCTTCGCCTAATACCGTCTGATACACTTGCCACATTAAGACATTAACGCTCATCTGACGGCCGCCAAGTTTTTTAAGCATGTTGAGATATTGTTGGGCTTCTTGTTCACTAATTTCATTAATTTGTATCATATCACTTAACACGTTATAGCTTTTGGTCAGTGATAAGTATTCAAGTATTCTTGGCAGATTTTCACTGATGGCATAGCCTTGTGGTGGGTGTACCAATGTGCAAGTGCGATGTATTTTAATGGTAAACGGAGCGGTTTTGGCAAACAAATCTGACAATTCAAGGATAAATTTTTGATTGCCAACATGGTTAAAATGCCTTTGTAGCAGGTCTTTGATTGTCTCATTCATTTTTAATTGGGTCATGATTGTGTTTTGTGTTGATTTGGTTTGTGCTGACCATTGACTGGATAAGCTCATGGGTTTATTGTCCTAGGTAAAATGATTAACAGTTAAGTACCACAAAAATTTAAGTATCACAAAATAAATGCCATCAAAATTTAAATGCCATCAAAATCGTGCCATCAGCCAAAATATTCAAAACAACACTCAACGCCACAAGCAAAGCAAAAGCAATGGACAAAACGAATGGGCAGAACGACAGCTATGACCACTCTTCACCACTTAAAGACTCTAATGACTCACGACAGCGTTGCCAGCGGGCATCTAATACCCAATTTTGTTTATTTAACCAAAACCACACTTTCATAAAGGCTATTTTGTCGCCACATGCCAAACAATGCAAAAAAAATTCTTCTTCTAAATGTAGAATTTGTGCCACATCATGATTCTGCCTTGCTAATAACAGCTGTTCAATCACCCTATCAGCCACATAAAATGAATGGTCACGGTTGGTGCGTTGTCGATGGGCAGGCACTTGCAACGATGGCGTGAGCAACACACTCCATTCGGTGGCAAGCTGACTGCTACGCATCACAAACCCTTGTCGATTCACGCATTCAGCAAAATCATCATACACACCAGCACGCAATTTATCAGCGACTTTATCCAATATCGCCCTACCTTCAAATGCCACATCATACCAACAACCAAAAAAATAATCTGCCAACGCCCCCTGTACAGGGTCAGATTCATAAAACTGCATGGCGACATCAATCCGTTCATGATGTAAACGAGCATCATTAGGCATTTTGGCAATGTGGCGTGATAGTTGCCGAAAGCGGGTTTTTATCTGATGACTGGTAGAAAACTGAGCAGGCAGAGGCGTGATTTTAGGCGTCATGGGCAATATCATGGCTTCTTTTTACAGTTTAACAATAACAACTTAATAATAACAACAACTTAATAATAACAACAAAAATGGCTGATGTTAAATCCAACTTTAAATCCAGCATGGGCAACGCTTAAGCAACCCATGTGATTTACTCTGATTCATCTAATTTGGCTGAGTTAATCCAGCAGTGTCGCCATCAAATCAATCATAAACTCAGCATCTTCTTCATTCATCGGCTCAAAACCTGATGTCATGCCAAGTTCAGCCAACACCGCTTGTCCATCAGCATCATCTTTAAGGGACAGCACCACATCGGTTAAGGATTGGGCATCAGCAAAGTCTTCTTTGACAAGCAACACATGGCTAATTTCAGAAATATCACTTTCAATCAGCACATGAAGCTGTGATTTGGTTAGGTTTGACAGTGATTCGTACACTTCTGCCATAAAAAAAGCAACATCGGCTTTGCCTTGAATGAGGGTGCGAGCGGCCGCCTGATAATTTTCGGTAATTTCAAAATTGACATCATTTTCGCTTAAGTCCACCGCTTCAAGCAATCGCATGCCAATCAGCTTGACATCACGGTTATCTGCCATGGCGATTTTACTGCCAGGTTTGAGTTGCTCAAGTGCGTTGATGTCGCCTTTGGCGGAGGATACGATGACCATTTCATCTGAATGATTGATGGGGCGAGCGACAGCTTGATAGCCTTTTTTACGGATAAGCTCTGCTGCATCAAATGGGTTGGCATATACCAAGGGTGGATTTTTATCAGCAATCAGCTGTTCTTGCTCTTCATGAGAAGATGGCGTTTCTAAATGCAAGGACAAATGGGAACGCTTTTGTAGCAACGTGTTGAACATGTGCCAGCCAGCAAAACGTTCTGGCGAGAAGTCGGGAGCGATTACAAAGGTCTCTGCCATAACTATTCTCCTTGCTTCATGGCTTGGTATTGGGCTTTGGTGTCTTCGATTTTACTGCGAGATGGCTTGCGACGCACAGATGTGTAGCCAACGGTTTCACCACGGCGGACATTAGGCACAACGGTGGCGTATACCCAATAATGCGTGCCGTCTTTACACAGGTTTTTAACATAGCCATGCCATTTTTTGCCAGCTTTGACGGTTGACCATAGGCTTTCATAAGCGGCTTTTGGCATGTCTGGGTGGCGTAAAATGTGCTGTGGTTTACCAATCAGTTCATCTTCGGTGTAGCCACTGATTTCCACAAAGGCATCATTGACGTGGGTTAAGATGCCATTTAAGTCTGTGCGAGAGACGATGAGCTTGCCATCTGGGTATTCTCTTTCGATGTCGGTATCATAGACCGTGCGAGTCGTACCATCATGATAGGTCATGTGGTGTTCTGTGCTGTTGCCAGCAGGTTTAGGCATGTCATCTAGCTGAACGCTCATGGACATTCTCCTTAATATGATTCATTATGTGATGTGTGTTAATTGTCTTTATCAATTTGTCTATTAGTTTTCTATTAGTTTGTCTAAAATTTTTTCCCTAAAGTAAAACAGACCGTCTTAAGGCGGACAAGCCACCCAATCAGATAAGCTTTGCCAATGCTTCTGCGGCACGTTTGATGTCCAAGAAAATCAAGCCAAGTTTGGCGTTGGGTTTTGCCATGATGGTCAATACCGCTTCACGACCAGCTGATGTCATGATGACATAACCACGCTCACCTTGTACCAAAACACGGTCAGTACTGCCACGACCCAGCTCACTACCAGCACGATCACCCAGTGATAACAAGGCGGCAGACATCGCACCCACACGGTCTTCATCAACACCAGTTGGTAAGGCAGAAGCAATCATCAGACCATCAGTTGAAATCAAGGCAGATGCTTCAACATCAGCAGAAGAGCTGTTTAAATCTTCTAAAATTTGTTGGAACATATCAGTACGCATGGGCATTTTCCTTAAAAAAAATTTAACATTTAAAATGAATGAATGATAAAACATTGCTCAACTTATGGTCATCAATGAACATCAAGGCATAATAAACATCAAGGCATAATAACATTGACCAAAATAGACCAAAATAACATTGGCTAACCAAAAGTCATTGGCAATTAACGCAAAGTTGCGTTACAGTAAATCAGTGTGGTTGCCATGAATTCAAACAAAACTGTCAATCCAAAAAAGACCGCTGGCAGTTCAAATAAGACCGCTTAGATGAATGAATGATGGCATCACAAAGAAAATAGGATAAAGATGACTGACAAACCATAAAATATGGCCACTTATCCTAAGTGTCAGATTAATACGAATGGCATCAAAATACAATAGAATTTGATAAGGATTTTATGAAATATTCTCATTTAGCAAAATTAGACGACAAAGTTTCAAAAATTTGTTTGGGAACGATGACATGGGGTGAGCAAAACAGCGTATCTGACGCTCACAAACAGATGGATTTTGCCTTAGGTGAAGGGGTCAATTTTTGGGACACCGCTGAGATGTACCCTGCGCCTTCCAAGCCTGCCAGCCAAGGTAACACCGAACGCTGTATTGGCTCTTGGTTTGCTAAGACGGGCAAACGTCAAGAGGTGGTGCTGGCAAGCAAAATCTCCCCTGCCGACCACTTAAGAGATGGCAACACCCGTTACATCGCCAAGCACATCGCTCAAGCCATTGACGGTAGCCTTGAGCGGTTGCAAACTGACTACATTGATTTGTATCAGTTGCACTGGCCAGAACGTCAAGCCAACTTCTTTAGCAAGCGTGGCTATGACAATCAGATGGCAGAGCAATCATTAGATGGTCTCACTTCATTTTTACAGACCATCGAAGCATTAAACGATGAAATCAAAAAAGGACGTATCCGAGCTTATGGGTTGTCTAATGAGACCGCTTGGGGCGTGATGCGATACATCACAGAGGCTCAAAAACATGGCTTGCAACCGCCCAGCAGTGTTCAAAACCCCTATAACTTACTCAACCGCACTTATGAGATTGGTTTGGCAGAGATTGCCCACCGAGAAGATGTTGGGCTGTTGGCATATTCGCCATTGGGTTTTGGGGTGTTATCGGGTAAATACCTAAATGGCAATAAACCTGATGGGGCAAGATTGACCTTATTTGACCGCTTTAGCCGTTATACCAACCCACAAGCTCAAGTTGCCACCCAAGCTTATGCCGATATCGCCAAAGTAGCAGGGTTGGACATGGCTCAAATGGCGTTGGCGTATGTCAATAGCCGTCATTTTATCAAAAGTACCATCATCGGAGCCACCAACCTTGAGCAATTAAAAACCAACATTGATTCTATCCATCTGACATTGTCTGATGATGTGCTGACAGCAATTGAAAACGTGCATACCCAACAGCCCAATCCTTCTCCCTAAACATTTTTTTATGCAAAGTTATTTTTTATGCAAAGCCATTTAAAGTAAAGCCATTTAAAGTAAGGACACACATCATCATGCAAGAGATTGAGCTAAAATTTTTAGTACCTGATGCCAAAATCGATGCCATCAAACGCCAAACGCACGTCAAGTCTGCGGTAACCGAAACGTTGGCAGCACACTATTTTGACACCCCAGAGCAACACCTTGCTAAAGCAGGCATGGCGTTGCGTATCCGTCAAGAAGGCGATGAATGGGTACAAACTTTAAAGATGAACGGTAACGGTCTGATAAGCCGTACCGAGTTTAACAACGTGCAAGACAGCCAACAAATCAAGCAAGCACTTGCCACTGACAGCCTGTTACCTGACTTAAGCCCATATGCGAAGCAAGCAGATTTACCCATCAATGACAAACGCATACAACAGCAACTGACACGTCAATACATCACCGACGTCAGTCGCACAAAACGACTTATTAAGCAAGATGGCAACGTGGTGGAAGTGGCGTTTGACATAGGTAAGGTCATTCACGGTACGGATAGCAACAACCAGCAATCACTACAAGAAATCGAGTTTGAGCTGATTGAAGGGGACATGGCATTTTTATTTGACACTGCCAAGACGTGGTGCAGACGCTATACGCTGTGCTTATCCACGGTAACAAAAGCGGAACGTGGTTCAATGCTATTGACAGGTCAAAAACATGGCAACGCCACCAAAGCGGATTTATCTGCCTTACAAGTTGATAAAAACATGAGCCAAGGAGCATTCATGCGTGCGGTGGTGCATCATTGTCTGTTGCAGATATTGCCTAACGCCAGTGCCATTGTGGCAGGCAGTCAGGACGGCAACCATGTGCATCAGTTACGAGTGGGCATTCGTCGTTTACGAACAGCATTGAAATTTTTTGACGGTTTTAGCAAGCAGTTGAATCCTGATTGGGCATTGGTGCTTAAGCAGACTTTCAGTTTGCTTGGTGAATATCGTGATTGTGATGTCTTGCAAAATAAAACTCAACCCATGCTAGAGACCCAAGGCTCACCCAAAGTGGACTGGCAAATAGACATCAAGGTGATGCCCATCGATGCGGTGCGAGCCAATGATTTTCAGCTGACTTTATTGGATTTGATGGCGTTTGCCTTGTCTGATGACAAAGACGACACTCAAAAACCCGCCAAAGCCAAATTAAGCAAAATCATGACTAAGTTATTTGGCAAAATCACCAATGCCAGTGAGCGGTTTGCGGATTTGGACGTGGAAGCTCAGCATGACGTGCGTAAACAGCTAAAAAGTCTCCGTTACATCAGCGAGTTCACCGCCCCCATGTATCAAACAAAAAAGAGCAAGAAATTCCTACGCCATCTTGAGCCAGCTCAAGACGTACTGGGCGAATATAATGACAACATGGTTGGGTATGACTTTTATCAACACAAAGCCAGCACTGACCCCAATGCCTACTTTGCGGTGGGTTGGTTTTATGCTCAAAGACAGCAAGCCGCCAAAGTGTGTGCCAATGCGTTAAAAACGGTCAAAGATGCCCCAAAATTTTGGGATTAATATTTGGGGTTAATATTAGGGCGTGCTTCTATTTGGATAATGTGGCTAAAAATACCCAAATAAGGACACGCCCTGTTTGGATATTTTTACCCCACTCTCAACACCTTTAAGAGAGATTGAAACAAAGAAGGCATGAACTTAA
>ERZ1023418.182-NODE-182-length-13526-cov-3.342885_pt1 | contig 13526 bp, 9 predicted proteins | sample MGYA00380511_ERZ1023418 | MGnify/ENA primary metagenome ERZ1023418 (study PRJEB33173, sample SAMEA4830370) | metagenome | study: EMG produced TPA metagenomics assembly of the PRJEB25223 data set...
GAAGTCCACGTTTTGGCTCATCATCAAATCCTTTACTGCGATAATCAAACCAGCTAAACGTGTCATGAACATCAGGGTAATGCAAACGATAAGTGTCGTGCAAATCTGTTGCCAACAGCTTCTGATACCACTCACGCTCTTCTGGTAAAAATGAGCATTTGCCCTGTTTAAGCCAGCGTTTGGCATTCGCCTCACCAATGCCCACATCTGCGTCGGTGGGTGAAATGTTCATGTCTCCCATGACAATTAAGGACTTACCCTCACTGATAAGCTTGGTGATATAATCGGTCAAACTGGCATAATACCAACGTTTCATTGGATACTTTGTGGCATGCTTTTGGCTTTCACCTTGCGGAAAGTAACCATTTAACACATCTATTTGCTGACCATCAAAGTCATATCGGGCATGAATAAACCGCTTTTGGGCAGCATCATCATCACCAATAAAGCCTTTTTGGACAAAAATGGGGGCAATTTTTGATAACAATGCCACACCATAATGTGCCTTTTGTCCAAAAAATTCCACATGGTAGCCCAGCTTTTGTACATCAGCCAGTGGAAACTGTGCGTCATCAACTTTGGTTTCTTGTAGCCCAATCACGTCAGGGACGATGCTGTCAGTCAGAGCCTTTAGTTGATGTTGTCTTGCTCGAATGCCATTGATGTTAAAACTCACAAAGCGTTGCATATCAAATCTGTTCCTTACCCATTAAAACGCCAGTCCCATTAAAACGCCAGTCGCCCACCTTTTTTCACCGCTTGTTCAAAGGCAGGGCGACACTCACAACGATGCAACCAGTCTAAAATTTTTGGATACCCCTTAAGTGTGCCACCTGCCTGTAGAGCCACAGCAACAAAGTGCATTTGAATGTCCACCGCCCCAAATGTTTGCCCTGCAAACCACGCATGTTTTAACAAATGTTCTTCCATTAATTGACAAACCTTATTGATATTGCTGGTAATCATACGGCGTTCGACTTGTTTTTGTATGGCTTTGGCCATTGGTTTGATAACCCATGGTGATTCTGTGGCAACTTTGCTAAACACCAATCGCATCACCAAAGCAGGCATGGCAGTGGCTTCAGCAAAGTGAAGCCAAAAAGTATGATGATGCCAATCATCGTCATTGTGGGGGGCAAGCCCTTTGTCATCATAATATTTGAGCAAATATTCGATGATGTAACCCGACTCTATCAATGTTTTGTCATCGACTTGCAAAATGGGGGCTTTGCCCATTGGGTGAATGTTTTGCAAGGCCTTGGGTGCTAAATATTCAGCCGTTCTTTGATAAAGGGTGAGTTCATATGGCAATCCCAATTCTTCTAATAACCATAAAATACGAAATGAACGAGAATTATTTAGATGATATAGATGTAAAGTCGTCATCAATCAGCCCTCTGTATATTGGCATCGTTGCTATTGTTAGCTATTGTTGGCATCATTGACATTATCGTCAGCGGTACTGTGGCTGTCTGTGAGCAGACCATCAGCCTGAAGTGCTTCGCTCAGCTCCATATCGTCTTCATCATCACATTCCACTCGTGCCATGGCAACCAGTTTTTCTTCTCCTGTTAAACGAATGAGAGTCACGCCTTGAGTATTGCGTCCTGCTTGTGCCACATCTTTGACGGGGGTGCGTACCAAAGTGGCTTTGTTTGAGATTAAGATGATGTCATCATCTTCATGCACTTTGGTGGCTCTGACCAAGTTACCATTCCGCACGCTGGTCTTAATGGCAATGACCCCACCACCACCACGGTTTTGGGCATTAAACTCTGACACCACAGTGCGTTTGCCAAAGCCATTTTCACACGCTATCAACAGCTCTTCGTCATCATCTTCGATGACCACCAACGACTTGATGGCATCATTGTCCTCAATTCGCATGCCACGCACACCTCGAGCAGTACGCCCCATACTGCGTACGTCATTTTCATCAAAACGGATTGCCTTGCCACTGGCAGAGAACAACATCACGTGCTGGTTACCTGTGGTGATGCGAACACTGACCAATCTGTCATTGTCTTCTAACCCAATGGCTATCAAACCATTGGAACGGATATTACTAAATTGTTCAAGTGCCACTCGCTTAACCGTACCATTGGCGGTGGCAAAAAACACAAAACGACTGCCAACATCATCAATGGTCTGTGGTATGGGTAAAATGGCGGTAACCGCTTCATCAGCATTTAATGGCATTAGGTTGACCAGTGGGCGACCTCGAGAGCCACGGCTAGCAATGGGGACTTCAAAACCTCGCAAACTAAACACCCGCCCTGAATCGGTAAAGCAAAGCACCGTGGCATGAGTCGATGTCACCACCAAATGGTCTATCACGTCATCTTCTTTCATGCTGGTGGCAGATTTGCCTTTGCCACCACGCTTTTGTGCCACATAATCCTCAATCGGCTGAGTCTTGGCATAGCCTGTGCGAGAGACCGTCAGCACCACCGTCTGTTCTGTTATCAAATCTTCACGGTTAAAATCTACCTTAGACTCAACGATGTCAGTACGACGCTTATCACCAAAATTATCTCGTATGGCAATCAGCTCCTCTTTGATGACTTGCATCAGCTTATCAAAATCTGCCAATATCTGCTCCAGTCTGGCAATTTGCTGTAAGATGTCTTGATATTCATCAGTGAGTTTGTCATGCTCAAGCCCTGTCAAACGATGTAACTGCATCTCTAATATGGCATTGACTTGCTCAAGTGATAGGCGATAACGTGAGTCATTATCAATCAAACCAAAGGGTTTGTTAGGGTCTTCGCCTTCGATGAATTCTGGACGCACCGCCACGCTGCCAGCAGCGGTTAGCATGGCAACCACGTTGCCTGATTGCCAAGTCTGGTTAAGCAAATTTTCTCTGGCTTGGGTGCGACTGGCAGATGTCTTGATGGTGGCGATGATGTCGTCGATGTTTGCCAACGCCACGGTCAAGCCTTCTAACAGATGCCCTCTGGCACGAGATTTATATAACTCATAAATGGTACGGCGTGTAACGACTTCTTGACGGTGATGCACAAAGGCACAGATTAAGCCACGCAAAGTCATCATCTTAGGCTGACCATTGTCTAAGGCAACCATATTGATGCTAAAACTGGTTTGTAGTGGCGTTTGTAAAAATAAATTATTCACAATGACTTCTGCCACTTCACCACGACGCAACTCAATGACGATTCTTAGACCATCTTTATCTGATTCATCACGAATTTCACTGATTCCATCTAATTTTTTGTCTCGCACCAACTCAGCAATGCGTTCTATCAGTTTGGCTTTATTGGTTTGGTAAGGCACTTCAGTAAAAACAATGCGTTTACGGTCTTTGTTTGCCCCTGTTTCTCCCATCGATTCAATGTGATAACGCCCACGAATGTGTAAGCGTCCCTTACCCGTCCGATAAGCATCAATGATGCCAGCTCGTCCATAGATGATGCCCCCTGTGGGAAAGTCAGGGCCTAAAACATGCGTCATCAGTTCTTCATTACTGATTTGTGAATTCTCAGCATAGGCAAGGCAAGCATTAATCACCTCAGTCAGATTGTGCGGTGCCATGTTGGTTGCCATGCCCACAGCAATCCCCGTTGCTCCATTAATCAATAAATTAGGCACTCTGGCAGGCAACACACTGGGCATTCGCTCAGAGCCATCATAGTTATCTTCCCAATCCACCGTGTCTTTTTCAAGGTCAGCAAGCATCTGGTGGGTAAGCTGGGTCATTCGCACTTCGGTGTAACGCATGGCAGCGGCTGGATCGTCATCAATTGAGCCAAAATTACCCTGACCATCAACCATCGGATACCGCATGCTAAAATCTTGTGCCAATCGCACAATGGCATCATACACCGCCGTATCACCATGGGGGTGGTATTTACCGATGACATCACCCACGACACGAGCGGACTTTTTGTAGGGTTTGTTATGGTCGTTGGACAATTCGTGCATGGCATACATGACACGGCGATGCACAGGTTTTAGCCCATCACGCACATCTGGCAATGCCCGTGAGACAATGACGCTCATCGCATAATCCATATAGGACTGTTTTAACTCATCAACAATGGCAATGGGGCTGACCGAACCACTCATAGATTCTCCTTAAACATCGCAACGGATACCAATGTTATCTGACAACTTCATCTAACAAAATCATCATCTGACCGTAACAACATCGGCACATAATAGACCAGTCATTTTAACACAATTCACCTTATTACGCCTGATAAACTCTTAAAACACTTGCATAAAAACAAAAAAGCCCATCACTAAGATGGACTGTGGCAACAAACTGCCTATACTTACACTGATTTATCAAAACTGCCCAGCTGCCAGACGCAGTACTGCTGATACGGTGTCATCATTGTTGGCTTGTAAATAACCACCAACGGGTTCAGGCTCATGCTGAATACTGTCGTTATCAAGCTGATTGTGCATGATTTGTAACAGATATTCAATATCTGCCCCTTCTTTAAAGTCAATCAGTTCGTTATCCATCAACAAACCAAAATCCACCTTACGAATGATGGCAGTACAGGCCTGCTGGCTAATACCGTCAGCACAATTTAACAACGTTAAAAATTGGCGGTTGCGACCGACAATGGGGCTTGGGAATTGAGCAAGCAATGCCTTGGCTTTATCGGTGCATTCGATGCTCTTTACCATAAGTTAACATTGGTTGCAATCGGCTATCATAAATAAAGAATTTGACATCATCATCGCCCCCATCAATTCATAAAAACATAAATATTATCAGACCGTTTTAGTCTGTTCAACACTCATTTCTAACAAACTGGCGTTACCACCGATGGCAGTGGTGTTGATGGTTTTGACTCGTTCGGTGGTAAATCTATGCAGATAATCAGGGTTAAACACATCGCTTAATCCTGCCAAGTCCGTCAAGGCTATCACTTGCGTCAACACGCCATCGGCTTGGCTCACTTGGGCTGCCACTTCTTTAACATCAATGAGTGTGCCCGCCACAGCAACTTGAGCCAAGTTGTTCATCTGAAGCAGTACCTTAGTCTGTGAATCATTGGCAATGGTCAGCACATCTTCTGATATGCCCACACCATGCAAAATGTCCACCGCTTGTTGACAAAAATCTTGGTGAGTTGGGGCATGCAAATGCACTTCATTGCCTGTCAGCAGTCCTGCCAGCAACTGTGCCAATATGCTCATGGGGTGAGCAGATTCACAACCAACCACCAAGGTTTTACCACGAGCTTGAATATACAACTCATTCGACTCACCTGTCGCTCCTGTCAACATCACAGAATCATCAAGGTGCTTGCCCTGCTCTAGCAAATGGTTAAATACTTGCATTGCTGCCTTGCCATCATGAGTCAATGCTGACAGGGGTTCAAACGCATTCTTGAGTATGTCTGAACGAGCCTGAACGCTCATCAGTCGCCATGTTTCGCTTACATTACTTTGATTGATTTTAAATTGGGCCATGGTCGTTCTCTTTATTATCCTATCTGTCAATTTTTAATAACATACATTATAAAGTATTAATGACACACGTCATAAAACTACTTGGCTTGCCATTGCATCAGACGAGCCATATAATGTGGTCCGCCTGCTTTAGGCCCTGTGCCAGATAGCCCTGTGCCACCAAAGGGTTGCACGTTGACCACCGCTCCGATTTGGTTACGGTTAATGTAGGTATTCCCCACCAACGCACGGCGTTCGATGCGGTCGGCAGCCGCTTCGATGCGACTATGAATACCCATGGTCAGCCCATAGCCTGTGGCGTTGATGCTGTCGATAAGGCTGTCCAAATCTTGGCTACGATAGCGTAAAACGTGCATAATCGGACCAAAATGCTCACCACCAATGACATCGATGTTGCTGACTTCAATGGCAGTCGGTGGCACAAACGTTGCTTGTTTTTGTGTTGATGCGTTTTGTGTTGATGTGGTGGCGTTGGTTTGAGCATTGATTTGGGCATTGACATTGGCTTGAGCAATCAGCTTGGCAGTTGGTTCACTTTTCATACGCTCAATATGATCCAGCAAACTTTCTTGAGCTTCCATGTCAATGACAGGCCCCACATCGGTGGTTACTTGGCTTGGATCACCCACCACCAGCTCTGCCATGTTGCCTTGTAACAACTCAATGATGCCATCAGCAATCTCATCTTGCACACACAAGATGCGACAAGCAGAACAGCGTTGTCCTGCTGACCCAAAGGCAGACATCACCGCATCACGCACCACTTGCTCTGGCAAAGCGGTGGAGTCCACAATCATGGCATTTTGACCACCCGTTTCAGCGATTAATACGGGCAGTTTTTGTTTGTCATTATTTAACGCTGATTTGTGCAAACTTTGGTTAATCAGCTGAGCTGTCTGAGTAGAGCCAGTGAAAATTACCCCGTCTATTTGTGGTGAGCCAGTCAACGTCGCCCCCACATCGCCAGCACCCAACACCAACTGTAACGCTGATTTTGGCACGCCTGCTTGGTGCATAAGCTTGGCGGCAAAATAAGCAATTAAGCTGGTCTGTTCAGCAGGTTTTGCCACCACGGTATTGCCTGCCATTAAAGCGGCGATGATTTGTCCTGTGTAGATGGCTAATGGGAAGTTCCATGGGCTAATACACACCACCGTGCCTAAGGCAGATCGTTTTTGCTGATGATGTTGTCCTGTCAAATCAACAAATTCATTGACATCATCGCCAATGCGTTCAATTTCGTTGGCATAAAAGCGACAAAAATCCACCGCTTCTCTTAATTCATCGATGCTGTCTTGTATGGTCTTACCCGCTTCATGATGGCACAACGCCATAAATTCAGCATAATTATCTTCATACAATGTTGCCACTTGTCTGGCAATATTGGCACGCTCGAAAATTGGTGTTTCTGCCCACGCTTGTTGCCCTTGCACTGCCACATCAATGGCGGTCTTGGCAATATCAGCATTGGCAAACCGTGCTTGCCCAACATGATGGCTACGGTCATAAGGGGCGGTAATATTTATGACATCGTCGCTTGATTGAACGTCTTCGCCATTGACCAAGCTATTGGCTTGCCATTGCGTGTTGGCAAACGCATCAATGGCTTGCTTAAACGGTTGCCACTGCGATTCAATAAAAATATTAGGTCCAACACTGGCTTGACGGTCAAGATACATATCAATGGGCAGTGGGATTTTGGGATTATGCAAGGTGGCATGTGCCGTTAGCTTATCAAAGGGGTGTACGGTCAGCTTATCAATCGGATAAGACTTATCAAGCAGCTGATGCACAAAAGAGCTGTTTGCCCCATTTTCTAATAAGCGACGCACCAAATATGGCAACAAATCTTTGTGAGCACCCACAGGCGCATAAATACGGACAGGGATTTGATAAGCTTGTAAAATGTGGTCATATAAAGCATCACCCATGCCATGCAGACGTTGGAACTCAAAGTTTTTATGCGTACTCATGGTCATGACCGATGCCAACGTATGGGCATTGTGTGTGGCAAATTGCGGCCAAATCAGCCCTTGCAAATGCTCTGATAATAAAAATCTGGCACATGCCAAATAGGCGGTGTCTGTACCTTCTTTTCGTGTCCACACAGGATAGCCTGATAAGCCTTTTTGTTGAGCCAGTTTGATTTCACTGTCCCAATACGCCCCTTTCACCAAACGCACAGGAATGCGTTTGCCATGCGTTTTGGCAAGACTTGCCAGCCAAGCCAACACGGCAATGGCACGTTTAGAATACGCTTGCACCACGATGCCAAGTCCGTCCCAATCTTGCAAGATGACATCAGTATAAAGGGCTTCAAATAATTTTAAAGATATCTCCAAGCGGTCAGCTTCTTCAGCATCGATACTAATATCCACATTGACTTCTTTGGCAGCTTCAATAAGGAGCAAACAGCGTTGCTTAAGCAAACCTAATACCTGTGCTTCTTGGGTGGCTTCATAACGTGGGTGCAAAGCAGACAGCTTAATAGACACGGACGGCTTGGGCATGCCATCATTAACTTTGATGTTGGCAACGGATTTGACAGCATGCAAATAGTCATTAAAATACTTTTCAGCATCTTTGTTGGTGATGGCAGCTTCACCCAACATGTCAAACGAATAAGTATAACCCTTGTTACGATACGACTGGCTGTTTTTATGGGCCTTTTCGATGCTTTCACCCAACACAAACTGATGCCCCATGATTTTCATGGCTTTTTGCATGGCACTGCGAATGACTGGCTCACCCATTTTTTTGGTCATTTTATCCAAAAAGCCTGTGGCGGTGGTGTCTTTATCGATACTCACCACTTTGCCCGTCATCATCAAGCCCCAAGTTGACGCATTGACCATAAAAGCGTTATCGTCTTTTAGGTGTTTTTTCCAATCTGCCACGCTCATCTTATCACGGATAAGTGCATCAGCGGTGGCATTATCAGGAACTCTGATTAAGGCTTCTGCCAAGCTCATCAATAAGATGCCTTCTTTGGTGTCTAAACTGTACTCCAATAACAGCGAATCAACCATTTTGACCGCATCACCATTTTGACGCACATGCTCAACCAATTGATGCGTTTGGGTGGCAATTTGTTGTTTCTCAGCATCAGACGGCTTGGCAAGTGGCAACAATTCACGCATGAATGTCGACTCATCGACACTGTATAACGGTGATATCAACTTAAACAAGGCATGACTTTGCTGATTAATGTGGTCAGGATTGAGCAGTTCTGTGGGTTTAAAGCCAATGGGATTGCTGGGTAAAAAAGGGGTTAATGGGTGGGCAGATTTCATCGTTTATCCTTATTAAAATGGTTGCCCTATTATAGGGTGATGCTGGGCTTAAAGATAATGCACAGGCTTATCTTATCATAAGTCTGTGATGAAAAAATAGAGCCAATGACAGGGTAATGGTAGGGAATTGTAGCCACAAAGACAACCCATCAATACACCCTAATCATCTGTATCTGCCAATTGTAACAACTGCTCACTCATACCAACGATATTGACCCCTGCATCAGCAAACAAAATCTCACCTGTAATGCCTGATGCCCAAGGCGATAGCAAAAACAACGCCGCATTACCCACTTCTTGCTGACTGACATTGCGTTGTAATGGGGCAATTTTTTCATTGATGTCCAACAGTTTACGAAAAGATTTGATGCCACTGGCTGCCAAGGTGCGAATAGGACCTGCTGAGATGGCATTTACTCGTATCCCTTCACCGCCTAATGACACCGCCAAATAGCGAACGCTTGCCTCAAGGCTGGCTTTTGCCATGCCCATGACGTTATAGTTAGGCAAGACCGAAATACTGCCTTCATACGTCAACGTTAACAATGAACCTTGACGCTTGGCAAGCAGTGGACGAGCAACTTTAGCAAGCGCAACAAAGCTATAACTTGAAATGTCGTGTGCCACTTGTGAGCCTTCACGAGTCGTCACATGAGTAAAATCACCATCTAACTGGTCGGCAGGTGCAAAACCAATGGCATGCACCACCCCATCAATGCCATCTCCCCAATGACTGGCAATCTCATTAAAGCAAGCGGTGATGGACACATCACTGGCGACATCACACTCAATCACCTTATCTGCGTCAAAAGCATCGGCCGCCATGTCCACTCGTTTTTTGATTTTGTCATTTGGATAAGTGAGTATCAGCGACGCCCCTTCACGGTGTAGGGATTCGGCGATGCTCCAAGCAATGGATAGTTTACTGGCGATGCCCGTTACCACAAATCGTTTACCTTGTAATAGCATGAATTCTTCCTTTTGACTATAATAGCAGGTTTTAAAAATAGCAGGTTTTAAATAGTAAGCTGTTTTGGTTCAGCCATTTTAGTATTCAGCCATTTAGTATAGTGCAAATGGCAAATAAATGCACAACTGTAAACTTAATTTTTGCAACATAAAAGATGACCTGTTAGTCGGCAATCAAAATTCGTCGCCAACCAAAGCAATGTTTTGCTTAGGTCATTTTTGGCTTTAGGTATTTTATGACACACACCGAACACCCCAATGCGTTTTTGTACAGTCAATTAATTGAATCCACCAGCGAAGATTTGTCTCGAGCAGGGCTAATCGATACCCCCGTAAGAGCAGCCAAAGCATTTGACTATCTGACGCAAGGCTATAACCAAACCCTAACAGAAGTGAGCAACAACGCCATTTTTCCTACCGACAATGATGAGCTGGTGCTGGTACAAAACATTGAATTTTATTCAATGTGTGAGCATCATTTATTACCATTTTATGGGGTTGCACATGTGGGCTATTTACCCAATGGTAAGGTACTTGGGTTATCTAAGGTCGCTCGCATCATTGACATGTACGCCAGACGCTTACAAATCCAAGAAAACCTAACCAAACAGGTCGCCGAAGCCATCAATGAACTGACTGACTGCCGTGGCGTGGCGGTGGTGATGGACGCATCACACATGTGCATGATGATGCGTGGTGTGTCCAAACAACATTCCACCACTCGTACCCATGCGATGCTTGGTGATTTTGTGACTGATAAGGCGGCTCGTCAAGAGTTTTTGGCGGTTGTGCCAACACAACAAGCGATTTAATAACAATCGATTTAATATCGATGGATAATAACTCTCTTGCAAAAGTCATAATACATTCTCAAAATTAACAATACCAGCAAACAAACTCATATGTAGCAGGTTTGAACCACACCCCAAAAGTTAGACGCCTAACCTTTTGGGTGAGAGAATTCTATTGGGATTCAGTGTAAAATCTTGACCATAAAAAACCCACCACATGGTGGGGTTTTATCCTGAAAAAATTCACAAAATATCGCCCATTTAGTAAGACAATACCCTATCTCCGTGGTCATCTTTAATCCGAGTGGGCAAACCAATGTCATTGAGCAAGTTGATAAATGGCTTGGGGTCTAGCTCTTCAACATTGACCATACGCTGTACGTCCCATTCCCCTGTTGCCACCAGCATGGCAGCAGCGACAGCTGGCACGCCTGCGGTGTAGCTGATGGCTTGACTGCCCACTTCTTCAAACGCTTCTTTGTGGTCAGAGACATTATAAATAAATATTTCAGCAGGTTTGCCATTGATTTTGCCTTTGATTTTATCACCGATGCACGTTTTTCCTGTGTAGTTAGGGGCAAGCGAACTTGGATCAGGCAGTACCGATTTAACCACTTTTAATGGCACAACTTCTTGTCCTTCAGCAGTCATCACAGGTTGTTCTGACAACAGTCCAAGATTATTGAGTACTGAGAACACATTCATATAATGCTCACCAAAACCCATCCAAAAGCGAATATTAGGTACTTGTAAATTAGCAGATAGCGAATGCACTTCATCATGCCCGCTTAAGTAGCTGTCTTGTATGCCAACCACAGGCAAATCATCGGTACGCTTAACCTCAAACATGTTATTTGAATGCCATTGGTCATCTTGCCAAGAATACACAGTTCCTGTAAATTCTCTAAAGTTAATTTCAGGGTCAAAGTTAGTGGCAAAATATTTACCATGATTGCCATCGTTAATATCAATGATGTCAATGTCAGTAACTGACCCTTTATCCATCATGTCATGACCAATGCGGGCGTAAGCATTGACCACACCAGGGTCAAAACCCGCCCCCAAGATGGCAGTGATCTTGTGCTTAGCACAGCGGTCTCGGCGTTTCCATTCATAGTTAGCGTACCAAGGTGGGGCTTCACAAATTTTGCTTGGGTCTTCGTGAATGGCGGTATCGATGTATGCCACGCCTGTTTGAATACAGGCTTCTAACACGGTCATGTTGACAAATGCCGTACCAACGTTGATGACGATTTGTACGTTCAGCTGTTGTATCAGCTCCTTTAGGGCAGACACGTCCCTGGCCTCACTTTCATGCGCGTGTAACACAGCCGGCCGTTTGAAGCAGTCTTCCTTTACGATGCTATCATAAATGGCATCACATTTTGATAATGTGCGACTGGCGATGTGTATTTCGCCCAGTATGTCATTATTCATGGCACATTTGTGGGCAACCACTTGTGCCACACCACCTGCACCGATGATGAGTACGTTTTTTTTATGGGATTGATGAGCAGTCATGATGGGGCATCCTCCTTGGTGTGCCATCATGACCAAACCTTGACTGTGGGCGTTGGTGTGTGATTGGCACGGATGAATTTTGTGTGTCCATTAAAAAGGAAGACTAAGGAAAACAGACACACCCGTTAAGTTTAAGAGATGTGCTGGCACACCTCAATGAGTCATGCTTAATGATGGTGATAGATGGCGACATTTCAAGTGTCTTTATGTATCATAAGCATAAATAATCAGCATAAATCATTTTGAGCGAGTTTATCTTGAAACACTCAACCCCAACGCATTCCAATTTGCCCCAAACAACATTAGCGACAACCATGATTGGCAACAAAACAACCGCCAACAAGACAACCGCCAACAAGACAACCGCCAACAAGACAACCGCCAACAAGACAACTGCTCAAAACAGACCAAAATCCATGCCCTCTATGGCATACGAACGGCAACAACAAATCACTCGTTTGTGTGTCCGCTGTGGGTTGCTGCTCATGCAATATGGGGGTGAGTCCTTATTGGTAACGGATTTAAGCAAGCGCTTGGGGCTGGCGTTGGGGGTAGGCAGTGTGGAATGTGCGTTGTCTTTTAATGCCATTACTCTGACGACGGTATACAATCAAAGGTGCATCACCACCACCCGAGACACCGTGAGCCAAGCCATCAATGTCAACATGCTGATACAAATTCAACGCATTGTCAGTCAAGCAGAACGTCAGCTGACACCTGATTTTAATGACAAAACCACTGACCATCTACAAGAACGCATCAGCCAAACCATCTTATGCTTTGATGAGCTTGACCACAAGGTGTATTCACCGTGGTTGGTAACAACCTTTGTTGGGGGGTCGTGTGCCAGTTTTGCTCATCTCAATGGTGGTAATGTTGCCATCACTGCCATCACGTTTGTGGCGGGTTTTTTGGCGATGGGTTGTCGGTTGATGCTCGCCCGCTGGCATTTTAATCCATTCATAGCGGTGATTATGACGGCTTTTGTGGCATCATTGATGGGGGCAAGCAGTTATTTTTTACCATTTACTGATGACCCTGCGGTGGCAGTGGCATCTAGCGTGTTGCTTCTTGTGCCAAGCTTTCCCATCATCAATGCGTTGTATGACATATTAAAGGGATTTATCAGCATGGGCATCGGTCGTTATGTGTATGCTTCCATGTTGACGCTATCGGCTTGTGTGGGCATTGTCATGGCATTATTGTTGCTTGGCTTGCCAAATTGGGGCTAAAAACAGCCAGTTAATTTCTACCCAAATCCAGTTTATAATACCCAATTATGAATAGATTAATTAGCATAAACGAAGCGTCAAAACGATTAGGTGTTTTTATTTCTGCTCATTTATACGGCTCACAAAGCAAGAAAAACAAAAAAGTCTTAGAAACAGTTAAGGCAATGTTGGAATGACTATAATTCGTGGACACATCATTGAACTAAAACCTAACAACACCCAAGCCACCCATCTCAAAAAAGCGTGTGGCGTTGCAAGATTTGCCT
>ERZ1023418.184-NODE-184-length-13508-cov-4.736639_pt1 | contig 13508 bp, 10 predicted proteins | sample MGYA00380511_ERZ1023418 | MGnify/ENA primary metagenome ERZ1023418 (study PRJEB33173, sample SAMEA4830370) | metagenome | study: EMG produced TPA metagenomics assembly of the PRJEB25223 data set...
GAAATCCCTGTCATTTTTAAGTAAAATAAGGGTCTATCTTTTTATTTGGAGTATTTACCATTAAACCGTCAAACCGTTTAAACATCAATGAAGATATCCGTGCCAAAGAAGTCCGTTTGGTCAAAGAAGACGGCGAGCAGGTTGGTATTGTCGATATCAAATCAGCATTACAAGCTTCTCGTGATGCTGAACTGGATTTGGTTGAAATTGTTCCAGATGCCAAGCCACCTGTTTGCAAAATCATGGACTATAAAAAGTATTTGTATGACCAAAAACAGAAGGCAAAAGAAGCCAAAAAAAACCAAAAGCAGACCCAGCTCAAAGAGATGAAACTGCGTCCAGGCACAGAAGAAGCAGACTACCAAGTTAAATTGCGTAAAATTATCAGCTTCTTAGAAGACCAAGACAAAGTTAAAGTTACCATTCGCTTTCGTGGCCGTGAAATGGCTCACCAACAAATTGGCTTACAACAGCTTGAGCGTATCATCGAAGATACCGCCGAATATGCCAACGTTGAGCAACCACCCAAAATGGAAGGGCGACAGATGGGAATGTTGTTAGGACCAACGAAGAAAAAATCTTAACATATACCTTAATATATGGTACTCACTCACAATCCGATGTGAGTACATATGGTCATATGCAATCAGACATACTGACACCGTATATCACTGATGACCATATAGATGGTCATCATATGCCGTTGCCACGTTAATCTAAACCATCATGCTTTGATGATTCAGATTAACGTTTTTTTATGTATGCCAATTGGCGGTTAATTTGGTATTTGGTTTTGTTCGGTTATTGAATTACTTTGCTTACGGAATGACTTTGGTTCACAATGTCATTAATCACTATGTCATAAGGTAAACTGTCATAAGGAATGTCTCCATGCAAGAACTTACCCCCCCAGCCACCGATGTCAAACCCACCATTACCCTTGAGCCGCCCCAATCTGTTGCCCCTGTGGAACAAGATGACGCCAACCAAATGGTTAAATTAGATGAAAGCAAAATTCCTGAACTCGATGCTAAGATTAATGACTTTGTTGCCAGTGTGCTTGCCAGCCCTGTGAATACCCCAGCGTTTGATGAGAAAGTACAATCCATTCACCAGTTAGGCACAGCTGAAATCCGAGCATCCAGTCAGATGTCTAATCGCATGTTAGACAAATCTGCCAAAAGCATGAATGCGTCTTTATTTGACCAATCACCGATTGCCAAATCTTTGACCGAATTGCGTGCCATTGTCGAAGACTTAGAGCCAAGCAAACAAAATCTAGTGCCAAGCTCTCGTAAGTTATTTGGGATTTTACCCTTTGGTAATAAAGTTCAAGATTATTTTCGTCAATACGAGTCGTCGCAAAAGCACATTAATGCAATCATCGAGAGCCTATATAATGGCAAAGATGAACTCATCAAAGATAATGCGGTGATTGAGCAAGAAAAAGTCAATCTATGGGCGTTAATGCAGTCATTGCGTCAATATATTTATGTTGGTCAGCAAATTGATGCCAAGCTGGAGAGTAAAATTATTGAGCTAGAAGCGACTGACCCAGAAAAAGCACGCATCGTTAAAGAAGAGATGCTGTTTTATGTGCGTCAAAAGAACCAAGACTTTTTGACCCAATTGGCGGTGAATATTCAAGGTTATTTGGCGTTGGACATGATACGTAAAAACAACCTTGAGCTGATTAAAGGGGTGGACAGAGCCACCACCACCACCATCTCAGCGTTGCGTACAGCGGTGATGGTATCGCAAGCATTAAGCACGCAAAAACTGGTGCTTGACCAAATCAGTGCCTTAAACAAAACCACCAGCAGTATCATTGAATCAACCTCAATATTGCTAAAACAACAAACAACCGAAGTGCATCAACAAGCCACTGACAATACCATTGAGATTGAAAAGTTACAAAATGCCTTTAATAACATCTACGAGACCATGGACATCATCAGTGAGTACAAGCTTGTTGCTCTTGATAATATGAAAGAGACGGTCAATGTGCTAAGTAATGAAATAGATAAGGCCAATAAATATCTTGACCGAGTGAATCAAACCACCATTGTGGAAGTGTCTCGAGACATTAATTCTGAACCCAAACGTTTGGGAGAAGTGAAAATTTAACAGCATTGGCTAAAAAAGTCAGACATAAAAAGGCATAAAAAGGCACACAAAAAACCCCAAATTTATAATTTGGGGTTTATGGATAATGGTGGCTCGAGGCAGGATCGAACTGCCGACACAAGGATTTTCAGTCCTTTGCTCTACCGACTGAGCTATCGAGCCAAATCTGTTATCTGACATTTGTTCTCAGATGTTTGGCGATTTAAGTAACGTAAGTGATGTCGCATTGTTTTATATTGCTTGATGATGCGATGTGCTTCGTTGCGATGCGTATTAAACTAAATTTGTCTGATGCTGTCAAGTGGTTTTTACTCCTTTACTGACAGTAATTCATAATATTGCATGATTTGGTGCAATTTAATATCAACTGGTTCAAAGCGTCGAACACCTTTTTTGCTCTCGGCATCATAAATAAGTTTGACAAATTTGGCTTCGATGCCACGATTGTGGTTTTGTGGATGCACGGCTAAATATTGTAACCGTTTGGTATCAGCAATGCCATCATCGAAACAGCCTAACACACATATCGGCTTGTCATTAAACATGCCCACATACATCAGACCGCCTTGAGCAAATGCTCGTTCAAAGACAGCCGTCATTTCTTGGTTGTCGGTGAAGTGATGGGTGGGTTGATACAAAGCTTCGATGCGAATTTTTAGTTCGTCTGGGTGGGTGATTTGTCGCATCAATGGGGCATCAAAGCGTTGAATGGCAATGGCTTGTAGCGGCATGTGTGTCCTTAGTTATTTTGGTTGTTCTTATCTTAAATGTTGTTCTTATCTTAAATGATGATGTTTTAAACGATTAAGACGTTAATCCCAGCACGTCTTTCATGTCATATAAACCTGTTGATGACTTTTGACGCTGAGCCACCCAAATGGCCGCTCGTACTGCCCCTGTGGCAAAAGTCATTCGCTCACGGGCGTGATGCTTGATTTCAACCATTTCGCCATCTGTTATCAGCATGATGCCATGGTCGCCGATAATTTCACCGCCACGAATGGCATGAATGCCAATGCTGTTTGTTGCTCTTGCTCCTGTTTGCCCTTGGCGACCATAGATGACCACGTCATTTAATGCTTGACCACGAGCTTGGGCGGCCGTTTGTGCCATCATAAAGGCAGTACCAGAAGGGGCATCAACTTTATGCTTATGATGGGCTTCGATGATTTCAATGTCAGCGGTGTCGCCAAAGGCTTTTACCGCCATTTCAATGAGTTTGAGTGTTACATTGATGCCAGTGGAATAGTTGCCTGCGTACACGATGGCAATGTCTTGGCTTGCTGTTTGTAGTTGGGCATTTTGCTGGTCATTTAGCCCAGTTGTGCCAATCACCATGGCAACCTGAGCGGTCTGGCAAATGGCAACGTGAGCCACAGTGGCATCAGGTGAGCTAAAGTCTATCAACACGTCCATGCCTGTGTCAGCAATGGCAATGTTTAAATCATCGGTTAATGCCACATTAAGCCGTTCCATACCGACCAGCTCACCTGCATCTACCCCCAACAGCGATGACCCCGCTCTTTCAATGGTGGCAACCAGTGTGGTGGCAGGGTTTTGACTGATGGCTTGTATCAACATGCGTCCCATGCGTCCACCCGCCCCAGCAATGCCGATATTGAGTGTCTTAGGTTGGGTCTGATTGATGTTTTTAGTGGCAGAAGTGGTCATGATGTGTCCAATAATGCGGTGAGTTCAGAAGGTGAGTTTAATAATCAATGTTGCCAGTATAAAGGCATTACATCAAGTCGCAAATAAAAATCTTGTGGTTTTTGTTTTAAAAAGATTTTGGAAAATAAAGATGCAAGTTTTGAATGATTTGGTGTATAATTATTATCTGTAATGATAATTGTTATCGTTATTATTGTCATTATTTTTTAATTATGTCTGATTGCTTGTTATGATTGGTGATGACCATATGACGATGTTACATATGACAATGCCACTAAATCTTTTGGGAGATAACATGTTACCTGCATATAAAAAGTTAGGTTTGGCTTGTGTTGGTTTATCTGTGGGTGCATTGACCGCTTGTGGTGGTAGCAATGATGGGTCAGCTCAGCTTGTTAGGGACATCATAAGCCCTGTGCTGATCATCAGTAATGAGCCAAATTCAGTGACAAAGCAACCCAAAATAACAATTCAAGGCAATGTCTCAGATAACATCAAAACAGGGTTGTCAGTGACAATAAGCAACAAACAAAACAACATCAGTCAACGCTTGGATATTGATAAAAATGGTGATTTTTTATCAGAAGTCAATCTAAAACAAGGTGAGAATGAATATGTCATCACGGCGATTGATGAAGCTGGCAATAAAACTGAACAAAAAATCTTAATCGTACTGGATAATATTGCTCCAAAAATTGATTTGGCAAATGACTTAAAAGAGGCTGTCAGTCGCACCAGCGACATTATTTTGTCTGGCAAAGTAACGGATAATGCGTCATCTGCTGTGTTGCTGACTGTTGATGTGAATGGCCAGTCTGTACAGGATATTGATATCAACAGTTCGGGTGATTTTAAGTTATCTTTGGCTTTAGAAGCTGGTGATAATACGATACAACTGTCTGCCAAAGACAAAGCTGGCAATGAGAGTGTCTCAACACAACATGTCTATTTTGGCAATACTTTGACGGCGGCCAATTCGCACACAGGGGCATTGGTCAATGGTAAGCTATATGCGTGGGGACGTAATAATTTTGGGCAAGTGGGTATGGGGGAGGTGACGACACTGAAAAATAACAATCACCCAACCATGCCTGTGCTGATTGATAAAGCACCTGCCAATATTGTGTCAATTTCATTCAATCAAAACCATTCGGCTTTATTAACCAAAGAAGGTAAGGTATATACATGGGGAAGCGATAAAAACGGTGAATTAGGTCGAGGAAATGGTGCAAAAGACAGTTGTGGCAAACAAAAAAATAATTGCCGTTTAGACATTGGATTGGTTGAAGGCTTGTCAGATGTGATTGCCATCAGCAGTGGTTATGCTCATAAACTGGCACTCACAAAAACAGGTGATGTTTGGGCATTTGGTAATAACAGTCAAGGGCAATTAGGACAAGACATCGCCACGATAAAAAACAGCAATGTGCCTGTCAAAGTAAATTTTTCTGCCAATGCCAATATGGGGAAAATTATCCAAGTGATTGCCAGCTCAGATGCGTCTTATGCCCTTGATAACAAAGGGCAAATTTGGGCTTGGGGGTCAAATGAATATGGCAATTTAGGCAAAGGGCTTGTTTGTGATGAATATGACATCACATTAACACCCAACTGTATAAAACATGATTTTATACCCAGTATGGTTTTATTGCCCAACAAGCCAAATGTTACTGAATTGGCGGTTGGTCGTGACCATGTGCTTGCGCTCACGGATAAAGGGCATGTTTATGGCTGGGGACTAAATTTTAGTAGCCAAGTGGGCTATAAAGGCGATGATAAGGTTGGTACGGGTGATGCTTGGGAAGAAGTCATTGATAAACCAACCTTGTTACCATGGTCAACAACGCAAACAGTCAAGCACATATATGCCAATGGCACAACCAGTTATGCCATGCTCAATAATCGTAAAATCTATCCTTGGGGGATATTTGGCGAGACGAATGCTGAAGGCAAAACAGAGTATGGTGAGCTAAGTATACCAACAGACAAATTACCCAATCTAACCGATGTCAATGACATGGCGGTGGGAGCATTACATCAAATTGCCAAACGTAATAATCATGGTGGTATTTTTAGCTGGGGCTGGAGTTTTGAAGGGTCACTTGGTGGCGAGAACATCACCAATATTTGGATGTATAACACCCCCATTGTGGTTGCCATACAATAAAAAGCATGCTGATAAAAAGTGTGCTGATAAAAAGTGTGCTGCCTTGCCCATAACACGTTTGCCCATTACGGTGAATCGAATCAGCCAAACTTATGAACAAGACAGATATCTATCAATGTATCTAAAAAAACATCATGAATAATCAATTTTTAGCCAACCATCATCTTTTAACCTTATCTGTGTTGGTTGTGATGAGTATGACCGCTTGTGGCTCTCACTCGTCAAGTGGTGATGATGTTTTAGCAAATAACAAAGCAACAAATAACAAAGCGACAAATAATAAAGCGGCAAATAATAACGCCATACAAAGCTCAGTAACACCGACCAACCCTAATCCCACAACACCCCCCAATAAACCAAGGGTATGGTTGGAAAGTGGTGGGAATGCAACAGTGGCATATGATGAAAACACCCCTTTTTTAACCCTAATCCCAAACTTGGACATCAGTCAACTTTCTGGTGTGTCACAAGGGCGAGAGTTATTCATTACCAACTGGCAACCCACTGGGCAGGGGCGAGCGTTATTTGATGGGGTAGGACCTTTGTACAATGCGGTGTCTTGTACCAGTTGTCATGCTCAATTTGGGCGTGTTGTTCCATACCATGATGATGGAACGACAACCGATGGCGTGCTGTTTCGTATCGGTGATAACACGGGTGAACAGCACCCAATATGGGGTGGACAACTTCAGCCAAATGTCATCGCAAATAATATTGGACTATTGGCGGAAGGTAGTGTCAAAGTGAGCAATCAAACTGATGCTCAAGGTAGGAACTTTTGGCAATTTAACTTTACCCCAGCTGACAGCAATCAAAGTCTTGGCAAATATCGTTTGGGTGCCAGAATTGCACCCCAATTATTGGGTGTGGGATTGCTTGATTTAGTGCCACAAAGTGCGATTGAAGCCCTTGCTGATGAACATGACAGTAACCATGATGGCATCTCTGGGCGTGTGCATTGGGTGTATGAAGAAAACCAAAAACGCATTGGTAAATTTGGTTGGAAAGCCATTAACTCATCACTTCGCACCCAAAATGCCACCGCCATGTCACAAGACATGGGCTTAACAACACCAGTTCACATAGAATCAAGCTGTACCAACAATCAACCACTTTGCCTAAGTTTGCCACTAGGAGGCATGCCAGAAGTGTCAGACAGTGCCTTAACTGCAGTGGTTGATTTTATGACGGCTTTATCCGTCCCAACCAGACGCATTAGTAACCAATCTGCCTTTGATAGAGGAGCAGATTTGTTTGATGCCGTTGGCTGTGGTGCGTGTCATAATCCAACTTTCACCACAGGCACAAGCCCCAAGTTTGGTGAATTGTCTAACCAAGTGATTTATCCTTATACCGATTTGTTGTTACATGATATGGGAGCAGGTTTAGATGATGGTGTTAAAGAAATCAACGCCCAAAGCTATGAATGGCGGACACCACCGTTATGGGGCATTGGCATCGTGGCAAAAAATCCAGACGCAAGGTTTTTGCATGATGGACGAGCCAGAACCTTAGAAGAAGCCATTAGCTGGCATGGTGGTGAGGCCCAATCCGCTCATGATAAATTTCAACAACTTAGCAAACGTGAGAAAGCTGATTTTATGAGTTTTTTAAATGGGATTTGATTATTTAGCCATCATGAGCAAAAAGCCACCGACCTTATAAGGCGATATTTAGGAAATCACAGGGATATCAGGTAACGTCATGGTCATGCTGAAATCATGTGATTTGACTTTATTTTAATCAAATATAGGGTTGGTGTTGTCTCTGTTGCTCTATGGCTTTGTATAATTGCTTATACAAATTTTAATCTTACTGTTATATTTGTGGTTTATAATAGAGAGTTTGGCTATTTTTACGTAAATCATACAATTTTTACAAATACTCACTGTCTTTTCTTGCTTAATGGCTATAAGATACGCAACCATCAAATTAGTGACGGCTTATGTTTTAAGCCAAAGCTTAATCAACCTTAATCAATAATTGATTATTAATAATTGAATAATTGATTGTGATGAACAATCTAAGTTGTATTCAATTCGTCAATCACTTTAGGAGAGTGTTATGAATTTTAAACTATTAGCCATGACTGGTTTAATCGCCGCCTCTATGGGGCTTACCGCTTGTGATAGCAAAAAAGAACAAGCCGTTGAGAGCATTAACAACGCTCAAGAAGAGCTTCAAGACGCAAAAGCCGAATTGCATGAAGCTGCTGCTGACGGTGAAGCGGTTGGTGCTGAATTGGCTGCCACTAATGAAGCCATCGCCACTGCTGACACAGCAGAAGTTGTGGTGGCTGCTGGTGATGCTGGGGCGGTGCAAGAAGCTGACCACATTCACACTGATACCAACGTTGCCGATGCAGCTGCCAATGAAGCCATCGCTGCTGCTGATGGTACTACCACCACCACGGTAACCACTGAAGAAGTGGTTGTTGAAGAGTCTCATACTCATTAATTTGTCAGACTGGTCAGCTTTATTGCTTAGCTTAGTTAAAAATTGCTTAGCTTAATTAAAAATTGGTGTGAGAAGTTGAGAAGCTGGCTTATCATTGATGCCCCCATATTATGGGGGCATTTTTACGCCTTTTGTAAATTCATTCACAATCATTCCCCACCCAAATCAAAGATAAAAGTAAATCAAAGATGAAAGATGGGTGGAGAAAAATGATGGGTAGAGAATGATGCCTGATGAGTTAAATCAGGCTTGTCATTCAAAATTTACAATCCTGCCTTTTTTAGTAATGCCCCTAAACTGCCTAATTGATTGGCATTGTCTTTAGAATTGACTTTGGCATTGCTCTTGGTACTCTTGGTATTTTTACCATGACCAGAGTGATTGTCTTTGTGGTGATGCGGTGTCTTGCTGGATTTTTGGGAGAAGGAGGGGCGAGAAGATTGGTTGCGACTGCCACGCCCAGTGTGAGTTTTGCTGTGTTGCTTATTTTGATGGTCAGTGTCTGTTTTAATCGGACTGCCATCTTGAGTACGACGGTCTTTGGCGGATTGGTTGGCTTCTTTGCCCACCTCTTTCATGCTAAGCCCAATGCGACGACGCTCTTTATCAACGGACAGTACTTTGACGGTGATGATGTCGCCAGGTTTAACACGATTGAGTGGGTCTTGGATAAAGTCATTCGCCATTTCAGAGATGTGCACCAGTCCATCTTGATGCACCCCCACATCGACAAAACAACCAAAAGCGGTAACGTTAGTTACCACGCCTTCAAGTTCCATGCCAACGGATAAATCGCTGATGTCATTGACATCATCACGAAAATTGGCGGTTTTAAATTCAGGCCTTGGGTCGTGAGCAGGTTTGGCAAGCTCGTTTAACACGGATTGAATGTTATTGGCGTGGCTGTTTTCGGTCTGGCTGTTTTCGGTTGAGCTGTCATCGTTGTCAGTAAATTGGCTGATGTCCAGCTCTTTTAGGGCTTGTTCTTGACCGATGACATCTGCTAACGATTTGCCAGCTTGGGTAAGTAACGTGGCGACCATGGCATAGCTTTCTGGATGCACGCCAGTGGCATCAAGTGGTTCTTCACCATCACGAATGCGTAAAAACCCAGCCGCTTGTTCAAAGGTTTTAACCCCCAGTCTGGGAACATTTTTCAGCTGTTCACGGTTTTTAAATGCCCCATGCTCTTGACGGTAGGTGATGATTTGTTGTGCAACGTTGCGATTTAGTCCAGCGATGTGTGACAAAATGGCAGGGCTGGCGGTGTTTACGTCCACACCCACAGCATTCACACAATCTTGAGTGACTTTATCTAGGCTGTCTGCCAGTTGGTTTTGGTTGACATCGTGTTGATATTGTCCTACGCCAATGGCTTTTGGGTCAACTTTAACCAGTTCAGATAAGGGGTCTTGTAGTCGGCGGGCGATGGATACTGCCCCACGCAATGACACATCCAGCTCACTCAGCTCATTGCTGGCCAGTTCACTGGCAGAATACACCGATGCGCCAGATTCATTGACCACGATTGCGGTGGCGGTGAGATTGTCTTCTTTTAGGATATTTTTGATTAACGCATCGGTCTCTCGGCTGGCGGTACCATTGCCAATGGCGACTAAATTTACCCCATGGTCACGAATGAGTTGGCTGATGGTGGTTTTGGCTTCAGCGACTTTGTTATCAGGTTGGAACGGATATACGGTGGCGGTGGCAGGGTTGCCATTTGTGTCTTTAGCCACATGACCTTGGGCATCAATCACCGCCATTTTTACCCCATGACGGATACCGGGGTCAACACCTAAGATGACTTTTGCTCCAGCAGGGGCTGCCATCAGCAGGTGCTTTAAGTTATTGGCAAACACATTGATGGCATCGGCTTCGGCGGTTAGGCGTTTTTCGGTCAGTAGCCGATGTTCGATGTGTGGTCGCCATTTGTCTGCCCAAAGGTTTGTTGCCGTTTCTTGTAAAAAGGTTTGGCGTTCGATTGGCTGTTTGTCATTAAGAGCAAAGTGGCTGATGATTTGTTCAATAAAAGGGGTGTCTTCGCCATCTACCTTGAGTGTCAGCACGTTTTCTTGTCGCCCTCTTAGCATGGCAAGTAGGCGGTGGTTGGGTAAGCGGGTCAGGTTTTCGCTGTGGTTAAAATAGTCTTTAAACTTCTCACCCACGTCTCGTTTTTCTTCATTGGCAAGGCTGGCATTGATGGTGGCGGTTTTGCTAAAACCATGACGCACCTTATCTAATAAGTCCAGTTGTTGTGTCCATTCATCAATGATGATGGCTTGCACGCCTGCCAACTGTTTGTCAAGGTCGCTAAAGTCCACATCAATGCGTTCGCCTGTGTCATCAGTGACTGTCTCGGGGGGTTGGTAGTCAGCCAAGGCAACGGTCGGGCTGATTGATTCGTTTAAAATGGTGTGAGCGATGCTGTCTAGTCCAGCTGCCTGTGCTTTGGCAGAGAGTGAACGGCGACGTGGGCGATAAGGCAGATAGATGTCTTCTAACTCAAGCTTGGATTTGGCATTGTCGATGCGAGTTTTTAAGTCATCGGTAAGCTTGCCTTGATTGTGTAATAACTGCACGATTTTGTGACGGCGTGTTGCCATGTCACGTTCATAATTAAGAGCAGTCTCAAGGTGTCTTAGTTGAGCATCGTCCAAGCCTCCTGTCTGTTCTTTGCGATAGCGAGCGATGAACGGCACAGTTGCTCCGTCATCATACAGTTTGACAAAGGCGTCAATTTGGCTGCGTTTAACACTCAGCTCATTGGCAAGTTTGTCATGAATGTGTGCTTGGGTTTGTGGGTCTAGAACGTCATCAAGGGTGGTGGCAGACATGCGTTATCCGTTATCGTATCTGTTGCTGTTAGTATGGGTGCTGTTAGTATGGGGTACGTATCATGTTCTATGAAACTAAATGGCAGACATTATAACAAAGAATAACAAGGAATAACAAAGAAAGATTGTCTGCGAAAGATTGTCTGCAAATGTTCAACTGCTTTTACGTTTTGTATGATGCAATTTGTTTGTCAATCTTATACACTTATTCACACAGGTGTATTTTTATGGTTTTTTTCACCGTTGTTTTTTATCAAACAGCTTGTCAGCCAGCAGCACAATAGTAAGCAGTAAGCAGTAAGCAATGGCATGATAGCAAATCATCACACAAGATAAGGATAACGCCATGATGGCAGATGACCCAAATCAAAATGACGACATGACAGACATCACTAACCTGCAACATCAAAAGCAGGCATATAAAGATGCTTGTGAGCATTTTAATCAACGCATCTTGGTGGTAGATGATGATGCCCGCTTGCGGACATTGTTACAGCGGTTTTTAGAAGATGATGGCTATGTGGTGCGTACCGCTCACGATGGCAACCAAATGGATAAGCTGATGCAACGAGAAATGTTTTCTTTGATTGTGTTGGATGATATGTTGCCTGGTGAAGATGGCATCAGCATCTGTAAGCGTCTGCGTCAAGACAGTGGCGACATTCCCATTATCATGCTGACCGCTAAAGGCTCAGATAATGACCGCATCGCAGGGCTTGAAGCAGGGGCAGATGATTATTTGCCCAAGCCATTTAACCCAAAAGAATTGCTCGCTCGCATCAAAGCTGTACTGAGACGACAAAGCCGTGAGTTACCCGGAGCCCCAAGCCAGCAGGTGGAGGTGATTGAGTTTGGTCCTTGGACGCTGGATTTGTCTACTCGCATGTTGAAGCGAGATGATTCGGTGGTCACTTTAACCACAGGGGAGTTTTCGGTATTAAAGGCGTTGGTACAGCACCCTCGGGAGCCATTGACTCGTGATAAGCTGATGAATCTTGCTCGTGGGCGTGAATGGGGGGCGATGGAGCGTTCAATTGATGTGCAGGTATCTCGTTTGCGTCGTTTGATTGAAGATAACCCTTCTCAAGCACGCTACATTCAGACGGTGTGGGGCGTGGGTTATGTGTTTGTGCCTGATGGGGAAAACTGATTTGATGTCGTGATGACTGGCATCATAAGGTTGGTTGTTTTTAACCCTTGATTATTCCTAATGCTTAGTTATTTCTTCTCCAAAGCCAATCGGTCAATTGCATCAATGGGCTTAGGTTGGCGGTTTTACCTAAGGCACAAGTTAGGTTGGCTTTTGCGTCATCAAATAAACTTTGAGCGTACGTTTTTGCTTGAGCCACCCCCATCAATTTGACATACGTGGATTTGTCAAGTTTTTCATCACTGCCTGTGGGTTTGCCCAATGTGTTGTTGTCAGAGATGACATCTAAAATGTCGTCTTGCACTTGGAACGCCAATCCCAAGCTTTTGGCAAAGCCAGTCAGGGCGGTTGTCTGTTGATGATTTGCCTGAGCATCATTTACCTTGGCACACATCGCCCCCATCAATACGGACGCTTCAATCAACGCTCCTGTTTTGTCTGTATGAATGGCTTGCAGTTGAGTTTGGTTTAGGGTTTGGTTTTCACCATTTAAGTCCAACATTTGTCCGATGACCATGCGTCTGGCACAAGGGGCAAACACCCTAAGCAGTTGCTGACAGCTGGGGGCATCGGTTTGTTTGTCAAAAGCATTGCCAGAGAAAATGTCTGCCACCAAGGCTTCAAACGCCAATGTTTGTAACACATCACCCACCAATAGGGCAGTGGCTTCATCAAAGGCAATATGACACGTGGCACGCCCTCGACGTAGGTTGTCATCGTCCATACATGGCAAATCGTCATGCACCAGTGAATAACCATGCAAAAACTCCACCGCCAGCATCGAACGGCGGACGACATCGGGCAACGCATGAGCCAAGCCATCACATGATACAGGGTGTAGGCTGGCATAAGCACAAGCCACCAATAAAGGACGCACCCGTTTGCCATGACCTGCCATCACATAATGACAGGCATCACCTAAGGGCGTGGGCAAGTGGCCATGTTGTAACAATACGGTGCTGTCTTGCTGAAACTGAGCCAATGTCTGTGCCATAAAGTCAGAAAATGCCTGCTGTGCCATATTGGTTTTCAAAGACATGCTAATCTGTTCCTTAAAACCCATCTAAACCTACCCAAAGGCAAATTTAGCGTTTAATTT
>ERZ1023418.188-NODE-188-length-13153-cov-23.737288_pt1 | contig 13153 bp, 14 predicted proteins | sample MGYA00380511_ERZ1023418 | MGnify/ENA primary metagenome ERZ1023418 (study PRJEB33173, sample SAMEA4830370) | metagenome | study: EMG produced TPA metagenomics assembly of the PRJEB25223 data set...
TGTAGAGCTACGCCACGACCGCCCCTATACCAAAGCCATCAATAATAAAGAGCTGTCAGCGGTGGCAATCCGCTTGGGTTTTAACGCCTTGCGTGAACAAAAAGACAATGGCGATGTTGTGGGCTATCGCATTGAATACGCCATTGATGTGCAAACCGATGGCGGTGCGTGGGAGATGGTGCTAAATACCGCCGTTGATGACAAAGTTAGCCAAGGTTACCAGCGGTCTCACCGTATTGACTTGCCAAAAGCTCAACAAGGCTGGTCTGTGCGTGTGCGTCGCCTTACCCCAAACCGTGATAGTGAGACGGTAAGCGATACCATGGTTATATCCGCCGTTACTGAGATTATTGACGCTAAGCTTCGCTATCCGTGCACGGCACTGCTTGCCTTAAAATATGACGCCCAAACCTTTTCTAATATTGCCAAGGTGGCGGTGCGTGTGCGTGGCATGTTAATTCAAGTGCCAACCAATTACGACCCTACCGCACGCACTTATGATGGGCTTTGGGATGGCGAATTTAAAATGGCGTACAGTAATAATCCTGCTTGGGTGTTTTATGATATTTGTACCGCCAAACGCTATGGGCTAGGCGACAGGCTGGCGGGTAAAGTTGACAAATGGAGCTTGTACCGCTTAGCCCAGTACTGTGATGAGATGGTAGATGACGGCAAAGGGGGCAAAGAGCCTCGTTTTACGGTGAATGTCTATCTACAAAAAGCCGATGACGCTTACCGTGTGCTACAAAACCTATCATCAGTATTTAGAGCATTAAGCTTTTGGGATGGACAAAGCATTGTGGTAGATGCCGACACGCCCAAAGAGCCTGTTTATGTGTTTAGTAATGCCAATGTAGTGGGTGGTGAATTTAGCTACACAGGGACAAGAGCAAGAGACCGCCACACGATTGTCAAATGTGCTTATGATGACCCTGATAACAACTTTGAAACCGACTATATTTATGTACAAGATGAACACGCCATCGCCAAATACGGTATTAATCAATTAGAACTCAATTTATTTGGCTGTACAAGTAAAGCCCAAGCCCAACGAGCAGGGATTTGGGCGTTAAAGTCCGAACAACTAGAAACTGAAACGGTAAGCTTTAGCACAGGCTTGGACGGCTTTATCCCCAAAGTGGGCGAGATTATCCATGTGCAAGACAACAACCGAGCTGGGCGTATGCAAGCTGGGCGTATTGTAGCAACCGATGGCAGACAAATCACCCTTGACCGTATGGCAGGTAAAGTGGGCGATACGGTGATGGTGGGTGATAATTCTGCCAAAATTGTACAGATTGCTGATACGGTTATCACGACGGACACCGCCATTGGCAGTGCTGGGCAAGTCTTTGCCATTTCATCAAGCGATGTTGCCCCAAGGGCGTATCGTGTGATGACGATTAGCCAAAATGATGATGCACCGCCACCAATAACATTGCCGCCATACCCAAAAAAGAAGTTTCGGTGATTAAAGCCCATGTCTTAGCACCGCCAAATTCTGTTACGCTGACAGAACGCACACGCACCCATCAGGGGCAGGCGATTACCACGCTTGTCATCAGCTGGGAGCAAGTGGTAGGGGCGGTTGCCTATCTTGTTGAATATAAAAAAGATGGCAATGCTTGGCAGACCCATAAAGTATCATCACAATCTCTTGAAATTGATGGCGTCTATGCAGGCGTATATCAAGCAAAAGTGCGAGCGATTGACGCCTTTGATAATGAAAGCCTATCGCAATCAAGCGTACTCACGCAAATCACAGGCAAACAAGGCAAACCGCCACGCCCCATCAACCTTAGCGTACAGGGGGTATTGTTTGGCATGAATTTGGGGTGGAATTTTGCCAAAGGTTCTGATGACACCAATTACACTGAGATAGAGGTTAGCCCTGATGGACGCTCAAATATCGCAACCCTTGGTACATTCGCTTACCCCACTAACAAGCATGAGATTACAGGCTTACAAGGCAATTTGACCCAGTTTTATCGTGCTAGAATTGTAGATAAACTGGGCAATACATCAGACTGGACAGACTGGGTAAGTGGCACGACATCAGCAGACGCTGATAAAGTGCTTGATATCTTATCAGGTCAGATTAGCCAAAGCCATCTTGACCAAAGTTTGTCCACGCCCATCGGTAAAATCGGCACGCTTGAAAGCAGTATAAACAGCTTTAACAGCAAGATACCAAGTATCAATAAAATACCGAATATTGAAAGCAGTATAAACAGCTTTAATAGCAAGATACCGAACATTGAAAGCAATATCAGCGGTATTAACAGTAAAATCCCAGCGATTGAGAGCAATATCAGCAGTATCAGCAGCAGAGCAGATACGATAAATAGCACGCTTGCCGACGCTAATAATCGCTTAAATCAAGCGGCTCAGTCCATCAGCAGTATTGACGCACGAACACAGTGGCAAACGCTTGGAGCGACATCGTTAAATAGCCTGACCGAGCAAGGCAAATACTATCTTGAAAGCAGCTTTAATACCAACACGCCATTGTCAGGTTGGCAATATGCGACAGTTGATAAAGCAAGAAATGGCGACCGTATCACGCAAACGGTCTGGAATGACAGCAACAAAACCTACACACGCACAAAAACAGGCGATGTGTGGGGCGATTGGGTTGAAAGCGTGGATAAAACACAGCTTGATAACACTGCAAATCAGCTCACTCAAAGCATTGAGCAGACAAGCACTCAAATCCGAAGCGAGCTTGCCACCAAAGCAAGCACAGACAGCGTGACGAGTGCTATCCGTGATATTAATGCGTTGCAAGCTGATAAAAATGCAAAAACGCAAGAAATCGCTAATCTGACCCAAACGGTAAACGGTCATACTTCGCAGGTGCGAGAGCTTGGCGTAACAACTGGCGATTTATCCCAAAAATACAGTCAGCTTAAAACGACAAGCGATACAGCAAACAGCGAAATCACAGCGATTAAGCAGACCCAAATCGGACAGGCAGCAAGTGTTGAGCGGATAAGAAGCGAGCTTGCCAACAAAGTAAGCAGTGCTGATTTACAAAGCGTGCAACAGACTTTGACAACCGCCGACAGCTCATTAAGCAACCGCATTAATGCTCTGCAATCTACTTATGAGAACAATAACTCTATTGTAGAAAACATCATTAGCACGCTAAGCGAACATGACCGCACCCAAGCCGAGCGGCTTGAGCGATTGACAACACGCTTTGATGGCGTGCTTGGCGGTCAAAATCTGCTAAGTGATACGACTACAAAGACAGGTACGCAGTTTTTATTAGGAGAATATCCGATTAATCGTACGCTACAAGAAGGTCAAAGGGTAATCGTAAAAGCAACAACAACGCCCGCCCAGCAGGTACTTGTTTACAATTCATCGCCAAGAGGGGCTAACCGTATCGGTGAAATCACCGCAGACGGTACGCCCCATGAATTCACTTGGGCAGTTGGCGACGGTGGTCATAATAGCTTGCATATTTATAGAACAAACATAAATAACCGTTCAAGTGTTACCCTAGATGCGGTTAGCCTTGCGGTGCCTGATGGGGCGTTGGCTGATGTGACTGCCAATTTGGCTGAATTTAAACAAGCAACAGCAGATAAAGACCAAGCGACTGCTAGTCGCATCACCAGCATTGATACGGCTTACAAGCAAGCTGATAGCACGCTAACCACCCAAATCGCAAGCGAAATCACCGCTCGCACTGATGCAGATAACAGCCTAGCAAGTCGTATCAACACCTTGCAAAGCGACTACAATGGCAATAAAGCGAGTGTGGCAGGTCAGCTAAAAACTTTGAGCGATAAAGACAATGCTACGGCAAGTCAAATCAGCCGCCTAAACAGCCAAATGGCAGATAAAGCAAGCAGTGCTGCCCTTAACAGCTTAACCACCAAAGTCAATCAAGCAGACGGCAAAATTACCGCCCAAACCCAAAGGCTTAACACCTTACAAAGCACAGTAAGCGGTAATACTTCAAGCATTAACACGCTTAGCCAGTCTTTGACAACCAAAGAGCGTGCGTTGAGCGAGCAGATTAACACCGCCAAATCAGAGCTTGGCGGACGTATTACACAAATAAGCAACGAAACACGCACGTTAAGCAACGCTAATAGAACAATTAGTGAGCAGATTAACACCGCCAAATCAGAGCTTAGCGGACGCATCACCCAAATAAGCAACGAAACACGCACGCTAAGCAACGCTAATAGAACAGTTGGCGAGCAGATTAACACCGTACAAACCACCCTAAGCGGTCAGAGGGCGAGCATTCGTAATGTGGAGCGTTCTGTCAATGGCGTGCGTTCAATTAAAGCGGTAACGGTGGATAATAATGGCTTTATTAGTGGCTATGGTCTCATGAGCGATTTGCAAAATGGGCGTGTTACAAGCCGTTTTGGCATCAATGCCGACCAAATTTATTTTGGGGGGACTACAAGTGCCAAAAAGCCGTTCGTGTTTACGACACGCACTACGGTCATTGATGGCGTGAGCTATCCTGCGGGGGCGTGGCTAAACAGTGCCAGTATTGCAAGGGCAAGCATTAACATGCTCCACATCGCCGACAGCATCCAATCAGATAACTATGTGGCAGGCAGACAAGGTTGGCGGCTGTTCAAAGATGGCAGGTTTGAATTAAACAACACCTTTGGCGATGGGTCAAGTTTGGAGCTAAACTCAAAAGGTCTTACCGTATGGTATGACAAAGCCCAAGGCAAAAAAGCGGTAGAACTGGGGATTTTACTATGATGACAGGACTTAAAGTGTGGGACAGGCAGGGCAATTTATTGACTGACATCACAGGGCGGTACCCCAAATTCGTCGATAGTATAACCATCACCGAACGCACCAATCAGACGGTGAATTACACACCTCCTGATGGTACACAATTACTTGTTGTTCCCATCTATTTGGGGCGTAATGATGAAAATATCCGAACCAGTACCGCAACTGATGAAGGTGAAAATGATGCTTACACCTACAACCTTTGGCGTGTGGACATCACAAAAACAAAAGACGGCTTTACCATCACCACCCAAGATAATCACAAAAAGATTGTCCCCATCAAAATATACTGGGGCTATTTATAACCCAAAGGACAAATATGATATTTAAAACCTACACCAAACAGGGGCAAATCCTGCTTGACAGTCAAACCCCTGTATTTGCACTCATCAAAACGGTTACACTAACACGCTTATTAAACCCCGCCTTTGAACATAACAAACGAGAGTTTTGGTATACGGCAAAGCGGTTGATAGTTAACTCAAAATCGCGACGAGGGTGGGCGGAGATTTACACATCAGAGTACTGCATGTACTATGCAGACGTGCCATCTGTGATAAGCCCCATCACCACAATCTCCTATGATGGCAATGCTGATGGGTGTGAACCGATTGTGTTTTTAAACGCTGGGCAATTTGATGGCAAAACACGGCTCATGTTCTATTCAAATGGCAGATTATCAGATGAGCAGTTGGCTAATTACCGCATTCACGTCTTTGATACCAACGTCAAAAGACAAACGCAGGTAGGCATCAATCTGTACGATAAGCAGGGTAATGTCACATTTAGCAACCAAAGCAGATTGTTACAGTTAGATATTAGGACGGTGGATATCACGGCACTTAGTAAACAAGAACTTAATGATTTTTTTAAAATGTCGGAGGCGTTTGACGAAAATACGAAAACCTTTAGTTATAATGAGCATATGGATGCTAGGTTTTATAATTATGAGTATTTTTTATCATTAGATTCAAGATACGCTCATTTAGTATCAAAATCGATGAAAGAAAAACTAGATACTGATTTTAGCAAAAATGGCTTTATTAAAATGGGGCAAGGCTATCTAGAACCTGACATCATAGGCTCGCCAAGCTTTGGCGTGGATGATTTGACAATCATAGAAAATGCAATTATTTCTGACCATACAGAGTTGCCAGATGACGGCGGTAATAATACCACCACAGTTACGCTAAAAACGATAAAAATGGCAAGTGTCGGTTGCCGTGATGGATTATTTATCTGCCCAACCGTAGACTTTGGCGATTTGTCCACCGACGGCACCAAGCAGCCAGTCAATATCCCAAGTGGTGTGATTAAAAACAAAGCCATTCATATCAGATACAGCCGTATTTAGTTTATTAAAACCGCCCAATGTTGGCGGTTTTTTGTTGCAACATGATAAAGAACACAGAGTTAAAAAATGAATGAAAATGATTGGCTATATTTTATTGTTACCTTGCCCTATGTGATTTTTTTATCACTGGCAGGAGGGTTGGGGGCGTTTATCATGAGATTAAACCAATCCACCGAACCCAAACCCTTGCATGTTATTTTTGTAAAACTGTTGGGGGAGCTGTTTTTAAGCGGATTTGCAGGTCTGATCACTTTTTTGCTTTGCAAAGAATTTGGCTTATCGTCCAACATGACTGCCGTCGCTGTTGCCATCAGTGGGCATTTGGGGGGCAATACGATTATATTAATCTCAGATTACTTAAAAGATTTTTTTAATAAAAAATTTGGGGGATGATGAGTTTTTTAAATCCGATTATCACATAAATTAACATGAGCCGCCCCAAATGGGGCTTTTTTTAGGAGTAAAAAATGAGCAGTTTTATCAGACAAATTCAAACCACACTTAAAGAAGCTGGGGTATATAACGGTGCAGTCGATGGCATTGCAGGTAAGATGACCGTTGAAGCGGTCAATTCACTTGCTAGCAGTAAGTTATTAAACACAGAAGAGAAGCGAGCCGTTGCTGAACAAGCCAAATCAATTCCTGAGTATAATAAGCCTACCCAAGAATTAAAGCCTAATGTAACTAACAGTGGATTTGTTCTAGGTGCTAAAAGCCTTAACAACCTAAAGGGTGTTGATGACAAGCTGGTTGCTGTGGTCAAACGAGCGTTACAAATTAGCCCTACCGACTTCACTGTGATTGAGGGTGTGCGTACAGTAGCAAGGCAACGAGAACTTGTCAAAAAAGGTGCTAGTAAGACCATGAACTCAAAACATATCATTGGCAAAGCGGTAGATATTGTACCGCTTGTTAATGGTAAAATTTCATGGGATTTCAATCACTACTACCCATTAGCCAAGGCAATGGCTCAGGCGGCCACAGAACTTGGCGTTAGCGTGCGTTGGGGCGGTGCATGGACTGTCATTACTGGCAAGTCAGGCACGCCCCAGGAATGGGTTGCTAGTTATCGCAAAGGAGGCGGACGCTTTTTGGACGGAGTGCATTTTGAATTGCCTGCCTAATAAATAGCCCCAACCGCAACGGCTGGGAGTGATTGCCAGCTACAGTGCGACTTGCTTTAATTCTGCCAATTTTTTAAGCCATTGCTCATAGGCGGCTGTCTGTTGTGGCAAGTAGTTGTAATGGTCATACACTTGTTGCATATTGCCCATAGTGTGACCAATCATAATCTCAGCAATGTCACGACTGGTAAAAGCGCTGAAATTGGTGCGTGCAGTTCTACGCAGGTCATGAAAGGTAAAGCGTGGCAACTGTATACTACAATGGCGGTCAATCCAATGTATCAGACCTGCAGTGATGTCTAAAAATGCGTTTTTTTCTAGCATTTCACCACGACGGTCGAACAGGTATTCGCTGCGTGAAATGGCGATGGCTTCGTCAATCAAAGCTTGCATGGGCGGCAGAATAGGGCGTATTAACGGTTGCTGGGTAATATGACCTACTTTGTGGTTCTCAGGTGGGACAGTCCAAACACCGTCTTGAAAATCGGTAATTTTAGCTCGTCTAAGCTCGATGCCACGGCAACCAAACATCAAAGCAAGTTCGGTCGCTAAGCGATTACGGTAGCTAATTTTTGAGCCATATAACGCTTTGTAAAATAAGATGATTTCATCATCACTTAAGTATCGCTTACGCTTAACACGGACTAAATTAAAATCACTCAATTCAAGGTCGGCAAGGATGTTGTGTTTGACGATTTCACGCTTTTTTGCCCATTTGAGCATTTGCTTGGTATTTGTGAGTATGCGTTCAGCAATGCCTGGAGTTTTTTCAGAAATGGATTCAATGATGATAATATACTGTTGTAAGGTAATGTCATTAATCGGCAGTGAGCCAATGACAGGAAAAACATAGAGCTCAAAGCTACGCTTGATATCGGACGCTTGTTTTTTGGTGATGACTGCTGATTTATCATACCACTCTAAAAAACACTCATAGAAAGTGTCAGCGTTAATATAAGCCTGCTTGGCGATTTGCTCTTCAAGTTTTGGGTCTTTGCCATGCAGGAGCTGTGTTTTGGCAGACAGTGATTTTTCTCTGGCTTGCTTGAGGGATATCAGTGGATAAACACCCAAATCAAACCGCTTTAATTTACCGTTAAATCGATAGCGTAATTGAAAGACAATCTTGCCTTTGAGGGTGCTGTCTGGCTTGGCTGTTCTGCTGATAGCTTACTTGCTGTGTTTGCCGCTTTCCGTATGGATTAGCTCTGCTCTTTTCGCTCTCTGCCTTAGCTCGCTCTAGCATTTGATCAATTTGACCAGGTAGTGCCTGCTCACCATTAATCATTTGTTTTGCCCATTGCTGCGTCTGAGCGTGATACACACCAAATAGATTAATGCTGTATTTTTCTTCGCCCTTGTCATTGATACGGTAATTTTTGCTAAATATTGCACCAAAAAATTTACCAACAAGCTCTGGCGCAACCATACCTTGTTTATTAACTATGCCACCAGCATTAAAGTCATAGGCGCTATATGTTCCCTGTGCCTGCGTAATACCTGCTGTGCCTGTCACTTTTAAGATGGCATTGATTAGATTATATCCAATCAATCGCTCACCTTGACCATTTGCGAAGTGAATAGCAACATCACCTGTTTGCTTTTCACTGCTTATTAAGCTTAGATGTAGCGTTTGCGTGCCTTTGTCGTTTTGGGTGTAGTAAGCTTGCGTGATTTTGACCACTTGCGCAGTATCACCATCAATAAAGTTACTTGCACCAAATTTGGCTGCGTCAGCATCGTTACAAGCGATAAAATAATTCATGAGTTTTCTCCGTTCTTAGGTAAGTTATAATAGTTGCAAATCGCATTATCTACCATCTCTAGATCATTGGTGATAAGGTCATTGTCGAACATCTCAAAAGGGGTTTTTACAGTAGTAAAGCCGTTGTTTTTGGTGGTAAAGTAGTTTTTTCCGCTCTCAATGTGCGTTTGTAATACGATACCCACCATGCCTTCAGGCGTAATTTTTTCATCGAGCAGCTTACCAATGGTTTTTAGCTTGGTTTTGCCGTCCACTTCGTCGGTATGGCTAAGAATATATACGCGCTGATACGGCTTCATGTGATAATTGACGGTATTTAAAATCCGCCAAATATTTTTGCCATTCTCTGTGTATTTATCATAACCTTTGACTTCACTATCTCGCATGTATTTATTACTCATGAGATACTGAAAATCATCAATGATGATGATAGGAGCTTTAGATTTCATCAAAATATCGCAAATCAGGTTCGGATCATCTGTAACAACTTGCTTAAATTCTGCACCACGAAACGGTAAGTATTTACCCACCACATTGATAAATCCGACATTGTCAGGGTTTAGGTTTCTCAAAGAGAAACTTTTTCCTGTGCCAGACTGCCCTAGAATAAATGCACCTATTGCCATTCTCTTTATCCTTATTGCACCTTGTAATAAATAGCAGGGCGGGCGATCTAGGTGCAAAAATAACCGCCGTTCGGTAGCTACTCCTAGCCCTGCTAAAACTTAACCAATTCTTATATGTTCATTTTGTACCAAGTTTGCCCCATCAATCACAATGCCATCTTTCAAGGCTTTGGCAATGGCCGCATTATTGGCTTTGATCTCCATCTTTTGGAATTCTTTTGGCAAGCGATCCGCATTGATATCAAGGCACACACTAGGAATGCTTTTTTGTCTGCGTATCGGTATGATCGGGTCATCAACCTTTTTAATATCGTTCGCCTGCATTGCCGCCAGCATATTAGACTTAAGACACTCATTTAAATTGTTTAAAGCACGCTTTTTTGCTGATAAGCGCCTGATTTCACCGTCAAGAGCATCAATATCGCTGCTGTTGTTTTTGATAAATTTGCCATAATTTAATAGCTTGTCGTGAAGGTCTCCTCGCAAGTCTAGTAAATCATTGACTTCTTCATCACTTGGCGTCTCACCGTTTTCCAGCATTTCGCCAAGTCTGATTAGACTTTCTTCAGCTTCTTTGCTGATTTGGTATAGATTCATTTTTAGCCTCATTCTCAAAAGGAAGCCCAAATTCATGGGCTAATAAATCATAGTACTGTTGCTCATCATCAAACTGGGCAAGCTCCTCTTCGCTAAATTGCAATTCGATAAAGTCCATAAAATCTCTATCGTTCATGCTGCCCCCTTAATGTTCTCAGATAAGGCGATGGGTTCAAACAGCCCTGCTTGTATCGCCAATACTTCGGCGATTTGCCAATCATCATGAGCCTGTAAATCAAGCTCAATTTCATGGTTGCCTAAGTACACCAATACGCTTAAAATGATGCTATGGTATTGACCGTCTTGATAACCGATACGCCCAGTTATTACCTGCTCAGACTTGCCGAGCCTGATTGTTGCCGTTACTGTCTGCATATCAATACCCTGCCTGCGATAAACTGCCATCAAGGCAGATGATAAAAACCACCGCTAGGAAGGCGGCACATAATAAACCACATAAAAAATTCTTAATTATCATGCTTCTCTCCATTCGTAATTTTTACTACTAACAATTTAGACCGCCTTGGATTGCTTGGGTCTAAATTGTTAGTATCTGGTTAGTTTTGAGTTTAATAATTAATCAAGTGTTTTTGGCATGCTCGCCACTACCGCTTGAACATCAGCGTCGAGCGAGTAGGATAGTTGTTTTCTTATGAAATCGAGTGCCTTTCTTGATGTATCTGTATATTTACAGCATTCATTACCATTCATTACGAGATAGTCGCCACCAATTTTGTCAATGTGAAAACTGTAGTGGGGCGTTGGGCTGATTGAATAGATAGTGTAAGCGTTATGATAATCTTCATATCTATAACATTGTTCATTGCAAAGTGCCATGTTTTGTCTCCTTAAGTTAATCCGTGATTGATACCCCAAAGAGTGTCAGTAGCTGATTAGCTTGTCTCCGTTTGTTGTCTATCACGGTGGGCTTGATAGGTTCTTTGCTGTTAAATAATTGGCTCAGTTTCATTGGCTGATAGGTTTATTATAAGCATACTTATATTAATTTGCAAATAAAAAATAAGCAAATAATAAATTTGCTTATAAAATATTGATTAATATGCTTATTTTATTTATAAAAAACCGCCATTAGGGGGGGTAAATTTGGGGTAATAAAAACCACCCTTTGGGGGTGGTTTGGAGTGCTAAGACATCAGCTAATCGTTTGCCATCGATCGATAACCCAAATAACTAATGCCAACCAAGCTGAGTGTGAAAATTTGGGCAATAATAAAAAAGACTGCAAACATGATCAGGCTATAAATTCCGATGGCAAAATTTGTTTTAAGTTGAGCAAAGTCTGCCAATAGTTCAATGGAATATATTGAGCGAATAGCAATCAACGATAGGGCTAAAAATAAACTGATTGATGCTAAATAAGCAAATAACAAGCTTAGAAACAATCTTCTAGTCAATGGTTGATGGTACACCTCGCCTTTTGGTCTATTTAACTCTTGCTTGACCAAATATGGTGTTTTTCCATGTATAAACTCGTCAATTGCTGGTCTGTTGATTGCGGCAATAGCCGATAATGCCGCAATATAGAATCCTGGTAAGACAAGCAACAAAGTAAAGGCATCTTCAAATTTCCTGCTGAGTAGAAAGTTGATATTTTGATCGCTTGTGTGTATTGATGCCAAATAGGCAAGCACACTTGTACCAACCAAACTAAGCAGTGCTGGCAGTAGATAGACAGCGGCATGGTGTGTATTATCTGGATATTTGATGCGAAGAAAGTCAAATACTGTCATGGCTTGGCGTAGCATTTAACCCTCCATTCGTCATGAGTCAGAAATTTTCTATCATTTTATCATAAAACTGTTTGATAGGCACTGGCTTCTCACTTGATAAGTCTTGAGTGGTCTCTGGTTTCCTTTCATCCCAGCCCAAAAAAGTCTTTTGGGCAAAGCCGTCAATCACGCCATTTAAAACTTCATGTTTAACTTCTGAGCCTGTCTGTGGATCTTTGATCAACAAAGATACTCTTGGATTATCCAGTCTAGACTTTTCTTTTTGAACGACTTTTATCCAATCAAATAATTTATGCATGGTATATTGAATGAAACTCTTACCCTCAGTTCGAATAACAATTTCTGTACTTGCTGTGGTTAGATGGTGTTCAAAGTCAAATTTGCTATTGACTTCTTCTCGCTCCAAGAATACTATTCCTCTCAATCCGCCATCTTTGATAATCTTCATAACTTCATCGCTGACTACATTATCAAGTTCGATATTTGGCATGCAGTCAATCTCCTCAGTGGTTACTGGGTCTTTTTCTTTCCAGACATCATCAGCTGCTGTCAAGCTTAATAGAGCTTTAATTAATCTAATAAGGTAATCCTTGGTAAATCCTTCAATTTTTTGAACAGAAATTTTATCGCTCTTAGTGTCAATGACGATATGCAATAAGGTTCGCTGTCCATATTCTTCCCCAGGAATAGCCTGTACTAGTACGCCATCCTGTTGATTCGCAAGCATTCTAGCATCAACCTCTTTATCGTTATAGGTAAGCAGAAGTTTTAGATAATCGTCTTGATACTCCGCAGCCACCCACTTTATCCATTTTTTATGATTGCGATAAGATATGATAAACTCACCATGATCACCAAGATTGTTATTTTGGCTATATGAGTATAGCCACTGACCCAAGTCATTTAAGGTTATTTTACCAAAATACTGCTTTGTTAAGTCTTTGGGTTCCCTTTTGCGCTTTTTATAAATTGCAAGCGTATAATAATCAAATCGAATGTTTACCGCCATAATTTCCACCAATGCTAAAAATTATACTTTAGAGATTAGAGCTTCCCAATCATCACCACCGCTCAAGACGGCTGACACTCCACACCCATCCAAGCACTTCAAACTCACCGTCAATCACTTGTTGCTTGGTGGCGACCTGCTCAGGAAA
>ERZ1023418.190-NODE-190-length-13080-cov-4.448061_pt1 | contig 13080 bp, 16 predicted proteins | sample MGYA00380511_ERZ1023418 | MGnify/ENA primary metagenome ERZ1023418 (study PRJEB33173, sample SAMEA4830370) | metagenome | study: EMG produced TPA metagenomics assembly of the PRJEB25223 data set...
TTGGTGGGTCTTGGGGCGACGGTTGCGATGCCTGTCAAGCTTGCCATTGACTTTGAAAGTGCGATGGCAGATGTCAAAAAAGTGGTGGATTTTGATACGCCACAGCAGTTCAAACAAATGCAAGACGACATTTTAAGACTGACTCATACCATTCCGATGGCAGGGACAGAGATTGCACAAATCGTTGCCGCAGGTGGGCAATCAGGCGTGGCTCGTGAAAACCTGCTCGGCTTTGCAACTAACGCCGCCAAAATGGGTGTTGCCTTTGATATGGCGGCAGGAGACGCTGGTAAGGCAATGGCAACGCTGTCTAATGTCCTAAAAGTACCGATTGAAAACATTGACCGTCTTGGCGATGCCATTAACCATTTGTCAGACAATGCCAACTCAAATGCCGCCGACATTGTCAATGTGCTTACTCGTGTGGGCGGTACTGCTAGACAATTAAAATTGACCGAAAATCAGGCGGCGGCTCTTGGCTCTACTTTTTTGAGTATGGGTAAACCGCCAGAACTTGCTGCACAAGCAATGGAGGGTATGCTCTCTACAATGGCGATGATGAAAACGGGCAAATACGATGACGACTTAGCAAGGCTTGGCTACAAGACAGGCGAATTTGCCCGTGCGATGAACGAAGATGCACAAGGAGCAATCACCCAATTTTTGCAAAAAATCAAAGAGTTGCCAGAAGATGACCAGTATCCCTTTTTGACAAAATTGTTTGGTAGTAACTATAACGATGATGTGCAACTGTTGGCAAATAGCGTTGGTGAGTATGGGCGACAGCTTGACCTACTCAATGAAAAAGACCCATCAGGCAATCTAAGCTATCTTGGCTCAATGACCAGAGAGTTTGACAACCAAGCCGCCACAACCGCAAATCACATCAAAACCCTAAAAAATCAACTGGTGGATTTGGGGGTCAAAGTTGGTTCTGCGGTATTGCCAACCCTTGTGGGGCTAGTAGGTCAGATTAGCCCAATCATTACCAGGCTGATTGAATGGACTTCCGCCAATCCTGCTTTGGTTAAAGGGTTAGTGACGGTTGTGGGTTCTTTGTTTGCTTTTCGTGCCAGTGGTATTGCTGTCAGATTTTTATTAAATGGGCTGTCATTATCCATTTTTGTCTTGGGCGGTCAGTTGCTTGGTTTTGTGGGGATTTTTCAAAAGTTTAGATTGGCGTTTGCTTTATTTAGTATGAATAAACCAGCGTCCGCCTTGCAGTTATTTGGTTTAACTTCACGCCAAGCAAGAACGGCGGTATTGGCATTTGGCAAAGGTATGACTTTTGTCAAATCAGGCATTACCACCCTAACTTCCGCCTTTGGCAGACTTGGCTCACTCTCTGGCGTGTTCAATATTCTACGAGTGGCAGCCATTGGTTTTGGTAAGGCACTTTTGACCACACCGATTGGCTGGCTTGCCCTTGCATTGGCAGGTGTGGCATTGGTGGTTTATAAATATTGGACACCGATTAGCTCCTTCTTTTTGGGTCTGTGGGACGGTATCAAGTCAGGATTTGCCCCATTATTGGCGACTTTTAGCGGTATTGGTACGCAGTTATCAGCCACTTTTGCCCCTGTGGTAGCGGTGCTTGGTGGGCTGTGGGCGAGTATTTCCCCACTGGTTGCCCCAATCATAGATTGGTTTGGTCAGTTTTTTGCCCAATCACAAATGGCAGGCGAGGGAGCAAGGTCAATGGGTCAAACCGTTGGGGCGGTCATTATTGGCATTGTTAATATTGTTGTTGGGGTGGCAAGCACCATTATTGGCGTATGGAGCGGTGCATTATCTACGCTGTTTTCGGTGGCAGGTAGCATTTGGAATGGCATTCGTTCACTCTTTACGGTGGCGGTAGCAGGATTGCGTGCTGTCATTCGTGGATTTAGTCCCGTCTCCGCCTTTTCCACCGCTTTTTCAGCCGTTTGGGGCTTTTTAAGTGGCTTGGTTGGTCGCTTTCGCACCTTTGGGGTCAATATCATTCAAGGGCTTATTGGTGGTATCAAATCCATGGCAGGAGCGGTAACATCGGCAATCAGTAGCGTGGTAGGCAATGTGGCAGGGCGTGCCAAATCAATGCTTGGCATTAACAGCCCTAGCCGTGTGTTTCGTCAGTTTGGCTCGTGGGTGTCCGAAGGCTTGGCGATTGGTATTGACAAGGATGGTCAAAAACCTGTGTCCGCCATTGGCTCTGTCGCAAGTGGTGTAACGGCGAACTTTGGGGCAAAAATGGGCAATCTGTCCGCCCACATCAGCACAAGTGTGGGCGAACATCAAGCACGAATGACAAACGCCAACGCCACCAATTCTCAAAGTCAAGGCAACATTACCATTTATTTTAACCCCACCATTAACGCAGGTGGGGGTGATGTGGGCAAAATTGAAAGAGCCTTGCAAATATCGCAAGCCGAATTTGAAAAAATGTTCGCTAGAATGCAACAAGATAAATTACGGAGAGCCTACTGATGTACGCCATGCTAGGGCAAATTACATTTGAAATGACCGACAGCTTTACCGCCTTGACCACCACGCACAACGCCAAATTTGTCCATCACGAAGTCATACAGGGCAAGCCACGCACACAAGGCTTGGGGCTACTCCTTGACAAGCTCAAATTTAGCTTGCGCCTACATTGGCGACTGGGCGATGTGGGTCAGCAGTATCAGGCATTACACCAAGCCTTTATCTCGCAAGACGCACAGGCACTGGTTACAGGCTCAGGGCAGATGATAGGCTTTTATACCATTGATAAATTATCCGTAACCACCACCGCCCAAAATGACACAGGCGACACTTTGGCGATGGACATTGATGTGGATTTGACCGAGTTTATCGGCGACCCCACCGCCCCAAACCCCACGCCAGCCATTGCCACGATGGACAGTGTGCCGTTATTGTCAGTCAAAGACGACAGTATCAATGCTCCCATAGACATTGAAACGGCAAGCCTAATGGCAGATGTGGGGGCGTGGCACAGAAGCGAAGGATTGCTTGATGGCATTGGAGCAAAAATCGCCTTGCTTGGCGAACTTGGCAATAACTCCGCTCGTTATGCTTTGACCTTATCAGAAATCGTATCAGACGGCACAGGCATCATCAAAGATTTATCAAACATTCCTGCACTGTCCGCTTATGCTGATAAATTGGACGGTATGGGTCGCTTTGGCGGTGCGGTGTCTGATACGCTTGGTAAGGTGGGCACAGGTATTGGAGCGGTACAAAGTGGCAATCTGACACAGGCAAAAACGGCTTTTATAGGGGCAATGGGAGCAATGGGCGTGGGTAAATCCACCGTGTCTAAACTGACCGCCAAAATTGCCAGTAAAAAACCCCTAAAACTATTTAAAAGATAGGATTGTTTAAAAAATGAGTAGCGTACTAATCCACACCTGCAATGAACACGACCGCTTTGACTTAATCGCCCATCGCTATTATGGCACGGTGGATGAGATTGGGCGGATTATGGACACCAATCCACAGCTTGCCTTATCTGAGACCTTGACCGCAGGCACGACCGTGCTTGTGCCGATTATCCAAAAATCGCAAGCTAAAAATACCAATTTACCCCCTTGGTTTAGAGATTGACCATTGGAGACCCACAATGATACAAAACACCGACAAGCCCAAATTTGCCGTCATCTATGAGCAAAAAGACATCACAAACGCCATCACGCCTTATCTTTTGGAAATCACTTATACCGATTATCTGTCTGACCAGTCAGACGAGATTACTTTAACGCTTGAAGATGTAAATGGCGACTGGCTGTATGCTTGGAATAATGACAATGGCGATGGCGTGGAGGGGTCGCTGGCGGATGATACAGGCGAGCTTATGTCGCTTGGGCGATTTGAGATTAGTGAGATAGAATACCGCTATCCGCCGTCCGTGGTGGTGTTAAAGGCTTTATCCACAGGCATTAGTAAGGCAAACCGCACCCATCAAGCCAAAGTCTATAAAGACACCACCCTTACCGATATTGTCCGTACAGTGGCAAAACGACTAAATCTGTCTTTAATAGGGCAAACTCGTGATATTAAAATTACCACCGTAACCCAGTATCAAGAGCGAGATGTGGAGTTTTTGACCCGTCTTGCCAAGGCATACGGGCATAGCTTTAAGATTGTGGATAAAACGCTGGTCTTTTATGATAATGAAAAACTGGGTGAAAATGAAGCGGTGGCGGTACTGGATAAAACATCTGTCATTAATGTGCGTTTTTTTGATGTCATCAAAGACATGCCAAGTGAAGTACAGGTTTCCACCTACAACACCCAAAAGAAACAAACCATTACCAAAACCGCCAAGCCCAACCCAAAAGAAAAGGAGCAAAACCTACCACCACCGACACCCTAAAAATTACCGCCCCTAACAATACCACAGACGGCGAAGCACAAGCAATGGCGAATGCCCACGCCCAAAACGAGGCCGATGAACAAATCGCAGGGGAGATTGAACTGGTTGGTAATGCTATGTTGGTGGCGGGTCAGACGATTATGGTGACTGACTTTGGTAAATTTAGTGGCAAATATCTGGTTAAACAGGTTCGCCATACGCTAAACAGTCAAGGCTTTTTAACCACGATTGAGATTAAAATGCTTGAATACATTGACCCAAGAATGAGCGACCCAAAAGACAACGAAACACAGGAAAATACTCAATGAACTACGCCCATAACAACCTATCCGCCACGCTCCAATTTGGCGAAGTGAGTGAGATTGACCCAAAAAGCCACAAAGTAAAAGTAGCTTTGGGTGCTTTGGACGGTATGATAAGTGACTGGCTTCCTGTCATCACAATGGGAGCAGGTGGCAATCAGTTCTACGCCTTGCCCGATGTGGGGGCGACTTGTGTGTGCTTGATGAACGCTGGTGGCGATGGCGGTGTGGTGCTTGGCGTGATTTATAATAACAAAGACACCCCACCGACCAATAATGGCGAGCTGTGGGTCAAGCGATTTAGTAATGACACCGTCATCAGCCATAACCGCCAAAACGGACAAATCATCGTAGAAACCAGTGGCGATGTGCTGATAAAATCTGCCAAACAAGTAACGCTTGACACCCCAAGCACCATCATCACAGGCAATGTGCAGGTACAAGGCAAATTGACCGCTAGCATAGATGTGGTGGGTGGTGGGGTCAGCCTAAAATCGCACACACATGGTGGGGTTGCTCGTGGCAATAGCAGAACTGGTACACCTTAGATTTTTCTTAAAACCCTTTAAAAGACCCAAATTCCAAAACCCCCTACAATACACCTAAATCACTTTGGGTGTATTTTTTTGTAGGTCAAAATGACAACCATCAACCACCGCCATTGGCAATTATCGGCTGACAGCGCGGCAATGACTGACATTGACGACATTCATCGTTGTATCGAGATTATTTTGACCACCAAAAAAGGCTCTGATGTCCTGCGTCCGACCTTTGGCTCGGCTCATCTGGACTATTTGGATGCACCAACTGACATTTTAATCCCCAATGTGGTGCGTGAGATTCATTTGGCAATCCAAACTTGGGAAAAACGAGCCGTCATCAAAGACATTTATTTTACAGGGCAAGCGCCACACTTGACGATGATACTGGATTGGCAAGTGGCGGACGGTGTTAAGGGCGAGATTTATAAAAGCGAATTTATACTTTAAAACATAAGAGCATAGGGGCAAGGCGTGGCATTACCAAAACGAGAAAATCTTAAAATCGTGGACGATGACATCGGCACAATTTTAAGCCAAACGATTAAAGACTACCAAAACCGAGCAGGCAAAGTGTTGCAACCTGCTCATATTGAACGCCTGCTTATTAACACTTTTGCTTATCGTGAGTTTTTGCTTAGAAAACAGCTGAATGAAGCCTATCGCCAACAGCACATTCCCTATGCCACGGGCTTGATGCTTGATGTCGCAGGGGCGGATTTTGGCACAGAGCGTCTGCCTGCCAAGCCAGCTGATACCTTAATTGAGTTTAGCGTGAATCCTGACGAGATTGGCGATAAAGTCATTCGTATTAATAAAGGGGTGCAAGTACTGGCAGGCAACATCGCCTTTGCCACGATTGATGGTGGCGACCTAAGTCAGCACAGCCCAATCATCACATTGGGGGCACTCTGCACTCAGGTGGGGACGGTTGGTAATGGCTATGCAGTAGGTCAAATTAACACCCCAAAAAACAACCTGCACCCAACCATTAAGATTGGCGTTAAAAATACCATTGCCAGCAAAAATGGGGCTGATGTGGAGAATGATGAAAGCTATCGGGAGCGGATTATGATGGCATTTGAGCGGTTTAGTAATGCAGGCTCAAAAGGAGCCTACGCCTACTTTGCTCGCTCAGTCAGTCAAGAGATTATTGATGTGTATGTCGGCAATGCCACCGACCGAATGGGACAGCCGATTGGCGGAATGGTGGCGGTGTACTTGCTGGGCAAATCTATGCCTGTCTCGGACAATCTGATTCGTGAAGTGAATAAGGCGTTGAATGACGAAAAAGTACACCCCTTATGCGACACGGTAACGGTCAATTCTGCAAACCCTAAATGCTGAACTGACCGCCTTTACAGGGGCAAATGTTGATGAAGTCTTGGCAAATGCCAAAAGTGCTTTTAATGCCTATAAGCAGGAAGTAGAAAGCAAATTGGGGCAAGACATTGTGCCACTAAACATCGCCAAAACCTTGCAAGTGGCGGGCGTTTATGATGTTAAGCTGATTAGCCCTACCTTGACCGCCATCGCTCCTGACACGGTTGCCATTTGCAATCATATCGATATCCGCATTGTGGGGCAGACCGATGGCTGATACCTCAACCGACAATTCGCTCATCTATGCCGATGTGATTGCCAAAGAACAAACCTTTACCGCTTTGGCGGATTTGGGTTTATCGCTTGATGATTTGCCAATAGATAAGCTACTCATTCGCTTGATTGATTTGGTGGATAGTGAACATTTGCCGATTTTGGCAGGCAGTATGAGCGTGGCGGGAGTGGACGGCTATTGGCTTGCCGAGAGCGATGAAGCAAGACGAAATCTCATCAAAGGGGCGTATGAGTTGCACCGTTATAAAGGCACGCCGTGGGCGGTCAAGGAGATTGTCAGACGGCTTGGCTTTGGCAACGCCACGCTTAAAGAGGGCTTTGGTGGTAAACAGCATAATGGCGAGATTACAAGGCGAGACGGTGTCTATAACTACGGACATTCTGACCGCTGGGCGTATTACCGCATTATCATTCACGAACCTATTACCCTTGAACAGGCGAATCTGCTTAGAAAGACTTTGTCCGCCTTTGCTCCCGCTCGCTGTGTCTTGTCTGCTCTTGATTTTACACAGGCAAGCATTCGGCATAATGGTAAAATCATCCAAGATGGCAGATATACTCGTGGCACGGCTTAAACGACTTTAATTTGTAAGGAAAAGATTATGGCAAACTTGCAAGAAACACCCACTTGGGAAGCTGGTATTTATCAGCTTGAAACTTCTGACCCTGTGATGGGTGGCGAAAATGGCATTGACAACAGAGCCCCAAGACAGCTTGCCAACCGCACACTGTGGCTAAAAAATGAGCTGGCAAGGCAGATTGGGGCGGTCAATAGTGGCAAACTTGGCAAAACAGAAAATGCGGTATCAGCAAGCAAACTAGCCACCGCTCGCAACATCGCGATGACAGGCGATGGGGCGTGGAATGTTAATTTTGACGGCTCTGGCAATGCCACAGGGATTTTGACCTTAGCAAACAGTGGCGTAACCGCAGGCTCTTACAACTCAGTAACCGTAGATGCCAAAGGGCGTGTTACTCGTGGCTTGAACCAAACGCACGGACTTGTAACCGCCACCACCGCACAAGGCACAGCAAATACCGCCACGACAAACAGTAACACATTCTTAAACATCGTAGCAAGTGGTGTGGGGCAAACTGCATCTGTTGGGTCAAGCACGCAAATCACAGGCACGAATGGTGTTACCATCTCATCAGACACCGCTGGCAAGCTCATTGTTACTCGTGACAGCAACTCGCCAACGGCAACAAAGCTACAAACGGTTTGCACCATCAGCTTAACTGGAGCGGTCACAGGGCGGGTGAATTTTGATGGGTCGAGAAATGTGAGTATGGCGACTACATTAACCAAGGCAACTGTGCAAGACTTCAATCGTACCATAAGCGGTACAGCAACAGCATTGGGTCGCACAACCAATAACATAAAGATGACAGGTCAAGTAGTGGTGTCCGCTGATGGCTTAATTAGACAATATTTTCACTTGAAACATTTTAGGGCTTGGTGGTTTGGGCGAGATGATAATGCCGTAGGCGATCAAAATCACGACATTGCTAATTTTAAAATCCCTATCGCTCTATGGACGGCTATGCCAAACAAAGTCCTATCTGTACAAGCTCAAACAATGCGAAGTAGTGACATTGCTTCATCAGCTCAATTTTCATCAGAAGCAGCCGAACACGAAGTAGCTTGGGCATTTCGCAATCAAGGCATCGACAAAAGCAATGTTTGGTTAAATCTATCAAGAATGCACGGCGGTGCATCTGAACATATTGATTTATTTGTGATTGTGGAGGGTTACTAATGCATTACATTCACTTAACGGATGCTGAGGGTCGTTTTGATTGGATTGATGGTGATTTGTTATTTTTATACGACATTAATGCAGACGATTTGATTGCTATAAGCGATGACGATTATCAGCACTATTGCCAAAATCACAGGGGCAGCACACGCTTTATTGATGGCAAATTTGTTTTTAATGGTGCACCGATTGACCTAGAAGCCATCAAAAAACAGCACCAAGCCCAAATCTGGGAAGCCATCAAACAAAAACGCCGTACCATTACCCATGGCGGGGTTTATATCAAATCGGTCAAAAAGTGGTTTCATACGGACGACAGCTCTCGCACGCAGTACTTGGCTTTGCAGATTTTGCCCGAGCTACCGTCAGAGCTGATGTGGAAAACGATGGATAACAGCTTTGTCAAATTAACCAAGCCACTCATTACTGAACTTGCGATGACGATTTTACAGTCTGAACAAGCCGATTTTGCCAATGCTGAAAAGCACCGTTTGGCAATGTTGCAGGCACAAAATCCCTTGGAATACGATTATTCAAAGGGTTGGACAGCCATTTATGAACAAGGAGTTAGCAATGAATAAAGTCTTTTTAGCCTGTTACCGTGGGCGTGGCGATAAGCTCGCTCACCGCCTATGCGATGGCATTACCCGCTTTTTACTCGTGGCAAATACAGTCACACCGAGATTGCCATCGCCTTGCCTGACGGTCGTTACCAATGCTATTCATCAAGTGTGCGTGAAGGCGGTGTTCGCACCAAAATAATGCCCTTAAATCCTGATAAATGGGACTTAATCGCCCTTGATGGCATTTCGCCAGAACAAATTACCCGCTATTACCGACAAAATTACGGCTTAGGTTATGACCTTTTGGGGGCGTTGGGCTGTGTGGCGGGACTACCGCAGAATGCAGATAAATTCTTTTGTTCGGAGTGGTGCTATAACGCCATTTTTGGTTCAAATCAAGGTTTTCGGTTTAGCCCTAACCAACTTGCCCAGATTGTCCGTCATTTATCCATTTTGGATAATTAACCATAAATTAGGAGACTATTATGTCAAGACCGCAAGGTTACCCCACCAAACTCACACCAAATTTTAGTTATCGTGAAATGATCTGTAGTGGCACCGCCATTCGCCACGGCATCGATAACACGCCAAACCCTGATGAACTTGCCAACCTTATCTATACCGCCCAGCAGTTAGAAAAGGTGCGTGCTTATCTCAACGAAAAATACCAAAGACCGATTGGGATTATCGTGTCTTCAGGGTTTAGAAATGAGCGGGTAAATACGCTTGTCAAAGGCTCAAAAAATTCGGCTCACAAACTAGGGCTTGCTGCTGACTGCGATGCCACAGGCTTCACCTCCACCCAATTTGCCCAAGAGATTAAACAAATACAAGACAAGGGCTTAATTGCCTTTGACCAACTGATTTTGGAATTTCCAAACAAAAGTGATGGGGCGTGGGTGCATTTGGGCTTTAAAAAAGACGGCAAAGGTCAAAGAAATCAAGTTTTGACGGCTGTCAAGCGTGGCGAAAAGACTGTTTATCTACAAGGCTTACAGGGGAATGCAAAATGACATAATTACTGATTATTAAAGGAAGAAAAAAGACGGTCGGTGTGACAATGCTGTAACATTGCCATACCAGCCACGCAGTATGAGTGCGTAAGCCCAAAGAACCGCCTGCTTAGCTAAGCGGTGTTATTTTACCACAAAATCCATAGGATTACGCAAAAAATGAAACAGCGTTGCACAAATTGCAAAAAACTTTTAGCCATTGGCACAGGCAATTTTGCCATCAAATGCCCAAGATGCAAAACTTTAAATCAAATTAACACGCAAACCAAAGAACGCCACGAGCATCATAACCCTTTAAATAAGGAAACCTATGAATGCTCAAAACAATCCCCAACCAACCCAATCCACCCCTAACCCCAAACAATCCTCAAAATCCAAACCCAGTGTCGGCAGTCTCTTTGCTGGCATTGGCGGATTTGACTTGGGATTTGAGTGGGCAGGTTTTTCAACCAGTTGGCAAGTGGAAATTGACCCCATTTGCCGAGCGGTTTTATCAGACCGTTTCCCCCACGCTATGCAGTTTGACGATGTCCAAACCTGTTTGCCCAAACTCCAAGCCTTGCCAAATGGCGGAAGTGTCGATGTCATCATCGGCGGTTTCCCCTGCCAAGATGTGTCAATGGCAGGAAAAAGGACAGGACTTCACGGCAAACGCACAGGTTTGTTCTTTGACGCTATGGACATTGTCCGAGCAATTAAACCAAAGTTCGTCGTGCTTGAAAATGTCACAGGTCTCATCAATTCAAACGATGGCAAAGACCTACAAACAGTCATTGAAACGCTTGCCCAATGCGGGTATGTGGGATTTTGGCGAGTGCTTGACAGCCGTTATTTCGGAGTCCCCCAAAAACGCCGTAGAGTATTCTTGGTCGCAGGTCTTGGAGAATACCCACCAGTTGAGTTTATGGCTGACTTGGGGTCAGTGGAACGCATTTCTGGCAAGACTGAATCGCAATCGTGCTGGACGGATGCACACCATACGCTACTGGCAGGGGTCGGCTCATCTGCCATCAACATCAATTGTGCCGATATCATCGCTGTGCCAAACGGACGGGATCAGATGGCTGTCAGGGAGCGAACGACTGTCAATGATGGGCTTTGCAAAGGACTGGATGAGACCAACGCTACGGAAGCTCGGGCTGCGGGAAACGCCATCTGTCCGCAAGTCGCACAGTTTATCGCAAGCCACTTGATGACGGCTTTTAATCCATAATTTAACCAGTATTCCAACCATTTTGAGTGTCCTGAACGCCTTTAACTTTAAAAGGATAAGTTTATGACATTCAATTCACTTTCTACCAAACACCACAAAACCGCTCCTTTGCCATTCATAGGGCAAAAGCGAATGTTTTTAAGGCACTTTGAAAAAATCTTAAAAGATAATATACCAAATGACGGTGAGGGCTTTACGGTGCTTGATGTTTTTGGCGGTTCTGGACTGCTTGCTCACAATGCCAAGCGTATCTTGCCCAAAGCCACTGTCATTTATAACGACTTTGATGGCTATGCTGAGCGTTTGGCTCATATTTTCACTACCAAACGTTTACGCCAAGAGTTGCTTGAAATCTTAAAAGATGAGCCAAGAAACACCAAATTGTCAAACACCGCCAAAACCAAAGTGTTAGACCACCTTCGCAAAAGTGCCGACAGCGGGACCTTTGTTGATGTGCAAACGCTGGCAGGTTGGCTACTGTTTAGTGGGCGACAAGTTGGCAGTCTTGATGAGCTTTTGGCAGAGTCCACCTTTTATAATCGTATTGTTAAAGCCGATTATAAAAATGCAGACGACTACCTTGATGGGCTTAGCCTTGAATGCTTGGATTTTGAAAAGCTGTTGCAAAAATACCAAGACACCCCAAATTGCTTGCTTCTGCTTGACCCACCTTATCTATGCACCGCACAGGGGGCTTATGCCAAGCACGGCTATTTTGGTATGACGAAGTTTTTAAGGCTGATGCAGTTTGTGCGTCCACCTTTTATCTTTTTTAGCTCCACCAAAAGCGAGCTTTTGGATTATATGGCTTATGTAGAGCAGTACGAGCCACCCACTTGGCAAAGAGTTGGGGGCTTTGAGCGGATTATTGTCAATGCTCGCATTAACGCACAAATTGGCTACGAGGACAATATTTTGGTTAAGTTTTAAAAAGTGAAAATTTATTGCAAAAAGACTGGACTACACTGGGTGAGTACGGCAGTATGTGCCTTATAAATTAACAAGTTAAAGGTAAATGCAATGTTAGACATTCAAACGGTTTCAAATTTTGTTCAAGAGCATGGTGTGGCAGATTTTGATTGTGAGATGGACGATGGCGTACTTTGGTTTCAGGGTGTCAATTGTTATCTGATTATTGGTAAAGTTACTGATAAACAGGTATTTTTGACGGTTTGGGAAGATGATGAATGCAATGAAGTCGTTGAAAACTTTGAAGTCCAAAACCTTGATGAATTGAATGTTTTTTTAAAGAAATACGCCTTGATTACTCAGGCAAGTACCAAGCAAGATGAAATAATCCAAGAACCAACCGACACCACAATGATTAGCATCTACTTTAAGCTCATTAAAGACAAATTGGCTGAACATCAAATTAATCTTGATTTTGATACTCAGACCAAAGCCGAAAAGCTCATCATTCGCCACATCGAGGATAAATTGGTGGAGATTATCAAATTTTTGCAATAACCAAGTAAGATAAAAAAGCAAATGCCCCAAGTAAGATTGGGGCATTTTTTATGAGATAATTGTAAAAATGAAATTATCTTACACCCAGTGAAAGAAAATCAAAGAATGATTTATCGCAAAAATGGGTGAGATTTTTCGCGGCAGGCATCACGATGTACAATTTTATTAAAACACTCACAGACAGCAAAGACAAAACCGAGCTTAAAACCAAAGAATTTGCAGAGGTAACAACACCGCTTTGGCTGGTTCAAA
>ERZ1023418.193-NODE-193-length-12938-cov-4.828611_pt1 | contig 12938 bp, 6 predicted proteins | sample MGYA00380511_ERZ1023418 | MGnify/ENA primary metagenome ERZ1023418 (study PRJEB33173, sample SAMEA4830370) | metagenome | study: EMG produced TPA metagenomics assembly of the PRJEB25223 data set...
GCTGGCTTAGGAGCATTGTGCTTGATGTGATGAAATCGGATAAAGGGGTCAGTCAGTCATAAGATAGAATACTTTTGCCTTTGGCATTTGCATTTGCATGAAAAAACCCAACCAAATCAGGACAATCACCCTGCCCACTCTTATTTTTTCACCCCTGTTCTTTGATGGGTGAATTTTTTAAAATATCCGTCAAAAGTTGCCAATATACCGCCACGCTCGCCACATTCACCGCTTCATCGGGTGAGTGAGCATTGATGATTGTAGGGCCTATGGAGACGATGTCCATGTCAGGATAATTTTTCTTAATCAATCCACATTCTAGCCCTGCATGAATGACCTTGATGGTTGGTTCATGACCTAAAATATCAGCATACAAGCGTGAGGTGATAGATGTAATGGCAGAGTTGGGGTCATAATTCCATCCCACATAATCACCATCAAACGTCACTTTTGCCGAAGCCAAATCTGCCACACTTTGCAAAGTACTTATCACGCCTTGTTTGCCAACATGAGTAAGTGAGCGTATGAGTAAGGTCGCCACAAGCTTGCCATTTGCCACGCCCAATACCCCAAATGACAATGAAGTTTCTACCACATCGGCGATGTTATCACTGTATCGCACCACACCAGATGGCAGCACATTAATGAGATTTATCAGGGTTTGGCTGTTTTGGATGAATTGGGCAGGCTGCTCGGCTGTGTCTGCTGTGATGGACAAATTAGGTTCAGCTGTACCAATCTCACTTTTTATGTCATTGATGATATCAGGTAATTTTGCCAAAAATTGCTCTTTGTTCGCTTCATCCATCACAAGCAGTGCCGTACTCTCTCGGGCAATGGCATTTCTTAGCGAACCGCCTTTGATGTCAGCAACTTTAAAATCACACGTTCGTGATAACATCGCCAACACTCGCCCCAAAAGTTTGATGGCGTTTGCACGGTTTTTGTGAATGTCCACGCCCGAATGCCCACCCTTTAAACCCTTGATGGTCAAACTCATCGCACTGCCATGGTTGTTATCCACATAATTTACAGGCAATGCCAAATCAGCATCCACACCCCCAGCACAGCCCACATAAATCTCGCCCATCTCCTCGGTGTCGGTATTGACCATGATGGGGGCGGTCAGCACGCCTGCTTGTAAGCCCATCGCCCCCACCATGCCCGTCTCTTCGGTCATGGTCAGTAGCACCTCAATGTCAGGATGAACCACCGACTCATCACTTAGCACCGCCAAACAGCTTGCCATGCCAATACCATTATCGGCCCCAAGCGTGGTATCGGTCGCTTTTATCCATGCCTTGTCATCGCTAAATTGCATGATGATGGGGTCTTTGGTAAAATCATGGTTTGTACCAGCATTGGCTTGGGGAACCATATCCAAATGGGCTTGCAGAGCAATCGGTGTACGGTTTTGCATGCCATCTGTGGCAGGTTTTTTAATGATGACATTGCCAACCTCATCACGCCAAACAACAAGTCCATGAGAGCTTGCCCATGCTACGATGTAGGTCGCCATCGCTTCTTCGTGATAAGATGGATGGGCAATGCTACAAATCTGAGCAAACCACCGCCAAAGCTCGCTTGGAGCAAGCTCTTGGATGACAGACAAATTATGAGTTAGGGCAATCTGATTTGGCACGGATACTCCTTTTGGGGTGTTTAAAGTGATTTAGGTCGTTAAAATACGTGGTTGGGGGATACTCATCATTGATGATATTTTTATAAGTACGATAAAAATTTAGGGCGTAACCATCTTTGGCATTTACCATCAAAAATACCAAACCTAAGCCACGCCCTACTTATGATGACAGGTTGCATGCTCATCTTATTAGGCATGCTCATATCGCCTGTGTCCGCTTGATAAGCCACGCCTTAGCACGACCATCCACACGTCCAATAAGCTCATCATGAACACGCTTATGGTAGTCATTAAGCCAGCGTTTTTCTTGTTCGTTTAAAAGCTCTGGCAATATCAAACGAGTATCAAACGGACATAAGGTCAAATCTTCAAATTTTAAAAACTCACCAAACTCACTTTGGGATGCCTTGACCGCCACCACCAAATTTTCAAGGCGTATGCCCCATTTACCCTCACGGTAGAGTCCTGGTTCATTACTGGTTATCATGCCCTCGCTTATGATGCGTTCGGGCGTAACGGGGGCGGTGCGTGAGATGACCTGTGGGCCTTCGTGAACATTTAAAAAATAACCCACACCATGCCCTGTCCCATGCCCATAATCTAGCCCCTGTTGCCACAGCTGATTGCGGGCTAACACATCCAGCTGCATGGATGGTATGTCTTTTGGAAAATGGGCGCTTGCCAGAGCAATATGAGCCTTTAACACATAGGTAACATCACGCTTTTCATCATCGCTGATTTGTCCTATGCCTGCCATACGAGTAATGTCGGTTGTGCCATTTTTGTACTGAGCCCCCGAATCAATAAGTAAAAGACCATTGCCATCTAAATACGCAAAACGCTCATCTGTCGCCCGATAATGCACAATCGCCCCATTGGCACAAAATCCTGCAATCGTATCAAAACTTGCCGAAACATGGTTAGGCTGACGACCTCTGGCATGCTCTAACATGACATCAATGTCAAGCTCAGACACACGCTCACCTTGGGCAAGTTTATCTTCTAGATTGGCAAAAAACTCGCACAACGCCGCACCATCTTGACGCATGGCTTCACGCACATGATTTAGCTCTTTATCAGACTTTATGGCTTTTAAGATGGTGCTAGGATTGAGCGCTTTTGTGAGTGTGGCAGATTGTGGCAGATGGGCAAGCGTACCAACCGCTACTTTGGCAGGGTCAAACAGCAGAGCATCCACATCATCTAAACTTTGTGCCACACTGTCATAATGAGCCACATCAATGCCTGCTGCATCTAGGGCAGATTTGGCGGTATCTGTGAGCTTATCATCATGGACAAATAAAGTAGCCGTGTCGGTTGTGATGAGTAAATGCGATAAAAACACAGGGTTAAAATTCACATCCGCCCCACGCAAATTGGTAAGCCATGCAACATCATCAAGACTACTGATGAGATGGTGCGTTGCTCCTTTTTGGGTCATGACCTTACGCACTTGGGTGAGTTTTTGTTTAGCACTGGCATCAACGAACGCTGCATCATGCACATCAATGGCGGCATTAGGCAGGCTTGGGCGGTCTTGCCAAATCTGCCCCAAAACATCGGCATCAATGACAAGTTGTATGCCATGCTCATCAAAGGCCTGGTTTAGGTTGTCAAACTCTGTCATGGACAATACCGAACCGTCTATCGCCACCTTTGCCCCATGTGGCAGATTATCCGCCAAAAATTTGGCATAAGTGGGATGAGCTTGCTCCATTTTTTGTAATACTATGCCCGTACCATCAAGCTCTATGGGGGCTTGCACCCAATAACGACTGTCTGTCCACACCCCTGCAAAATCCTGCGTAATAACCAATGTCCCAACTGACCCTGTAAAACCAGACAACCACGCCCGGCCTTGCCAATACACAGGTAAGTACTCAGACATATGTGGGTCAGCAGATGGTATGATAAGGGCGGACAATCCATCTTTGGCAAGCATCTTTCGTACTTCAAGCACACGAGTGCGACGAACATCGGATGGTGTTTTGTGAAAGTCGGTCATGGTTTTTCCTAAATAGTGATATCCTTGTCTATTTTACACCTAAGCCATGCCAGATACAACATTTTGACGTTTTATGTTAAAATAAACCCTTTATCCATCATCCATGACCAACACACCCCCACATGATTTTTTCCGCCTACGCCAATCGCATTCGCACCTTGCGTGTCGTTGCCCTAGCCCTATCCGCCTTCATTTTTAACACCACAGAATTCATCCCCATCGCCTTGCTCTCTGACATTGGGGCAAGTTTTGGTATGCCTGCCCACAAAGCAGGCATGATGATGACTGTGTATGCGTGGATTGTGGCATGCTTATCCTTGCCTGCCATGCTCATAACCGCTAAGATGGAACGCAAAAAGTTACTCATGGGCTTATTCACCATCTTTATCATCAGTCATATCATGACCGTACTTGCTGGCAGTTTTTTTGTGTTACTCATCGCTCGGGCGGGGGTGGCTCTGGCTCATGCGGTATTTTGGTCAATCACGGCAAGTTTGGTGGTGCGTGTCGCCCCCAAAGGCAGACAGACCACCGCCTTGGGCATGCTTGCCACAGGTTCGGCATTGGCGACTGTGTTGGGATTACCGCTTGGGCGGATGCTGGGGGAATATTTTAGCTGGCGGACGACATTTGGGATGATTGGAGCGATTGCTTTTATCGCCATGATAGGACTTTGGTGGATTTTGCCAAAACTGTCCAGTCGCAACGTGGGCAATTTATCCGATTTGATACTCATCATCAAAAACAAATCCTTAATCGCCGTCTACCTCATGTTAGCCTTAACCATAACGGCACATTTTAGTGCTTATGGTTATATTGAACCGTTTGTGTTACAGATCAATGCGTTTAGTCCAACCTATGCCACGGCAGTACTGTTCATCTTTGGTTTGGCGGGGATTATGGCAAGTGTGCTGTTTGGACGCTTTTATGAGCGTTTTGAACAAGGATTTTTATGGCTCGCGATGATTGGCATGCTGGTCAGTCTTATGCTGATGCTGACATTAGCAGGTCATGTCGCACTGTGGACAGCACTGGCAATGCTGTGGGGCGTGAGCATAACAGCTGTTGGTTTGGTGTTACAACTTTACACCCTAAAACTTGCTCCACACGCCACAGATGTCGCCATGAGTCTATTTTCAGGGATTTATAACATTGGCATTGGTGGTGGCACGTTGCTTGGGAGTATGGTCATCGCCCATCAAGCCCTAGGACTGACCATGATAGGTTATGTTGGGGCGGCTGTGATGTTACTGGCGATACTGGTACATGGGGTAAGTGTCAAAATGACACATTAATCAATTAATCAATTAATAAAAACAAAACACCCCTTATCAGACAGACAAGGGGTGCATATTTGCTTGATGGGACAATTTTGATGAATTAACCCTTTATGAGTTAATTACAACAAATGACCAATCGCATCACGCTCTTCGGTCAGTTCACGTAGCGTGGTATTGATACGCTCTTCACTAATCTCGTCCATCTCCAAACCTTGAACGATTTTGTATTCGCCATTTTCGGTTGTTACAGGAAAACCAAACACAATACCCTCTGGGATGCCATAAGAGCCATCAGACGGTACGCCCATGGTTACCCATTCACCATTTGAGCCTAATGCCCAGTCTCTGATATGGTCAATGGCAGCATTGGCAGCAGAGGCCGCTGATGATGAGCCACGAGCTTCAATGATGGCAGCACCACGTTTACCAACGGTTGGCAAGAACGTGTTGGCATTCCATTCTTGGTCATCAATCATCTCTTTGACAGATTCGCCGTTAATGGTTGCAAAACGGTAGTCAGCGTACATGGTTGGGCTGTGATTGCCCCAAACGGTTAGGTTTTTGATGTCTTTGACGGCTTTCCCGGTCTTTTTGGCAACCTGAGTCAAGGCACGGTTATGGTCAAGGCGTAACATGGCGGTGAAGTTTTTGGCAGGCAGGTTGGGAGCTGACTTCATGGCGATATAAGCGTTAGTGTTGGCAGGGTTGCCCACAACCAAAACTTTGACATCACGACTTGCCACATCATTTAGGGCTTTGCCTTGCACGGTAAAGATTTTGGCATTTTCTTGGAGTAGGTCAGCACGTTCCATGCCAGGCCCACGTGGGCGAGCACCAACCAGCAGGGCATAATCTGCATCTTTGAATGCCACATTTGGGTCGTCCGTACCAATTACGTCATATAGCAGTGGAAAAGCACAGTCATCTAGTTCCATGATGACACCTTGCAAGGCTTGTTGGGCTTTTTCATTGGGGATTTCTAAAAGTTGCAAAATCACAGGTTGTTCTTTGCCAAGCATCTCGCCACTGGCAATACGAAACAACAAACTATAACCAATCTGACCTGCAGCACCAGTTACCGCAACACGAACGGGTTGTTTACTCATGACTTATCCTTAAAATAAAATTTGAAAAAATTTGCTCAATTTTGCCTCTTGAAACCCATTTCAAAAACTGCAAAATCATCCTAGTGTAGCATATTTTTTAGCGTATTGGCAAAGATTTTTAAGCCAAAAAGCCCACCAGATTTTATCCAACTCCCACCCAAACAGCACAACATTTAAAAAACACCATCCCAAATCACGATGACACACCAGTCAAGATGGCGATACTACCCCCATACGCTGACCAATTGGGGTATATCTGCCAAGCATCACACCATAAATAGTAGCATTCTCCATGACGTGTTTGACATACTCACGGGTCTCATGATAGGGAATGGCTTCAACGTATTGGTCGGCACTGATGGTGCCATGTTTGGGCAACCATTTGCCAGCGGGGGTTGTGCCAGCATTATAGGCGGCAGTGGCGGGGGCGATTTGTCCATTAAAACTGCGAATCTTATCCGACAGATACCATGTGCCATAGCGGATGTTAGTATCAGGGTCGTTTGCATTGCCACTGCTGCCAATTTTACGAGCTATCATTTGGGCAGTAGCTGGCATGATTTGCATAAGACCGCCCGCTCCCACACCCGAGCGTGCATTGGCATTAAAACGACTTTCTTGGCGAGTGATGCCATATGCCCACGCAGGGTCAATGCCGACACTGCTTGCATGAGTCATAAAGCTGTGTTGGTAAGGCATGGGATGGCTAATCGCTGATGCTTGCCATGGTGAGTTTTGTATGGCGTGAATGCTGCGACTATAAAACCCCATCTCGTGAGCTTTTTTGGCAGCAGCAAGCACAAGCTGATGGTTACCTGCATTTGTTGCGGTACGCACCGCCCAATTCCATTCACGCTGAACATGCTCCGCACTCGCCTTATTTTCCATAAGCTTAAAGGCACGAGCAAAATTAGGGTCTTGCATAATACGGACGGTATCTTTAACACTGATATTTGGCATGCCAATACCACCAATGTCATTTGCCGTTAAGGGCATATTTAGTCTATCACGAGCAAGCAGACCATAATAATCCAGATTTTTGGTGAGATTTTGATAAATTTGACGTGCCTGCCTGCCCTTACCTGTCTGTTCATAAGCACGGGCAAGCCAATACTGCCAAATATTCTCGCCTGCTTTGACCCTACTCATCGCCCCAATGGCATTAATCACGTCCGTCCATTGCCCAAAATAAATCCCCGCCTGTGCATAATCCTCAGCCTCTTCAAAATTAAACGGCTCACCAAGCGAATTTCTAAACCAACGCACCGCTTCAATATGAAAGCCATCATCGGTGTTCATGTTCATACGCTTAACAGCAATGCTTCGCCACGCATAGCGACGTGCCAGCTCTGACAGTCGTCTTTGGGGGTGAGTGTTATCCAAATTTATGTCATGATTTAGCTGTGCATGAGCTTGCAAATACGAACGATGAGCCAACTGGCTGATGGCATAAACATATAGATATTGGTTGGTTTCGCTAAACGGCATGGCGTGAAACTGACCAAAAAAACCATGGGGGTTTAGGCGGATGGTATTAAGCGTCCCATCATCAATGGACAGATTTAGCTGACGGGCAAGACTTATGATGTTCTCACGCTTATCAAGGGGTGGCTTGCGTGATGACAGCTGACGGTTATCAATCCTCATCATACGAATGAGCTGTTCATGGCGGTCGGTGCGACTGATGTGAGGATGACTGCTCATTTCTAGGGCGAGTTTATCACACAAAGCGTGCTTGATTTGGGTATTGAGCCAAACTTTTTCTTTTTGCTCTAAGGCACGAGCATCGTTTGCCCAGTTGTAAGCCAAAGCGATGGCACATGCTTCGGAGTCATCGGCGTTACGAATATTTGCCATGACCGCACGCACCGATGCGTAGTCGCCTTGATGTGCCTTTTGTTCGGCATAATCTGCCACAAGTTTCTCACTGATGACATGATTGGGATAACGCTGCACAAAACGGTTGATGGTGTCAGGGTCATGTTGGGTGATGTTGCTGTTTAGTCGCCAATACGTCGGATACATGGCAAAGAGCGAACCTTGCATGCTTTGCTCATACTGATACATGGCGTTGATGTTGGATTTTTGGCGGTGGGCTTCCATGAATTGATAGACACTGCCATCATGGCTATAATCTTGGGCATTGGCACATGCCACCAGCGACACGCCTAAGACAGACAGAGCAAGCGTGGATAAAGATAAAGAGCTTCCAAATGGGCAGTGTTTGATATACATGACAAATTCCATATTTTAACCGTAAAAATAGCCATTAGCTTAGCAAAATAATTTTACAACTGATTTAGGCAGCTGTATAAAAGTTGTAAACTTGGCAATCAAAAATGTCCAATCATGATTGACCCATCAAGATTGCAGATATTTTTGTGCTTCTTCTAAATTAACCGTTACCAAACTAGAAATGCCTGGCGTTGGCATGGTGATGCCCTTTAATTCATGTGCCACTTGCATGGCAAGTTTATTATGGCTGATAAAAATAAACTGCACGCTGTCTGAGAGCTCACGGATAAGGCTTGTAAACCGTCCCACGTTGGCATCATCTAAGGGGGCATCCACCTCATCTAGCACACAAAATGGGGCGGGGTGCTGTTTAAAAATGGCAAAAATCAGACTAAGGGCAGTCAGTGTTTTCTCACCTCCTGATAATACCGCAAGATGTGAATTTTTTTTGCCCTTAGGCTGTGCCATTAACACAAGCCCCGCCCGCCATTTATCTGCCTTAGTCAGATTATCATCATCCATCAAAGTCAAACTCGCCTGCCCACCGCCAAATACCTTAGCAAATAAGGCATTCATCTCATCATTAACCGCTTGCAACATGTCCAAAAACAGCTGTCTGGTCTTATCATCAATGGCATAAATGGCATTTTGTAATTTTTGCATGCTCTTGGTAATGTCTGCTACCTGCTCATCTAGGGGTAAGACACGCTCCTCTAACCTAGCAAGCTCTTCCACTGCTGCCAGATTGACCGCACCCAACTTCTCAATTTTTGCCTTAATTTGCTCAATATGGGCACTGTTATCAGTAAATACAGGCGTACGTGCCTGAAAATCTGCCAACGTGGATGGCAAATTAAATCGCTCATCCATATCAAGCATTTGTTCACCCAAATCCGCCAAACGGCTCTCACCCACTGCCACGTCTGCATGAACATTGGCAATGTTTGCCTGTACGGTGGCAAATTTAGCATGAGCATCGGTCAAGCTCTCTTGTAGCTTGCCTTGCATGATGGTTAAGGTTTTTGCCACCTCTTCATACTCTTCGCTTTGGATTTTAAGCTCGGCACTCTTAGCTTTTGCTTGTTTAAACGCATCCTCTAAGATGGGCAGTTGTTCACTCATTATCTGCCTTTGGGCAAAAAGCCCCCCAATCTCAGTGTCTGCCTTTGTTACACCCTCACAAGATAGCTGTAAAAGTTTTGTGGCATGTTCTTTGTTTTGGTTCAGCGTGGTCTGTTTTAGTAGCAGCTCCTGTCTGTCTTGGGTCATCTGTCTAAGCTTATCTGACAGCTCATCCACATTCACCGACAGCATATTTAGGGCGTTTTGGGCAACACGCAATGTAGGCAAATGCTCATCTAACGCCATCAGAGTGTGGTTAATCTCATCATCTATGAGTCTAAGCTCTTCATCCAGTTCAGAGAGTTCATCGCTAAGAGCTGCCTTTTGGGTGTTAAAGTTCTCCCACATCAGCTTATCTTGGCTTATCTGATGTTCTAGTTTGACAAGTTTTGTTTTACTCTGATGTAGAGCGTCAGTCAGCTTACTGTGTTTGGCATGGTATTCCTCTTGTGCCACTCTTAGTGTATCAAGCTCACCTGCCATTGTCTTTAATGCCTGCTGTTTATCATCCAGCTCGCTTTGTATCTGCCAAAGTTGCTTTTCTAAGATTTCTAAGCGTTTGATGTGTTCTATCCGCTCGCTTAGCACGCCTTGCCCAGTTTGTCCTAAGGCAGAGACATGCATGACCCCAAAAGAGCCAATCATCCAACCTGTTTTGGTTAAAATCAGCACACCTTGGGCAAGCTCGCTCTCCCATGCTCGGCTAAGTTCATCAAAGACAGTATCATCTATTTGGGCATCCATATCCAACAGATACACGTTTTGCCACAATGCCAGTGTCGGCGATTTTATCAAGGCGGTCAGCGAAATGAGTTTATCACGACTTTTTTGCCCAAAATTAGATGAGTGATGCAAAAACACAGCCAAACCCTGTTTGTGAGCAGACAGCTCTGAGATGTCCTTATGTTTGGGGTGTTTGGTATGTTTGGTGTCTTTTTTATTGCCCTTTTGGCTGTCATGGTTGTGCTGATTAATATCTTTGGTCTTTGGCAGATGATTGATAAGCGGCCACAAAGATAAATCACGCTTATCATCTAACACCCTAGCATCTAGCCAAAATCCCAAAAATTTATCAAGCACATCGGTGTACTTTTTGCCCTCATAGGTCAGTTCAATACATTCTTTTAGCGTACTTAATTGACAAATGACAGAATCATCCACGCCATTTTTATCATCACTGACCATGCCATCATGCTTACCATCATCATATATGGGCAAGCTGTGTTTGGGTTTATGCACCAGTTGGTGCAAAGTGTCATACTCGCCCATCATGGTTGCATGGCGTTTTTCTAGTGTAGATAACTCATCTTGCAAAAGTTTGAACTGTTGGCTTTTTGCATCAAATACCTGCTTGGTATCATCATAAGCCAACTCATCTGTGGCAAGATTTAGCATGGCAATTTTGTCTGTCAGTGCCTTTATCTCATCTCGTTCTTTATCGTGGTTTTGCTCTTTATTTGCGTTTTTGGTGATGAGTTCATGGTATTTTTTGCTCACTTTTTCATGATTGATGAGTAAGCGGTTTTTTTGTGAGATTGCCAACTTGTGTCTGTTTTCCAGATCGCTGTTTTTTTGGGTAAGTTCGCTTACTTGCTGTTTGGCGGTGTTAAATGCCCCTTGGGTTTGGGTCAGCTTGTCTTGCAAGTGGCTTATTTGTAACACTCCATCAGCTGCATGAGAATCCATTTTCCCAAGTGTTTTATCTATCTCATCAATGCTTTTTTGGTTCTCTACAATACTCGCCTCTGACTGGGTTTTTAGCTCGGTTAGGTGGGCAATTTTGTTCTCACAGTTGGCAATTTCTTGATTTAGGCTATAATAGTTATGTTCTGCTGTCTGCTCTTTCATGCGGGCATTATGGTAGCTGTCTCGCATGTCATCTTTGAGCCAGTTTATCTCGGCAAGTTTGGTCAAATGGGTGTCCAGTTCTTTTTTGGCATTATTGACCATCTGTTCTTGCTCGTGCAATCTTTGGGCAAATTTGTCCTTGTCTTGTTTTTTGGTTTCTAGGGACTGCCATGCCTCAAAAATGCGTTTTAACAGCTCATTTTTGTTAAGCTCAAACAGCTCATCATTTAGGGTATGGTATTTTTTAGCGGACTCAGCTTGGTGGATGAGTGTCTTGTGCTGTTTTTTAAGCTCCCCCTGCAAGTCGCTAAGGCGTGCCAAATTCTCTTTGGTCTCATCAAGCTGTTTTTCGGTCTGAACTCGGCGTGCCTGATAGCGTGACACGCCTGCCGCCTCCTCGATGAACTCACGCAGCTGCATGGGTGTAGAATCCACAATTCGCCCTATCATACCCTGCTCAATGATTGCATAACTTCTAGCACCCAGCCCTGTCCCCAAAAATACATCCACCACATCACGGCGACGCACCTTTTGCCCATTGATATAATAATCAGACTTACACTCCTTAGTTACTTGACGGCGTAGGGTCAGCTCGTGGTATAGGTTCAACGCATGGCGAATGCCTGTACTCTCATCTTGGGTATGCTCAAAAGTCAGCTCCACGCTCGCCAAAGATTTGCCCGCTCGCCCTTCCACGCCTGCAAAGATGACGTCGCTCATCGCCCCACCACGTAACTGCTTGGCAGAAGTTTCGCCCAGCACCCAGCGTATGGCATCAATCACGTTGGACTTACCACAGCCGTTTGGCCCAACAATGGCGGTAATGTCGTGCCCAAAGGTAAAGGTTGTGGCATTGGCAAAGGATTTAAAACCTGAGAGTTTTAGGGATTTTAGACGCATGATGATTGGGATTGGATGTGGTAAAGGGGTGTATTTTAGCAAAAATTTATAAATATGAAAAACTTAATTTATTGATTTGGCTTGTTTAAAAAAAATAAAAATCATCAAAAATCCCCTAGAAAAATTTGTGTATATTTATTATAATATCCAAACCTATTATATCAGAGTCATCTTATGCCCATAGTTCGCCCAAGCAGTCAGCAGTCAGCAGTCAGCAGTCAGCAGTCAGCAGTCAGCAGTCAGCAGTTTAGCTTAACAAGCCCTAAATTTACTGTCAAGGATTTAATCCTGCCAGACAACACTTTAAATAGCATTCACGATTTTTTATCCTACCAAAAACACGCTGAACACATCTTTAACACATGGGGGCTTGCCACGACACACGCCCACCAACGCCAAATCGCCATTAACCTATATGGCTTACCCGGTACAGGTAAAACCATGGCATCACACGCCATTGCTCATGAACTTGGCAAACCACTCATCGCCGTCAATTATGCTGAAATAGAATCAAAATACGTTGGCGAAACTTCCAAAAACATCACAGCCCTTTTTAACACCGCCAAAGAGCAAAATGCGATTATCTTTTTTGATGAAGCAGACGCTATTTTAAGTCGTCGTGTTACCAACATGTCACACGCCACCGATGTGAGTGTCAATCAAACCCGCTCGGTACTGCTTACACTCATGAATGACCATGAAGGCTTGATTATTTTTACCACCAATTTTATTGAAAATTATGACCCTGCTTTTATGCGAAGAATTCTATCGCATATTCTTCTTGAACTACCTGACTTAGG
>ERZ1023418.194-NODE-194-length-12904-cov-40.855553_pt1 | contig 12904 bp, 12 predicted proteins | sample MGYA00380511_ERZ1023418 | MGnify/ENA primary metagenome ERZ1023418 (study PRJEB33173, sample SAMEA4830370) | metagenome | study: EMG produced TPA metagenomics assembly of the PRJEB25223 data set...
GTGATGAGATCGGCAAATTGAGTGTTGATTTTTACCCATTTCTTCTTACGGCTATAAAAATGCAGTAACAAACCAAATACGGTAAATCCAGCAAAGAAAAGATGAATGTCTAAGGCTTGACTAAAAGGAAATCCTAGCCACATTGAAATGCCACTTGCAACAACGAAAAGCAAACTTAAGGCTAGTCCCCACACTAAGAAAAATTTATAAATTACTTCAAATTTCATTGAATTATCCTTTTCTACGAAATAAATCTGTATAAGGAAATATATAACGTTAAATATTATAGAAACATTTTGCCTGTTTTTGCTACGTTATATTTGAATTAATATATCGATGCTGTAGAATTTGTTGTAATGTCTCGTTTTTAAAAAAGTTAAAATGAAAAAACGCTTACCATTTTAACCGCACTTCGTCCAAACTTTTACATCAACATTTGAATAATTACATTGAAAAATCACTATGACTATTTACGACATCAATTTTGCTGAACTGTATCAACAACACTTAATCGCTTGTCATCATTACAACTTACCTCCGACAAAATGGGATAAAAAAGCCGTGAAAATGGCAGAAAATTTGGTCGGTAAGCCTTCAGCATATAATCAGCAATTATTGCAAGCAATGAATGTGCAAACCGATGAAACAGTGTTGGATATTGGCTGTGGGCCTGGTACTTTTGCTGTACCGCTCGCACAACAAGGTTCAACGGTATATGCCTTAGATTATAGTAATGGAATGTTAGATTGCTTGGCGCAGTTCAAACAGAAATTGGGGTTGCATAATCTCACAACATTTCATAAATCTTGGACGGATAATTGGGATGATGTGCCACAAGCTGATGTAGTGTTGGCATCTCATTCAACGTTGGTGGACGATTTGGACGATATGATCGAAAAACTCTGTGCCAAAGCGAAAAAACGTGTGTTTTTGACTTCTGTCACACAACGCCATTTCTTAGATGAGGGCGTATTTGAGGCAATTGGCCGTGAAGATATTGGTTTCCCCACTTATATTTATTTACTCAATCGGTTGTATCAAAAAGGCATTCAGGCAAATTTGAATTTTATTGAAACGGAATCGGGTTGTTTTCAAGGTGAAATCTACGAGGATTTATTAGCCTCGGTGGAATTTTCTTTAGGCAAACTGTCCGAAAAAGAAAAACAAGGTTTGAAAGCCTTTTACGATCGTAAACAAGCCAATAACGAACTAATTTTTCATGGACAGAAAAAATGGGCGTTGATTTGGTGGAATGTGGATCGCATCTAATGTTTCAAGTGGAATCAATTTATTTTTCTATCACTAATTAAAAGGACGATTATGTTATTTGCTTTACCTGCGCTGAATGATAACTACATTTGGCTTTATCAACGAGAAAATCTGCCGCTTATTATTGTCGATTTGCCTGAAACGGACAAGCTGTTTGCATGGCTAGATAAGCAAAACGCAACGATTGAAGCGGTGTTGCTTACTCACGAACATGAGGATCATACACAAGGTGTGTCGGCATTTAAAAAACGTTATCCAACAGTGCCGATTTATGGGCCGCAAGAATGTGAGAAAAAAGGTGCGACTCAAGTTGTGAACGAAGGGAAGATCCTTACCGCACATTATCAAATTGATGTCATTCCGACGGGGGGACACACTAAACAGCACGTTAGTTTTTTAGTGGATAATCATTTATTTTGCGGTGATGCGTTATTTTCTGCAGGTTGCGGACGTGTTTTTACAGGCAATTATGCGCAGATGTTTGATGGTTTGCAGCGTTTGAATACATTGCCTGACGAGACGATTGTTTGCCCAGCTCATGAATATACCTTGGGGAATTTAGCATTTGCGGAAACTGTGCTGGTGGAAAAAAGTGCGGTAGAAAAACAACGTATTTTTGTTGAAACACAACGGGCTGAAAATAAACCAAGTTTGCCGACAACCTTAAAACTTGAGCGAGAAATTAATCCGTTTTTACAAGCAAAAACACTTGAAGAATTTACCGCACTTCGCAAAGCTAAAGATATTTTCTAATATTGGGTGAGGACAAAGTGCGGTGATTTTTTAAATTAGCAGATTATTTCTTTCTCGCTAACATGGTGGCAAATTTCATTTTAATGCGATTGCCGTTTTCATCGGTTTTGTGTAATTCGCCTATATTTTCGTTATATTCTAAGAATTCCCAATCTTTGTAATATTCTTTCAATTCGTTTTCAGCAAAAGTGAATGAGAATGGAAGTGGGCAAGGCACATCATCTGTGGACATTGCGGCAACGATTAAATTATATCCGCCAACATTGGTATGTTCTTGCATATTTTTGATGATTGACGGCACACGTTCACGATTTAAGAACATAAACACCACCGTTGAAACAATAAAATCATAGTTTTCTTGAATGTTGGCAGAGTTAATGTCGTAAAGTGCGGTAGAAATATTAAGGTTTTCTTTCTCTTTGGTTTCATTTAAAAAGGCAATGCTGTTTTCATTGTGATCCCAAGAGGTCACATCATATCCTAATAAACTTAAATAAAGTGAATTACGCCCTTGGCCGCAACCTAAATCTAATACTTTACAAGGCGAGGTAATTTTTGCCGCATCCACTACATCACCGTGAGTGGCTGTCATGTTGTATTTTTTACTGAAATAATCTTCTTTTTTGCAATAGAAACCTAGGGTACATTCTAAATCATCAGAAAGCGCTTCAACACGATGCCATGCTTGAGGTTCAACAAAAGGAATCTCGCTTTCTGGGGTGAAAATATGCTCAGCAATGACATCGCCATTTTCGGTTAGCTCATAAAATTTGAGCTTACCTTTTAATACAGTTAATTTTCCCCAAGTGCCGACTTTTGTGTTGTGCTTTTCTTGGAACATTTGTGGCAATTTGTCTTTTGTCCACACTGGCATTTGTTTATAGCAAATTAATTCGTTTTTCATAATATTCTCCAAATAGGTAAATAGTTGAGTGTTATAGTAGGTTATAAGTCGCCTATTTTCAACAAGAAAATAAAAGGGCAACGTGATGTTGCCCTCATTTAGATTGAATTGATTATTTTACTTGCATGCCCGCAGTGACACCACTATCGGCAGATAACAAGAATAAATCACTACCGCCTGTTCCTGCGGATAGAATCATTCCCTCAGATACGCCGAATTTCATTTTACGTGGTGCAAGGTTTGCTACCATAATCACAAAACGACCTTCTAATTCTTCAGGTTTATTGTAAGCTGCTTTAATGCCAGAGAAGACTTGACGAGTATGATCGCCAAGATCCAATTCAAAACGTAAAAGTTTATTAGATTCTGGCACTGCTTCGCATTTCAGTACTTTTGCTACACGCATATCAAGTTTAGCGAGATCATCAATCGTGATGGTTTCAGCAATAGGTTTAACGGCAGAAAGTGCGGTTGGTTTTGCTTCTGTTTTTTCTGCTGCTTTATTGGCTGCGGCAAATAAGGCTTTAGTTTCTTCCACTACGGCATCAATTTGTTTTTTCTCTAAACGAGAGAATAAGGCTTTAAACGGTGCAAGGGTATGACCAAGTAATGGTTGATGAATATTATCCCAACGTAATTCAGCTTGTAAGAAGGCTTCTGCACGTTCTGCCAGTTTTGGAAGAACCGGTTTTAAGTAAGACATCAACACGCGGAAAAGCTCAATTCCCATTGAACATACGGTTTGCAATTCTGCCTCTTTACCTTCTTCTTTTGCAATCACCCAAGGGGCTTTTTCATCAATGTATTTATTGGCTTTATCCGTTAATGCCATAATTTCACGAATGGCTTTATTGTATTCACGGCTTTCGTAATAAGCGGCGATTTGCTCGGCTTGGGCGGTAAATTCTGCAAATAATGTTTCATCTTCCAGTTTATCCGCAAGTTTGCCTTCAAAGCGTTTCGCAATAAAGCTGGCATTGCGTGAAGCCAGATTCACTAATTTGTTTACAATATCCGTATTTACACGTTGTACGAAATCTTCAAGGTTAAAGTCTAAATCTTCAATGCGATCATTTAATTTTGCTGCATAGTAATAACGCAAACATTCAGGATCGATATGATTCAAATAAGTGCTGGCTTGAATGAATGTGCCGCGAGATTTTGACATCTTCGCCCCATCCACCGTTACATAGCCATGAGCGAACACATTAGTCGGTTTACGATAGCCGCTGCCTTCAAGCATTGCAGGCCAGAATAGACTGTGGAAATAAACGATATCTTTACCGATGAAATGATAAAGCTCCGCATCACTGCCTTCAGCCCAAAATTCGTTGAAATCAATGCCTTCACGCTCACATAGATTTTTGAATGAAGCCATATAGCCGATTGGCGCATCTAACCAAACATAGAAGAATTTATCTTTTGCACCGGGAATTTCAAAACCGAAATAAGGCGCATCGCGTGAAATATCCCATTGTTGTAAACCGCTCTCAAACCATTCTTGCATTTTGTTGGCAATTTCAGATTGAAGTGAGCCAGAACATGTCCATTCTTTTAACATTCCTTCAAATACAGGTAAGTCAAAGAAAAAGTGTTCAGATTCTTTTACAACAGGTGTTGCGCCAGAAACAGCTGAACGAGGATTAATTAAATCCATTGGGCTGTAAGTAGATGCACACACTTCGCAGTTATCGCCATATTGATCTTCTGCTTTACATTTCGGGCAAGTGCCTTTCACAAAACGATCAGGCAAGAACATATTTTTTTCAGGGTCGAATAACTGAGAAATAACTTTACTCTTAATAAAGCCATTGGCTTTGAGTTTATTGTAAATTTCTGCAGTGAGCTGTTTGTTTTCTTCGCTGTGAGTGGAATGATAGTTATCAAAACTAATATTGAAACCTGCAAAATCACGAATGTGATCGGCTTTTGCTTTAGCAATTAATTCTTCAGGTGTAATGCCAAGTTTATCAGCATTCAACATAATCGGCGTGCCGTGCGCATCGTCCGCACAGACAAAATGGATTTTATTGCCACGCATACGTTGAAAACGCACCCAAATATCCGCTTGGATATGTTCTAACATATGGCCTAAATGAATTGCCCCATTGGCATAAGGCAAGGCACAAGTGACTAAAATTTTACGGGGTTGAGTTGTCATTTATTATTCTCTTTTTAGCATACAAAAATTGTGCTTATCTTACTTTAAATAGGGGATTTTTTCTAGTTTGAAAAACTTTAACTTAACATACCGCACTTTCCGTGATTAAATATGCTCGACAAATTTACTCTACTAAACAGGAAGTTATTATGGCAACCTACTTTTCTGATAATTTGACTGCCGAGCAGCAAAATCAAGTTCAGCAGATTATTCAACAATTTCAGCATCCAACCCTGCAAAAGGATCTGATTGTGCTTAATACTTTGAAAAAAGTGGAAAAGGGCGGTGATACTTTACGCATTGAATTGAAATTACCTTTTGCATGGAATTCTGGTGCAGAACAGTTAAAACAAGCGGTTTCAGATGCGTTGTTGAAAGCAACAGATTGTAAATCAATTAAATGGGCGATCTCGTATCAAATCGCTACACTTAAACGTGCAAATAATCAACCTGCTGTAAAAGGTGTGAAAAATATTATTGCTGTGAGTTCTGGCAAAGGCGGTGTAGGGAAATCATCGGTTTCTGTTAATCTAGCTTTAGCATTACAAGCACAAGGCGCACGTGTTGGGATTTTAGATGCGGATATTTATGGCCCTTCTATTCCCCATATGTTAGGCGCAGCGGATCAACGTCCAACTTCGCCAGATAATCAACACATTACCCCAATTAAAGCCCATGGTTTATCTGCAAATTCCATTGGCTTTTTAATGAATGAAGATAGCGCAACAATTTGGCGTGGCCCAATGGCGAGCAGCGCATTAAGCCAATTATTAAATGAAACCCTATGGGATAGTTTAGATTATCTTGTTATCGATATGCCTCCTGGCACTGGCGATATTCAACTTACCTTATCACAACAAATTCCTGTGACTGGCGCAGTGGTTGTGACAACTCCACAAGATATTGCTCTGCTTGACGCAGTAAAAGGTATTTCAATGTTTGAGCGAGTATCCGTACCAGTGTTAGGCATTGTGGAAAATATGTCGATGCATATTTGTAGTAAGTGCGGTCACCACGAAGCGATTTTTGGCACAGGCGGTGCAGAGAAAATGGCGGAAAAATACAATGTGAAAGTATTAGCTCAACTTCCTCTGCATATTCGTATCCGTGAAGATTTAGATGCAGGCAACCCGACCGTTGTGCGAGTGCCTGAAAATGAAATTTCACAAGCGTTCTTACAACTTGCAGAAAAAGTCTCTACAGAACTTTACTGGCAAGGTTCCGTAATCCCAAGCGAGATTTTATTTAAAGAAGTGAAATAATCAAAAAAGATAGGGCTGCATTTGCAGCCCTTTTTTAATGGGATTTTTACCCCACCCATCTCACCACTTCATCCAACCCTTTACGGGATTTTTTCGCAATATCGCGTGAGCGATAGCCAAAGGTTGCGGCGACAGAAACCGCATATTCTTGAGGATCGAATAATCCTTCTTCGGCGAGGCATTCATTCATTTTATCGTAATGAAAACCTTCAATTGGGCAAGAATCGATGCCAAGGGCGGCAGCGCCAGTAAGCATATTTGCAAGGGCGATATAAGTTTGTTTACTGCACCAATCAAATAAAGTGCGGTCGTTTTCGAGTAATTTCATATCTTCTTCTTGCAGGGTTTTGTATTTTGCGAGGGCGGCTTGTTGTTGCTCTGCGTTCAAGCCTTTGCGTGCCATCACATCCACAAAAAACGGACTATCATAACGGGCATTTTTCTTCGCGAGAATTACCACAAGATGACTGCAATTATCAAGCTGATTTATCATTCCCCAGCTAAAAGGTTTCATTTTTTCGCGTAAGGTTTTATTTTGAATCACTAAAAATTTCCAAGGCTCAGAGCCTACAGAACTCGGCGATAATCGACCGCACTCTAAAATACATTCAAAATCTTCATCACTGATTTTTTTGCGGGGTCGTAATAACGTGTTGAGCTGCGTTGATGGAAGAGTTCAAGAACTTGTTCACGAGTAAGTTGAGTCATTTTATTTCCTCTTTGTTAAACAAAAATGTGGTGCCATATTAAAGATTAGTTTTTGCTAAAACAAGGGAAAGATTCTAGAATAGTCAGCACTTTTATCACAGAGAGTGAAAATAATGACAAGAATTGCAATTATTCCTGCGAGAGCGGGTTCTAAAGGAATTAAAGACAAAAATTTACAGCTTGTGGGTGGTGTTTCTTTGGTGGGGCGTGCGATTTTGGCAGCGCAAGAATCGGGTATGTTTGATCAAATTGTGGTGACATCAGACGGTGAAAATATTTTAAAAGAAGCCACAAAATACGGCGCAAAACCAGTGGCACGCCCTGAAAGTTTGGCGCAAAGTGATACACGCACCATTGATGCAATTTTGCATTGCTTAGAAACACTTAATATTTCACAAGGCACCGCTGCACTTTTGCAACCAACCAGCCCATTGCGTAATGCTTTAGATATTCGTAATGCAATGGAAATTTTCCTTGGCGGCAAATATAAGTCAGTGGTTTCCGCTTGCGAATGTGAGCATCATCCTTATAAATCCTTCACTTTAGAAGGTACCGAAGTTCAGCCTATTCACGAATTAACGGATTTTGAAGCCCCTCGTCAAAAATTACCCAAATCTTATCGTGCAAATGGCGCAATTTATATTAATGACATCGAAAGTCTCTTTGAAGAAAAACGCTTTTTTATTGCGCCAATGCGTTTTTATTTAATGCCAACTTATCGTTCCATTGATATTGACTCCACACTTGATTTGCAATTAGCCGAAAGTTTAATTTCAAAAGAATTCTAAAAAAATTGGCCGCACTTTTGATCTGCACTCCAAAAGTTGGATTAAATAACCAACTAAGGTGCAGATTTTTTATGACCAAATACAATTTTTTTTCAAGCAACAAGTCATTGAGTTTTATCTTCAAAATAGTAAAAATTGTTGATTCCCCTGCAGGCATTTTCAACTTGCCAGCAGAACATTGTGACATTGGATTAATCAATTTGATCATATTAGAATCAATGGCTTAGCGTTGCTGGGGAAAGCTGATCTAGATAAATATCACTTTGTTTTTAAAAGATATATTAAATAGTTAAAAATAGCTTACTACCAAGCTTACTACCATAAAAAACAAGACGCCAATTCAGATGATTTTTTGCCTTTTAGGGACAATGATTATATCATCAAAATTTGCATTTACTTGAGTAATTTTGCGTTAAAGAATTTGATAATAAGGATCTGAATGTCGGTAGATCTGAAAAGACTTCGGCAAGGATCTAAAATTGCGTTGAAATCGACATCTTTAGTGTGCGGGCGTGGCGAGGGTTTGACTGCGATTTTTCATGCGTACAATTGGGCGAAAAATCGAGCTGAAATAAGGATTTAAGATTTGTCATATTGATTGATTTGATATAATACACTGGGACAGTGCTAATACTATACAGGACAAAAACAGCTCTTTTAGCAAAAAAAAACCCGAATTTCTGCGGGCTGTTTATTTTTGAAAAGGATCTAATTTAGCAATTTGTAATCGGAGAATGTGATCACTTCTTCCCCTATCCAACTATTAATTTCTTTCAATCGTTCTTGCAATGGGATTATCTCATTGATAAAAAACACTCGCGTTGCTTTTTCAACGTCACCAAAACCGCCTGTATTATTAGGCACAATGCCCATTAGTTGCGGTGGCACACGGTGCGCAGCTAACACATCATCACGGCTTGCGTTCTTAATGTTTAGGAAATCATCTTTGGCGATAGCATCAGACAATGGAATAACTTGCATCCCATCTTTCTTTCCGTTTGGAATATACACAAACAAATTCTTAAAGTTGCCAGTGCCTTTTGTTTGTCGGATTTGTGTTTTGATTGCTTCAATGTCGTCTTTGTTTTGTGTTGGATCAGTCATGTAAATAATCGAACCTGCATGCGCGCCATTCAGATAATATTTACAGCGGAACAATGTGGCACTTTCATTTAAAAAAGCAGATTGAAGTGCGGCCAAATATTCTGGCACACCATAAATCTCTTGATTCACATCGGGATTAATCAAGTTAAAGACAGAACCTTTTTTAAATTCATATTCATCAAAACCATTCACAATCTGATAAAACACACCTGTTTCAACACCGACACGCATATATTTAGCAAGAGAGGATTTTAACGAAACAACCTTACCAAAGGAATTTACAGTTTTCTCAACATAAGCATTACCAAAGACCAAGTAATCTTGCACCAGTTTTTCTAATTGGGTTCGAGGTAAAAGTGCGGTTGTTTTGCACGTTGAAAGTAAAATGTTTTTCTTCACCGTAATCGCACTGTTATGATGGGCTGAGGCATTTAACGCTTTAGCCAAGTAACTTAAATTAATTGGCGGATTGTAATATTTTTCATACATCACCACGCTTTCGAAATAATTCAATACTTCTGCACGGTCAATCACTGGAATAGGCTCTCCAAAGCTGAACGCCTGTGCTTGATTTCCAGTAGAAAGTGCGGTGGATTTTTTTGTTTTTTTGCTCATTGGGTTATCCTATTCAAAGGTAAATATTGTTGATTTGTTGCTTGATACATCGCCGCCTAAACCATAAGGCACATTTAAAATGCAGTTCATAATTGCCCATGATAAATCGCCGTGGCTTGCATCTTCCGAACGGTCCGAAACATAAGTAATTTTCCCTGTGCCAGTAATGCGTTTTTTCACGGTCATAAAACTACTCACGATGTCATTGTCTCCACTATCAAATTTCAGGCGGCGTTTCTGAATTAAATTTTGTGTTTTTAACACCATTTCATTTTTAAGATCGGCGTTATACTCTAGGCCTTGTGCCATTGGATAAAATTTTCTCACTTCCTGATAAACGCCCGATCCCATACCCGTTTTATCAATCACGATGCGAGTCACATTGTAATCATCACAAAACTGCTTAATACGACTTGCTTGTGTTTCGTAATCCATACCGTGAAAAGTTTGTTTATGTAAAACGCGATAATCGCCCCCTTCCACTTTCGGCGGTGCAACAATCACTAAGGCTGCACGGTCGCCAGTAAAAGCAGGGTCATAACCTAACCACACTTCACGATTGCCGAATGGGCGTTGATAAAATGGCTTATAATCGTGCCATTCTTCCAAACTATCCACTTGGCAAAGTTGTAAGTCCGAAAACTTGAAAGCAGAACTGTTATCATCGGCAAATTGACACAAAAACAATTGTTCAAATTCTTCTTTGCTGTTTTCTGCGATTAGGTCGTCAATATTGAATAGATTGCACCCACCTTCCATCGCATCATTAATGGTAACAATCTGCTTCCATTGGCGGTCAGCACAAAGTTTTCCGATTCTTAAATTCTCGTGAGAAATGTCAATTTCAACTTTGTCCGCCTTGGCCCGATTTTTATTAAATGCTTTTCCAGAAAAAAACGCATAAGCGGGATGTGCAATCGTGGTCGGTGTTGAAAAATACGTTTGGCGATACATCTTTTGTGCCGCCATACCTGATGCCACTTTACGCATCACATCAAATTTAGGCACCCAAAACACTTCATCAAAATATAAATTGCCGTGATACGATTGAGCCGTGGCGGAGTTCGTACCAAGGAAAATTAATTCTGCCCCATTTGGCAATTTGATGGTTTCGCCTTTTAAATCTACATCTGCCGTCTGCTTGGCGTAATTCACAATATACGAGCGAAACTGTAAGGCTTGTTTTTTACTGGCAGAAAGAAAAATTTGATTGTGCCCCGTCGTCAAAGCATCAACAAAGGCTTCGTGGGCAAAATAGTAAGTCGCCCCGATTTGTCGGCTTTTTAAAATATTTCTAATTCGGTGCTCTTTTGCCTTGTGCCAAATGCGTTGATAATTAAACATCCCATCAAGAAAGCCATTAATCAGCAATTCTTCTTGCTCTTGGCCAATAGCATTGGGTTCGGCTTTCTTGCGTTCGCCCTTGTTGCGGTTCGCCAGTTTAGGATTTAAATCCACTTCATTGCCATCGCCAAAAGAATACTTTTTCACTCTCGCCATTCTTTCCATTTGGCGACCAAGCAAATCAATTTCTTTGTAATCTGAACCGCTCTTTTCTTCTTTCGCAATCAGCAAATTCAATCTTGTCTCAAGGGCTAATTCAACCCGACCAACAGGCGCAATATCGTCCCACTTTTCTCTGTCTTTCCAACTGGCAATCGTTGATGCAGGAATATCAAGCTGGCGAGATATTTCAGCGATTTTATAACCACTAAAATACATCTGCTGTGCTTTACGTTTGATTTCCGCCGTCACTTCGAGTGAAGGTTGATTAATAACTTGTTCGTCCATTCCTAATCCTTTCTATTTACAACCGCATAATAGAAAGGGGGCGAATGTTAGTCTTTCCGCTTGCTCTGTGAATCGGCATACAACAAAAGCAACTCATAGACCGCAAAAATTAAACCTTTCAGAATAATGGCAATCTTTGAATCAAACCAAACAAAGGATAAGCAATGGCAAAAACTTCAAAATGGTTTGTAGTCGCAACGGAAGGGGCAACTACAGACGGTCGCACAATCAATCGCACTTGGATTGAACAAATGGCGGCAAATTATGACCCTAAAAAATACGGTGCACGCGTTAATCTTGAACACATTAAATGGCGTTATATGTGGAACGATGATCCGCACTCAAAATGCTATGGTGATGTGGTTGGTTTAAAAACGGAAGAAAATGCTGAAGGTAAATTGCAGTTACTGGCTCAAATCGACCCAACGGACGATTTAATCAAACTCAATAAAGACCGTCAAAAAATCTACACCTCTATTGAGTGCGATCCGAATTTTGCCGACACAGGTGAAGCCTATTTAGTCGGTTTGGCTGTAACGGACAATCCTGCAAGTCTTGGCACAGAAATGTTGGTATTTTCTGCCGGTGCAAGCGCAAATCCTCTCAACAACCGCAAAGAAAAAGCCGAAAACCTTTTCACTGCCGCAATTGAAACCGAATTAGAGTTTGAAGAAGTGAAAGAAAAAGGGCTGTCTGTCTTTGCCAAAATCCGCGCATTATTTGCCGACAAAGAAAAAACCGACAATGAACGCTTTGCCGACCAAACGCAAGCCATTGAGCTTTTAGCGGAACAAACCAAAGAAACATTGGAAAAATTGACCGCACTTTCTGACGATTTAGCCAAACAAAAAGCCGAAATCGAAGAAATGAAAGCAAGTAATGCAGAAATCCAAGCAACGTTCGCAGAACTCCAAAAGCCTGTTGAACCCGAAAATCCTCGCCCTTTAGTTTACGGTGAACAACCTGAAACTGACGGCCGCTTCTTTTAATTTATCGTAGGAAAAAACCAAATGAATAAATTTACCCAACAAAAATTTAATGCTTATGTAGCTGGTGTTGCACAAGATAACGACGAAGATGTGGCTTTTATCGCAAATGGCGGTCAATTTACCGTTGAGCCTACTATCCAACAAAAATTAGAAAATGCTGTGCTTGAAAGTTCTGATTTCTTGAAACGCATCAATGTAGTGATGGTGCAAGAAATGAAAGGTTCTGCATTGCGTTTAGGTGTGCTTTCACCAGTGGCAAGTCGCACCGACACCAACACCAAAGCACGTGAAACCACTGATATTCACAGCTTGCAAGAAAACACCTATTCTTGCGAACAAACCAACTTTGACACACATTTAAATTATCCAACCTTAGACAGTTGGGCGAAATTCCCTGATTTTGCCGCACGTGTGGGCAAACTCAAAGCAGAACGCATTGCATTAGACCGTATCATGATCGGTTGGAATGGCACAAGTGCAGCAACAACCACAAACCGTACCTCAAATCCATTATTGCAAGATGTGAATAAGGGTTGGTTAGTCCAAATCGAAGATAAAGC
>ERZ1023418.204-NODE-204-length-12550-cov-23.559904_pt1 | contig 12550 bp, 19 predicted proteins | sample MGYA00380511_ERZ1023418 | MGnify/ENA primary metagenome ERZ1023418 (study PRJEB33173, sample SAMEA4830370) | metagenome | study: EMG produced TPA metagenomics assembly of the PRJEB25223 data set...
GCTTGCAACAATGGCTGTACCTGTGTGAGCAATGGTCTTGGCATGGCGTGTTGTGGTTTGTAAAATCCCATCTTGGTAGCGGTTTTTGCGTGTACCTCGGATAATCTGAATAAGCTCTTGGTTAGTCAAGCCATTGTAATAAGCATAGCTGATAGCATTGCTTATCTGTGTGCTTTGTTCATCACCAAACTTAGCCAAAATCTGATTAAGTGTTACGCCAACCTGAGCAGATAGCTTGATGGGGCTGTCTGCATCAAATTGTGGTTTATTAATGTTTAGCGTATCTAGCTTATCATCATCAACCATTTTGGTTTCAAGCATATAACTGTAATTGTATAGCTCCTGCCAATCGTTGCTTAAATCTAAGGCGTAACCCACCAAAAAGCCCAAGAGCTTCTGCTTACTCTCGCCAATTAATAACTCAAATTCTTAATAACAAATTTCGGTGGATGCTTTGCCCCTGTGTATCTATTGCACCAGTTTAGCAATGATAAAAAGCCTTCGTTAATATTGGCAACACATAAAGACGCTTGGCTGTGCTGTGCTGATGTTTCATTTTCTGCTTGGGTTGCTGTCTTGATTGCACCGCTTGCCTGCCCAAGCTGAAAGCCAAGCTCGCTGATAATACCCCTTTTCTCCACAATGCCATCGGTTGCCATTGTGTTGGGGCTTGCCTGAGCAAAGCCAAATGAACCATGCTCGCCCAGCATTAATACAATCTCACTACCAAGCTTAAAGGGGCGTACCTCGCCTGTTTCTTGATTGCGGTACATATCCATTGTTTGTGCGTCCATGTTCAAAAATGGCTGTATTTGCCCACACATAAAACGGCTGTTTTCGGCATCAGCACTAAAACGGCTGTTTTCGGCATCAGCACTATTGCAATAAATGCCATGCTCAATATGCACCAAAGGCTCAATGGGTATTTTTTGTTTTTCAAAAGTATTAAATTGACTGCCAAAAATCTGAAAAGGGATACGCTCCCAATGCTTGCCATTGTGGTCAAGGGGTCGGCTAAATGAATTTGGCACAACAAAAAACTCGCCTGTGTCATCTTGTTGCCAAACTTCACTATAATAGCCATGCTCATCAAGCCCAAGTACTCGCCACTGGTCAACGATGCCTTGCACAAAAGGGTCGCCAGCCTGCCTTTGTCTCACCAATTCATGTAAGACAATCATATCGTCTTGCCAATTGATAATACTGCTGGCAGGGTAAAAAATAAGCTTGGGATTTGCATTCAATCTAGCGTCGTCAGCTTGGCTATTGTTACCACCTGTTAGGCTTGGATAATCCACCAATATGCCACACCGCCCATTCACGAGCAAGGCTTCCAATGCCTTTTGGGCTTGATGATACAGTGATGTTCCTTGCCCATCTGCATCATAAACCAAGGCTTCCAATCGCTCATCAATATCCAAAATGGGGTCTAGCTTAAATGCCAATCCTAAGTATTGATTGACCACTTTGCTTGAATATTCATAAAAGACCGCTCGCTTTAAATAATTGTCGTATCGTTTTTTAGCAAGCAAGCTATCATCTTGCTGGTTCGGTCTTGGCAGGTAAATCTCGCCCTTATTTTTAACTGCTCTTGTTCCTGCAACAAAGTCATTACACATCACCCAAGATGGCAATGCTTCGTCGTAATCAGGGTGTGTGCTATTTACTGGCATAATCTTTCCTAGTACGGCATTTGGATAAATGAACTTAATGCAGGCTTGCTAATTGGATATTGATAAGCAACAAAGTAACCACCAGCGTCATTCATGTGGTCATGCCCTGCTGTCTTATCAGGCATGCCCGATTTATCATAAACTTGCTTTTCTAAACTGTCGGTATATTCAGGGCACATTCTTGTATTAATAAAATAGCGTCTGTCGCCTTGGCTGTTACAAATCAGGGCGTTCATGGCATTCACCCTGTCTTTAATGCTTGGGTTTGTACTTGCAACTTTAATACTAAATCCTGCCTGCCTTAAAATGCTATGGTCTGAAACACTTGACGATTTAGAACTTGTATTGTGTCCGCTGGCATCGGGGTAGATAATAATATGATGGTTAGGATAACGGCTCTGAATGATTTGGCACATGGTCGGCGTATCTCTTGCCCCCATAATCTCATCAACGGCATAAGCCACATTATTCTTAATCACATGAACAACAGCCGACATATTCAACACATTAAAGTCCATACCAATATGCAGGGTATCGCCTTTTTGTAAAGTAATATCTGTATGGTTTAATTGTCTGTCAAAATCAGGATAAACCGCACCACTGGTTAAATTGACAAATTGCCCATTTAAGTATGCTTCAATCAATTGGGGCGGATAAGATTGCTTTAACGACTCAATGTACCCATCAGGTAAGTTTTTCTCATTATCATAAGTACTTGCCTGTATCAGTCCATAAAATTGGGCTTTATCATCGCTTAAATTGGCTTCCTTGACAAACTGCTCGTAGGTAAACTTAAAGCCCTCAGGCGTTGTGGTTACATCAATACCGTTTCTTAAGCCATCTTTATTGTATCTCATACGAGCGATAATCTTACGCCAAGCGTCTCTTGCTTTATCTGTTGGCAAGGTATCAAGCTCATCAACCAAAGCGTGACCAACTTTAAAGCCAACAATAGACGCTGGATTATCCATAGAGCGACAAATTACCACCCCACGGTAAGTTGCACCGCTATAAACCAATACCTCTTTATTTGATTGTTTAATCTCAATTCTAAGCCCCCAATCTTTGGCACATTCTTCCATCGTTGGGTAAAAAATATCTCTAATCTGTGGATAAGTTGGGGCAAAGTAGCCAGCGTTTACATTCGGAAACTCCCAAAAATGCTTACACAAACTGGCACACCCTGCCCATGTCTTGCCACTACCAAAGCCTGCAACATACGCCCTAAACTTATGGGGCATGTTTAAAAACTGGGCTTGGGGAATGTTAAGTCTTGGCATCTTTACGACCGTTTATTACATCAATAATAATTTGAGTAGGCGTAGCTTGGCTGTCTTGCTGTTGCGATTTGATTTTATCTAATTCAATTTGCTTCATTTGTAAATCAATGACTTTACTCATCAAATCTTGCCTTGTTATCGTTAATGATTGAATTCTTGCAATTAAGCGGTCAATCAGCCCACCAAAATCAGTTTTAGCAAAAGATTGATGAACTTGCTTTTTACCATTATCCATGCCCATTTCTTGCACAACTTGCATGGTTTTGGCAATCAGTTCAAGTTTTTCACTGTCGTTTTTACTTGTTTGCTCCTGCTCTGCTTTTAAAGCTCGCATTAATTGCACTTTACATAACAACAATTCATCATCAATTCTATCAATATCAAATTGGGCGGCTTCTTGCTTTTCTTCTTCACTAAAAAACTTAGAATAGATGCCGTGTATTCTAGCGTTTTGATTTCCCTTTGGTGCACCTGTTGACAAACCCCCATGTAAACGACATCGCCCATTTGCCATAGGTGCAGTTTGGCAAGGTTTGCCATTTCGTCTTTTAGCACCGCAAACTCTTTTAATCTTCATAGGGTTGTTTCATACTTGGTAAAAAGCCCTGTCAAAAAATAACAAGGCTTGATGAAAAAAAGACAACTAAAATAAGTTGCCCTGTCCTGTGCTAGATCTAGACTTTTTAGTCGCCGCCCCTTTAATGCCCCCAATCGAACGCTTAAGTGCCTTTGCCATTGAATCATTGGCTTTTTTATTGGCGGCTACTTCTGAACGAGTTGCGAAACGACTTGTAGTCTTACCGCTTACCACCTTGCCAAAAGTTCTAAACCGCTTGGGCGGCTTTTTTGCCATACTTGACGCACTTGCACCTGCCATAATTACTCCTCATTGCTTGATACAAGATAAATATCAATATCGCTAACATCAATATTCCCCAAATCAGGGTCATCAATGCCAGGGCGATACACCAAAATCGAACGACCTTGTTCATCAATAACCAATGAACCGTCATCCGTTGCTAAAAACAAATCACCATGCCTTAGGCGTGTTGGAAAGTCCGCAATACGCCATAAAGTTTCATGAACTTGTTTGAAGTTGTTGGCACTACTTGGATAGCCGATATTTCTAAGCGAACGACCAATGCTTGCCAAATAGCCTGAAAATTCCGAACCCTCCCAGTCAGGAAAAACATTGGCGTACTCATCAAAAAAATCAAAATTAAATGCAACAGTTCGCCCATGCCGTCTTAATTCTGTAAAAAAGCTATCCAAGGTTGGGAAAAATGGAAAGTTTAAATCAAAATACGGTTGCCAAAAATCGCCCTTAGTTGATGAGATGGCATCGTAAACATTAATATCAGCTTGCTTTAATTGTTCAAGTAAGTATTCATAATCCGCTTGGTCTTTTTTCTTTTTGCACGCCATTTCAATAATATTAGCAAACTCTTTGGCTGGTCTTGATTTGATTTTAGGCTTTTGCATGTGATTAATGTGCATCTCACCAAGCCACACATGACCAAAACCATTATCTTTAAGCCAAGTTACAAAACAATCAATATCACGCCACCAATCCGCCACATAAGGATTAATACCTATAATTACATGATGACCGTATTGCTTAGCAAATAACGCCAAATCCTTTCGTTGGTCAAAATCAGGTGCACCAACCTCAGCCCTTGAAATGATATTATTATCATCGCTGGTAAAGCTGATATAAACACAGGTAGGCTTTGAGCGTGATAAGACATTTTTCGCCTTATTACCACCCCTTGTTTGAAATACAAAGCGTGTCCCAATATCGGTGAATACATCAAAAATTGATGCAAACTGCTCAAAGTTTGACTTAGCAAATGGGTCGCTGTCATTGCTAACCATGATTGGATAGCCTGCCTGCAAATAGCGTACAGATAGGTTTTTCATGGGTTTGCCGTTTGCCACCGCATTAGCAACATTAATCACCTTATTATAATCCGCTCGCCTATCAGGGTTATTCAAATTAGCATAACAATAAAAGCAATTATGACTACAATAATTTAACCCCAAGTGTACAGGTACAGGACTAACCAAATACTCACCCGTATAAGGCCTAATACTCATTGCTTTCACCTAAAACATTTTGTAAGAAAAATTCTTTATCGGTCATGCCTGCCTTAAGCTCCGATAAACGCTTATGTTGTTGTCTGTTTAACACAACCATAAAAGTAAAGCTAATGGGTTCTTTTTTCTCGCCTTTATCTTGTGCAGGCGTGATTTGTGTATCATCTTCTTGTTCTGCTTCATCATCATAATCACCACCGCCAAACTCTTCATCAGCTTCAGTATATTCACCCAATCTGTCTTGCCTATCCAATGGATGCTCAGCCATCTGCTCGCCAAAGTCCAAATCACCGCATAAAGCTTCTAATTGCATTAAATCCATATCCAATGCCATAGAGTCGCTTAATTGCTGTAATTCATCATAAAGCTTATCTTTATCCCAATGACCAAGCTCGGCTGTTCTGTTATCAGCAATAATAAACGCTCGTGCTTCTTCATCTGTCATGTGGTCTAATACGACACAAGGCACAAAATTAAGCCTAAGCTGTTTGGCTGCTTCTACTCGTCCATGACCTGCCAAAATATACCCATCACGCACAACCACAGGGATATTAAACCCATACCTTGAAATGCTATCAGCAATCGCTTGAACTTGGGTTTTTGGGTGCTGTTTGGCATTGTTTGGGTGCGGTTTTAACTGCAACGGATTAATCTGTACAATATGTTTTGCTTCTTTCATACGAAACCATTGCCACCAATTTGCCCAACGAAAAAACCCCTTGCGTGTAAACAGAGGCAAGGGGTATATCAAAATCGTGCTATATGCACACTTTTCCATTATGGGTAAATATTAACAAATCTTTGCTAACAATTCAAGCATTATTTTCAAGAAAAGCAATCACATAGCCCATTGCACCGCTTAGATTTTCTTTAATAATGTTTCTTGCGTTTTTAATCCTGCCAAATACTCGCATATCTGCCATCTTGGCGATTTTATACTCAGGAATATTCTTAGCAAAGTACAAAACAAAAACCTGATACTGTAATACGCTATATCTTGCCAAAGCACATACCGCCTTGTCAATCGCCATTGCCCTGTCATCGGTAATATTTGGGCTAACAGATGGGCAGGGAATATTATCACGCATTATCATCTCAAACCAAGGGCTTGGGTAACTTAGCCTGTCAGGGTCGCACCTAACCCATCGCCCCCATTCAACAAACTCTTTTTTGTACGCTTCTAGTTTTTCATTGCTCATTAAACACCCTTCAACTTCTCAAGCCGCTCAATCTCATCTTGAATATACCAAACCGCCTTTTGTAAGTCCTGAATATCACTATTACCATCTTTTAGCCCTGCTCGCCAAAGGTACTTGATAGCATTGCCGATATTAAAATTACGATGGCGTACAATCTGTATGCACTCAATGCCTGATGGGTCTGATATGTAGTGCTTTGGGTGATTAACTTCGTCTTGATTAGCCTCTTTCTTTTTCAAAGATAAACTTTCAATCATTTGCTGCATCTCTTTAATCTTTTTGTAAAGTTTTGGGTCGTCATCTTTAAGGCCTTCGCAATCAAAAATATTTTCTTTGTAGTTAAAATTCTTGTGTCAGTCTTCAGCCGATCTACTATCAACGACAAATTCATAAGGCGTATCTTGCCAAAGATACTCCACCCCTATGTCTGAGATACCAAAAACCAACACCGCCCCTTCTTGACATACCCAAATATCGCCCACTTTTGGTTGTCTTGGTTCTTTCTTAGGTGCTTTTTTGACAGCCAAAATTAGCTTACCGCCATGACCGACCGATGGCAATCGATAAATCAATTCGTAACCTGTGTTATGAGTCATTTCTAAAAACCTCTATCGCTGAAAAAACAAATACAAAAAAGAATATCGCCATCAATATGATTTTGCCGTCATCACCAACATAATGAGACAATGCAAATAACAAGTAAATGCTCAAAACCACTACCATTAAAATGGCAAATAACGATACGAAAAGCACAGAAAACCGATCATACTTGCTTATCTTTGGTGTGATCTTTTTAAAACTATCTCGGAAATCTTGAATATCAATACGGTATGTTAAATTTGTACCATTACCAAAGAAATACACTTTACCGTTTTTGACATCGCAAATCGTAACGACAGGGTGATCAGGCTGTCTTGAATACTTCGAACCAATCTTAATATCACCGTGCTTTTCTTGAGAACTCATTGCTCATACTCCTAAAGTTTTTAATAAAATCGTCATAATTCATTGGTACAGGTGCTTTGCCGTCAATCTCTACCCAGATATTGCCGTCCTTATCAGCTTTGCTACTATTCACCTTTGCAAGCTGATTGTTTTGTTCGTTGTAGTATGTTGTCATGTTCTCGCTCTATGAAATGCTAATTTTTTCATCATCTTTAATCCACTTTAGGTCATCAGGAATGCTTAAAGCTATGCCATTCTTGAACGCCCATACCTCAATCTCGTTTAAATATTCGCTAAACTGTGCTGTAGTTGCCATTGTTGTTGTTACAAACCGCTTAGCAAACGGCAAGGCTACTTGTTGCTCATAGTTCGGCTGTCTTTTTAGCGTGTTTAGCGATTCAAAAAGCTGCGCCATCTCGCCATCATCTCTTGCATAAATCTTGGCTAAAAATAGGCGTTTAAACATCACATGTAAATCATCGTCATCTTGACCTGTCTTATCTTTGATTTGCTTAAGCCATAGCCAATATAAGCGATTTTGGGCGTTTGTGCGTGTTTCGTTTTTATCAGTGATGACGACACTACAAACCTGACCACCTTCGTATTGCTTGACGATCTCGGTAAAGCAATGTTTCATCACCGATTCGCTAGTGATTCTAAAAACTTGTTTCATCATCTAGCACTTGATTGATAAACTTAAGCTTAGAAATAAACCAGCTTTTCGCCTCCTGTCTTGACAAGCCTTGATATTGATCAAGCCTGCTGTGGCACAAATGACACAGTGGTATCGTGTAATCGTCTTTAGCTTTAATGCCCTTGCCTTTTCCAAATTCCTGCCAATTGGCGTGTGCCGCTTGGCTTGGTGGTGGCAAACCACACTGGCAACACGGCAAAGCTCGGATTTGTTTAAGCCTATTTGACACAATTAGCCCTCAAAATGCTGTTATCAAGCTTTTCATCTTTACTGCTTTTATCGTGATATACGCACCTATTAACGCTTATCATCATTTCACCTTGCTAAGTCAATTTATTCAGTCATTAGTCAACGCTTCCCATGCAACTGGGAATAACAGCTTGATAATCTTGCCTGCTAGATAGGCAACCTCTTGTATTTCTTTTTGTGCGTGAGGGTCGGTACGCTGGTTATAAAATCTTGCCCATGCCATAAGGCTACCGCTCCACACCCATTCGGTCATCACCCCTTGTGGTAACACAAATCTCGCCTGCTCAGGGGCAACACCGCTTTCGATTAGCTGCTCGTACAAGTCAATGCTTGTTCTCATGTGGCTGCTATAAACTAACTGCATGTTGGATTGCTGAGCACCTGTAAATTCATCACCGCTACCTTGTTTCACTGAACCAATAGGCTTCTCACGAAAGATAGGTAGATAATAATCAGGGGCTTCACTGACATATCTGCGTGATACCGTGTTCATCGCAAAGCCTACTTGGTGCTTAACACATTGAGCGTGAATAGCAATAGGGGCTTTTATATGCAAAGTAACAAACGCATGGGCAAATGGCGTCCAGTGATTATGTTTTGCTAAGTATTTGATTAAGTTTTTATTTTGTTCAGGGGTGAAATTACTTGCGTCTTTAGCAAATGACACCCTAGCGGCATTCACTACAGAATTATCATCGCCCATGTGGTCTTTATATACCGCCATAATAGAACTTTGTTTATATAACTTACTCATCATTACCTCCTAATACTTTTAAGATTGCGTTGACTGCGTCGATAGCGTCTTTTTCATTTAAATAAATTTGCCCTGTGTCTCTTAGATAGCGTCGGTTTTCTAAGTCGTCCCATACAAAATGGGTGACTTTATCAACCGAAGCAATATCTACAATATAAATAGGCTCGCCTCGTTTAATCTCCCCTGTATGTGGCTTGGGTATTCTCACGGTTGCTTGGATATAAGTGCTAGGGGTTTCAAACTCCATGTCATACAACGCTTCAAGTAGCGTTCTGTTTTGGTAGGTTGCATGGAATAACACTCGTTTTATTGGGCTGTCTTCATGTAAACACCCATATTTGTTCACAAACACAACGGTCTTTTTGTTGTGCAGTGCCATTTCTTTATCAATACGAACTTCTAAAACTAATTCATCATGCTGTTTGGTCGCTTCTGCTACAACACAAACTTTATTTGTGTAGAACGGTGCATAAACTCTATCGCCTGCTTTAAATGTTGTCTTGGTTGTCATGTTACTCTCCTTTATTTGGTTAAATTTAATTTTTGCTGGGTAATGTACTGTTTCCACCCACTCTTTAATGATAGTAAACGGTCGTATAACTTACTCATTTATATCTCCAAAATATCAATATCATGTACAGTTTTCATTAAATGTTTTTTTAAACGATATACTTTATCTTTTTTTGTAATTGCTGATTTCACATCTTCAACAACGGTTTTGCCAACCCTATTATCAAAATACACGAAATCGACAATATAACGCACGCTAGGACGCTTTCTAGGCTCGCCTTCTATCCTAGTACCACTAACCAAAATAAACGGCTTCTGAAGCGTTAAATCGCTGATTAAACCACTGTTTTGCATTTGCTTTAGCTCAAGGTAACGGTTTGCTTCTTTTTTACTGTCAAAAGTGATATCGTTAATCTTAACTTTCTTGTTTTTGTACTTCACGCTCATATCTTTGATGTTAAACCTTTACCCTTTGTTGCCCATGTTTTTTTCTACCAAAGGTTGTCAAAAAACGATTAATTTCGTTTTGCATTTCAGCAGAGATTATATTTTGTGTTTCTTGTTTTTGCTCAATTTGTCTAGAAATTGGCTGAGTAAATACCGCTCCTTTTAGCACCTCTCCGCATACTTGGGCGTAAACGCTTTGCCAACGGCTAAAACTTGTTTTCTCATCCATTCTTACAAGCTCATAATGACCGCCAAGTCGTTTTGTTGTTTCATAGGCGACACCGCTTTTAAATACGCCCTGTACTGCTTGTCTATGTGCCTTGTAAACATCATCAAATAAAACAGAAATGGCAAGCTTATGGAATTCTTTGGCTGATGATGGTGGCCATTCAAACTGTAAAGACTTTCGTTCTGCTGCTGTGTGTGCTACCTCTGACCAGCCCATGTCAGCAAGTGCGATAGACCAAATTTCTGCAGTTTGCAAGTTCCAATCACCGCTTTTCAATTTTGACTTAAAATGGCTTTTCCAAATCAAGAAAGTCTGCATCAACAACTCGACCAGCTTGGGGTTGATTGTACTTTGCATCGAATTGCTGCTGTAGCGACTGTGCGTATTGCTCTGTTTCGCTTTGCTGATGATTGTGCTGATATGATTGTCTTGCATGATTTTGTCCTTGGTTTAGCTGCGGTTGCTGTTCGCTGTTGTGATAATAATTTGCTGAAAATGAATGCCAGCCCTTAAATAAAGCGTATTCAATGGCTTGTTCTACCGTTAGACCAGCTTTATTTGCTTCGTTTACCAATCGATTTACCGCAGTGATTGTCAGTGGTCGTTTAAGTTGTTTTCTAAAATCAATAAAATCATCACAAGCTTGTTTGCTAACGCCTAGTTCTGCCAAATACGCTTTTACATCCACTGGTTTTTGTTCACTGTGTTTTGTTTTTGATTTTTTGGCAGGCGTGTGAGTTTTTTCACCAAAATCATTTGATGATGAACTTGGTTTTTTAACCATCTCTGATTGTTGTTCTGAGTTATTCAGATGGTCAGAATTTTCGCTTTCGTGTGCGTGCGTGTTTATACTAACAGGATTATTAATAGGTTTATTAATAGGTTTATAATAGGATTGGGTGTCATTTTTGTACCCCCTTTCATGCAAAATTGTACCCCCTTTGTGCAAAATTGTACCCCCTTTTGATACAAAATTGTTAGGGGTATCATTTTTGTTAGGGGTATCATTTTTGCACCCCCTTTCATGCAAAATTGTACCCCCTTTTACGGTCAGATTTGCACCATTATCACCAACTTTATCATCTAGTAAATTTAGATAATATACACAAATTTGTTTTTTATACTTATCACCAGTATCAAAAATCAATCCCAATTCTTGTAACTCAATTAGGCATTTTCGTACTGTTCTTTTATCAAGTCGTGTTAATTTTGATAATGTTTCAAGACTTGGATATGCTCTAAAATCTTCATTAGCAAAATTTGCTAAAATCATCAATAGTAAAGTTTGTGATGAAGTTGTTGTTTTGGTCTGTTCTGCCGCCCATGCGACTGCTTTAAAACTCATCTTGTTTCATTCCTTGTCTTGTGTGGTTGCCCAATAAACACGCTTTAAACGATTGTTTTCATCACGAATTTTTTCGTTTTCAATCAGCGTCTTGCCTGCTTGTGCGTTCAGTAGCCTTGTTTGAACCCCTAAAGTTGTCGCTGATATGCCGAATTTTTCTTGAATTTGTGTACCAGTCATACGCTTACCCGACCTTTTTAGATAACACAAAACAAGGTGCATTTTGCTATTTATCCCTGAGTTGTTGAAATTAGCGTGATGGCTTTTTACTGATTTTTTCTTTGGTCGTTTGGTGTTGTCAAGATTGATTACCTTACCGCCATTTTTGATAAATTCGGCAATTTCTCGCTCTTGGGCGTCAAAATCTGTGCGACGCTTACTAAAAGCATTGCTTTCATCGTTGGTGTCTGTTAATATAATACTGTTCATTCAATTCATCTCCAAAGTTGAGTTAATCCGAAAATGGACACCGCCCCTAGTTGCTGCTAGGGGTTTTTGTTTTCTTCCGTGGTCGTAGCTCTTCTGAACGCACCACGCCGTTTGTTAAACTTTCTGCCAAGTCTGCATTATCTCGACTAATATAAAAACGATTATTTAACCAGCCGCTCACAGCCGATTGCTCTACATCCAAAGCATCTGCTAGTTTCATCTGTGATCCAAAAAACTCAATGAGACGCTGCACAGCTTCATTTTTTATTTTAGACATTATACCACTCTCTTATAAAAATATAAGAAATTATAAGTTAAATGATACATAAAATCAATTAAAAAATAAGTATTCTAATTTGTAAAAATATTAGTTATCTAATATAATTGCCCTAGAGATATCCTAAAAATAGGAAAAAGCTATGGAACTCAAAGATCGTCTGAAATATGCAAGAAAAGCCAAGGGGCTTACCCAAAAGCAAGTAACCGAACAAATTAAGGGCTTGTCCCAATCTGCATACTCTCAGCTTGAAAGTGGTAAAAGCAAAAGCACCACTCGTGCTATTGAGCTGGCGCATCTTTTTGGTGTTGATGTACATTGGTTAATTTCTGGCGAAGGTGAGATGACAAAAAATAATTATAAACTCACCCCTATCACCGAATGGGACGATAGCACCCCACTGGATGATGATGAAGCTGAGA
>ERZ1023418.209-NODE-209-length-12479-cov-4.250322_pt1 | contig 12479 bp, 9 predicted proteins | sample MGYA00380511_ERZ1023418 | MGnify/ENA primary metagenome ERZ1023418 (study PRJEB33173, sample SAMEA4830370) | metagenome | study: EMG produced TPA metagenomics assembly of the PRJEB25223 data set...
GGCTATGAATTGGCGATTGAAACTGCCAAAAACTATGGTTTGAATTTGCCGATGCTGAAATAACTTTTAAGTGATTTTAAGGTTATTAAAACAAGTCATCGGCAACATGTTGATGACTTGTTTTTTTGTGATGATAGATATTAAGGATAATGTATGACAACACAAAATCATGTGGCACTTGCCAAATTGATTGGATTTAGTGCACTTGGGATATTCTTGTTTTTTGTACCCATTGACATCGGTGGTAAAAATACCATCGCCTTTGACCATATGGCAAGTTATCTGGTCAAAGAACAAAGAAATCTTGCCATCATCTTATTATTTGCTCAGATGATATATGGCATCATAAAGCCCTTTGTGCAAAAAACCGTTAGCATAAACCTGGCCAGCAAAGTTCTGACCATTTTAAAGATATTGGGACTTATATTGGCATGCCTTTATATCACCAATACTGCCCCTGACAATCTGATGACAAAAGACATGTTACCCTTTTTGTTTGAAAAACTTGCCTTGCCTGTGGGCATGATTGTGCCAATTGGGGCGCTAATGCTGTCATTTTTGTTGGGATTTGGCTTGCTTCAAATGATTGGCGTACTCATGCAACCTGTGATGAAGCCCTTATTTAAAACATCGGGCAAGTCTGCCATTGATGCGGTGGCATCCTTTGTGGGCAGTTATTCGGTGGGACTTTTAATTACCGATAGAGTGTATCAGCAAGGAGCGTATTCTGCCAAAGAAGCGGTTATTATCGCCACAGGATTCTCAACCGTCTCTACCGCTTTTATGGTGATTGTGGCCAAGACATTGGAGCTTATGCCATTTTGGAGCATGTATTTTTGGTCATGTCTTTTTATCACATTCTTAGTAACAGCAATCACCGCCCGCCTGCCCCCTATTAGCCGATATGATGACAACAAAAGCATGCCAGATAATGATGAACTTACCGCCAAACGTCTACATATTGCCATTGATACAGGCATTCATACCGCCAAAAATGCCCCAAGCCTAACCATATTGCTTTGGCAAAATTTAAAAGATGGCATTGACATGGCATCTGCCATCGTCTCATCCATCATCGCCATTGGCTTGATTGGACTGCTACTAGAAAAGTACACGCCCATTTTTGATATTTTAGGTGTATTTTTATATCCATTCACACTCATCGGTGGATTGGATGAACCAATGATGGCAGCAAAAGGTATGTCATCGGGTCTTGCAGAGATGTTCCTACCTGCCTTATTGCTTGCCAAAACAGATGTATTAACTCGTTATGTAACAGCGGTGGTATCGGTATCGGGCATTATATTTTTTTCAGCAATGATACCGTGCGTGCTTGCCACTAAGATACCGCTAAGCGTTGGCAAGATGGTGATGGTGTGGTTCATTCGTGTGGTACTCTCCATTATGCTTGCAGGTTGGTTTGGGCAGTTTTCCATGATGGTAGGATGGCTGGCTTAGAATGTGCGATAAATGGGTGGGGCATGTACAACATATCGCCATAAATCTTGCGGTAATTTTTTGTATCAGGGCTTGCACTTGTTTTGATTTCTTGTTATATTTGTATAGACAAATTTATCTTTTATGAATGAATAAGGACAGCCCATGAGACCTAATATTACCCTTAACCCACGTCACTTAACATTTAGTGAGCTACGCACCATTTATGATAGCCCTGTTAGTATCCGCCTTGACCCATCTGCCTACGATGCCATTGCAAAATCACACCAAGCAGTGCAAGCGATCATCGCCCGTGATGAACCTGCCTATGGCATTAATACAGGCTTTGGAATGCTTGCCAGAACTCGCATTATGGATGATGAACTTGAACTAAAACAAAAAAATCTCATCCTAAGTCATTCGGTAGGTACAGGCTATACATTGCCTGCGGGTGTGGTTCGCCTAATTATCGCCATGAAGGTATCAAGCCTATCACAAGGGGCATCTGGGGTGCGTTGTGAGGTGGTGGATGCACTGATTAATCTTATTAACCATGATATCATGCCCATCATTCCTGCCAAAGGCTCGGTTGGTGCGTCGGGGGATTTGGCTCCTTTATCGCACATGACTTTGGCGATTTTAGGGGAGGGTGATGTTCTTGTTCATGGTGAACGTGTGTCCGCCAAAGATGCACTTACCAAGGCAGGACTGTCGCCCATCACGCTTGTCGCCAAAGAAGGTTTGGCACTCATCAATGGCACACAAACCTCCACAGCACTTGCCATTGGTGGTTATTTTATGGCGTGCGACCTTTTGGCAAGTGCAGTCATCACAGGAGCCATGTCAGTTGAGGCGGCTTGTGGCAGTGATTCACCTTTTGACCCACGCATCCATCAGGCACGTGGTCATCATGGACAAACCCAGCTTGCCAAAACCTACAAGGCACTGCTTGAACATAGTCAATTTAGAGCTAACAATCGAGGTATGGCAAATTTGCGTGTGCAAGACCCTTATTGTTTGCGATGCCAACCTCAGGTGATGGGGGCATGTCTTGACCTTATCAATCAAGCGGGTAAAACGCTACTTATAGAAGCCAATGCCATTACCGACAATCCGCTTATTTTTGGTGATGATGAGCCTGTTGCCATCTCAGGAGGGAATTTTCATGCCGAACCTGTTGCCTTTGCTGCTGACACTTTGGCACTTGCCATTTGTGAGATTGGTTCAATGAGTGAGAGGCGTATTGCTTTGCTCATTGATAGTAATTTATCAGGATTACCTGCGTTTTTGGTACGCAATGCAGGGGTAAACTCAGGTTTTATGATAGCACATGTTACCGCCGCCGCTTTGGTATCTGAAAATAAATCACACGCTCACCCAGCATCTGTCGACAGCATTCCAACCTCTGCCAACCAAGAAGACCATGTATCGATGGCAGCCTATGCAGGACGTCGCCTATTTGAGATGGCACATAATACAGCGACCGTTGTGGGCATTGAGCTTTTGGCGGCTGCCCAAGGCATGGACATTCATGGCAAAGATTTGGGTTATCACAGTGATAAGCTGTTGATGGATATTCACACAAAAGTGCGTGCCAATGTTGCCCATTACGATAAAGACCGCTACTTTGCCCCAGATATTGAAAAAGCCAAAGAGCTTGTCTTATCAGGTGAGTTGCTTGATGGGTGGGATGAGCTTCGCCAAAATTGGTTTGACAATATTTGAGGTTTTGATGATGGCTGTGTAAGAGGGCTTATTTGTCCATCTGTCCATCTAAATTCTCATTTTTCTTAACTAATTTTATTCATTCAACTCTAAACAGCCCAAAATACCATGACCTACATCCATGCCACCCATGCCCCTTTTAATCCCGACCATTATACAGGACGCACCGACCCATTTGAAAGCGATAGGGCGGTATATTGGCATCATGCCGTACAAGCCTTTGATGCTCAGTCCATCGCTTTGGTGGGTTTTGCCTGTCATCAAGGGGTCAGGCGTAATCAGGGTAGGGTAGGAGCCAAATCTGCTCCTCCTATCATCAAAGAGTTTTTTGCCAAATCACCCATCACAGCAGATGTGCAAAATGCCTACGCTGATTTGTCAAGCCTTGTGGGCGACTGTGGTGATGTGGTGTGCCATGATAATGACACCATCGTCAAGGGCAGTTTAGAATCCGCTCAAAACCAATACGCCACATACATCACCGACGCCTTACAAAAAAATGCACTGGCGATAGGATTGGGCGGTGGGCATGAGATTGCTTATGGCAGTTTTTTAGGATTGTATAAATACCTGCAAACGAATGTTAAAAGTTTGGCTAAGATTGGCATTATTAATTTTGATGCCCATTTTGATTTACGAACAGATGAATACGCCACCTCAGGCACACCATTTTTACAAATCGCTGAGATGATTGATGATGCGTTTTATTATTTTTGTGTGGGCATCAATCGTTTTGCTAATACAGCAAGCCTATTTGATAAAGCCCATGCCTTAGGCGTTGGTGTCATCAGTGATGATGATTGCCATCGTTTGGCTTATGATGAGATTTGGGCAAGGCTTGATGACTTTGTCAAAAGTGTTGATGTGTTATATATTACGGTAGATTTGGATTGTCTGTCAGCTGGGGTCATGCCTGCACTCAGTGCGGTTAATGCCAAAGGGATTGAGCTTGATTTGGTAGAATTTTTGCTTGAAAAACTCATACAAACAGGCAAAGTCAAAGTGCTTGATTTTGCTGAATTTAATCCAACTTACGATATTGATAACCGTGGAGCGAAAACTGTGGCACGACTGCTTTTGGTGTGTGTGGAGACGTATTTATTAAAGCGTGTTTTGCCATTAAAATAGGCGTTTAGTCAAAAAACAGTTAATTAAAATAAAATATGCGAGTAAATATGATGAAATTTGATGTCCTAATTACAAACACCAACATCGCCACCATGAGTGATGCTTTTGGTTATGCCAAAAAAACCCCATATGGGGCAATACATGACGGTGCACTCGGTATCAAAGACGGCAAAATTGCCTTTGTTGGCACCGAAGATGAACTCGGTGTGGCAGATGCTCACAAAATCATTGATGCAAAACAAAGTTGGCTGACACCTGCTTTGATAGATTGCCATACTCATCTCGTCTATGGGGGCAATCGCAGTGATGAATTTGAAATGCGTCTAAATGGTATGGATTATCAAGAGATTGCCAAACAAGGGGGTGGCATTTTATCTACTGTACAAGCCACCAGACAATCAAGCATTGATGAGCTTTACAAACTTAGCTTGCCACGATTTAAAAGTCTGATAAAAGAGGGTGTTGGAACCATTGAGATTAAATCAGGCTATGGGCTTAACCTAGATGGTGAACGCAAAATGCTCCAAGTTGCCAAAAAGTTGGGTGATGACTTTGGCATTAGCGTCAAAAAAACCTACCTTGCCTTACATGCCCTGCCATCAGAGTATGTGGCAAAGGCAGATGAGTATGTTAATCAAGCGTGCAATTGGCTAAAAGTGTTGCATGATGAGAATTTGGTGGATGCGGTGGATGCGTTTTGTGAGTCTATTGCCTTTGATAAGAATCAGGTAAGTCAGCTTTTTGATGTCGCCAAATCATTGGGACTGCCTGTCAAACTTCATGCCGAACAGATGAGTGATATGGGTGGGGCAGGGCTTGTGGCAGAATTTAATGGCTTATCTGCCGACCACATTGAATATCTGTCCACCGACAGCATTATCAAGATGGCAAAACATGATACGGTAGGTGTATTATTGCCGACCGCCTTTTATACCCTAAAAGAAACCAAACTGCCCCCCATTGATACCATGCGACAGTATGGCATAAAAATGGCAGTATCTACCGATTGTAATCCTGGCACATCGCCATCCACAAGCCTACTGCTTGCCATGAATATGGCATGCACACTGTTTGGTCTAACGCCCGAAGAAGCTTTGGCGGGAACAACCATTCATGCTTCTAAGGCCTTAGGACTGCAAAATAGTAAAGGACAAATTGCACTAGGCATGGATGCTGATGTGGCGTTGTGGGACATAGACAGACCTGCCGATTTGTCTTATCTTATCGGACAAAATCACTTACAAGGACTTTGGGTGGCAGGTAAAGCGGTGATGTATTTTGCCCAATAAATACACTTGTAAATGCACTTGCAAAAATTTGTCAAATCATGGATAATCCTGCATTATCTATTTATTCTATTTTTATAAGGACATTGTATGACTGCCAGATTTAATGTTGCCATTGGTGAATTACAGAACCGTTTTGGTGCCGCTTTGAGCACAAATCTTACCATCAGACAACAGCATGCCCATACCATGACGTGGCTGGACAATGAACCTGCTGATGCGGTGCTGACGGTGGCATCCAAAGAAGATGTTGCCGATGCGGTCAAGATTTGCCACGCTCATGGCATGCCCATCATTGCCTTTGGGATGGGTTCATCATTAGAGGGACAACTTAATGCTCCACATGGCGGACTGTGTATTGATATGAGTCAGATGAATGCAATTTTACAGGTTAATGGTGAGGATTTGACCGCAACAGTGCAGGCGGGCGTGACCCGAGAGGCTCTTAATCAATACCTAAGAGACACAGGGCTTTTTTTCCCCATAGACCCAGGGGCAAATGCTACAATTGGCGGTATGGTAGCAACTCGTGCCAGTGGTACTAATGCTGTGCGTTATGGTACGATGAAAGATGTGGTACTCTCACTTGAGGTTGTCATGCCTGATGGTGAGATTATCCGCACCGCCAGCCGTGCCAAAAAATCATCAGCAGGCTATGACTTAACACGTCTTATCATTGGCTCTGAGGGTACGCTTGGGATTGTAACTGAGATTACAGTTAAGCTGTTTGGTTTGCCTGAATGTATTGGCAGTGGCATTTGTCATTTTCCCAATGTGGATATGGCATGTCAGGCGGTCATGGCAACCATACAGATGTGCTTACCAATTGCTCGTATTGAGCTGTTGGATGCCACACAAATTAAGGCATGTAATGCCTATTCTGGGCTATCACTCAAAGAAAGTGCCACGCTCTTGGTGGAATTTCATGGTACAAATACAGGCGTGGCAGAGCAGGTAGAGTTGTTTGGGCAAATCATTGCTGACTTTGATGGGCAAAACTTTGTATGGGATACAGATGAGAATAAACGCAAACAACTTTGGATGGCTCGCCATAATGCTTATCATGCCAGCCGTGCCTTACGCCCAACTGCCAGTGGTCTATCCACAGATGCATGCGTGCCAATTTCACGCCTTGCTGAGTGTGTAACTAAGACTGTTGAAGACATACAAACATGTGGCATGTTAGGGCCTGTGGTAGGTCATGTTGGCGATGGTAATTTTCACGTATTATTATTGGTGGACTTAAATGATGAACATGAGGTTATACACGCCAAACAAATTCTATCAAGACTTGCCGAACGTGCCATTGACATGGATGGCACATGCACAGGTGAGCATGGTGTGGGACAAGGAAAGCGTCAATATATGGCAAAAGAGCATGGCGGTGCTTTGGCAGTCATGAAAGCCATTAAATCTGCCATTGACCCTAAAAATATCATGAACCCTGACAAGATTTGGCAATGATACAATAAAACCGAAATTTTGGCTATTTAACATAATTACCATTATGCGAAGTTTTTATTTTCTTACAAAGATGAGTTTTAGGCTCTTCCATGTTGCAACAGTTGCAACAAAGGCAATTTAATTTTATAATTGAAAAGTCTTTACTAACAACTGATTTATTATGACAATCTCAACGCCCAACAAAGCAGAAAAACTCACCTGGAAAGCCTTTGGGCCCGGGATTTTGATGGCATCGGCTGCCATTGGTGGATCGCACCTTGTGTCATCCACACAAGCTGGGGCATTGTATGGGTGGCAACTTGCCATCATGATAATACTTGCCAATTTTTTTAAATACCCTTTTTATCGTTTTGGTACAGAGTACGCTTATAAAACAGGCGATAGCCTTGTGGTAGGTTATGCCAAAAAATCCAAAGCCTATCTTTGGGCATTTTATGCCTTGTCTGTTGTATCAGGCATGATAACCACAGCGGCGGTAGCTTTGCTCTGTGCAACTATTTTAGGCTTTATGCTTCCTGTGGAACTAAATCCACTCATTTTATCTGTCATGGTCATGACAGTTTCATGGGGGCTACTCGTTGCAGGACATTATAAGGTTCTAGATAACATCTCAAAATGGATTATCTTAACATTGACTGTTGCTACCATTGCAGCGGTGATTATTGCAGGTATCTCACCAAAACAAATCGCCCCTGATTTTGTGCCAATGTCGCCTTGGAATCTGGCATCTTTGGGTTTTATTATTGCTCTGATGGGTTGGATGCCAGCACCGCTTGAATTTTCGGTCATCACCTCTGTATGGACATCCAAAAAGATTCGTACCGACCATCCCACGCCACGTCAAGGCATGATTGATTTTAACGTTGGTTATTTGACATCAGCGATTTTGGCGTTATTTTTCTTGACGCTTGGGGTTTTTGTGCAATATGGAACAGGCGAAGAAATTGCCACCAAAGGTGGTGCTTACATCAACCAACTTGTACAAATGTATACAGATACCATTGGCAGTTGGTCAAAAATACTTGTGGCATTCATCGCTTTTTTGTGCATGTTTGGTACAGTGATAACCAGTGCCGATGGCTATGGACGCACCAATGCTGAAAGTCTGTCGCTCATCAAAACAGGTACAACCGAATTGACCGAAAAATATGTCATGCTTTGGACGAGTATTATGGTCATGGGTGGATTTGTTTTGATTAATGTGTTTGCAGGTCAGATGGCAAGTTTGCTTAAATTTGCCATGATAAGCTCTTTTGTATCTGCTCCGATTTTTGCATATCTTAACTATTCTTTGGCAAAAACTGAACATCTACTCACTGCTAAAATGAACATCTATGCCCTACTTGGTATCGCCTTTTTAGCAGGATTTGCTGGGCTGTTTTTATTGGGATTTTTTGGGATAATTGGATAATGTGTTACCAAGGGCGAAACCAATCGCCCTTTTTATTAGCGCTCACATCACCCTACCCTATTGCGTACCAAATTCCTTACGCTTATTGGCAAAAAATCTGTCAAGCCGATCCATAGCCTCTTCTAGGTCTATCAGGTTTGGCAAAAACACCACTCTAAAATGGTCGGGCTTATCCCAATTAAAACCTGTACCTTGCACCATCAGTACCTTTTCTTTAATAAGCAAATCCATCATAAAATCCATGTCATCATCAATGGGATAAATGCCCCTATCAATTTTGGCAAAGCAATAAAACGCCCCTTTTGGTTTGATGCAGCTGATGCCCTTGATGGCATTAAGACGAGACACGGCCATTTCACGTTGTTTATACAGTCGTCCTGTGGGGGCAGTTAAGGTTTGCATGGACTGATAACCGCCCATCGCCGTCTGTATGGCGTATTGAGCAGGTACGTTGGCACACAGTCGCATGCTGGCAAGCATGGTTAAGCCTTCAATAAAATCGCTTGCATGGTCTTTTTTACCAGACAACATGACCCAACCTGAACGATAGCCTGCGATGCGATGTGATTTTGATAAGCCGTTAAAGGTCAAAATAAGTGTCTTGTCGGTTATGGTGCACATGGGTACATGCACCGCATCATCATATAAAATACGGTCATAAATCTCATCTGCCATGATGACCAGACCATGTTTGACCGCCAAATTGGCAATTTGTTGCAAGATTTCCTTGCTATATAATGCCCCTGTGGGGTTATTGGGGTTGATGATGACAATGGCTTTGGTTTTGTCGGTAATCTTTTTTTCAATATCCATCAAATCAGGGTGCCAATCATCCTCTTCTGTGCAGCGATAATGTACCGCCCTACCCCCTGCAAGGTTGGTGGCTGCTGTCCAAAGTGGATAAGCATGCATGTGAATTAAGACCTCATCACCGTCATCAAGCAAGGCTTGCAAAGTCATGACGATAAGCTCTGAGACGCCATTACCGACATAGACATCATTGACATCGGTCGCCGATAGCAATCCTTTGGCTTGATAGTATTGCAAAATCGCTTTACGAGCATAAAAGACTCCTTTTGAATCTGAATAGCCAGAGGCATTTTGTAAATTCATTGCCACATCTTGAACAATTTCATCAGGAGGCAGTAGCCCAAAAGGTTCAGGGTTACCAATGTTTAACTTGATGATACGTTGACCCTCAGCCTCCATGCGGTTGGCAGTTTGTAGAAGTTTACCACGAATGTCATAGCAGACATTGGCAAGTTTGGCGGATTTTTTTAGGGGTTTCATGATTGTCACCTGATTAGATAAGTGGTATGAATTTATAATATTATCTTGAAAATCAATACCTTGAAGTTCTTTTATTGTGTTTTTGTTTGCTGATTGGTTTGTCAAATCAAGCGGACGCTCATATCTGCCTGTTAATAAATAACTTTCGGTTGTACCTAACACCCGAGCAACCGTGGGCAATTTACTGCTGGTAATGCCGTTCTTACCACACTCCCAGTTAGCAATCGCTCCACGGCTGACAGATGCGCCATGTGCATTTAATTCATCGGCCAGGGCTTGGGCGGACAATCCTAGGGATTTACGAAGCTGTTTTAGGCGTTCACCCTGTGTGGTGAGTATTGGGCAGACATTTTTCGTCATGGTGATTATTGCAAGTAAAAGTTGCAACAATCATACGCTTATTTAGGACATTTTGCAAGTGTTTTACAAGTTGGAAAAAATGTGTAACTCTGTCCTTGTTGTCTATTTTTATGCTTGTGCCATGATGTTAAATGTATGTATTATTTTATCCACACCAACAAGTGTCAAAATCCGTTACAAAAAGCCAATTTGTCCCTTTGCCAAATCATGCTATACTTATCTTACTCATTCTTATTTAACTTTAACCAAATTTTTTTAATCAGGAATAATCATGCTATCTGACAACACTTTAAGTCCCGATGAAATCGCTCAACTGACCGAACAAGATTGGAAAAATCGTCTAGGTGATGATGAGTATCACATTCTACGCCAAAAAGGCACTGAGCGAGCATTTACAGGATTTTACACCGACGTGTTTGATAAAGGTGTCTATCGCTGTAAGGGTTGTAACGCCAAATTATTTGACAGTGATAACAAATACCATTCAGGTTGTGGCTGGCCAAGTTTTGATAAAACAATCAATGACACCGCCTTAACCGAAACGCTTGATTTGTCGCGCGGCATGAGACGCATTGAGGTCACTTGTACCAACTGTGGCGGACATTTGGGGCATGTTTTTCCAGATGGACCAAAGCAGACCACGGGCATGAGATATTGCATCAATTCAGCATCCATTCATCTTGAAAACCAATAGGTGGCTTAGGATGGTATAAAAATTTATGAATTTAGTAGCACAAATAATGGCAATATTGTGAATAAAGTTTATTAAAAATCAAATGTTTATTAAAAAATTTAAACTTTTTTTAAAAAACCATTTGACACCTGCCAAAAAATCTATATAATACGCACCACAACAAGCGACATCATTAACTAAGTTAACTAAGCTAAAATTAAGCTAAATTGGTTAGTTGGTCAGGTTAAATTAGTTAAGTAAGCTCGTTTGGGCGGTTAGCTCAGTTGGTAGAGCATCTGCCTTACAAGCAGAGGGTCAGCGGTTCGAATCCGTTACCGCCCACCAATCAAGTTTTGTACTTTTACTAATAAAAGTAAGCGACCTTAGCAGCGGTAGTTCAGTTGGTTAGAATATCGGCCTGTCACGCCGAGGGTCGCGGGTTCGAGTCCCGTCCGCTGCGCCATTTTTAACTGGTTTTTCCAGTCTATCCCCTAAGTCTCCCCTGATTTAGGGGGTTTTTAAATGCCATCATCTGATACATTTTTAATGCACTTTACTTATTTTTATAAAATTCATCTTTTTATAAAATTCATCATAAATATCTTACTCTTTTATCAAAAATAGCATAAAATACGTCGATATTTGCCCACTTTATTTTGTGCTACTCTATCATGCGACACTATACCCTTGACCCTTTTTTTCGCCGAATGCTAATCATACTGTTTTGGGTGATTTTTTTGTACGCCTTGTATCTGATGCGGACGGTGCTCTTGCCTTTTTTGGCAGCATTTATTTTGGCATACATGCTAAATCCTTTGGTGACAGGATTGGCTCGCTACATGAATCGCATGCTTGCCATCGTGGTCGTGTACTTTGCCAGCATTTTATTGACAGGTGCATTGATTGTGTGGTTTATGCCTGTATTATGGGAACAAATTACCTTGGTATGGGAATCGTTGCCTTTGCTTGTAGAGTGGTATAATACCACGGCAAGAGCATGGATAAGTCAACGCATAGATGGTCAGCTTATTCCGCTAGAAGCGGATGTTATCTCTAATGCACTCATGGAATATGCCCAAAAAAATTATCAAGTAGCAGATGCTCAGCTGCTCATCAAACAGGTGTTAAGTTCGGGCATGGTGGTGGCAAATAATATTGGCATGGCGGTGATGGTGCCAATATTAACCTTTTATTTTTTAATCGGTTGGCAAAAACGCCTAGATATGTGGTTACATAGCATACCTAAACCTTATCAAAAAAAAGCCTTAGAAGTTGCTAAAGACTGTGATGACACGCTGATGAATTTTATCAAAGGTCAGCTTAGTGTTATGTTACTACTTGGGTCTATTTATGCCATACAACTACAAATGATTGGGTTAAACTTTGGATTACTCATTGGTATTGGGGCAGGCGTGGCAAGTTTTGTGCCGTACTTGGGTTTTGCGTTAGGGATTATTGTAGCGATTGTGGTGGGACTGTTCCAATTTGGCTTTGACGCTATTTATATCGGTCTTATCATCGGAGCATTTATGATTGGTCAGGCGATGGAAGGTTATGTATTACAACCTCTACTACTTGGTGATAAAATCGGACTGTCACCACTTTGGGTGATTTTTTCAGTATTGGCAGGAGCGTCTTTATTCGGTTTTGTGGGCATGCTTATCGCTCTGCCTGTCTCAGCAATTTTAAATGTTCTATTTCATCA
>ERZ1023418.212-NODE-212-length-12417-cov-3.429785_pt1 | contig 12417 bp, 9 predicted proteins | sample MGYA00380511_ERZ1023418 | MGnify/ENA primary metagenome ERZ1023418 (study PRJEB33173, sample SAMEA4830370) | metagenome | study: EMG produced TPA metagenomics assembly of the PRJEB25223 data set...
TTATCCCATCTTTTATTGTAATATTTTGTTCATCAGCATAAGGCAAGACGGCATGGTCAATATATAATTTGGCACTAAATGGCGAGCCATCATCTAGCCCCTGAGCGATGAACTCACCATGAATGTCATGCTTGTTATATTTGCTTATCACCTTGCCATGCGTGCGTTTGAGTGTCCCTTCGGCTCTAAGATGCAAGGTATCAAAATGGGCTTTATCCAAAGCAGACACATTCACTTTTGCTGTGGCAGAGAGTGGATAGTCGCCCGTCAAATCAATTTTGGCATTGACATCACTCACATTCACGTCGTGATTGATGTTGATTCTTGCACCTTCAACCTGCACCTGACTGCCTGCCCATTTGCCATCTACCAAAGCAATATCATACAGATAAACAGGCTCTTTATAACCGCCCTTATCATCTGCTTGGGTATAGCTGACGGTGTTTGCGGTCGTATTTTGTAGGCGTAGACTGACAGGCAAATCAATGGTTGGGTAGTCAAATGGTTCATCTGTGGACGGCTTATGATTAATGATGTCCAGTCTATCAATGCTTGCCTGTGCCAAATGCACCTGACGAGCAAAGACCGCTCGCCAGCCTAATTTGACATAGGCTTGATTGACCTTAATTTGCACCTCTTCGCCTTGGGCAATAACGATGTCTGATACCCACACCCCCCCATGCAAACTGCCCTTGCCATAAGAGAGTTTAGTACCCGTCTCGGCTGCAATTTTCTCCAAAACAAACTTGGTACCTGTCTCGGTGCTGATGGCATAAAACAACAATGCAAAAATCAGCATCAGCACGACAATGATGGCGATAAACAGACGAATAAGATATATCCGCCATTTAGATGTTGGCGGTGTGTTGGGCAAGATTGGTGTGTTTGACTGACGAGAATCCATATCCGCCTTATCATCAGGTTTAGGTTGTTGGTTGGTGGGTTTGTGGTCAGTCATGGCAAAGCGGTCGTTAGGTGATAAAGTCTATCAAAAATGGTGCATTAAACCATAATTTGAGTAATTTTTCAATGTCAAATAATGTCAAATTAAACATCAACAAAACCCATCATAAAGATAATCCGATTATTACTCATCAGTTTTGTAGAAAATCCATCAGATAATTAATCTATCAGATAATTAATAAATTTGCATGTTAAGCTAGGATAGAAACTCATGATTAAACCACTAAAAAGGCGTTCCGATAAAAAAATGCAATTTCACCGATTTGTCTTTTTCTCCCACGCCCGTTGCCACATCTAATCGCACCTGTCCTACCGGGGAGGCATAACGCACACCCACGCCTGCTCCAACTTTGGTGTCATTTTTAAAATCCTTATCATAGGCATTGCCCACATCGGCAAATACACCCAATCTTAGCCCTTCTAGGACTTCATAGTTATACTCACCGCTTGCTACGGCTAAGGCTTGACCTCCTGTCAGATAACCTTTATCAGATAAAGGTGATAAGCTGTCATAGTTGTAGCCACGAATGCTTTGGTCGCCACCTGCAAAAAAGCGTAATTTATACGGTACAGCATTAAAGTCATCTGCCCACAAATAGCCCAAATTAAGACTGCCAATCAGCTGGTGCTGACGGTCTTTTCCATGGCTGTTATCACCAAAACTATACACGCCACTTACCCCCGCTCTTAGTATTGCCATATTGGTATCGGTTAATAAGCCCTGTTTGCCAAGCTCTAATGAGTAGTGCTGACGATAACCTTTCATGGGATTTGCCAAATTATCCGCCACCATCTTATTCATGGCATAACCTAGCAGTAGTGCTTGTTGGGTAGGTTTACCATGTTCAAATTGCACTGGCAGATCCTGCCATGTCTCCCGTGGGGCGTTGGTTTTAAGCTCATCTAAACGATATTTTAGCGAATAGGTGAGATTCCAACCATTGTCTTTGACAAGATTACGGCTTAATCCTGTCTCTAAGGTTCTGCTGGACAAATCAAAATGCCCTACACCTTGATTAATTCTCTCCTCGTTATAGCCCAGTGATGCTTTGGCTTTATCATTTAAGGGGTGACCGATGGGGCGAGTAATGTAAGTATCTACACCTTTTTTGTTTTGTGATATCCGTACGTCCGCTCCTGCTTGCAGGCCATCACGGTTGAGTAAATTATGCTCAATCCTTGTGATAAATCTTGTGCCACTGTCTGACCCCCAACCCACACCGATTTGGGCATCTCGGGGCTTGTCCGACATCACAAAAACATACAGGGGCACTTTTTTATCTTCATAGACATCCTGCCCACGCTTTCGCCCTGCCAGCACAGGCGATTGCACATCCTGAGACAGCTCTGGCAGAGCATCGCCTGACTCATCGGGTAATATCATCTTTGCTACGCTACTGATCGCATCTGAGATACGCCCTAAGATACTGCGTGATTGCTTACTACTGTCTGTAACAAGCAGGCGGTCATCAGGAGCATTATAGAGTTGTTCAGCTTTTTGTTTGACCAAAGCAAGTTTATCACTAATAATCTCACTTGTACTAAAATCAATCGGCTCAATGGTTGCTGTAATACCATCACCCAAATCTATCGTCTCACTGCCATCGTTTGTTTGGGTGGTGATATTTTCAAAATTAATCCCCTCCTCTGGGGTCTGACTGGGCAGGACTGTCTCGGTGTTTACTGTATTAAAATAACCCGTGGCAAGCAAATTGTTGCTTAGGTTGCGTGTGGCGCTGCGATTATAGGCATCACCCATCTCAAAGCTGACTAATTTGCGTAACAGCTCAGGTTTGACAGGCAATTTATCAGGGTCGGTCGTCATTTTTCCTGTATCGCCATCTATGGTAAAAAAAACCACATCATCAAAATGATACTGCTCACCTGTATCATAGACCAAATTCACATCCGCCACATTATCAGGCAATACCACATCCGCCGAATGATTCAGCCATCTGCCATCAAAATAACCATGCTCACCACTGACCTCATCAATAACAGCTTTGTTTGCTTCATATTTACCATGGTCAAAGACATCGCCTTGTTTTAGTGGGGCATTTTTTTGCGCCAGAAGATAAGCAGGGTCATCTGCCCCCAAACCACGCACCTCTAATACCCTATCATGGACAATAACAGGCTCTCCTAAGTCGTGTATGACCAAATTTATCTCGCCTGGCCCTGCTCGCTCTATGCTAAAATTCATGTCATAATAACCAACCGCTTGACCTGCGGTGATGACTGTCTGTCTAAGACGTGCCGCCGATGCCTCAAAATCTACCACACTCTGGGCACTGATCTCTTTTAGAGCGGTTGTGATATTGGCAAATGGCTCAGATTTTAGGGTTTTGCGGTTCACTTTTTGGGCATTATCGGTCAGCTTGGCATTGTTTATCTTTTCTGCCGTCATCTTGGCTTGTGGTATTTTAAAGTCATCTGCACCATTTACCGCCATCTCCTGTTCCACATACTCTTTTACATATTCATCATCATGATAAACATTGACTTTAAGGCGTGTAACCGCCTCCACACCGTCATTAAACAAGCGATAATACAGGCGTTTGATTAGATTTGGCGGTTTAATCTCATCTACAATGGCATCAGGGCGTTGGGGCAGTGTACTTGCTTTATATTCGTACTCAGGCAGATAAGCGGCTGGGTCAAGCTCATTCTTTGGCGCCTTATCTTGCTTGGCAAGCATGCTCTCATAAGTGGGCAACTCGGTGATGGTGTGCTCATCTAGCCCAATGGGGGTCTTATTTGTATCAAGCGTGGCAATATCTGTCTCATCAATCTTGGCAAAACCATCCTCAAAATGATTGTCTATATGAGCGTTTTGTAATTTATTCTCAATCTGTGCTGTGGTTAGTATTTGGCTGGCAGCGATGTCATCAAAAAAAATGTCATCAGTCAAAGTAACTGCCACACCATCGGTGCCTTTGGGCGTGTTTTGGCTGGTCTCGTCCATAACCTGTGTCATGGTCATTGCCCCGTTTACAGATGTTGGCAAATCAGGGTTATTGGTTAATGATGAAACCGACAACGGACTGGCTGTTGCAGGCAATATCCCAAACCCCATCACAGTATGCAGGCATAAGAGTAAGGGTGTTTTTTTGTGCACAAATACAACTTTTTTCATGATAATTTTAAAAATTTTAAAAATCTCTGCTATTATAAACAACAACATTTCTATTATCAACACAAAGCATCATGGCATCCCAATTCTCTTTATTTAAAACTCGTCGTTTTAGTTCAATGTTTGCCACTCAGTTTTTAGGGGCATTTAATGACAACATATTCAAACAAGCACTCATCTTAGTACTCACCTACACCGCTGCTGCCAAAATGGGGGTTGCGGTCAGTCTACTAAACAACCTTGCCGCCTTGCTATTCATTCTGCCTTATTTTTTATTTTCAGCATTGGCAGGGCAAATCGCTGATAAATATGAAAAATCATGGCTGACACGTAACATTAAACTGTTAGAAATCATCATCATGGTCTTAGCGGCTGTGGGTTTTGTCTTTGAGCTGTATCCACTGTTATTTGTGGCGTTGTTTTTAATGGGTACGCATTCTGCCTTTTTTGGCCCCATCAAATACGCTTATCTGCCTGAGGTCATGCACAAAGATGAATTGGTCGGGGCAAATGGGCTGTTTCAGACGGGTACCAGTCTTGCCATCTTAACTGGCATGATGATGGCAGGGTTCTTAACCCAGCTTGATAACTCGCTTGTGTGGATATCAGCAACCACCTTATTTATCGCCGTTTTGGGTTTTATTGCATCTGGCTTTGTGCCTGCTATTGCACCCCACGAACCCAACTTAGATCTTGATTATCATATTTTTCGCACCAGTTTTGGCATCATCAAATATTTATACAGTTTGCCGTTATTATTTTTTATCATTTTGGGTAATAGCTGGTTTTGGTTTTATGGGGCGACTTTTTTAACCCAAACCCCTGAGTTTAGTAAAGTGATTTTGTATGGTAATGAATCTGTGGTGATTTTATTATTGACCCTATTTTCTGTTGGTACTGCCATTGGGTCGTTATTATGTAAAACACTCACCAAAAACCAAATCAGCCTAAAACTTTTGCCCATTGGCATCATCGGACTTAGTTTGTTTGCTGTGGATTTGTATTTGTCACTAAGTGGCATACATATCATCGCACCTGCCCATGGTACTTATACCATCAGTGAGATATTAAATCTAAATGGCACAATTCGGGTGTTTGCTGATTTGTTTTTATTGGGTCTATCAGGGGGTATTTATATCGTGCCATTATATGCCTTTATGCAGGCTTATGCCCCCATCAGTCATCGTTCACGTATTATTGGGGCAAATGATATCTTTAATGCGATATTTATGGTCGGCTCTGCCATCTTCTCCATCATCATTCTAACAGCATTAAAACTCTCCATTGCCCAACTGTTTTTAATCACAGGTATGATTAATGTTGTCTTTGGCATATTTTTATATTTAAAATTAACCCATCATAAAGACAGCATGGCAATGGCAAAAGACGGTGGTAGGATTTAAAACAGCGAAAATCTCATCAGCCCCCACTCATCATCATCGCCATATCAATGGCACGCCTAAGACTACTGCTGCTCGCCTGCCCTGTCCCTGCCAGCGTCAATGCCGTGCCATGATCAACAGAGGTACGCACATAGGGCAGACCCAAAGTGATATTGACCGTATCACCAAAACCGTGCGATTTTAAGGGAGCAAGCCCTTGGTCATGATACATGGCAATCACCACATCCGCCGCCGCCAACTGCCGCTCGGTAAAGAGTGTATCGGCAGGCATGGCAAGACTGACATCCATGCCTTGTTTGGCAAATGTCTGCAAAACAGGGTTAATCACGGTCAGCTCTTCATCGCCCAAATGCCCATCTTCACCTGCATGAGGATTTAGTCCGCATACCAAAATTTTGGGACAGGCGATGCCAAATTTGTGTACCATTTCATCATGGGTAATTTGTACCGTTTGGTAAATGGCGTAAGGGGTGATGGCATTTGCCACATCTTTTAGGGGAAGGTGCGTGGTTACCAAAGCAACTTTCATTTTGGCATTGGCAAGCATCATCACCACCTTATCCACGCCTCCCTTGCTCATAAAATATTCGGTATGACCGCTAAATTTATCGCCATTATCTAGGCATACACCGCCGTCTATCATCACAGACTTTTGCAAAGGAGCGGTAATGATGGCACGAATTTGGTGCGTACTGGCAAGCGTGTGAGCAATATCAAGCTGAGCTTGAACCATACTGGCATTGTTAGCATTTAGCACGCCTGCAACCACAGAACTGGCACAAGACACATGAAGCAGACAGATGGGATGGGGGGCAGACAGGTTAAGTGTGTGAACATCATCCACCACTGCCATATTCGCCAATATGTCTTTTTTTACCACATTTTGCCTTGTTAGTTGTGCCACTCGCTCGGTAAAAGCATATTTGTCAGCACAAATGATAAGCGGTACGGATAAAACATGGCTATGGTGAGCAAGCACATCAATAACAATGTCCATACCAATGCCAGCAGGTTCGCCTGTGGTGATGAGCAGGGGTTTTAAGAGGGTATTTTGCATGTTTTTGTCATGTGTGGATAAATGATTCGTCTATTTTAGCGATTAATTGATATTTTAAAAAGCACATTTTTGGGCTTTATGATAAAATCTAGCACCCATTTTAAAATACAATCACAATGACCGACCCAAATACCCCAAAAAACCCCAAAACTGCTGTTGATGAGCTACTAACTCTACAACCACCACACAATATGGACATTGAACGGGCTTTATTGGCATCGCTTATGAGTGTTGATGATTCCTTTGAAAAGATTGATGGCATCATCAAAGCGGAGGATTTTTATGGTGAGCGTCATCGTCAGATTTTCAATGCCATCAATCACTTATCACGCATTCGTCAACCTTATGATACGCTGATGGTACATGACTTTTTAAACCAGCAAAACCTACTTGCCATGGCAGGCGGTGAAGAGTATCTTATGCAAATCAACCAAAGCCCTGCCACACTCTTTAACCTAATTCCTTATGCTAAGAGGGTGCGTGAATTTTCGGTTTATCGTCAACTCATCAAGTCTGCCAATACCATGCTAAATTTGGCCTATCACCCCAAAAAGCAGAGCGTAAGCGAGATTTTGGATGTGGTTGAGGCGGATATTTTTCGTATCAATGAAGATTACTCTCATGGCACAGGCAAACAAGGCGTGCGACAAGTTGAGGACATTTTGCAAAGCATTACCGATCAACTGATTGAAATCAAAGGGCGTCAAGACGGACTCATTGGACTGCGAACGCCCTTTACAGAGCTGAACAACAAAACCCAAGGCTTACAACGTGGCGACCTTATCATTTTGGCAGCACGCCCCTCCATGGGTAAAACCACTTTTGCCATGAATCTGGCCCAAGAGGTGCTGGTGCAAGAGTTGCATGTGGTCATGTTCTCCATGGAGATGCCCGCCGAATCCATCGTCATGCGAATGATGTCAGGGTTTAGTAGCATCAACCAAAGCAACCTACGTTCAGCAAGGATGACCGAAGAGGAATGGGCTCGTCTGTCTCAGGCGATGACATTTTATCAAAATACCCACCTATACATTGATGACCGCAACAACCTACCACCATCTGAGATCCGTTCTACTTGCCGACGTATTGCTAAAAACCATCCAGAGGGGCTGGGGATGATTGTTGTGGATTATTTACAGCTCATGAAAGTCCCTGGTATGGAGAATAACCGTGTCCAAGAGATTGGCGAGATTAGCCGAAGTTTAAAAGCTCTGGCTCGTGAGATGAACTGCCCTGTCGTTGCTCTATCCCAGCTTAACCGTAGCCTAGAACAACGTACCGATAAACGCCCAATGATGGCGGATTTGCGTGAGTCAGGAGCAATTGAACAAGATGCCGATCTGATTATGTTCATCTATCGTGATGAGGTGTATTATAAAGACAAAGCGGACAACAAAAATTTGGCTGAGATTATCATTGGCAAGCAACGTAATGGCCCGATTGGTAAATTACCCCTAAAATTTGTGGGAGAATATACCCGCTTTGACAATCTGACCCCCAATGACCATGAAAATCAATGAGTTAATAACAAATAGACAGAACAGCCCATGCGACACACCCACATTAGTATCAACCAAACTGCCCTAACTCATAACCTAGCCATCATCAAACGCCACGCCCCCCATGCCTCTGTCATGGCCATGGTCAAGGCGAATGCTTATGGGCATGGGTTGGCTCACTGTCTGCCTGCTCTTATGGATGCAGATGCTTTTGGTGTGGCAAGTTTTGATGAAGCCCTAAGAGTGCATGAAATTTGTGGGCATTTATCCAAACGCATCATTCTTATGGGGGGTGTGCTTGATAAAGATGAATGGTTTGATGCCCAAACACACGGCTTTGAATGTGTGATACACTGCCAAACACAGCTGGATTGGGCGTTATCACACCTTGCACCTATGGGCAGCCCCACAGGCACCATTTGGCTAAAATATAACACGGGCATGAACCGTTTGGGTTTTGGTGATGATGATGTATTAACCGCTGCCAAACTCTTAGATAACAAGGGTTATCGGTTGATTCTTATCAGTCATTTTGCCTGTGCTGATGACAAAGACCATCCTACCAATGCCCTACAAATCAAGCGATTTAATGATGTATTGACCATCTTAAAAGATAAGTACGGTAATGACATACAAGGCTCATTATGTAACTCAGCAGGCATCATCAATTTTCCTCATGCTCATCATGATTGGGTACGTACAGGGATTGCCTTATATGGAGCAAGTCCTGTGATGGGCAGTGATATTCATGAATTAAATTTGCTCCCTGCGATGAATTTTAGTACCCAAATATTTGCCATACATGAGTTAAATGCAGGTGAAACAGTCAGCTATGGCGGAGTGTGGATGGCAAATAAACCCACTCGCATTGGCGTGCTAAGTGTTGGCTATGGTGATGGCTATCCTCGCACACAAAACGATGCTAAGGTGTTAATTACCAAAGATGATGGTACATATCTTGCTCCCATCGTTGGACGCATTGCCATGGATATGATGATGATAGATATCACAAACCTGCCTGTGGGCGTGGGCGATATGGTCATGCTATGGGGTGATGGTCTGCCAGCTGACAATGTGGCACGATGGGCAAATACCATCAGTTATGAGTTGTTTTGCAAAACAACCGACCGACCCCATCGCCGTATTATCGTATAGATATTTAGCAATGCTTTGCCATTGATTTCCTCCTCCTAAGGTTAGGGGATTTCTTTTACAAGACGACCAAGCTAGACCACAAGAATGTTCTTACTGGTAATAACCAGCCTGATTTGCTATCATAGATTAAGTTTTTATCCTGTTACTCATTGTATGGGTTGCTTAAAATGTTGATTTTACAGCCATTAGGGTTCACTTTTGAATGGCATGATGATAAGTTTGAATTGGTTTATTCACTTAATATAATATGACAATTGAAAATATTGAAAGAATAATTGAGTTGCTACCAAAAAACATATTAGGCAGCAATAATAAAACACGTCATTTCTTTTATGGAAATGGCAATTCTTTAAACGATATCAAAAAGAATATTGATGATGCCAATATCATATTTGATGATAAGAATGATGTATTGATTGTTGAAATAAATACAATTATTAACAAAGACGATTTATGGAAGTTGTATCAAAAATTTGAAGAATTATCTTCCATATTGAAAGTAGATTATGATGGATTTGAAGTCCTTATAGATGGTAAAGAAAATCAACAAGAATTTCTGCCTTTTGAGGATTTTTTTAAACCGCTATCTTATATTAAAACGCAGTTATCTAATAATGATTATATTTATCTATTATTCTTAGGTAGAAATAAGTTAGATGGGTATTTTTTTGAATGTCTGTCTTTGGTGGATGATGGTAATGCCAACACAGATGTTTTAGATAATACATCAAGAATATTTAGACAGCCCATACAAGGGATTTTTAATCCAAAAATTTTTAATCAAGTCGGTTTTTCTGAAAAAAATTGCCGACAAGCTTTCGTTTTAGATTGATAGAAGACAATACAACACCTAAGCAAATAGATGAAATTATCGTGGAATCCAAAAGCGATGAGCTTTCTTGTAAATCAACAATGCAATATCAGGTTGTTTTAAGCCCCAAAGGAAAAGTAAAATGGGGTCATTTATTACCATTGTTGATAGATAAAAACACAGAAGAAACTGACATTGCTATGCCATTTGGTTCATTGTTAGATTACAATAAACTAAATGCTATTTTTGTCAATGATATCAATGAATTAGAATTAATAGATAAAGCTTATCTATGCCTATAATATTAACCAGATGATTGCATTGTATCAAAAAGATTTGCTATAATCATATTTTATCTTTTTTATGTCTTTATGTGATGCAAAGTGATGCCAAAACACAAAAGACCAAAACACACAGGGACTTTTATGAACGTTCGCCATTTTTTGACTTTACTTGACTTATCCAAAGATGAACTTCGCACACTCATCAGCCGTGCCAGCGAGCTTCGCCAAATGCAACACAATGGCGAGATTTATCGTCCTTTTGTTGGTCGCACCCTTGCCATGATTTTTGAAAAATCCAGCACTCGTACCCGCATCTCCTTTGAGACAGGCATGGGGCAATTTGGTGGTCAAGCACTTTTTTTGTCACCCAATGACACTCAGCTTGGGCGTGGCGAACCGATAGAAGATTCGGCGCGTGTGATTAGCTCCATGACCGACATCGTCATGATTCGTACATTTGCCCATGAGCGTGTGCAGAGCTTTGCCAAACATTCATCCGTGCCTGTCATCAACGCCTTGACCGATGATTATCACCCTTGCCAACTGCTTGCTGACATGCAGACCTTTTTTGAACACAGAGGCGACATCAAAGGCAAAACCGTCACATGGATTGGCGATGGCAATAATATGTGTCATTCATACATTTTGGCGTCCGAACAATTTGACTTTCATCTAAACATCGCCACGCCAAAGGGCTATGAGCCAAACAGTGAACTTATCGCCCGATACGCCCATCGCCTAACCTTGACAAATAACGTTGCCGATGCAATCAAAGATTCGCACCTTGTGGTTACAGACGTATGGGCAAGCATGGGACAAGAAGCTGAGCAGAAAAAACGTGAAGCCGACTTTGTAGGCTTTCAAATCACGCCTAAGCTACTAGATACCGCCGATAAAGACGTGCTATTTATGCACTGCCTGCCTGCTCATCGTGGCGAAGAGATAAGCCATGACCTACTAGATGACCCCCGTTCGGTCGTGTGGGATGAAGCACAAAACCGCCTACATGCCCAAAAAGCACTCATGGAATTTTTGTTAAAAGATAAGATTAAATGAGTTTGGCGTGTGCGTCAATAAGACAACTCAAACAAACCCTATACTCAACGAGATTTTGATGATAGAATAAGCGATTTTAAAATACATTATTTATCATGAGTATTTTCTCCAAGCTAAAAAATCTAACCTACGCCATAGATGATGATTTAAGTGCGGTACTAGAACGAGACCCTGCTGCTCGCACCAAAATTGAGATTATCTTGACCTATCCTGGCATTCATGCACGCACCCTGCACCGTGCATCTCACAGCCTTTGGCAAGCTGATTATAAATTTTTGGCAAGGGGGTTATCTCACTTGACACGCATGGCAACAGGCATTGAGATTCACCCTGCTGCCAAGATTGGTAAACGATTGTTCATTGACCATGGCATGGGGGTTGTCATCGGTGAGACAGCAGAGATTGGCGATGATGTTACTTTGTATCATGGCGTTACCTTAGGTGGTGTGTCATGGGAGAAAGGCACAAAACGCCATCCCACACTTGGCAATCATGTCGTGGTCGGAGCAGGGGCGAAAATTTTGGGGGGTTTTAGCGTGGGTGATAACACCAAAATCGGCTCAAATGCGGTGGTTGTCAAATCCGTTCCTGCAAATGCTACCATGGTTGGCTCAGCGGCTCGCATGATTAATAAAAACACCAAAAACACCCAAACAGAACTTGACACCAACACACAAGCAAATAAGCCCAACGCCTCTGATGGTGATATCTACCCAGAATCTACCAATGATGGTTTTAATGCTTACGGACTAAGCCCCAATAATGCCGACCCTGTGGTAACAAGCATCGCCAAATTACTCGCTCATATTCAAGCCCAAGATAAGCACATTGATGCCTTACAAAACGCCATCTGTCGCCTTGACCCTGATTTTTGCAAATCCAACATTGACAACCTTTACAAAGATGATTTGACAATTTTAAGCGATGATGATACCAAATAACCCCCCCCCAAAACCCAACTTAGCCCATTTAAACAACAGGAATAACTTATGGCATGGCAACAAATTCACCTACAACTGACCAAAGAGCAAGTTGAACTTGCCGAAGCACTGTTTT
>ERZ1023418.215-NODE-215-length-12287-cov-4.390370_pt1 | contig 12287 bp, 9 predicted proteins | sample MGYA00380511_ERZ1023418 | MGnify/ENA primary metagenome ERZ1023418 (study PRJEB33173, sample SAMEA4830370) | metagenome | study: EMG produced TPA metagenomics assembly of the PRJEB25223 data set...
GGTTGCCGTCGCCATTTATGTGGGTGGACCCGGAGCGATTTGTTGGATGTGGATTACCGCTTTGGTTGGCATGTCCACAAGCTTTGTGGAATCGGCATTGGCTCAAGCCTATAAAGTACCACACACCGATAACATCTATCGAGGTGGCCCTGCTTATTATATCGAAAAAGGACTTGGTCAGCGTTGGTTGGCAATTTTGTTTGCGTTGAGTTTGTTGGCAGCTTTTGGTCTGGCTTTTAATGGTGTACAAGCCAATACCATCGCCCAAGCAGTCAACGAAGCCTTTCATATCCCCACTTGGGTAACTGGCATTGGGCTGGTGCTGTTAACTGCCCCTGTGGTGTTTGGTGGCATGAAGTCAGTGGCAAGGGTGGCTGGTAAGATTGTGCCAGTGATGGCAATTTTATACTTACTATTAGCCGTATTTGTAATCATCACCAACCTACCCCAACTGCCATCAGCCATTACTTTGATTTTTAAATCTGCTTTTGGTCTTGAACAGGCAGCAGGTGGGGCATTGGGCTATACCATCGCCCAGGCGATGATGAATGGCATCAAGCGTGGGCTGTTCTCTAACGAAGCAGGTATGGGCTCTGCTCCCAATGCTGCCGCCACCGCTCAGACTTATCCCAATCACCCTGCCACACAAGGCTTTATGCAGATGCTTGGTGTGTTTATAGACACGCTTGTCATCTGTACCGCCACCGCTTCCATCATCATTTTGTCTGGCGTGGTTGACCCCAATGTCAAGCAAGAAGGCATTCAACTCACTCAATTGGCATTATCTCAGTATGTGGGTAATTTGGGAGTATACTTTATTGCGGTTGCCATTTTCTTCTTTTCATTCACGACCATCATTGCCAACTACAGCTATGGTGAGTCCAACATTGAGTTTATTGCAGGACCTAAGGTTGCTAAAGTGGCAGTGATGATATTGCGAGTGGCAGTATTGGCGATGATATTCATCGGCTCAATCGCCAACCTACAAGCCGTATGGAGCTTTGCGGATTTATCCATGGGGTTAATGGCATTAATCAACTTGGTTGCCATCGTTTGGCTATCACCTGTTGCCTTTAGGGTGTTAAAAGATTATGAACGACAGTTAAAATTGGGTAAGCACCCTACCTTTGACCCAAATGACTTTAAAAAATTGCGTCATGAAGCCAATCGTGATGCTTGGAACGATTAACCATCTGCTTATTATCACAAAAAATCCCCACTTAATGTAAGTAGGGATTTTTTATGCAATGAACAATCTGAGCAAAAAAACATTCAGGCTCAGTCATTTAGGCTCATTATTGACTTTCGCTGATTGATTTTATTGCTTGTTTTCATTGCTTGTTTTCATTGCTTAATTTAGTTGGTTGCTGGCTCTGTTGGTTCGGCAACCATTTGATCCGATGGGTTTGCTTCAACTTCAATACTGTGTGTATTGGCATCATGTGTATTGACACTGTGCGTGTTATGTTCTGCCAGTTTCGGGAAGTTTTTAGCAACGATGTCATCGTATTTACCATTGGCTTTAATGGCAGCAAGAGCAGCATTGAATTTATCCTTTAATTCATTATCTCCTTGGCGGACAGCGATTGCCATTTGATCGTTGATGTCAATATCCCCGCCTTTAAGCTCAAAGTCATCAGCATTTGGTGATGCCAACCAATCCAAAGCAGGCAATTTATCTGACACCATCGCCCCAACCCGCTCATTACCTAAGTCCATAAAGGCGTTGTTTAAGGTATCATATAAGCGACTTTTGGCATTGGGGTGTGTCTGCTCTAACCACTGCGATGAAATGGTTGAACGCTGAGCAGCAATTTCGGTATTGGCAATGTCATTGGCATCATCAGGGTTAAAATGACTGTCTTTTTTTGCCAAAAACACCAAGCTATTGGTGTAATACGGCTGGGTAAAATCCACCTGTTGTTGTCTGTCTGGCGTTACCGACATGGCAGCAACAATGGCATCATATTTTTTTGTTTTTAAACTTGGAATGATGCCTTCCCAGTCTTGGGCAGAGATGTCACATTTAACCTGCATTTCATCACACAGGGCATTGGCAATGTCGATGTCAAATCCGCCCAAACTGCCGTCAGCATTGGTAAAGTTAAAGGGGGCATATGACCCTTCGGTGGCGATGCGTAACACAGCATCATTTGCCGAGCCAGCAACGTCGCCTGTGCTTGCATTGTCTTTAGGCGAACAAGCACTTAAGCCTAAGCCAAATAAGACAGTTGTCAACAACGCCACGGATTTATCTTTCATTGACCAGTTCAATAAAAAGGCACTGGATATTGGTTTGGATTTTGACATAGACATTTCCTTATATCTAACATATCTGACAAAAAAAGGATTCACACCATTTGCAATTTGCACCAAAGTCAAACTGCATCTGATACAAATTTATAAATTATTGAGTGGTTATAAATTATTGAGTAGAAAGTTATTGAGCAGGCTTAGCATCTATTTTGCCAAAATATTCGTTATTAATGCGGTCATACGTTCCATTGGCACGAATGGCATCTAATGCCATGTCAAACTTGCCTTTAAGCGGATCACCCTTACGCACGGCAATGCCCATGGAGTCATGACCCGTAGAGATGGTTTCACCAACCTGTTCATAGTCCGATGCTGCTTCTGTGCTTAACCAGTTTATTCCAACAATTTGATCAACAACCATGGCATTTAAGCGACCATTGGTCATGTCAATAAAGCCATTTTCTTGAGTATCGTATAATTGAGCATCTGCCTTGGGATATTTATCTGCCAAATATTGAGATGACACGGTAGAACGCTGAGCCCCAACTGCCTTACCATCTAAATTATCTAACGTAATCCCACTGCCCACTTTACTGATAAGAATAATGCCACTTTCAAAGTATGGATTGGTAAAGTCAACCACTTCCAACCGCTCTGGGGTAATGGACATGCCAGCAATGGCAGCATCAAACTTTTTAGATTTTAACCCAGGGATTAAACCGTCCCAATCTTGGGAGCGAATCTCACAAGTGGCCTTCATCTCGGCACATAGTGCATTTATTAAGTCAATCTCAAAACCTGCTTCTTTACCGCTGGCATCCATATAGCTAAAGGGAGGATAGCTAGACTCGGTTGCCACTTTGATAACATCGCCGATAACCTCACCTTGGATATCACCACCAGCAGGGGTGTCCGTGCTGTCTGTGGCGGTGTTTTGACTGTTGTTACAACCAACCAATACCAAGCCTGCCAAGCAAGCTGTCAGTGTGAAGGCTTTGTGAGACAATACGCCAGTGATGCCAGATAAATTTGTCATAAAATTTCCCTATTCATTGTTGAACCATTTATGTGATGCCATTATCGTATAGGAACATACGCCAGACTGCAAGTGAGCAAATCATTGAGCAAAATGTTGCTGCTCAAGTTGTGCTAATTTGCCATTGTTTTTAAGTTCCGTCAATGCTTTATTAAATTCTTCTTTTAAAACATCTGCTTGACGCACAGCAACAGCGATGTTGTCATTGTTATCAATTTCATCACCCACGATTGTGAAGTGAGCATTGTCTTTAAGCCATGTTTGTGCTGAGACTTTTTCAGCAAGCACGGCATCACTGCGTCCTGATGCCAAGTCCAGATAAGCATTTTCATACGAATCATAAAGATTGACTTGGTTGCCATTTTTGCCATCATAATGCTCAAGCAAATATGCCCCCGGCGTTGTGGAGCGTTGACCACCTAAATTAAAGCCATTGATGTTATTGACATCAAACCCCTTATCTTTGGCAGCCATCCATACCATGGTATTGGTAAAATAAGGCTGTGTAAAGTCTAGTCGTTGTTGGCGTTCAGGGGTAACAGACATGCCTGCGATGATGGCATCGTATTTTTTTGCCAATAGTCCTGGGATAAGACCGTCCCAATCTTGAGCGACAATGTCGCATTTTGCCTGCATTTGTTGGCACATGGCGTTGGCAACATCAACATCAAAACCGCCCAAACTGCCATCTGCATTGGTATGGTTAAACGGAGGGTATGCCCCTTCAGTGGCGATGCGAATGGTTACGCCTGTGGGGGGGTTGGTATTGACATCTGTGCTGTTGTTATCGGTATGTTTGGTGGGGTTGGCATGACTTGCATCATCACAAGCACTGAGTGCGATGACGCTCATCAGTGCCAATGTGGCAAGTTTAAGCCTGTTAGTAAGTTTGAGACCGTTGGCGATTTTTGTTGATACAGTTTCTACATTTTCTACATTCATCGTTTTTTGCCCTGACTTAATTCATATGTCAATATGATGTCATTATCCATAAAAAATAGGCGAATGATAACTGAGCAAGGGCTTAAAAACAAACGCTTTTATATGATAAATCGTTATGGTTAGCATAGCCGAATGTTAGCTATGCGAAGCCATAAACTCTTGTACTCTCACTGATTTTGGGTTGTCAAAAACTTCTTGTGGTGTCCCCATCTCCTCGATGCGTCCTTTGTGTAAAAACACCACTTGGCTAGACACTTCACGGGCAAAACGCATCTCATGAGTCACAATCAACATGGTACGCCCTTCTTCTGCCAGCTCACGCATCACCGCCAGCACTTCATTAACCAGCTCAGGGTCAAGTGCTGAAGTCGGTTCATCGAACAACAACACTTGAGGTTGCATCGCCAACGCACGGGCAATTGCCACCCGTTGACGTTGACCACCTGATAAATTACCAGGGTAAGCATCTTGTTTGTCTAATAGCCCAACTTTATCCAGCAGGGTTTTGGCTTGGTTAATGGCTTGCTCTTTGGGGATTTTAAGGACTTGAGTTGGCCCTTCGATGATGTTTTGCAAGATGGTTTTGTGCGGCCAAAGGTTAAAGTTTTGGAACACAAAGCCCACTTTGGCACGAAAAGCATCTAACTGTTTGCTGTTGGCGGCTTGTAAATCACCTGACTTGCTTGGCTTTAGTATCAACTCTTCATTGCCTAGGTGAATTTTGCCTTGCGATGGGTTTTCAAGCAGATTGATACACCGTAATAAGGTAGATTTGCCTGAACCTGACGAACCTAAAATCGAAATCACATCACCGTCATAAGCGGTCAGCGACACGCCTTTTAACACTTCAAGTGAGCCATAACTTTTATGGATATCATCTAACTGTAACGCAATGGGGCGTGAGTGTGTGGGGTGCGAGTGTGGGCTTGTGCTTGGGGTGCTTGTGCTTGGGGTGCTTGTGTTTGGGGTGCTTGTGTTTGGGGCAATGGTGCTTGGGGTAAGTAAGTTAGTCATGGCAGTCGTCATTGATTTTTACGTTGTTAGCGGGTGAATGGTTGGCGGGTGAATGTCCATATTTTATACGATAATTGACAGTCGGTTATGATGATAAATTATTGTCGCTGAAGCAGCATTAAAACACAAGTGCCATCGCATGTCATCACATTAAATAAATCGCATGTCTGAATTAAACAACATGTCATCGCATTAAAAACCTAAAATCATAAAAATGGGGCGTTTGGGTCATGGATAACAATGGATAACAGGCGCAGCTGGCTTATCACACTAAAAGCCAATCTTGCTTAAATATCAAAGCATTCTTACTTAAGTATTGCTGTAGTAATTGGTTACAATCTTACTGTGTCGTTACAATATAAAAATACGAAAAAAATAAATCCTAAGTCATTGATTTCACTATGATTTTACGCCATCATGGTATTTTATGGATTGTAACATTGTGCATGGCTTAGGTTAAAAAATGTTTGAGTTGAGCAAATGAGAATGTTAAGCTAGGGGGTATGTTTTAGCTAACATTTGTACACTTAAAAATGTACACTCAGGTAAATGTTAGTTTTTGTTTATTAAGCTTCTTATTTATCGTTTCATGCTTATCACAGATAATAGGGAATTTTTATGGCGTTTTTTAAGATGACCGTTAAGACGACAGTAAAGGCAGTATTGATGACCGCTGTTCTGAGCTTGGCAAGTGTGTCACAAGCTGAACTTATCTCAAATGTGCCACTGGATTACTCTCGTTTTGACTTAATGGGTGCTGAACAGTTGGTACAACTTGCCAACCAAAATAACCAACATGCTCAGTTTTATTTGGCAAAACGCCTACAAAAAGGACAAGGTTTCACCCCCGACCCTGCCAAAGCAGTGCATTGGTATACTCGTGCTGCTAACCAGGGCGTTATCCCAGCTCAGCTAAACTTAGGCAAAATGTATGCCATGGGGCAAGGCGTGCCTGTTAATGAACAACAAGCTCGCTATTGGCTAGAAAAAGCCACCATGCACGGCGACAACCGTGCCAGCTATCTGCTCGCCATGATTGAAGAAAAGCAACAAAAACTGGTTGATGCGTATAAATGGTATGATTTGTCAGCTCGTGATGGCATGCTCGATGAGCGAGTACGCAATAAGGCTCGTGGTAAAATTGGTCAGCTGGCACTCAACCTAAGCTCAAAAGACATCACCAACGCTCGCAATCAAGCAACCAGCTGGCTGCAAAACAAATAAATCAACTTGGCTTCCAATTTTGGCTTCCCATTGCTTCCATATGACAGCCACATGACCATCACATCACAAGCATTCACACATCACAAGCATTCACACATCATAAGCACATGATAAACGCCCCAATTATTTGGGGCATTTTGGATTTGTTACTTATTCCAAATCTTACGGTATTTTGCTTCTAACGCTTCTGGGCTTTCGACACGTTCGGGGTCTTTGATGATGCAATCAATGGGGCAGACTTTATCACAAGTGGGCTCATCATAAAATCCCACGCATTCGGTGCATAAATCAGGGTTGATGACGTAAGTTTTTTGTCCTTTTTGGTCATAGCTGATGGCATCATTGGGGCATTCTGGCTCACAGATGTCACAGTTAATGCAGTCTGTTGTTATCTTCAATGCCATGTCAATATTCTCCTAAAAGCCAGCCACTAATACAGGCAAAATACTCACGAAACCACGCATTATAACGGATTGATGACGGTGTTGCACTTGCCACCATGCTCACCTGCTCATAGCCTTGATGATGAGCGATGGCAGATGCACGAATGGTATGAAAATCACTGGTAACAATGGCAATGTGATCATGCAAGCCAATGCCCTGCTGGTGCAAAATCGCTTGGCTAAATTTTAGATTTTCTTCGGTGCTGGTACTGCGTCTTTCTTGATGAATGGCAGCCACTGGCACACCATGTATGCGTGTCAGATAGGTTGCCATGATTTCTGCTTCACTTTGGTTTTTACCCCGCGCAACCCCCCCACTGACCACCAACACTGCCTTAGGGTGAGTGTGATACACATGAACGGCGGTGTCTAAGCGGTTTGCCAGCGTGGGTGTGGGCTTACCTTCTGTCGTGCCTGAGCCTAAAATAATGATGGCAGACAAAGGTGTGTGCGACTGCACCACATCACTTGTCATTCGCTGTTGTAATGCAACAAAAAACAACCCCAAACTTACCACCCAAGCCACAAATCCTATCCATGCCAGCCACCATAAGCGATTTGCCCATCGGTTTAATCGCCGATACACCGCTAGGCGTTGCCAATAAATGCCCAGCCACAACAACACAATCGCTAACAGAAACAGCACAACCGTGCTAAAGTGGATTTTTCCCATAGGTCATGAAAATTAACTATAATGATTTCAGATGGGTGAAATGTACCATTTTTATATGGTATTCGCCATGTTCATCTAAACACACAAAACTGACATACATAAAACTGACGGTAAACAAACTCATGGCAATCAAAGACTGGCACGAAGATGACCGCCCCAGAGAAAAGTTATTAAAATTGGGCGCGTCTGCTTTAAGTGATGCAGAAATTTTGGCGATATTTTTGCGGACAGGGACAAAAGAACAATCCGCCATTGAGCTGGCTCGTTGGTTGATTGAGCAGTTTGGCAGTTTGGCAGAGCTGTTATCCGCCCCCAGTAATACGGTGCTGGGGTGTCATGGCATTGGCACTGCCAAATACGCCCAAATGATGGCAAGTTTGGAGATGGGCAAACGCTATCTGGACAGTCAGCTAAAAACAGGGCAACCACTTAACCAATCACAACTGGTCAAAGATTATGTAACAACACAGTTAAGAACCCAGCCCAATGAAGTTTTTGCGGTGCTGTGTTTGGACAGTGAGTTAAGGCTGATTGATTATCAAGTGTTGTTTGTCGGTGGGATTACCCATTGTTCGGTGTGCATTCGCCAAGTGTTAAAACACGCCTTAAGCCACATTGCCACATCACTTATCATCGCTCACAACCACCCCCAAGCAGATGCCACACCTTCTGTTGCTGACGACAGCTTAACCAAAGATTTGTATCAGGCTTGTCGGTTAATTGACATTGATTTGATTGACCATATCATTGTTGGCAAAAATGCCACTTTCAGCTATGCCGAAAGCGGTCATTCTCCCTTTTGAGTTTTATTTGGAATATTTGGTGGTTTGGCGAGTTGTTTGGCTGTTTATGTTATTTGGCTGTTTATGTTGTCATTTGGTTATTTGGTGGTCATTTGGCCATTTTGTTACCCAGTATGTATTGAATCCCATCTGACTAGCCTTTAAGCTAGCGTTTAAGGTTGAATACTTGGTATTTTAGTATTTGTATTTGATTGCTTTTTGGGAAAATGTGTCTATGTTTGCTTGGATATGGTTGCTGTTGGTAATTGCACTACAGTTAGTTGCATTGGTATTGATATTTTTATGGCAGCCGCCCCGTATGATGGCAACGGTCATCTTAGCCGTGGTGGTTTTGGTAACGGGTTTTTTGACCCCTTGGTCGTTACTTTTGGGCATACCGTTATTGCTGGTTGCCTTGGTGATTGCCATTGATACGCTTCGTCAAAACTGGATTATCAAGCCTGCCTATCACCATTTAAGTACTGCCATGCCTCCAATGAGCGATACCGAGAAAGAAGCTTTAGATGCTGGCAGCAGTTGGTGGGAAAAAGAGCTGTTTATGGGCAAACCAGATTGGCAGACATTTGCTAATTATCCCTACCCCACATTGACAGCACAAGAGCAAGCTTTTTTAGATAATGAAGTCAACACCCTATGTGCCATGGTCGATGAATGGCAGATTAACCAAAACAAAGGCTTAAGCGATGATGCTTGGCAATATATCAAATCTCAGGGGTTTTTGGGGCTTATCATTCCTAAAGAATATGGCGGCTTGGCGTTTTCTGCTTATGCCCAAAGTCGAGTGATGAGCAAAATCGCTTCTCGTTCGGTTACCACCGCCGTTACTTGTATGGTGCCTAATTCATTAGGGCCTGGTGAGCTGTTGATGAAATATGGCACAGATGAACAAAAAAATCGATGGCTACCAGGGCTTGCCAAAGGCAAGGAAATTCCTTGCTTTGGGCTGACAGGCCCTGAAGCAGGCTCAGATGCTGGGGCAATCCCTGACACAGGCATTGTTGGTTTTGGTGAATATCAAGGCAAGCAAGTGTTGGGGCTGACGATGAACTTCTCCAAACGTTGGATTACCTTAGCACCCATTGCCACGGTGGTGGGCTTGGCGTTTAAGTTATATGACCCTGATGGGTTGTTGCCCAAATATTGTGCCAAAGAGCTTGGCATTGACGCAGATGGCATTGACACAGACAAGGCGCATAAAGTTGATTATGGCATCACCTGTGCGTTAATCCCCGCTGATCATGAAGGTGTGGTGATAGGGGGCCGTCATTCGCCAAGTGGCTCACCGTTTATGAATGGCACGGTAACAGGCTCACACGTGTTTATCCCACTGGATTTTATCATTGGTGGGGTGAAAAATGCTGGCAAAGGTTGGCGAATGCTGATGGAATGCTTGGGTGTTGGGCGGGGCATTTCACTGCCTGCCCTATCAACCGCTAATGCAGAAATGGTGTATCTCACCACAGGGGCATTTGCCAAGGTGCGAGAGCAATTTAAGGTGTGTGTTGGTGAGTTTGAAGGCGTGCAAGAGGTCAGTAGTGACATCGCTGCCAATGCGTATCTACTCGAAGCTTTTCGCCATTTGGTTACTTGCGGTCTTGACCAAGGTGGTACGCCATCGGTGATGACCGCCATGGCAAAATACCACGCCACCGAGACCATGCGTGTCTCAACCAATCACGCCATGGACATCGTGGGTGGTCGTGGCATTCAGCAAGGGCCACGCAACTTTTTGGCAAATATCTACCAATCCATTCCTGTTGCCATCACCGTGGAAGGGGCAAACATCTTGACCCGTTCATTAATGATATTTGGTCAAGGGGCAATGCGATGCCACCCATACCTATACGATGAACTACAACTGCTGCAAACCAAGCCAACTGACAAAACCTTGGCTGACTTTGATAAACTGTTAACCCAACATTTATCTTATAGTGCCAACCGTGCTGCCACCGCTTTTGTGGCAGGATTATTTGGTGGTGCAAACGACAGTCCTCCATTTGCTGACCATTTTAGCAAGCCTTATTATCGCCATATTAACCGCCTAAGTGCCGTTTTTGCCACCACCGCTGACATGGCGTTGGGCATTTTAGCAGGGGATTTAAAACGCAAAGAAATGCTCTCAGGACGATTGGCAGATATCCACTCACAACTGTTTATGATGACAGCCGTGCTACAATTTTATGCCCACGGTTCACAAAGCCAAAGTGAACAGCAACATGCCAAGCTGGCATTGGATAACGCATTATATGCCATTCAAGAAGCATGTTTTGATTTGTTTGCCAATTTTCCCAACCGCCTACCAGCCACGTTGGTTAAGTTATTGACCTTCCCACTTGGTCGCTCGTTTGCCAAACCCACCGATGAACAGCGTCGCCAACTCGGCTCAGTGTGGCTGACCGATGCTGATGATAATCCCTTTCGTCAGCAACTCAAATCCATGGTCTATTATCAAACCGACGCCGATGACGTAACAGGACGCTTAGAAAACGCCTACCAAAAACTGCTTGCCATTGAACCGTTATGGAAACGCTTTAAAAAAGCCGAACACAAAGGGCAATTTGCTGGCATCAGCTTTGAAGATCATGTGGTAGCAGCGGTGCAGACAGGATTTATCAGCGAAGAAGAATCAGAAGCCTTAATTGAATATAACGGCTTGCGATTTGACAGCTTGTTAACCGATGTGTTTGATGAGACACTCACGCAAGTACAGTACCGTCATAACCCACATAGCCCTGAAAACGCCATCAACAATCTGACGGCATATATGAATCGCACCATGGGCAATCTGCAAGCAACCACATCACCCCAAATCACTGACCCAAACTTACCAGTCCTTGATGTGCATGATGGTAAGCCAATGGCATCAAATCAGCCACCAAGTCAACCAATGCCACAAGCCCAACCACCCATTCAAACACAACAAGCATTGTCACACTCACAACAAACAACATCAGCGTCTTTTGACCATTCTTTGACATCAAACCATTCTTTGACATCAAACAATGATGATGATAACGATGGCAATGACAATCATCATATTAACCATAATGACCTTGGCAACACCACTGTGGTGCTAACAGATGAACCATCATTGACCGATTATGCCCATCAAATCATTGACGAGGCAGACATTGACGAGCCAGACATTGATGAATCAAAGCCATCTCAAGACAATGAGCATATAAACAGCCCATTAAGCGAGCGTGAAATGGATGCGGTGGACATCTTAAACATGCGTATGCGACAAAGACGCAATAAACGCTCACAAGATTAGTCAAACTTTGCTAAATTCACATGCCAGATTTACCCAAATTTACATAACAAAGTAGGCATTTGGCAAAATTTAGGCTAATATGAGAACATTACCACCTGATTTTGCAATGTTTGCCCGATGCCAGGAAGGTCATGGACAAGCGTTGCGTGGTAATCGTTTTTAAATCACATCATGCAATCAACGCAATGGAGAAAATAACCATGAATCACGACACCCCAAACACAAACAAACAACCCATCGCTTTAGTTACTGGTGCATTGGGTGGTATCGGCACTGCCATCTGTCGTAAATTGGTGGATAAAGGCTATCAAGTCATTGCCACTTTAAGCAAACACGACCCAGAACGTATCCAACAGTGGTGTGAAGATTATGGTTTTAACCCTGATGATTTTGAATTCATCGCTTTAGATGTCAGTAACCATGATGATGCCACCCAACTGTTAGAAGCCACCTTAAACAAATATGACAGCATCGATGTTCTAATCAATTCAGCAGGCATCACCCGTGACAGTACCTTTAAAAAAATGACCTTTGAGCAGTGGAAAGAAGTCATTGATACCAACCTGACTTCACTGTATACCGTGGTACGCCCTGTGTTTTTACGCATGCTTGAACAAAATCA
>ERZ1023418.216-NODE-216-length-12275-cov-4.720540_pt1 | contig 12275 bp, 11 predicted proteins | sample MGYA00380511_ERZ1023418 | MGnify/ENA primary metagenome ERZ1023418 (study PRJEB33173, sample SAMEA4830370) | metagenome | study: EMG produced TPA metagenomics assembly of the PRJEB25223 data set...
CTAAGAGCATTCTTGCGGTGGGGTTTCACCGTCTTGCAGAAGGAATCCCCGCACTTTAGGGCGGGGAGGAAGTCAAGCGTTTTGTTCATAGACAATATTTGCTCATAGACAATAAATGAACCATCAGCAAAATTTAGATAAACTGGAGAAATGGTTAAGATGTCAGTCAATTATTATGCCAAAATTGTCAAATCTGCTAATGACCAGCAAGGTGTGGGTTTGATTGAGGTTTTGATTGCTTTGCTATTATTGGCGGTTGCTGCCTTAGGTTATTCTGCCTTGCAAGCTCAATCCATCAAATCAACTGATGAAGCACTGACCCGAACGCATGCGATTAATTTGATGCACAATACTGCTCAAAAAATCCGAGTTAATGGTATTGATGCGACTTATATCAAAGAGATAACTGATAAAAAAACAGGTAAAAAAACACAAACAACCGATCAGATTTTAGAGCTTTATGCTGAGAAGATAAACCTTAATACCATGCCTGCTGATGTGAAGTGTGATAATGGTTGCACGCCATCGCAGCAAGTTACCAAAGATGTGCGAGAGCTTTGGAAAGCGTCAGGTGGCAGTGGGGGGGCAGATGATGATAGAGACATTAGGTTGGGTATGGATAAATGCCCTGGTAGGGCGGGTAATCCAAGCAACAACTATTGTCTTTTTGCAGCATGGAAAGACACAGAACCCAAAAAAGGCAATGCCAGCCCTAAATGTATGACTGAAGAAGGTGCTTATTTATTTAACGCCAACTGTATCATGATGGAAGTATATTGATGAGGAGGTATATTGATGAATAGGCACATTGAACAAGGATTTACGCTGATTGAGCTGATGATTTCCATCATCTTGGCCCTGCTGATATCAGCCGCCGCCTTGGCGTTATTTTTTGATAGCTCTCGTAACTTACGTATCCAAGAAAGTGCTGATGATGTGCAAGAAGCGTCCGTATTTGGGTTGGCTCAGATAGAAAGTAAAATTGCCATGGCAAATTTGGGGTCATATCGTCCAATGAAACAAAACACACCATGGACAGGCATCTTGTTTACTGGGTATGATGGTACAGATGCTGCTGGTCGTTTTTTAGGGAACATACCTGGCAATGAAAATAACACCCAGCTGACTGTTGATGTGTTAACAGCCAGCGGTGAAAGATTACCAGCCTCACTTGGGCAAGCCAATGTGACAGGAGCAAGCACTCGAAGTGATCAGCTGATCATACAATATCAAGCACCATTTGACATGTTGACTTGCACAGGGGACACGGTCAGCAAAGGAGACATGGTGATAGAACGTTATTTTACTCGTAAGGACACAGCGGCAGCGATAGCCAGTAACGAAGCAAAAGATTCGGACAATTTAAGCATCGTATTGGCTTGTGCCTCAGGCAGCTATGGTTTGGAAAATGGCAGTGCAACAGCCAAGCTTAGTGATAATGGCAGTGGCAAAACCATATCTGATGCCAAACTTGGTATCAATAAAGCCATCTGTTATCAGGGGGCTTCTGGGTGTTCTGGGAATGCTAAAGACACCGTGATGATTAACCGAGTGGACTATTTTGGTGTGCGTTTAGGTGTGTTGCGTAAGAACGGCATTGAATATATGAAAATTAGCGATTATATGGAAAAGCTAAAAGGTGGTTATAAGGTAGATGCACCAGTGGTGGCTGTCAAAATAGCAGTGATCACTCGTGGCTTAAACAGTGCAGGCACAGAGACTTTGAATGAATTCACTGTGTTTGGAGGTGATGAGTTAACGATAAAGAACACGGACAATAATTATGTGCGTCGAGTCTATGAAAAGACCATCAAGCTACCCAATAACATGGCAACAGAGAGTGTTTGGTAGCGTTTGGCAAGTGTGATGTTTGGTAAAGTGCCATATATAAAGTGCTGTCTATTTGGAACATCAGACACTGGCGGTAACACTCTCTTACTTTAGTGAGCCCCTTACTTTAGCCACAAAGAGAATACGCCAACAAAAAATCACGTCGCTGTAACAATGCCAACAAAAAAAGTACGTTACTGTAACAATGCCAATAACGAACGGTAATAACAGAACATCAGTCAGCATAAATTCAGTCAGCATAAATAAAGGTATGATGCCCTATGCCACATTTTTCTAAGACACCTTCTAGTCATATTGCTGCTCAACAAGGAGCCACACTCATCGTTGTCTTGATGATTGTTTTATTGCTGTCTTTGATAGGGGCGATTGTGGTACGTAACAGTCAGGTATCACAAGACATCAGCACCGCTTCACAAGTACAAAACTTATTAAAACAATCTTCTGATGCGCCACTGGCAAGGCTACAATTGGCATCGGTTGATAAGAATGATGGTGATACTAAAACTCAAATAGAGCTAATGGAAGCCAACAATCAAGCACCATTGCAGTTTTTGCAGTTGGAAGGTGAGCAAAAAAACTATGAATATATTTTGTGTTATCGCCCTACCGAGCGATTGGGACTGTATGAAAAAGGTGAACATCGCATGATAGGTAATGGTGCTGGCACAACCGTTAGAAAAGATGGCAGTGGTGTTGGTTATTGTCATATTAACAGTAAAAACAATCCTGCTAAATATTACACCAGCGGTCGTTCTGTTGTGGCTTCTCAGGTCGCCTTATCACGCCCGACTGTGAATAAAAGCAGTGATGATGATGTTGAGGCGGCTCCTTTTGCGGTTGCCAGTCAAGGCTCAGACATGGACAGTATCGGTGGCAGTCAAGCGATACGCCTAAGAGCCACAGTCACTTCGGTGTTGCCAAGTCTGTCAGTATCATCTACCTTAGAACAAGTGGACGAATGTTTGCAAAAAGCAGTTGGTGGCTTGGCTGGTAATCAAACCGAGGATAACCAAATTCTGTGCTTAAATGCGCAAGATGTTCCAGCCAATTTTCAAGTACAAGACTTTGCCTATCAGAGTACTTATGATTAATAAGCTGACTGATAAAACATTGGCAAGTAACAAGTAAAACATTGGCAAGTAAAAACGCAAGTAAAAAATTGGTAAGTAAAAAGAGGTATTGAGTCATGAAAAATTTTAGATTAGCACCGTTAAGTTTGGCAGTTGCTTCCATGGCTGTGTTTACGCCATCGATGACCTCTCAAGCTGCTACCTCTCAAGCCACGAACAGTCGTGGTGACTTGGTCATTTATCAAGCTGGTGATGCTTTAAATGGCTTAGATGCCAGTGGCACAACCAACCCCTTAAAAAGAGGCGATGCCATCTTGTTTATGCTGGACATGAGTTCGATTGATGGTGTTGCTTCTGGGACTGAGCGTACTAATCGACTCAACAAGATGATAAAAACCATCAAATATTTGGTTGAAAATGATAATGGTTTTGATGAAAACACCATGATTGGGGTGGGCACTTATCCAAGCACCACCGTACATAATAAAAATCTCTCAGCAGATGGTCTGACAGGGGGGGTCTTTGTGCCGATAGGGCGACTTGGACCTCATTTATCAAAATTAAGAGGTGCTGCGAGAAAAAACTCACATCGCCAAAAGATAGTAAATTATCTCAACGGCATTCAAACATCAGGAACGGGGTTATCTCTTAGCCCCATGGCACCTGCTTATGCTGAGGCAGGGGCTTATATGATGGGCACGACAACCAGCCGTTTGACTAAAAATAAAGAAAGCATACCCGGTTATGAAGACACGGTTATCTATAGACGTGTGTTACGTGAACAAAACGGCAGATGGCAATACTGCGATCCAGAAAACACTCAGCAATACGTGTATGAAGACCGAGACTCTAAAGGCAAAGTAAAAAAAGCGTATGTGCGTCAAGAATGCCCAGAAACACTGCCCAATGGCAAACCAGGCTGGGTAACTGTCTCTAAAGATAATGTGGCACCAACTAGCTGGAATGGCGTTGGTGCACCAAATGAAGGCCAGATTGCTAATGCTGCAAGTAAAGGTTGGAATAAATTTGACTTAATGTGGTGGAATCTTACTAATAAACCATTTGGTGTTGGTAAACTGGCTCTTCAAAGAGGGACTGATTGGAGTCCAAAATATTACGATGACAGAGAGTATGCCTTTAATCAAGACAGCTTCCAAAATCGTAAGAATTTTAACAATAACAGACCCATTACCCCTGATGACAAAACATGGGGGAGTTTAGACCGCTATACATATTACTATGATGCCAGCGATGAGTTGTCAAAAATTCTAGAGCCAGTGGTCAGATATCGTGCCATTCGTCAGAAATTTGTTGGCTATAATCATTATGACAAACATAATAATAAAACCCCCCCTCGCCTTTGGCAATACTGTTCTAAAGAAAAATCAGAATTGGTCAACTATGTCTATAGCTCTTATCGACTCATGTGTAATGAAGAAGACTGGGTGGATATCGGGGTTTATGAAGGGGCTAATGGTTGGATAAAAAAAAGAGAAACAGACGACAATGCCAAAAAACTTGGCTTACGATGGAATCATGGCTACTTTCCTAACATCACTCGGGGTGGTCGCCCGCATGGCATCATCGGTCGCCATAGCCAAGATGGTCAATCTTGGCAGTACACGCTAGACCCAATGCTTAACCCTTTTGATGGCTGGCAGTACTGGTATGATGCAAGCTATAAAAATAATTTGGCATTGCCTCCGACTTTGTTGTCAGGTTATTCCTCTTCAGGGATACGTAACTCACCGCCTGAGGTGCGTCGTCATCACAGTTATGTGTACGATCAACCTAACTATTTAATCTGTAAACCCAATGATGGTATTAAAAAAGACAGCAGGGTGAACCGTTATCAGTCTAACCCCACAAACCGCACACTCACCAATACCGTGATTGAGAATGCCGCCATCTATTTTATGACAGCGGGCATTCCTTCTTCGGCGGCATTGGCGCCTGTCAATGAAATGAACAAATCTTTGAAGTTGGATGTCAATATCAATGGCGCTCCCACTAACGAGATTATACAAAAAGGTGTGGTGAGAAACTTTAGCCCACTCATGTCACCAGACCACGCCTGTGATCGCAGTGGATTGAATGGTGGGCCAGGTAATGGTCATTGGGGGTGTATGGGGGCGTATTCTCGTCGACTTAACTCCACCAAAAACCCCCTTGAAAGGGCGGTAAAAACTGGCGTGTTCTTGATCACCCCTGCCGCCAACAAAGTAAGTTTTGGTGGTAACTGTTCAGTGGCGGCTGCCACCAGTAACAGCAACAGACAAAGCTACCAAAATGCGTGTAAGCTGGGCAGTAATGATTATGGTGGTGGTGGTTTTCACGCCACAGACACCAATGACACACCTCAAGCGGTGAGAAGATTTGCAGAAGCAATCAAGGCGCAAACCAGCAAATTGTCTGACAATCCGTTGGATGTTAAATATGTCCCAACCAGCCCCATACAAGTGCCAACCAACCCATTGCTGTCTGGGCATCTGAGTGAATATGGCTATCTGCCACTGCTGGCGCCACAATCTTTATCAAAAAGTGCTTTGTGGCAGGGTAATTTGCGTCAATATAAATCCAGCACAAACGGCTATGTTGATAAAGACGGCAACAGCCCTTACTCTAGCAATGCCAAGCAAGTATTGTCTCCCAGAACCAAAGATTTTTGGTCAAATGTGTCGGTGGCATCAGAGGATCAAGCTGGTGGTGCGTTTGCCAAAATACCCTCTCCCACCTCAGCGACCACAGCCACACCAAGAAAGGTGTATTTAAGCAGTCAGACCAGCCGTGCTGAGCTGTCAGCGTTATCACTTGATGCTAACGCACCGTCTAACTCAAACATCAAATCAGTCAGAGTGGCCAGTGGTGATCCTACCAACCCAGTAAACAACACGCTGTTGCAACGCTTGCTGCTCAACTACATGGGCTATACCATCACACAATACAACCAAAATACGAAAACTGCTGACATCATCAAAACCTATGCCGATGGTAAAAATAAATCGATGGGGGGCGTGGTACACTCGTTGCCTGTGTCTATGGTCTCTAAAGCCACCATCACCGATGGTAAATACGTACCAGAAGAGACGTATGTCTTATTTGGTGCGATGGATAATGCCTTGCATGTTGTCAAACAAAGTGATGGCACAGAAGTGTTGTCGTATTTCCCACGTGAGGTTTTGGGGCATAAAGGACAATACAAAAGCATCGTGCCGGGGCTGACTGCTGATGAAACAAAAAATGAAAATATGCCAAGCTTTGGCGTGGACGCTCCTTGGGAAACCTATGCCTCTTATTCAAGCAATGGCAGCGAAATCACCGCAGACAAGCTATATGCCTTTGGCGGTGCCAGAATGGGTGCTAAGGCGTATTATGGGCTAGACTTAACAGGCATTCATAAACAAAATGGCTTTAAACCAAAACAAATGTTCACCATCACCCCAACAACATCGAGTGCGTTTAAGCGTTTGGGCTATGGTTGGGGCAAACCTGTGGTTACTAAGATAAAATGGCAAGGCAAACCAAGATTGGTTGTGATACTCTCAGGTGGCTATGATACCAGTTATGATAAGACTGACACGGTGCGTAAACGAGAAAATACCACCCATGGTGCTTATACGCCACCTGTAACCTTGGGCAATGCCATCTATGTGATTGATATTCAAGATAAGGTGGATAATCCTAATGCGAACAACCCAGGGTTAATCAACAACCCGAATTTTGGCAAACCGTTAATCGTCGCCAGTCAAAACGCCAATTCAGTGGGTAAATCTGTCTCAGGCTCAAGCAGTTGGCAGACTCAAAACAATGCCAATGATTATGTGGCGGTCATCAATGATGACATGAAGCACAGCATTCCAGGCGGGGTAAAAGTACTTGACAGAGATGCAGATGAGATGGCGGATCACATCTACTTTGCTGACTTAGAAGGGCAGGTGTTCCGTATGGACATCAACAACACCACTTCTAAAGGTGCGGACAGTAACTTACAAGCGCGTGTGGTGAAATTGGCTGATTTGAATCCAAAAACCAACGGTAAATACACCGCTCCGGGCCCTCGTTTTTATGAAACCCCAACGGTTACCATTCAAACCAACAAAGATGGCAAGCGTTTTGCTACTGTCAGCGTTGCGTCAGGAGACCGCAGTAATCCGTTGGCACAAGGTGATAAAGCAGACGTTTTATTTACTTTGTATGATAAAGACGTTGCTGACGCACAGCTTTATCACGGACTTACGGTTAAACCCCCCATCACAGCCACCAGTCCAAACCTCAATCTTGGGGTGCAGTCTTTGACGGCAGGTCGGTTATACACCACCTTAAAAGAGGCCAACAATAAAGCCTATTTTGACTATGACGGCTGGATGGCACCGCTGACTCGCCATGGAAAAATAGACAAAAACAATAATTATGGTCGCAGTACAAACATCAAGGCAATGGGACCTTTATCAGCCATTGGTAACAGACTTTATTTGTCTGCCTATAACCCTGATAAAAACGATGAGATTGAAAATGCGTGCATTCCTCACGTGAAAGGCGAAACAGAAACGCATCAATACTGTTTGCCCTATGGCATTTGTGTGGATGGCTCTGGAGATCAGTATCAACGCTTTACGACAGGTAAAGGCATTTTGTTGCCCTCTTTTGGTTCTTTGGGTAATGACACCACCGCTCGTTCTATCTTGACGCAAGATGCTGGCGATGGCAATACTGGTGGCAGTGTCGCTGGTAATCATGTCGGTCTGAATAAAACCGCCCCTAAAGTTAAATCCAACTTTGAGCTTAATGGTCATCTAAGACCATTGATGTGGTATGACATTCAGTCAAAAAAACACGATGACACACCTTAGGGCGTGTCCTCAATCTGAACGACTTCGTCTAAATGGGCTAAAAATGGCTAAATTTTGTCAAACGTGCGTCAAATGGCTGGTTAATATTGCAATATTACCTGCACCATTTTCCTTGTTTGACGGCAATTTATCGCATTTTTATCACCATTTTCAAAATGAGGACACGCCCTAATATGGGTCTTATTGATTAGAGAATAACCATGGCTAAATTCACCACACGACATTGCCAACAGCCAGTTTGCCAGCAACAAGGGTTTACCTTAATAGAGCTGATGATCACACTGACCATCATCGCCATCGTTGCTGCCATTGCCATTCCAAGCTATCGACAGTTTGTCCGCTTGAATGCTGAAGAGCAGGCACGCACTCGCATGATGTCTATCGCCACCGACTTGGCAAGCTGGCGGGGTAAGCGGTTGTCTTATGCTGGCTTTATCCCTCGCAATCAAGCTCTGAACTGCACCCCTGCTAACAGTGAGTTTTTTTATTCCAATGAGTGTGACACCTCTTTGAAAGCTGGGCAGATTTATGTGCCATTGGGCAGTACGTCAGCCAATTACCGCTATCTTATCACCCTAAGAGATGCCATTCCCATTGACCAGAAAAATGCACAAGGCAAACCAGTGGTTGATGGACATGGTAACCCAATCAAATCCACCGTGGCATTGAATGATACCCAAGCGGCAGGCAGGGGCTGGCGAATGATTGCCACGCCCAATCCCAATGATGCGGTATTAATAAATGGTGCTCAGACTTATTATATGGACAGCTTGGGCCGTCGTTGTGGGTTTGAGCCGAGTGCGGCATCTGGTCTGGATATCCTAAACGGCAGCGACTGCACTGCGTCTGGCATCACCACTTGGTAGCCATCACCATTTGGTGGCTTATTCACTTGACAAAACTGTCCTAAAAAGACCCAAACTGATTTGGGTCTTTTTTTATCAGGTTTGCAAAAAATACGATATGAGCAAGGGGATTTTAGGGGAGTATTTGAGATGGAGCGATACAAGTTTGAGCAGTTGCATGAATGGCAACGGCTTAATTTGAAATTTTTAGATTGACATACAAACACTTTTCATTGTAAATGTGTTATAATTGAAATGTAATTTAATTTAGGGGTATATTATGGGTTACACCAACTTCAATATGCGACTTGATAACAACCTGCGTGGACGTGCTTACCCTGTTTTGGAGCAGTACGGACTAACGCCAAGTCAAGCCGTAAGAATGTTTTTTAACCAAATCGCACAAACTGGCAAAGTGCCGTTATCGTTTGATTGGGCAGATACTTCGCATAAACTAAGCGAAAATGGCGAACGCCTATTGCGTGAAAGTATCGCTGACTTTGAAAGTGGTAATTATACAAGCTATGAAAATCTTGATGATTTAAATCAAGCAATGGCGGAGATTGCTCGTGGTTAGGCGTCGATTTGAGATGTCAAACGCTTTCAAAAGAGACTTGAAAAAGCATTACTTGTCATTGGTTAGTATGGAGTGGACACTCATCTCTGAATGTTTGCTCAAAGGTTATGAGATACCAGAAAAATACAAAGATCACCCATTACAAGGAGATTGGGTTGGTTTTAGGGATTGCCACATTAGACCTGATTTGGTCTTGATTTACAAAATTGTAGGCGATACAGTAGAATTACATAGGCTCAATAGCCATAGCGAATTATTTGGCTAACCTACCGCCCAAACCCAAAGCCCTTGCTACCTGCTAGGGCTTTTTGTTGTTCCGATTATCCATCACCGCCGTAAACCTGCGACTTCAGGCGGTGGATATAAGGCGGTAAATCTAACTTTTTAATCACATGATGTTGTAAAAAATGGTGTGATAAAAAATGGTATTGTAAAAAATGACGTGATAAAAAATGGTGGGCAAAAATAGCCCCCCTTTGTTAAGGAACGGATTGACGCTGATGGTCACATGACACAAATCGTTGTCATCACATGACACAAATCATGGTGATGACGTGTCATAAGTTGCCATAATTTGTCAGATGAACAAATGATGGCAACAAAAATTGTCAGCTTAAACGAATGATGGTTATATCTGAATGCCACGCTCACATCACCTTTAACCGACTGTCTCTAAATAAGCACCATTAATGGATAAACAGGCATGAACACGCCATTTTATGCGGGGGTTGACGACCGATGCCAGCGGAGTGGCGAAAAACTGGCACAACAACTGCAACGTTTAAGCTACTTAAGATATTTTTTTTCACCAAGACATAAAAGGAGTTCATTATGAACGCTCAAGTCCAAAAAGGTTTTACCCTTATCGAATTGATGATTGTTGTTGCGATTATCGGTATCCTAGCTGCCATCGCAATCCCAGCCTATCAAAACTACATCACCGAGTCGCAAGCCACTCGGGCAGCAGGTGAGTTGTCCTCTATCCGCACAGCCATTGACTTATGTGTGACTCAGCAGGATAAATGTAAAAACATCTCATTGCCACAATCATCATTGTTTGGTGCTGATAGTGGTGCCAGTACTAATGCTTCTGGCGCTCTTGTACCAAAAGATTTACACATACCACAAGGCTTGAATCTTAAAATTGAGAACACTGGCGAAGCGCACATCGTGGGTACTTTTGGTGCTGGTGCATCAACTGTGTTAAATGGCAAAACTTTGGGTTGGTATAAAGCCTCTCAAGTTAAAGGTGGTCAGTGGGCGTGTGGTACCAGCCTAGAGGCAGAGCCTGCGCTTAAATTCTTACCATCAGATTGTCACTATGATGTAGCGAATGCTGAGAAGCGAGCAGCAGGTGATAAAACAGCCAAAAAACTAGGTGCTTCTGAATCATAATCCCAATCACCGAGTGGATAAAAAACATCAAAACCATTTTTAAAAATCATTTTTAAAATTATTTGATGTGGCTAATGTTAAAAAGCTCATACCCAAAAGCGAATAAAAAAAGCTAAGTAATGATTACTTAGCTTTTTTTTCGCTGAACTGTTTATTTGCGTTTGACAAAAGCATGTGACATTGCTCAGCTTGCCCATCATTCATCTATCAGCGGTTATGATAAGAAACCTGTATAAAGGTTGATTGAGTAAAAACTTATGTTACAATCAGTACAATCTAAATTTATAAATATCGCAAATATCGCCAAGGCAATGGACTTGATGAACCAAACTCATATCATAAATGACATCGCATTTGAATGGGACAGTAATAAAGCACTATTGATATCAAAAACACATGGCGTTACGTTTCAAGAATGTGCCACGATATTGTTCAACCCTACCACCATTACCAAACAAGATTACCGTGATTATGGTGAACGGCGTTTTATTAGCACAGGTTCTAGCGATAAAGCACGCATTTTAACCGTCGTTTGGACTGAGCGTTATGATAAAATACGTCTAATGACAGGATTTTTGGCAAGTAAGGACCAGATTAAGGAATTTTATTATGGATAAAAAAGATGACGACGTGTATGTTAATTTTGATATGACCGATGCCGTGCGTGGCATACCGCCACAAATCACTCAGCGACAAACCGCCAAACACATACCCAACCAACAACATCAAACGTCCCTGATTGAGCCTGACGTATGGCAACTTATCAACCAAAATGCCAATCAACCAAACCAAATTGCCAAAATAAACGGCATGTTGCGTTTGTTATTGACTTAGCTTTTTTTTAAATCACATTTAAATCACATTTAAATCACATTTAAATCACATTTAAATCACATTTAAATCACTTTGTTTGTGCATCATCAAACTTAGCCAAAGTCGTTGCTATTGGCTGAGCATGACTGTCCATTAACAACAGCGGAATGTCCAAACTCGCCTCAGTCACAATTGGAAAATACGCCTTGGCTTTTGGATGGGTTAGACGAATTTGGTCATATAATTTAGGCTGGTAATCCTTAACTTGAGATAAGGGCAAAAGATATTGTTTTGCTTGTTCTGCTGTGTATGGCTGGTATTTTTGCTCAGAAAAAATCACCTCTGTCATTGGTTGATGATTATCTACCATGACCAATTTGGGTTTACCCCAGTTTTGTTTAAACACGCTCATCTGTTTTTGTTGTTGATTATTAATAAGGCTTGGAGACACGGCATAGATGGTGTCTTTATAAAGGACAAGCCAAGCAGGTCTTGCTGTTGAAATCTGCCAAAAACCCCATAAAAATGCCAATAACTGCACCATAACAATGATGGTTAAATCTGCTTTTAGGGTTTTTTTGCCTTTTTTATAGACAATCAAAGTCAATAAAGGACCTAAAATGACATCAATCGCCACCATCATAAAAAATATGGTTTCAACATGAAACAAATGATGGTAAGGACTGGGGTACCAAACAAAAAATATCACGATTGTTGCCATAAACATCAAAGCAACTGAAATCAAAAAATGCAAGATAAAGGCTTTTAACTTATCCTTAACCATGTTATTGCCAACCATACCATCAAACATTTGACTTCCTCCCCTCCCTAAAGTGAGGGTATTCCTTCTGCAAGACGGTGAAGCCCCACCGCA
>ERZ1023418.223-NODE-223-length-12066-cov-4.916243_pt1 | contig 12066 bp, 15 predicted proteins | sample MGYA00380511_ERZ1023418 | MGnify/ENA primary metagenome ERZ1023418 (study PRJEB33173, sample SAMEA4830370) | metagenome | study: EMG produced TPA metagenomics assembly of the PRJEB25223 data set...
TGTGGCTCAGGTGCAGGACTAGGCGACGGGCTTGGCTGTGGGCTTGGCTGTGGCTGTGGCACTTCTTGTGGCTTGGTCTTTGTGCAATCTTTATAAACATCGCCATAATGAAAATAACCACCTTCCAAACTTTGATACCAGCCATAATATCTATTCCCCATTAAGTCTGGGTAATTGGGATATTGATCTCTTTTTTCTATGAATTTAGAACCCTTTGGGGTCATTTTTTCAAAGACTTCTTCGTAAGAATTATAAAATCCGCTATTAACAGCACCCGACACTACATTGTAATAACAGATAGGTTCGGGCAGTCTAGGAGCATTGTTAGCAGGGTCCATGACGTAATCGACAAGTTCGCCAAGACCGCCGATGGCGATACCAATCCCAATTTCATAAGGGTTTGGCTTAGCTATTTTCTTGATGTTGTCCTTTACTTTTCCCCATTTTGATGGGGGTTTTTTTGGTGGTATATCAATGGGGGGCAGACGTTCGCCCGGGGGTGCGGGTGGGTCAATCATTGGATTGGGTTTTTTCGGCGGAGTGGGAGTACCATCCCCAGGATATGGGCTCTCCTGGAATGCATGAGCAAGCGTACTGGCACACAGTGACAGTATAGCAAGCAGTGTGATGATAAGGGGGCGATTATAGTTCATAACCTAACAATCCAGCGATGACGGCGAGCCAAAATAATGTAGCAGGTAAATATAGTAAGGATATGCGGATGATTATTTGTAGCATGGGGTTTCTCTTTTTAGAATTTATCCCACTAGATATTAAATAAATCTCTTATTGCGTTAGCAATAACGACTAGTGTTAATACTTGCAGGATAAATTCAGGGTTAATCATGATGAACCTATGTTGTAGCTACGGATGAATTAAAACGCCGTTTTAACCCACTTAAATACCTTTGCAGTAGCATAAACGGTAAGTACCGCCATACCAATAGAACCTACAACAGCCGATAATCCTGTAATCATTGTCACGATTGGAGTTAAGTCGGGAGCTGTTGGTGTATTAGTATTAGCATTGGCAATACCAGCACTCATAGCAACCCCAGTAACAAGAGCATAGCGACCAAATTTGTCTTTGTAGACATCTAATTTATTTTTTGGCTGAATAATAACAGCTTTTTGAACGTCTGACATGGTATTCCTCCTTTGCAGACTGTTAAAAAAACGAACGCTTGACGGCTTTTACGGCAAATACAGTAGCGTAAATTAAAGCGACCGCAAAAATAAACTGCCCCATTTGTTCGTAACTGAGTTTGAAGCTACTGTAATCTACTGTTTGAACATAATTTACGCATTCAAAACCTGTTGCAGTTTCCTTAATCTGTGTACATACATAAATTACGTTCATTATATTAAGCCTTAGGCGTGGTTACCGCCTTTGGTGTGCGTTGGCGTGGCACAATTTCCATTTCTTTGGCGTTGGCAAGGTCGGCAAAGATGACAACTTGAATTTGATTGCCTTTTCTGTCTGTTGCTGTAACCATTTTTGTTTTAAGGTAGTATGGGTATTGGTGTTCGTGGAACTTCTTTAAGTCGTCCAGATTGTTGTAGCGATATTGGGCTTGGGCTTGTCCGCCTGCGTCAGGTTTTCTGTTGGTGTGCATGGCGATGATATTCACATACTTGAACTCCTCATAATCGGTTGGTTCAACACCGAAAACCAGAAGGCTTCTCTCATAAATTTCGTCAGGGTGGTATTCCACACCATCAACCACAATGGGGGTGGTGTTAAATTCGCTCATGGTTTAGCTCCTGTTGGCTAATAATTAAGGTTTTGGGGGTGTTTAAGTCTTTGGGTATGGTAAGCACGTCTAACTTTTCGGGGCATGATTTGTTTGGTATGTCTGTTAAGATATCCATTAGAATCTTATCGTCATCAAAACACTGTCTAAAAAAGTGTATGTACCTGCCATACTGCCTTTGAACAAGTCTAATTGCTTGGGCAAAAGTAATTAACTCGTTTTTATCTCGTACTTCATACTTATCCAGTGGCGTATCTTCTTCAATCAAATAAAAGCACGGATAAGCGGCAACCATGTAATCAGTAGGATGTAAAAGCACGGATAAGGGGATATAAATATCACGGCTTTTAAACTCTACTTCGATTCTAAGCCATATAGAATCTTGGTCGCCTAGCTGTTTGCCCTTTTCATAGATTCGGCAAAACTTGGACGATTGGCGGGAGCCTATGTATAACGTCCTACCCTTGCCATTGGGCTTTTTCCAATTACCACGGTATTCAATTTCGGGATTTCGACCACCTTTGTTGAATCCGCCGTTTGAATGTATCTGATCAAACAAATCCACGGTTAGAAACGTCTTGTCCAAACTGTCATAAGCCAAATCAATGCGGGTAATGGTTGCTACTTTGAGTGAGTCTAACCAGTCGAACAAGTCAAATTCAAAATCAATGTTGGCGTAATTGCACCCAGTGCCATTTATCATGATGAGTACAGTGTTTTTTTGTCCGCCAATACAAACAAAACCTGCATTGTGTTCAATACTAAAACTTCTTTTGTAAAAGTTTCTTCCTGTTTGGTTTTCAACATCAATGGCAAAGCCTATGATTTTTAACAATTTTCGGCTTATCTGATTGATAACATAATCTTCCAAGGCGGTGTCTGATAACTCATGCTTGCTTCGGGGTATAAAGTCATCCATTGAGATGACAACATTTAACCAGTCAATCACGCATTTTTGCCCCTGCAAGGGTTTGCGGACTAAAACCGTTTTTACTTCGCCATTAAAGATGACTGCGTCGGTGTCATCGAGTGGCGTTTTGGCGTACAGTCTGCGAGTCGCCCTATCAGTTGCTATCTTGTCTCTTATCGCTTGCAGATAATCAGAGTCTTGCCCCCTTGTGCCTTTGGGTGGGCTAAGCCTGCCCCCTGCGACATGGTTCACGATTGGGCGTGGTAGCGTCATGGTTTCCTCCTTGCCTTGCCTTTGGCTTCTGCGGTGTTGGCCTTGCCTTGCCTTTGGCTTCTGCGGTGTTGGTTTGCCTTGCCTTTGGCTTCTGCGGTGTTGGTTTGTACCCTTTACCCCCGTATTACTTTGGGGGGAAGTTTGCCCCTTTGGGGTTTTTGGGGTGTCTGTCCTAGGTTGTGGCTTTTGGGCTTGTACAAATGCGGGTTTATCCACAATCGAGCTAATCACTTACCCACAATTATTGTCCACAGGGTTATCCACAATCGCCCGCCGTTGGTGTGTCCGCTGAACTATCATTTGGGGCTAGGCGGGCTCATGTGGATAACCCTGCAAGCCCCTAGCGGGGTGGACAAAATTGGTGGATAAGTGGCTCTCATGTGGATAATTCCCTATTTGTACAAGCCGTTGTTATTGGTTTTTTAAATTTTTTTACTGGGTGGAACCCATGGCACGCTTTGGAATTAATTGGGCTTTTGGGTATGCGACCCCTGCCGAGTCTTATCGGTGTTTCGCTGTTGTCAGTCATTAATCATTTTTTCACTTCGTTACAAAATGATTAATGACTGACAACGCTCACACCTCCAATGGAGAGCCTGAGCCCAATTCGGGCAAGTTATCCCCCAAGGGTTAAGAGCGGTTAAACTCTCTCGCCTTGGATTCTCCCGAACTTCCAACGGTGTCGCCGTCGCCTGTCATCGGGTATGGGGCATTGGCATAAACCCCCACACGCGTGAATTACGGGTATACGCCCCGCCCTTGCACCGTTCACGCCATCACGCCCCCAATACGCTGTAAAGCCACTTACGGCAAGGGTTGCCCCAATATACCGAACCGACATACAACAACGCACCACAGGCGTAATAATCCCTACGGTTGCCCACTTTGCAAGGTGTCCCAGTCGTGGGCTTGATAACTCCGCTCCCCTGTCGTCACTTGTCCTGCCACCAAGAGCGGGTGCAAACTAGCTAAGCGACGCTATAACGCTCATTGTTAGCGTCATAGCACAGCTTTTTACACAGCCTTAAATGCTTTTTAATCCCTACTGGGAAGCCATTTAATGCCCTGCAATCATCATCAATCTTTTTAATCTTATAATAGGCATCAATTGGCAAATGATAGATGTACTTATCCCCATATAGCTCAATAACAGCAGTTACCGAGCCACGAGCGTTTAAATATTTTATGGAATTATTTTTTATTTTTTGAAAATGCAATAGGTTGCCCCCTGCGGTAGGATTGGACGACACAGGAGGCGGGGGAAGGTTGCCCCCATATTGCGAATCTGACTCAGTCATACTATCGCAAAAAACGGATTGGGGGCAAAAGGGTTGTGATTGAATAAGTTTAGGTTTTTTCATGGTTTCGCTCCGTTTACGAAAGTGTTAAAATAAAGCCCTTATGGGCGTTTAGGCGGTATACCACTACCCCTAAACTTGTTTTATCCCCAACAAAGGATAAAAAACATGAATAATACTGTTACCACTGACAAAGAATTTATAGAACTGTCAAATAGCACTATTGTTAGTGAAAATAACCCAGAACACATACTTAATGAAATGGGTAAATCATTTGAACAACAAGCGGTACAAGCCAAAATCCAAAATGAGCAAGCCATACAGCAAGTATCACAACAAATTAATAATGATGTTAATAACAGTATCTTGCCTATGTTTTACGGCTTAGCAGGGTTCTTTATGGTACTGAGCTTGATTGTCGTTTTTATCAAGGTACTTTCTCATGATGAAAATAAAAAATAAATCAAGAACCTTATCAAGCTGTATTGCCAAATAAACAGTTACCATGCCACCAAGAAAAGCAACTATCATCATTAGCGTAAAATAATTAGCTAAGTCTGTAATTTGATACATGATTGCCTTTTTGGTTAGTTGTGGTATAATTTTAATTAACCGTTTTTGGTTAGCCCCAAATTTGGTTACTCAATGGTTAAAAAAATAACCAATTTTGGGACGTGATTAATTATGCCCCAAATTTGGTTACTTTTCAATAGGAATTTACAAAATGTTACAATCTTTAATAAAACAAGCTGAAGCAAAGGCTGGCAGTCAATTAGACTTAGCCAAAAGATTTAATTTGCAACGCACTAGATTTGGCGACTACAAAGCGGGGCGCCGTGTGCCTGATGATGAATTAATTGGACAGCTTGCAGAATATGTAGGCTTAAACCCTATTGAATCAATTCTAGCTTGCAAGTTAGATACAGCAGACGAAGAAAAAGCCACGCTTTGGAAAACGTGGCTGAATGAGTGGCACTCCATAGGGGATTCGAACCCCTGTTACCGCCGTGAAAGGGCGATGTCCTAGGCCTCTAGACGAATGGAGCACAAGGATGTAAAACTGATTACTTACTAATTTAGCGATAATCGCTTTACCAACTTCTGAACGCTTTCACCGTGTCTATCAAAAGTGGCGTTATTATAGCAAATTATGTTTATCCGTCAAGCAAATTTTTTAAAAATTTCAAGAAATTTTTTTAAGTGCATGAATTTTAAAAATTTTTAAAATCAATCCTTAAAATTGTTAAATTGTAATGGTACGCCAAACGATTTTTCTTTTAACAATGCCATACATGCTTGTAGATTGTCCTTTTTCTTATCGGACACACGGATTTTATCACCTTGAATGCTTGCTGAGACTTTCAAATCGCTCTCTTTGATGGTCTTGCTGATTTTTTTGGCGGTGTCTGAGTCTAGCCCATCTTTTAGGTTGATGATTTGTTTGATGTGTTTGCCTGAACCTACTTTGTCCTGTGGGTCTAGGCTTTGTAAATCTACACCACGCTTGATGAGCTGTTTTTCAAAAATGGCATAGACGTTGTCGGTTTGTAGCTCGTTATCGCAGGTGATGGTAACGGTTTTGGCTTTTTCGTTTAACTCAACCGTGATGTCGCTGCCTTTGAAATCAAAACGAGTGGCAATCTCTTTATCGGTGTTGCCAATGGCGTTACGCACCTCTTGGATGTTTAATTCTGAGACGATATCAAATGATGGCATGGCTTTTCCTTATAAAATAAAGTTAAGAATACAGATGACAGGCACATTCTACATATCACTTGCTTTTGATGTCAAGCATGTTCATGTTATTAAAAATCTGACAAAACAGCTCGGCGGTTTTTTGGGTGTCATACAGTGCTGAATGGGCGTATTGGTTGTCAAATTCAATCCCTGCCATAGAACATGTTTTGGCAAGCACCGTATGTCCATAGGCCAAAGCGGACAGGCTTGCTGTGTCTAGCACACTAAACGCATGAAAAGGCGACTGATTTTTTGAATTGGTGCGAGTGATGACAGCGTTTAAAAACCCCAAATCAAAATGAGCGTTATGCCCCACCAAAATACACTGACGACAACCGTGAGCGTTTTTGGTTTCTTTTAGGGATTTAAAAATTTGGCGAATTGCCTTTTTTTCGTCTTGGGCGATGGCTTTGCGAAAAGGGCTGTCAGGGTTAATACCTGTAAATTCTAGGGCAGATGGTTCTAAATTTGCCCCAACAAAGGGTTCAATGTGAGCATGTAATGGCTTAGCTTGATGGAGTTTGCCGTCATCATTCATCAAGATGGGAATACAGGCGATTTCTAATAGGGCATCGGTTTGGGCGTTAAATCCTGCTGTCTCCACATCCACCACAACAGGCATAAAACCCCGAAAGCGTCTGGCAAGGGGGCTTTTGTTGTCTTTGAGCGTGGTTGGGTTTGTTGTCTTGTTCATTGTTTTACCGACCATGCTAAGCTTTGCCCTGCCAGTAAGGGAGTTAGGGTTTTGTCATCAAGATAAGGATAACTTTTGGGCACGTCCATGTTGGATTTGACAAGGGTGATGGTGCTGGTATTGACAGGCAAACCATAGAATTCTGCCCCAAAACGGCTTGTAAAATTTTCTAATTTATCAAGTGCTCCCATACGCTCAAAAGCAGTGGCATAAAGCGGTAAGGCGTGTGGGGCAGAGTAGCACCCTGCACAGCCACAAGCGTTTTCTTTGGTATAAGTGGCGTGTGGGGCAGAATCTGTACCCAAGAAAAACTTAGGATTGCCAGATGTCGCCACTTCCAGCAGGCGTTTTTGGTGATCGGCACGTTTTAGGATGGGCAGACAATAAAAGTGTGGTTTAATGCCACCAACAAGCATGTGGTTACGGTTAAATAGTAAGTGCTGTGGGGTGATGGTCGCTCCCACGTTGCTTGCTTGGGCAAGACAAAAATCGGCGGCATCTTTTGTGGTAATGTGTTCCATGACAATGTAGAGATTGGGAAAATTTTTGATGATGACGGATAAAACCTCATCTAAAAACCGCTTTTCACGGTCAAAAATATCCACATCATTGTGAGTAACTTCGCCATGCACAAGTAGGGGTATGCCATGTTTTTGCATGCTCTCAAACACACAAGCTCGCCCTAAAATGTCGGTAACACCGTCCGCTGAATTGGTGGTTGCTCCGGCAGGGTAGAGTTTGACTGCTTGCACGATACCCGATGCTTTGGCATGGGCAATCTCATCGGCGGTTGTGCGATCGGTTAAATATAAGACCATGCGTGGGTCAAACTTATTTTTACGCTCGCTTGGTATGTCTGACTTGTCTAGGGCGGTCAAAATCCGTTCACGGTAATTCATCGCCTGCTTGGTTGTCTTGACAGGCGGTACAAGATTTGGCATGCAGATGACACGGTTAAAACTCATGCAGGCATGAGGTACGGTTGTGGCAAGTGCCTCATTATCACGCAGGTGAATATGCCAGTCGTCAGGTTGGGTGATGGTTAGGGTTTGGATGGTGTCGGTCATGGCAATGGCTGTATTATGATGAAGCTGTTATTTTAAGGATTGGGGGTATTTTGTCAAGTTTTATGGGCGAAAGCCAAACAATAAATCTAAACAGTTTTTAAATGATTTGATTTGGATGGATTGATGGATTTTGTTGAATGAATTAATATTTAAATTAATATTTATAAAATCATGTTCAAATCAATATCAAATGACACAAAATAAAATAAGGGTCAGATACACCCTTATTGATAAATGTCTTAACAAATGCCTACCGTGTTGATGGGCGATTTAATCAACCAAATCCAACTGTACTACAAGCAAATCAGCATCAACATCAGGTAAAATGCTGTCAGCGGTTGCTCCTGCCAGCCATGCCGACAGCCCTGTGCGTTTGTGGCGACCGATGACCACTAGGTCAATGGCATGAGTATTACAATAGTCCACGATGCCCTTACGCCCTGAAATGGCGGTCTTGATTTTGGCATTATGGGCTTGTAGATTGTTACGTGCCAATACTTTGGCAAGGCGAGTACGAGCCACTTGACAGCGTTCATCATCTATCTCTTCGTGCAAGGCAGATGCTGGAATGAGTTCATAGCCAAAGCCCAACATGGTCTCTTCAATGACGTGTAATACAGACAATTGAGCAGACGGCGATGAGTCCAAAATCCATTTGGCTTTACTGGCGACAATGTCGGTATCGTCATTTAAATCGGTAACAAGTAATACGTGCTGATACATGGCAAGCTCCCTAAAAGGTGTAAAAGAACATTGCTACAACAGTATAGCAAAATCCCCCATGAATGCAAGGGGTATTTATTGGTTAATTTTGGATAATTTTTCTAAAATGATGAAAAAATTTGTTAAAATAAACAAAAGTGCTTTTGATGCCCCTACCATGAAAAATCCAATCAATCACACCACTTACAAAAACACAGACGTGATTTTTGTTCACCCAAAACACCGTGCTTATGTGATTTGGCATGGCGGTATTTTTTATCAACTCACACGCATGAGATTGTCAAAGCAGGCGTGGGATAGGCGGATGGCGTATGATGGCCCGCTTGATGAGATTTTTGTGGCGAAACAATCGTGTGGACAAGATGAGTTTGATGAATTGGTGTTGGGGCAAATTGGTTTGGAAGTGGTAAAACTGCCTGATAAATTGCACGGCATCAGTGCCAATAAATTTTTGGCATGGTGGGAGGTCAATCGCTATGGTTTTTGGCATGCCAAAAGTGTTAATAATGAGTATGTGCAACATGAACATGGGTCATTACCAAAGCAAGATTTGCAAGAAAAATCACAACAAGTAGTACAGGCAAGCACCAACAATCATGGCATGACTGACATGGATGGTACCAGTCATATCACCCAAGAACAGGGCATAAGTAACAATACTGGCAAAAATGCTAAGCAGTCAAAAACCCAAATGCCACAAAAACCCTACAAATCACAGGAGCAGGAGCAGTTATCAGGCGATGATATTTTTGATGCACTGCTTGATGAGCTGATGAGCTGATGAGGTGAGTTATTTAAGAGCAAAATAAGTGCAACAGCCCAAATGGGTAAAAATAGACCAAACATAAAAAACCACCCAAAAGGGTGGTTTTGAATATGGGGTGAGTAATGGGACTTGAACCCACGACAACCGGAATCACAATCCGGGGCTCTACCAACTGAGCTATACCCACCATAATGAGATTTTCCATTCATAGTCAGGCAAATGGCACGCCTGGCAGGATTCGAACCTGCGACCACCCGCTTAGAAGGCGGATGCTCTATCCAACTGAGCTACAGGCGCTCAACTTACATGACTAACAAAAAAAGCCTAATCAGGCTTTAAGTGGTCGGGGCGGAGGGATTTGAACCCCCGACCCTCTGCTCCCAAAGCAGATGCGCTACCAAGCTGCGCTACGCCCCGATTTACCAATATGCGATACGTCATCGCTGTTAGTGGTGCGTATTATAGCGTAAATTTGGATGGTGTCAATGATTTATTTTAAAATTTTTATAAAATTTTTATAAATCATTGATTTTATGTTATTTTTATGTTGTTAACTTTTTGTGAGTGTCCAGCCTAATGCTTCGGCTTCACGAGTGCCGCCTATTAGATGAACATAAGTGCGATTTGGGTCAAGCGCCTCTAACAGCTCACACGCACGCCCTGCCTTTGTGCCACCGCCACAAAGAATGTAGATATCCTCCGTGCTTTGGGCAAGTGTCTGGGCGTTGATATGTTCAATTGGCACGTTGATGGCGTGAGCGATATGCCCTGCTTGGTAACTATCAGCGTCTCGCACGTCCCAAATGGTCAGGGTTTCATTGGGGTTAAATTTGGCGATGGCTTGGGTCTTTATCATCGGATTCTCCGTCAAAAATAAATGCAAGTTTAGCAAATTTGGGGTATGATAGCAATATTTATTCTTTTTATCACCAGTTATTTTCTCATCAGTTAAAAATGTTGCTGATTATTGTGCTTGCTGTTGGGTAATTTCATATCAGCCATTAAGGATGACCCATGACCAAATGTTTTATTTTATATGCTTGTGTTATTATGCTATTGAGTATGTGGGCGTGTTTGACGTTGTGGGTGCACATGCCTTTTGATGGATTAACTTATGTTGTTATTGGTTTTATTTTATTATTATCAATCATGATAATTTTTCCTAATTATTTTGATAAATTATTTAATTATTTTATCTTTGGTGAATTGAATCATTATTCATTAATTCATCAGTTATTAGGTGTTTTTGGATTGATTATTGGTGTGGTTTTTGTTTGGTTTTTTGTGATGACCCCAAGTAATGACAGAGCATGGCAAGATGAATTTAAACATCAATTTACCTATACCAAAAATAATAACATCATTACCATAAACAACGTGCGTGATTTTTATTGGTATAAAGATACTTATGTTAAGCATTGGGATGTTCGTACTTATGATATGAATCATCTGTCAAGTCTTGATATGATTAGCACGACATGGGGCATGGACAGCATTGCACATATTATGGTATCGTTTGGTTTTGATGATGGTATGGGCAATACCGATAGGCTTGTTTTTTCGGTGGAAGCACGCAAAGAGATTGGTGAAGAGTTCTCAACCATTGGTGGATTTTTTAGAATGTATGATTTATCCATCATTGCAGGGGATGAGCGTGATTTGATTTATACTCGTACCAATATTAGAAATGAAAAAGTATCTGTTTATCCCATTTTATATGATAAACAAAAAATAAAGAATTTGTTTTTGGCTTATTTGGATTATGGTCATCGCTTAAATGATGAACCTAAATTTTACCATTCTCTATTTAGCAACTGTACCACGGTCATCTATAAAATGGTCAGTCAAATTGATGATATACCACTGGATTATCGCATTATTGTTTCGGGGAAATTGGCTGATTATTTATATGATAAAGGAGTAATTGATGATAATTATGATTTGATGGATTGGAAAAAGGCTGCTTTTGCCAATCCTAAGGTGGCTCATTTGGGTAATCACAGCAATACTTCATCACAACAATATTCAGCATTAATCAGAGAGGGTTTATTAAATCAAGACCACTCAAATAAGCATTGATTTTGTTTATTTTTATGGTCAGTCTTGCCATATGGGTTTGACACGTTCGCCCTTTTTATTGATAAAATAAATGTTATCATTGCTTATTACCATGGCAGAATCATTGATAAAGCTGGTGGCAAAATCGTATTTTAAGGGCAAGGTGATTTTACCTTTGGGATTAATGTAGCCGTAGCGGATAATGGGGTTACCATTGGCATCAGTATTGCCTGTATCTTTGGCAACCAATGCCAACTGTTCGCTAAAATCTTCAACGTGGTTATAGATGGGGGCGATTTTGATTTGACCATTTTTGTCCATAAATCCCCATTTGTCGTTGATTTTAACTGAGACTAGACCATACTCAAACCAGTTACCCATTTCGTCAAAATTTGGATTGATGACGATGTTGCCTTGTTTGTCAATAAAGCCGTATTTACCATTTTTGGCGATTTTGGCACGCCCCTCCCAAAAGCCCCACGCATTTTCAAAGGTGGGGGCAATGACAAAGTCGCCTTTGGGATTGATGTAGCCGTATTTGCCTTGTTGTTTGACCAAAGCAAGTCCATCATCAAAATGATTGGCTTCATCAAAAATGGGAGCGATGACAACTTTGCCACTGGTATCGGCAAAACCAAAAGCCATGCCATCGGTGATGACGGTTAGATTTTCATTATATTGGCAGTCGCTGGTGTATTTAGCATAACTAAAACCTGTGGGTAAATTGGTGTTATCTTCGCAGACGTCGGTATCTTCTAAGAGATTGATGGATGCGTAGGTGTCTGA
>ERZ1023418.231-NODE-231-length-11727-cov-585.125428_pt1 | contig 11727 bp, 12 predicted proteins | sample MGYA00380511_ERZ1023418 | MGnify/ENA primary metagenome ERZ1023418 (study PRJEB33173, sample SAMEA4830370) | metagenome | study: EMG produced TPA metagenomics assembly of the PRJEB25223 data set...
AATTAACATTGCAATTTTTGATGCCAAAAATGTTTTAGATGATGAACAAATCGCCATGCTGACAGCACCTTATTATGGTATTGGGCGAGAAAAGTATTCATAGCAGATGCCATTGATTTTAATTTGCCTGATGGTTAAATCTAATCATGGAATTAACAATCTTTCCAACCTTTCCAACCTTTCCAACCTTTCCAATCTCTCCACTCTCTGCATTCTTTTTAAGTTGGGCATACTTTTGCCATGCTTTATTTTGGCATAACTGCTGTAAGCCCATTGCTACTTTTTATCATTTATCCATATGTCCAATAATGTGCTTTATGTAATTTAGGCACACTATTAACTCGTGCCACTGTTAACATTCAGCATAAAAATCTTAACAATGAATCAAAGCATCGTATTGGCTGTTAAATGATAAGCTTATATTTATTTAAATTCAAACTAAATGATTGTAATATGGACATATCAAGGTTGAAATCAAAAATTTTGGAGAGTTATGTACGATAATGATAAAAAATTGACCACCATCGTAGGGGTGTTGTATACGGTGTCTTATATTGCCATATGGTTGGTCAGTGGCTATATTTTATGGGGCTGGATTGGTGTGACAGGATTTACTCGTGCGATACTTTGGCTGATCGCTTGGATGATTGTGGGTACGATTGCTGATAGAATTCTGATACCGATTATTTTGATCGTCGTGGGCGGATTATCTTCTATCTTTTTTGAAAAAAGGCGATAATTTGGTCATTTTTTCATAAAAAATCATGATTTTTTTTGTAAAATATCTAAAATATCAATTATGTTATATTATGTGATAAAAGATGGGCATGCTCAAGTTTTGGATTGCAAAAATCCTAATATCATCACTGACCAAAGCTGTGATTATATCAAAACTTTATCAAAGTTCTTAGGGTATTATCAAGATATCATACCAAATGAATACTTACCCAACTTACTATAAAAATCAAATGATATGACTGTGATTTTATTATCATAGATACAAAAATCAAAACGCATGAGCCAAAGGTATGATGAATGAATACAAAATTTCGCACACATTATGACAATCTAAATGTCGCCAGAAACGCTGACATTGCGGTGATTTGGTGGGATAGGGGTCAAGCCAGTGCGATTAAGCTAAATTTTTATGTGGGCAATCGCTGACTTTATTTTATTTGTGCCAGTTGGAACAATTCGTGGTCTAATGTATTTATTTTAAGGAGATAATGATAAAATTTTTATTGGTTGGATGCTTGGCAACCTTATTTTTACTTGGGTGTGGTAATAATTCTAGTCAAGAATTAGAGACGAATACCATTGAACAATCAAGCCCAAGAATTACAATAAAAAATGAAATGATTGAAGCTCAACCGTTGCCAGAGACAGGGGCAACCAACAAACCTAATTTGTATGGCGATTCACCTTTACAAATAAAAACCAACTCAGGAAGTCATTATTGGGTAAAAATTGTCAATGCTTATGACGAGCGAGAAGAGCTGGTGAGTTATTTTATCCGTGGTGGAGAAACATTAGATGTTACTCTGCCCGTGGGAAGTTATGTCGTGAAATATGCTTATGGAGATACTTGGTATGGCGAAGAGTATTTATTTGGCGAAAATACAGGTTATTCCAAGGCGGATGAAGTGTTTGAATTTTATCACAATCAAGGCTATGTCATTGAGCTTATTCAACAATTAAATGGCAATTTACACACAACCATAATTGACGAAAGTCAGTTTTAGGAGCTTTTATGAAAAAATTTATCTTAGCAGGTTTATTATTGGCAAGTGGTCAAATGGCACTGGCGGCGAATTGGATGTCCACTGGTGTTAGTAGTAATGGCAAAGAGACCTATGAAGTGGACTATGACAGTATCTCGGCTTATCATTTTAATAGTTATGATAAAAACAGCTATTATGTCACCGCTTGGGTAAAATTAGATTATCCCACCGCCCAAAAATTAAAGGATGGTCGCTTGTATCGTCAAGCAAAAGGTCTTTTGTATGTTGATTGCTTGGGTAAAAGAGTGACTTGGGGTGATACGGTATTTTATGACAGTAAAGGCAATGTGGTTGATAGTGGGCGTAATTATGTCAATACTTATTCATCCAGCAATTGGAATAGGATGGTTCCAGATACGATTGGAGAGGATGTGTCAAAATTCATCTGTGGCGTGTATGATGCCAAATCCAAATCCCAAACCAAATAAGGATAATTTATAAAAACTTGATCCAAACTCACTTTATCCACCTTATTATTATCCAGCCTTGTCGCCCATGCCATATGTCCCTGACCTGTTTGGGGCATATGGCAAAGGTGCGGTTTATGGGTGATTGACAAGGCTGGTATATCATAGTATTTTGATTGCTTTTATGACAAACACAGGGACAACGGACATGAAAAATATTGATACAAGCCCAAGCAATAGCGAGCATTATTTACCCAAAAAAATCTTGGTAACAGGCGGAGCGGGTTATATCGGCTCACATACTTTGATTGAGCTGATACAGGCGGGATTTGTGCCAGTGGTGTATGATAATTTATCCAATTCAAGTTTTGTTGCAGTGCAGCGAGTTGAGCAAATTGTTGGTAAACATATTGAATTTATTCAAGGTGATGTTTTGGATAAAACGCATCTTGATGCTGTTTTTAAGGCACATCAGTTTTTTGCTGTAGTTCATTTTGCAGGGCTAAAAGCTGTGGGAGAAAGCACCAAAAACCCTTTAAAATATTATCAAAATAATGTTGTCGGTACGCTCAATCTGTTAGAGCTGATGGCAAAATATGGGGTTAAAAATTGCGTTTTTTCATCATCGGCAACCGTCTATGGCAGCTCAAATCGCCTACCAATCACCGAGGATATGCCGCGTTTTTGTACCAGTCCTTATGGTCAAAGTAAATTGATGGTAGAGCATATATTGGAGGATGTGGCGAATGCAGATGACACATGGAATATGGTCTGTTTGAGGTATTTTAATCCAATTGGTGCGCATGAGAGTGGGCGAATTGGTGAGGATCCAACCGATATTCCAAATAACCTAATGCCATACATCAGTCAAGTGGCGGTAGGTAATCTTAAACAGCTGTCTGTATTTGGCAATGATTATGAGACACCTGACGGTACGGGGGTGCGAGATTATATTCATGTGGTGGATTTGGCAAAAGGTCATGTGGCAGCACTGCATTATTTGGTTGGGCAATCTGTGGGCATTGGATTTTGTCCCATCAACCTTGGCACAGGTCAAGGAACTTCGGTTTTACAGCTTATTAAGGCGTTTGAGTCAAATACTGGTCAAAGCGTACCGTATGTTATTACCAGCAGACGCACAGGTGACATTGCAGCCTATTATGCCAGTGCTGATAAAGCCAAAGCTATACTTAACTGGACAGCAGAGCTTGATATTGAGCGTATGTGCGTAGATACATGGCGGTGGCAGTCAAATAATCCACACGGCTATTTATCCTAACAAATCCTGTCAAAAGTTTTGTTAATGCTGGTTGTGGGCATTGATAGGTGCACTATCTACGCACAATATTTTATCTTGTTCTACTCAACTGTGACTGACTTGGCAAGATTTCTGGGCTTATCCACATCCGTGCCTTTGACCAGTGCCACATGATAGGCTAATAATTGCACAGGGATGGTATGCACAATCGGCGATAGTGTACCGATATGGCGTGGTGTGCGAATGATATGAACGCCTTCGCTGGCAGTATAATCACTGTCCAAATCAGATAATACAAACAACTCACCACCACGAGCAGAGACCTCTTGCATATTGGCTTTGACTTTATCAAGTAGTCCATCATTGGGCGATATGACGACGACGGGCATATTTTCATCAACCAATGCCAAAGGACCGTGCTTAAGCTCTCCAGCAGGGTAGCTTTCGGCATGAATATAGGTGAGTTCTTTTAATTTTAATGCGCCTTCAAGGGCAATCGGATAATGAATACCACGACCTAAAAATAAAGCACTTGGCTTGTTGGCAAAACTTTGCGCCCATGATGCAAGTTGTGGTTCTAAGTTTAGGGCATGTTGGATACTGCCTGGTAATAACCGCAAATCCTCAGCGTAGTCTTGTGCTTGTGATTCATCCACATGACCACGCAAGATACCTAAAGTAACCGCAAGACCAAATAACACCACCAGCTGTGTGGTGAATGCCTTGGTGGATGCCACGCCAATCTCAGCACCAGCACGCGTGAAGATGGCAAGTGTACTGGTGCGTGGCAAGGCCGATTCCATGACATTGCAAATGGACAAGCTGTAGCGATGACCTTGTGCCATGGCATATTTAAGTGCTTCCATGGTATCTAAAGTTTCACCTGATTGGCTGATAGTAATGACCAGCTCGTCGGGGTCTGAGATGACATCACGGTAACGGTATTCACTGGCAATTTCAACATCGCAACGGATTTTGGCAATACTTTCAAGATAATGTTTGCCAGTGAGTGCTGCATAATATGAAGTACCGCACGCCAAAATTTTAATACTTTGAATTTTGGCAAAGATTTCAGGCGCCTCTTCACCGAAGTTATCAGCAACAAATCCACCTTCTAAAAAAATTTCGGCAGTGTCAGAAACTGCTCGTGGCTGTTCATTGATTTCTTTTTGCATAAAGTGGCTATAAGGACCAAGCTCCAAGGATGCTAAAGACATCTCAGAGGTTTTAATGCTGCGATTGACCTGATTGCCGTCTTTATCAAGCAGTTTTTGGATACCATCAGCTTGAAGTAGGGCAATATCGCCATCTTCTAGATAAGTGACACGGCGAGTAAAGGCAATGACTGCTGAGACATCAGACGCAACAAAAACCTCATTATCGCCAAATGCAACTAACAGCGGGCACCCCATGCGTGCGATGACCATTTGATTTGGTGCATCATTAGCGATAACTGCGATGGCATAAGCACCATGAAATCTTGAGCAAGCTGTTTGGACGGCATGGTATAAATCACCGCCATTGGTGGTATATTCTTGATGTACACTGTGAGCGATAACCTCGGTATCAGTTTGTGATTCAAATTCATAATCCAAGTGCTGAAGGCGTGTGCGTTCGGTCTCAAAATTTTCAATAATACCATTATGCACAACCGAGATAAGCCCTGCTGAAATGTGTGGGTGGGCGTTGGGTTTGGTAACACCGCCATGGGTTGCCCAGCGGGTATGACCGATACCTGTCAGACCATGAATTTGTTTTTGTTTGGCAGCTTCTTCCATCAGTGCAACCCGCCCCACACGGCGTACACGGCGGATGCCTGATTCGGTTTGCACAGCGATGCCTGATGAGTCATAGCCACGATATTCTAAGCGTTTTAGCCCATCTGTTAAAAAATCTACCACATTATGATGTGTCCGAATGGCACCAACGATACCGCACATAAGCCGTTCCTTAGTCTCTGATTAAATTAGGTAAATTATAGCATACCAAATGGTGGATGTCGCTTTTTGTCGGTAAGAATCAATCAGTTAAACCCAATCGTTGGGCATTTGTAAATTTAAAGTTCATCCCCATATTTCTTTGCATATCGTTCATTAACTATTCAATCAGATAAATTTTGGTAGGCAAATTATGACAACTCAAACTCAACACACGCCTAAGCGTGATTATCGTCAGCGTTTTTTTATTGATGGCTCGGTGGTGCGTGGCGATGTGGTCAAGCTAACCGATGCTTATCAAACCGTCATCACCCAAAAAGACTATCCCGTTGCCCTTAAAGCATTGCTCGGCGAGATGCTTGTTTCGGCAAGTTTGTTGATTAGCACACTAAAAATAGACGGCAAATTATCCATTCAGCTACAAAGCTCTGATTCTGATGCTCGCCTAAATTGGGCAATGGCAGAGTGTGATCACACAGGTTCGGTGCGTGCTTTGGCAGGGTTTGATGATACCAATCAGAATCAAACAGTATGGCAACACCTAAAATCTGCCGATGAAGCCTTTGGTGAGCTTGGCAAAGGGGTTTTGTTCATCAGTATCCACCCTGATAATGGCGAGGCTTACCAAGGGATTGTTGAGCGTGTCAGCGACAGCTTGGGTGAGTGTTTGGCACATTATCAAAGACAATCTGCCCAGATTCCAACCATCATTAAGCTTGCCACCAATGAGACGACAGCAGGCGGCATATTGGTGCAACTATTGCCCCAAAGTGATGCTGATAAAGAGGCTGACCCTGATTTATGGGACCGCTTGACAGCACTCACCGATACACTAAAGACAGACGAACTCACCGATTTGGACGCCAATGAGATTTTGTATCGGCTATATCATGAAGAAGATGTGGTTCTGCCAAGTTTGACACCGCTACAATTTGCCTGTACTTGCTCAAGCCAAAAAAGTGAAGGTGCTATCTTACAGCTTGGCTATGACGAAGCCAAACAAGCTGCAGCGGCACAAGGCGGTGTATTGACGCTTGATTGTGGTTTTTGTGGCAGAGAATATCGGTTTGATGATCAAGCGTTAGCCCAGCTGTTTGCTGATGGCTTATCAAATCATCATAAGTAAGCATTTTCATCCATTTTTTAGATGCTTAAGCCGTTTTATTTGACGCATGTTTTATTTTACACATATTGATTGCAAGTTAATTCAATCGTATTTTTGATAAAATGGTTTATCATCTCCACTAAGTGGCATATGGCTTTTATTGATCATGTGTCATTTGCCATACTTGCCTTACCATTGTCGTTTGATTTGGGTATTATAAAGCCCCACATAACCCTCCTTTTTATCAATCCCTGCATATTCAAGACTGGCATCTTCATAGCGTTTAAATTTATACACCGCATCATTCATCACCGCTTCATCAAACACATTTAATGACACAAGCAAAGAAAAATCCGCCTGCGTAAGCCCTGTTACTCGGGTAAACAGCTCAGGTTCAAGCACCGTAATCACATCTTTTAAACTGTGTTCTCGATAATCTGATAAATACATAAAAATCGGAATGCGTGTGGCAAATTTAATCAATTTTTCTTGGATTTGTTTACGCAAAGATTTTTGCTGTTTTTCTTCATCGCTTAATGTCTTTTTATCTTCTTTTGACAATTCACCATCATTTTTGGCTTTTTCTTTTAAGCCTTTAATTTTTTCCGAGCGATTAATGACCACTTCAATATCATCATTTAGGTTTCTAAACCCTTCAATGTTATTTAAAGCATTCATGGCATCTTCATTGCTCATCAGATTTTTTAAGGTGATGTCATCAACATTGACCAATAACGCACTTTGCCAGCGTCTTGCTAACAGTGTGGCGGTCGTGCCACTCATCGCCATATCCAACAATAATTTGGCATCCACCTGTTGCATGGCACTGCCGTCATAGGCAAGCACGGGCAAAAAGGCAATGAATTCGGCAACTTTACTCTCTGGATTGCCCTCTTTTGGGTTTAGTTGATGGGCATAATCAGCGATTTGGCGTAAGGCACGATTGGGGGCAAAGTCAAAAATATAACATTGATTTTTAATCACAGTTATCCCATCATCACCCTGCACTGTCCAAGGCGTTTGCACCCGAAATCCTGCCTGAAAATAAGTCTCAGGGCTGGCACAATTTCTGAGCATAAAAATCCCCGTCCACGCAGGCACGCTAACGCCCGTCATCAGCTTACCGCAAGATAGGGTGATGGTTTTTGTCTGTAAAGGATTATTGCCAATGGCATCATTAACAGGGGCTAACGCCTTATCGCTCATGCCTGCCTGATTGCCTGCCGCCACAATGATTGTGTAGTCATGATAAAATTTATTATTGGGAGATTTTAATAAATTTGCCATGGCATAACAACTGGCAACACTTGGCAAAAACCAAAGTGTGTGCAATAAACTGTTTAATAAATTATCATCACTAAATGGCATGGGCGGTTTGGCATTGCCTTGTTTTAGATTATTGACAATCATTTCATCAAGATTATCACGAATTAAATCCAGCCATTTTTGCACATAGCTTTGGTGTTTAAATTTCGCCGTATCGCCGCTGCCATCTGCTTTAAAAAACTCACCCAAATCAAATTCATTAAATTCACCCCCTGTGGCAATCGTGCGAATATGCTCGGGTAATTGATAAGTCAAGAGCATCATTTGGGGTAATGACAAATACGGATTATCGCCCCATTGTTGTTTGTATGGGCTATTATCCCAATTTAATTTTTCTTTTTGTTCATCGCCATAAGTCCAATTAAAAATCTGCTCTTCAATGAATTCGCCTGATGCAATCGCTCGAAATGGCGTGCCTGACAAATACAAATAATGGTCAGCGGTGATTGGCAATTCATTTTCATCAAAATTTTCTATCTGTATTTCCATGTCTTGATAGTCATTTTGCGTTTCTATCAATTCATCACCTTTGGCAAATAGACCTTTGGCACTATCACGCCACGCCCCAAAATGATATTCATCAAATACCACACAATCCCAATTCATTGCATGAATGTCTTGGTTTTTTGGCTTTGATGTTGCCATATTTATCTCTGCCTAAGACATCTTGAAAAGAGGCAAAATACACCATTGGTCTATTTTTATCATAATTTTCTAATGTTAATTCGCCATCACGGCTGATAAACTGCCAACCATCAAAATCACTGTGCGTGGTCAAATCTTCTTGCCACGCATTTTTTACCGCAGGTTTAAAGGTTAAAATCAGCACTCTTTGCCAATTCATTTTTTTGGCAAGCTGATAGGTGGCAAAAGTTTTGCCAAATCGCATTTTGGCATTCCATAAAAAATGCGGTGTGCGATGATTGTTTTTATCTTGTTTGATGGCATTAAAATAATGAGCGGTTTTATTCACAGCGTCTAATTGCTCTGGACGCATGGCAAAATCTTTTGTTTTTTGCCTTTCAAGAGTTTTGGCTTGTTTGATGTTTAAAATGGCATTTTTAACCGTATCAAGGTCGCATTCAAACCATTCGCCTGCGATGCGTTTTATGCCCATTTGTTCTAGCATTTTATGTACGGCAAAATCTTTAAAATAACTGCCATCATTTTTTATCGCCGAGGTCTCAAATTCCACTTGCCAGCTTTGGCTTGGCGTAAGGGTTGGATAATGCTGTTTCATTCGCTGGCTTACCGTTTCTTGGGCGGTATAGCCCACTTTAAGACAATTTGGATAACGGCTATCAGAATAAACATAAATTTTTGGGGTGTGGATTGGGGTAAATTGGCTCATGTTAGTTTCTCGCTGTGTTAGGCTGTCATCATCGTTGCTATATTGATTGATTAATCACCACCCTCCAATAAATCCGCCTGTTTTGCTTTTTTGGTGCGTGATTTTTTAGGTTTGTCACTGTCATTATCCATTGGGCGTATCATGCTTTCAATAAAGTTAATCTCATCTTTGGATAAGCCATATTTGGCATAAAGCTGCTCATCTGTCCATGGGTGGCTAAAATCTTGCATTGGAACTAACGCATAAGTTGATTTTGTGGTATTCTGAGTATTTTTAACCAATGTAATCATAAAATGAAAAAATTTAGTGTTGATATAACTAATGACATTGCTACAAATTTCTTCATTTTTAAAAGTTCCAATAACTAAATATGTTTCAGTGCAAGCACTATTTAACCCTGCAAAAATTGGTTTAATTAAGTCCGTTTGGCTCTCACCAGTTCCAAATGCTTTTGGTACTAAAATTTTATTTCTTAAAATAAGTTGCTTATTATGTGTAATATCTTCAAGTTTGATATATGAAATATTATTTAAACTATACAATTTAACATTATCGGTTCTATTTTTATATGGTTCATGATGACCTGTGAAACGACTTGCCAAACGAAATGGGTTTCTTGAACTAACTAATTCACTAAATGAATTTTCAGAGAAACCTTTTACTTTTCTTAAAATTGAAATGGCTTGATTGTAACGAACAAAAACATCAATCCCTTTTTCTTTTAATGGTCTTTTTAATTGAGAAACACAATGACCGTCATCATAAGTAAAAACCTCACAATCACCATCATGTCTTTTTTCCCATAAAAAATAATTCACACCGCCTTTGATTTCCACATTATCAAAGCAGTCTTTTGAATTAGGGAAGTCATGAATTTCTTTGATGCGTCTGTCATTTAACATGCTGTCTCTAAAAGCATCAAGCCCTTTACCGCCAGTAAACCAACGGCTTGGGGTAATCATAATTAAAAATTGGGGATTGAGTTTTTTGGCTTGTTCAATAAATTTATGATATAAGGGAATTGCACTACTACCAATACCACCACCGTCATTTAATTGATACGGCGGATTGCCAATAATCACATCAAATTTCATGGTTAATAACTACCCAAACACATCATCTCTGTCAGAATGAATAAACGCATAAGCATGATTTTCTAATCCTTGGTGATTGCCAAATACCCCTTGGCTTGCACCGCATTCACTGCATTTGCCATCTTTAAAGTGATGATGGACAGCCCCAAAAATAATATTGCCCATGTCATTATCAAACTCTTCACAAATGGACAAGGGCGAGTTGGCAATTTTGCTACAATACACGCTACGCCTTGATAATAGGGCGGTTAACCCAGTAATGGCAATGCCAAAGACTTGATTTTTTAAAATGTGGTTAATGCGAGTTTGTTTATCTGGTATTTGATTTTTTAAGCCTTTATCCAAGCGTTTGACGATTTCTCGCAGGAGCACGCCTGATTTAGATACAGGGTCTAAGAATGTCGCCTTTGGATTTGACCAAATCTCAGGCGGCAATAAATCCAGCATTTGATTGGCAAGTTTTGGCGATGTGAATACTTCATCATTAGACAGACTGGATAAACAGTCCAGCACATCGGGGTTATAGCCCAATTCAAATAGCGATAATTGACCTTGTTGAATGGCATCTAGGTCTTTTGTGATATTGCTGTCTATTTGTAAGTTGACACTGTCCATGTTATTGCTCGCTTAATTTTAGATAATGAATGGGCGGATAATCTTGAATATATTTAGGAATAAATCCTTGATTATCGGTCAATTGGTTGTTGGTTTTTTCTACTAAGTTTTCATAGACATAATCACGCCTTTGGATAAGCGTGTCGCTGATGAGCTTCCATTCGCTAAATACAATGGGATTTCCATTTAAATCTTTTAGCGTTAACGCATTGCCACCCACGATATTTTTTGATAATAAAAACTTTGCCGTGTCAATAACAGCAGGGTCTGTTTGTTTAAAATGGCTTTGGTAATGGTCTAGGAATAAATCCAGCAATCGGCGACGGCACTCATCACAATTATCCGCCAAAAGCTCAATGCCATAAATTGATGATATGGCACAAATGGCGTGTTTTTCATAATGAAATTGGGCATATTTGGGGGATTTTTTGCTTTTGTTGATTTGGGAAAGTCTTAGGGCGGTCGCAAGTTTTCGCCTTAAAATTTCTGCCAAAAAATTACCTGTGCCACAGGCAGGTTCTAAAAAAGTGCTGGTGATTTGCTCGGTTTGGATTTTGACCAAATCAAGCATGGCATGAACCTCACGCTCGGCGGTAAACACTTCGCCAAAATCAGCAACTCGTTTTTTGGATTTGATTTGTTGCTTGTCATCTTGTGCTTTGGCGGCATCAGTCATTTTGCACCGCCTTTTGGACACAGTTTAGAGACGAAAAAAGCCCACATAAAAGCAGGCTTTGGTAGAAAAAGAAAAATTAGGGCGTTAAGGGGTTGACAGGCTGTGTCATGTGCAGATAATCGTTGACGCTTGACGCTTGACGCTTGACGCTTGACGCTTGACGCTTGACGCTTGACG
>ERZ1023418.234-NODE-234-length-11674-cov-5.412686_pt1 | contig 11674 bp, 9 predicted proteins | sample MGYA00380511_ERZ1023418 | MGnify/ENA primary metagenome ERZ1023418 (study PRJEB33173, sample SAMEA4830370) | metagenome | study: EMG produced TPA metagenomics assembly of the PRJEB25223 data set...
TTACCACACTTTGGGACATCGGGCTTGAACCTTCGTTGGCGGTGCGAAGCGTTAGCGATACAATGGAATCTGCCCATGACCACACCGTTGCCACGGCACTGCTAGAAGCTCGTCTGCTCACAAATGACCCTACCCTGACCTGCAATCTTGTTGCTAATTTTGCCAAGATACCCCATAACGTGGTGAATGATTGCTGGGGGCAAGAAGAGTTTTATCATGCCAAAATGAATGAGAGCAAAAAACGCCATTTGGCACACAACGCCACCGAATACAATTTAGAACCAAACATCAAATCTGCCCCCGGAGGGCTGCGTGATATTCATACGGTCGGTTGGGTCAGCAAACGCTATTTTCGGGTAAATAAGCTGTTTGATTTGGTGCAACAAGCGTTCATCACTGAGCGAGAATATGATGAGCTGATACAGGCGGAGGAGTTTTTGTGGCAAATTCGTCATCATTTGCATCAGATAACAGGGCGTAATCAGAACCAATTACTGTTTGACCATCAGCGAGAGGTTGCCAATCGCATGGGCTATCAACAGTCAGCTACTGACCCTGCCAACACGGCGGTTGAGCGGTTTATGAAAGATTATTACCGCTGTGCCATGCACATTTCCACCTTATCTGAGATGCTCACCAATCATTATTATGAGACATTAATTGAGGCACGCCTGCCTGATGCTGATAAACCACAAAAAACCACTTTAACTGCCCTATTTAACCGCATCGGTGATCAAATAGCCATCGCTCATCATCGAGTGTTTGCCCAGTACCCTGAGGCGATATTGCACATGTTTTTGTTAATGGGGCAACACGGCATCAAAAAAGTGCGTACCCGCACACTTCGGGCATTAAAAGTCGCCGCCTGTGGCATTGACCAAGCCTATCGAGACAATCCAAAACACCAACAGCTGTTTTTAGCCAATCTCAAAGAGCAAAACTATCTGTTCCACCGATTACGAACCATGAAACGCTATGGTGTATTGGGCAATTATTTGCCAGCTTTTGGGCAAGTGGTCGGGTTGATGCAGTATGATTTGTTTCACCGTTATACGGTCGATGCTCACACGTTGTTGGTCATCAGAGTGTTGCACCGCTTTATTGACCCCAAATATAAAGAAGTGTTTGGCTTGGTCAGTGGCATTTATCAACGCATTGAGCGTAAAGAGATTTTGGTGTTGGCAGCAATTTTTCATGACATTGCAAAAGGGCGTGGTGGTAACCACAGTGTGCTTGGTGAGACAGATGCGGTGGCATTTTGTTTGGCACATGGGCTAAGTGATGCCGATGCCAAACTGGTCGGTTGGCTGGTTCGCCAGCATCTGCTGATGTCTAACACGGCACAAAAAAAAGACATACTAGACCCCCAAGTCATCACCAACTTTGCCCACATGGTCGGTAATGTGACTCAGTTAAATCATCTGTATGTGCTGACTGTGGCAGACATGACTGCCACCAATCCTAAGCTTTGGAACAGTTGGCGAGCCACTTTGATGAAACAACTATACACACGCACTTGCAGTATTTTGCGAGCCGACATTGATGCACCAACTAACCGCCAAGAGATGATAACTGCCACACGAGAACAGGCAATAAAATTACTTGATGACTTATACACATCACAAGACTTAAACACATCACAAACAGATGTGTTGGCCTTTGACCGAAAGGATGTTTTGATGCTGTGGGACGAGTTGGGTGATGAGTATTTTTTACGAGAAATCCCTGAAGACATCTTATGGCACACCCACGCCATTTTAACTCAGCCACCTGTTGACAATGCTGACAATGTTGATAAGAGTTCCAACATCAACCGTAAACCGCTGATTGTGCTAAGAGAACATCGAGATTTGGCACTTGATGCGGTGCAGGTGTTTATCTATACCCAAAACCAAGACAATCTGTTTGCGGTAACCATGGCGGTGTTTGATTTGATGGGGTTAGATGTGTTAGACGCTCGCATCATCACAGGCACTCGTGATTTTGCCTTAGATTCTTACGTTTTGCTTGACCATCAAGGCACGTTGTTGACTGATGTTGAGCGACAAGATGAACTCAAATGGCGATTGGTAACGGCGTTTGCCAACCCCACCCAACCCAAGCTTGCTCACAAACGTTTGCCAAGACAGCTTAAGCACTTTAGCGTACCAACCCAAGTCCGTTTTGAGACGGTGGCTCAAACTGGGCAACACATCTTGTATCTGACCGCCTTAGACCAACCGAGTTTATTGGCACGTGTGGGGGCAGTGTTTTTGCAACATGGCATTGAAGTGCATGCCGCTCGCATCACCACACTGGGAGAAAAAGCACAAGATTTGTTTTATATCAGCGACCGTAAAGACAACCGCTTAAGCGATGATAAATTAAACACACTGACACAAACAATCATTGACATTTTAGACAATTAGTCATCTGGACAATCAGTCATCGACATTCATATGGCTAAGTTTAATCAGCTTAGCAACAGGGTAAATTGCCATGAACTCAGCTTTTATCAATTCTGCTTCTAACAATTCTGCTTCTAACAATTCTGCTTCTAACAATTCTGCTTTTATTAATCCAGTCATAGAGCAACTACCCCCCTACCCATTTGCTAAGATGACCACATTGCTTGCTGGTATTGAGCCTGCAAAAGACCAGCCACTTATCAAATTGGGCATTGGCGAACCAAAACACCCACCACCCAAATTTGTATTAGATGCCTTGCTAGAGCATGTTGGCAAAGTGCAACATTATCCAAACACAGGTGGCATGCCAGAGCTGAGCCAAGCGATTGCTGATTGGTTAAGCAAGCGTTTTTATTTGACTGATGTTGACCCAAACCATCACATCATACCAGTGATGGGCAGTCGTGAAGCCATTTTTAGCTTTGTACAAGCGGTCATCAATCGCCATCACATCAAAAAACCTTATGTGGTGATGCCCAATCCCTTTTATCAAATCTATGAAGGGGCAACGCTATTGGCAGGGGCTAAGCCGTATTATGTGCCGTGTACTGCTGATACAAAGTTTAAAGCAAATTATGCCAATGTGCCAGCAGACGTATGGCAACGCACTCAGCTTGTGTTTGTCTGTAGCCCCAATAACCCCACAGGCTCAGTATTAAACCAAGATGACTGGCAACATTTGCTTGCTTTGGCAGATGAACATGATTTTGTGATTGCCAGTGATGAATGCTACAGTGAATTGTATTTTGACACACCACCCATTGGGCTACTACAAGCCTGTGCCACGCTTGGACGTGATGACTATGACCGCTGTGTGGTGTTTCATTCATTATCCAAACGCTCTAATCTGCCAGGGTTGCGTTCTGGCTTTGTGGCAGGTGATGCCAAGCTGTTAAATTCTTATTTGCAATACCGAACTTATCACGGCTGTGCCATGCCCCTGCACCATCAACATGCGTCCATGACCGCTTGGCAAGATGAGACCCATGTGCAAGCCAATCGTGATTTGTATGCCCAAAAATTTGACTTATGGTTAGACAGATTGGGTAACAAACTCAATCTACGCCGTCCTGAAGCTTCTTTTTATCTGTGGGTGGCTGTGCCTGATTGTTTTGATAATGATGATGAACTTTTTGTCAAATCCCTATACAGTCAGTGTGGCATTCATGCGTTAGCAGGGCGATATCTGTCTCGTGATGTGGGCGGGCAAAATCCGGGGCAAGGTTTTGTCAGGTTGGCATTGGTGGCGAGCATGGAAGAGAACCATGATGCCATTGAACGCATCGACAGCTTATTAAATGAGATAATGAGATGACACACATCAAAACAAGCGGGCACAAAGTCGGTCAATGTGAGACCAGCCAATGAATGCTCAAAATCTTTGGCAACATGCCCCCAGCACCGCTTTATTATTGGCAAGCTTTGTGGGCTTATTCACTTGGCAAGTGCTGACAGGCACCAGCATCACTGAGCCAAACACACAAGACCTGATAGCGTGGGGAGCAAATGCCTTGCCCTTAACCATGATAAATGAACCATGGCGACTGCTTACCAGTGCGTTTTTGCATGTTGGGGTGATACATTTGTTGTTTATAGGACTTACGCAAACACAACCGAAGGCGACTTCAACTGCTCTCGCAAATAATTGCTCAGCAAGCCATATTTAACTTGATACAACGTTTGCTTTAATCTTTTAGCCTGTTTGGCTAACTGCACCCAAACAAGCATAGAACAACAAATGTGATTACGCCAAATACGAGCCTTACGACACTGATTGTTTTCAATGCCAGTTAATTGCTTGATTTCTCGGTGAAACTGCTCAATCTTCCAACGGATGGCACACACCAGTCGTGTGTCATCTGATGAATCTTGAGTGGTGTCATTGGTGACAATCCAGTCCGTGCGGTTGTCATTGTAGAGCATGATGTCTTTGGTAGCGTACCATGTGTTCATTAGAACATATTTGAATTGAAGTTGTTTGTGTTCAATACTGTGTTTTAGCATGTCCTTTAAATGGTCAAGTTTGCTTTTGCTATCGGTGTTTTTGTCATAGATGCGGTAGTCAATGAGCCAATACTGCTGCGTCTTTGGATTGACGTAAATACAGTTAACGATACAGATGCCCTTGATGATGCGATGGGCGTTACCACTATATTGATGGTTAACCAGTTCGATTTTATGGCTGTGATTCTTGTCTAAAATACTGTCGTCAAAGATGAGTATGCCTTCGTTATCTGGTACGATGTCTTGTTTGACTTTCTCCCAAACGAGTTTTGGGGTAAGTTTGTCATCTCGAAGATAGCGATTAATGCGGTCGTGGCTTATTTCTTCAAGATGATGCTTGGCATAGTGGGTAAGTGTGTAGTTATTTTGGCTTACCAGTAAGTATTGGCAGTAGTCTAGTCGGGTGATGGCTTTTGCTTGCATTCTTTTATGCTACTATATTTTAATCCGCTTACGCAAATTTATTGGTTTTGCGTAAGTCCTATTTTTATGTCAAAACTACATTTACATCATTTACAAAGTTCTCGCTCTTTTCGTATCATTTGGCTACTAGAAGAGTTAAATTTAACTTATCAATTAACCACGTATGAGCGTGTCAATGGTCTTGCTCCCAAAGCCCTGCAACAGGTTCACCCAATGGGAAAAGCCCCCATTTTACAAGATGGTGATAAGACATTGATTGAATCTGCCATCATGATTGAATATTTGATTGATAATTATGATGCCAAAGGTGAGCAAAATTCTGAACTCATCGCCCAAATGGTGCTAAATAAACAATTTCGCCCAGATTATGGCACGCCTGCTTATGAAGATTATCGCTATTGGTTGCATTTTACCGAAAGTTCACTCATGCCTTTGTTAATTATTCGGCTTTTGTTTGGCAAAATGATTAAAAAATCACCGATTGGTATCAAACAAGTTGCCAAACTGCTCAAAAAAGGCGTGGACGAATCGTATGTAAATAAAACCCTTGAAGCAGAACTCAATATGTTAGACAAACATTTGTCAAGCAATGATTGGTTGGCAGGTTCGCAGTTTACAGGGGCGGATATTCAGCTTGAATTTGCGATTAATGCAATGAAAACCACACGCCAACTTGAGCCACGTTTTGCCAATATTCATAATTGGTTAAAACGCTGTCATGCTCGTCCTGCTTACCAAAAAGCCATCGCAAAAGCAGGTGAAAATCGGTTTTGATGATGAAGTTTAAAAAAAGCAATCTTGTTAGGATTGCTTTTCTTGTATTATCATCATTTTATTCAACTTTTGCGTGATAATTGCCCATATCATCTTTTGATACATGGACATTGGCAATAAAGTGAGTTGGGTTATCTTCTGTTGCTTCACCCATTACAGCACTTTTGGTCAAAACAACGCCTTGTTTATTGGTGGCGATTTGGACTGTGGCAGTACGTCCATCAGCTCGGTTATAGTTTGCAAGTTTAATTGTATAAGTACCTTCTTGGAGTTTGGTTTTATCGCAACTTGCAAAATAATGTTCTGGACCAAAACCGTGCGTATTATCCACATCAAGATAGCCTGATTTACCTTGCATATTACGATAGAATACTTGCATATTGGGTTCAAATGTGTGTAAATCTACATCACCAGTACCATTCCATGTTAATGTTGTTGTGAAAAAGCCAGAAGATGCTTGAGCCACAGGTTTTTGTAATGTATTAAAAGAAGTATTTACATAATCGGCTATTTTGACAGAGGTTATTAAACTTTTATTTAAATAAATTTCCAATAGTCCATGTCCTAAAAAATCTTTTTTCCCATTCAATCCTGCAGGTCTCAGTAAGAATGTCGGAATTACATCAGTAACTGGTGGAACAGAGCCTACCAATCTTAAACCATTAATCACGTAGTCTTTATCAGCCAACACATGATTTCCATTGAGTGTTGGCGATGCAGGAGCAACATGTATGATATGTACGGAAGATGCGTCCATTTTTGTTCTTGCATATTGATAGGCAGAATTGGCAAATAAATTTCCTTGAGAATGGGCAAAAAATAACACTTTATAACCCTCTAATGCCCATGTGTCAATTCTAGATTGATGTTCCTTATAGTCTTCTAATGTTGGTGGATTACCGAATAGCGTTGTAAGTTTTTGAGCCATCCATACTTTTTGTCTGTCTTTAAAGGCAATAAAAATATCTGTTAGATTTGGTACAGCTTTTTTAATTTTATCTAAAAAAGTACCTTCATCATGTAGAGCTTCAAAAAATAATTCAAATCTACCCTTTAAGGCAATATCTTGCTCAAGTAATCTTTGTTCAAATACTTCTACAAAATCTGAAAAACCGTTTGTTTGATTGTAAAGTAGCTCGTATCTGATAGCTTCACCTTTTGGTGTTGTATTACCATATAAGTATTTCATATGATTTAAATTGATACGAGCTTGACGTGATGTGGTTTGAACGCCATTTAAAAACCCAAATATTATCCCTTGTGATTGGCAAATATTATTTTCTGGTGATATAGTTTCTGCATATACCACAGGTGTAAACAAATAAGTATTGATAAAAAATACTAAACCAAATGTTGCTGTTCTTTTATTCATAACAATCTCCTTTTGGGTCGGTTAGAGCGTGAACTGTGCCATCTAATGCTTTATCATACGCTAGATAGGCAAGTAATCTCTCTTTTGTGTTTGTTGTGAGAGATTCTATTTGATCAAGAATATCAAGATCAAAACTTGGGTTAATGCTATTCATGTAAAAAGCACAGTCTATGCCTTTTCCTATTTCTAAAGAAAGTTTTTTTGCTTCAAGCCGTCTTGTTTCTTCATCAGCTATCATACCGACAGTCAGCGATTTTTGCATGGCTTTTGCCATATTTTCTACTGCTTTTTTTTGTGCAGGGTCTGTATATTTTTTTGCGATATACGCATCAATATCATCACGAATGCCATTATTATTGCTATCTGTGCCTAACAATGTATTGGTTCGGTCAAGATGGTCTTGATTATCCACTTTGTCTTTCTCCTTATCATTGTTTGGTAAGTCCATTGTTGGTGGATTTGGTTCTGTCTGCGGTGGGGATGGATGGTTAGAGTTGCTTTGCGTACAGGCTGTGAGCAAACTAATACTAAGCAAAATAATCATAAAACTTCTCATAAAAACTCCTTTATTATATATTTAGATAAATAAATAGAACTTACGCAAACACAACCGAAGGCGACTTCAATTGCTCTCGCAAATAATTGCTCAGCAAGCCATATTTAACTTGATACAACGTTTGCTTTAATCTTTTAGCCTGTTTGGCTAACTGCACCCAAACAAGCATAGAACAACAAATGTGATTACGCCAAATACGAGCCTTACGACACTGATTGTTTTCAATGCCAGTTAATTGCTTGATTTCTCGGTGAAACTGCTCAATCTTCCAACGGATGGCACACACCAGTCGTGTGTCATCTGATGAATCTTGAGTGGTGTCATTGGTGACAATCCAGTCCGTGCGGTTGTCATTGTAGAGCATGATGTCTTTGGTAGCGTACCATGTGTTCATTAGAACATATTTGAATTGAAGTTGTTTGTGTTCAATACTGTGTTTTAGCATGTCCTTTAAATGGTCAAGTTTGCTTTTGCTATCGGTGTTTTTGTCATAGATGCGGTAGTCAATGAGCCAATACTGCTGCGTCTTTGGATTGACGTAAATACAGTTAACGATACAGATGCCCTTGATGATGCGATGGGCGTTACCACTATATTGATGGTTAACCAGTTCGATTTTATGGCTGTGATTCTTGTCTAAAATACTGTCGTCAAAGATGAGTATGCCTTCGTTATCTGGTACGATGTCTTGTTTGACTTTCTCCCAAACGAGTTTTGGGGTAAGTTTGTCATCTCGAAGATAGCGATTAATGCGGTCGTGGCTTATTTCTTCAAGATGATGCTTGGCATAGTGGGTAAGTGTGTAGTTATTTTGGCTTACCAGTAAGTATTGGCAGTAGTCTAGTCGGGTGATGGCTTTTGCTTGCATTCTTTTATGCTACTATATTTTAATCCGCTTACGCAAATTTATTGGTTTTGCGTAAGTCCTAGTTTAATGGCTTTGCCATGCTGGTCTTTGGTCGGGTGGCTGAGCCAATCTTTGGCTCTGTGGCATTTTTGTGCTTGTTTGTTTTATCTGCCATCGGTGGCAATCTGTTAAGCAGTTATGTGACTTGGCATCAAGTACTGCATGAAAGGCAAGCAATCGGTGTGATGGCAGGTGCATCTGGTGGCATCATGGGAATTGGTGCATCACTGTTGATACTGGCACTGTTTAAGATAAGGATAAATGATGTTCAGCTTAATCCAAAGTCCTTAGGGTGGATAATGGCGATAAATCTGCTGTATGGCTTTGTTGTGCCTGGCATTGATAATGCTGGTCATATTGGTGGGGCATTGACAGGCATGGTGTTGGCTTTGTTGGTGGGGTTAACATGGCGAACATCACTCGGTCTGCAACGCTTTGGCTTTGCGTTGGGCGTGCTGGCATTGTCGGTAGGATTTGTGTGGGGCTGGTGGACATTGCACCAAAACATATTGGCAGTGATTTAAGGTCATTCAGCAGTCATTTAAAATTAGGTTGTTGGTCGTGTTTTGATTTTTATCTTTTATGGCGGTTTGGGGGTGTGTTGTGATAACAGAACATCTGGTCGATATGTCTCGATTGCAGTTTGCGGTAACAGCGTTATACCATTTTTTGTTTGTACCATTGACCTTAGGTATGGTGTGGATGTTGGTCATCATGGAATCGGTGTATGTGATGACAGGCAAGACGATTTGGAAAGACATGACTCAATACTGGGGGAAGTTATTTGGGATTAACTTTGCACTTGGGGTAACCACAGGCATTACCATGGAGTTTCAATTTGGCACTAACTGGGCGTATTATTCGCATTATGTGGGCGATGTTTTTGGAGCACCGCTTGCCATTGAAGGCTTGATGGCGTTTTTCTTAGAATCCACGATGGCGGGGTTATTTTTCTTTGGTTGGGATAAGCTGTCTCGCACTCAACATCTGTTAGTAACGATATTGATGGCATTGGGAACAAACCTATCTGCCTTATGGATTTTAATAGCCAACGGCTGGATGCAAAACCCTGTGGGAGCAGAGTTTAATTATCTGACCATGCGTATGGAGATGGTGAATTTCTTTGATGTCATATTCAATCCTGACGCCCAAAATAAGTTTGTGCATACAGTGTCAGCAGGCTACACCGCTGGGGCAATGTTTGTATTATCTATCTCAGCATTATATCTACTCAAACAACGAGACGTGGAATTTGCCAAACGCAGTTTTCAGGTGGCAGCAGCGTTTGGCTTTGCGTCAATTTGTAGTGTGATTGTGTTGGGAGATGAATCTGGCTATTCGATTGGTCTGGCACAACAGACCAAAATCGCCACCATGGAAGCTGTGTGGCACACTGAGCCTGCCCCTGCTAATTTTAACTTAATTGCCAAAATTAATGAAAAAAAACAAACCAACGATTGGGCGGTACAAATCCCTTATGTCATGGGCATCATTGGCACACGTTCATTAGACAAGCCCATTCTTGGCATTAAAGAAATTAAAGAAATCAACAAAGAACGCATCATCAATGGACAACATGCGGTGGGTCTACTTGAGCAGTTGCGACAAAATCCCAATGATGCCTCTTTGGTCTTAGAATTTGAGCAAGTTAAAGATGACTTGGGCTTTGGTCTGTTGCTCAAAAAATACACCAAAGATGTCAGCACTGCCACACCTGAGATGATAGCCAAAGCCACCGAAGATACCATTCCTAGGGTGTTGCCCATGTTTTGGGCTTTTCGCATCATGGTAGGCTTGGGCTTTTTAATGCTGATATTGTTTGGCATTTGCCTGTGGCATACCGTTAAGGGTAAATTCACCGAAAATAAATGGCTACTAAGATGGGCAGTCTTGATGTTACCTGCCCCTTGGATTGCCATTGAAGTGGGTTGGTTTGTTGCTGAATATGGGCGACAACCGTGGACGATATATGGCATGTTACCCACACATTTTTCTGTGTCCAATATCAGCGTAACCAATGTGTATCTGTCGCTGGCAGGTTTTGTGCTGTTTTATACGTTTTTGTTGATTGTGGAGATGTATTTAATGATTAAATACATCAAAAAAGGCCCTGCCAGCTTAGGCACAGGGCGTTATGATGGGGAAGACAAGCCTGCTGTTAACTCAGCTTTTAACCCAATCAATACATTGAATAAGCAGGAGACCGACCATGCTGTTTGATTATGAAACGTTAAAAATCATCTGGTGGCTACTCATCGGTGTGTTGCTCATTGGCTTTGCGATTATGGACGGTCATGACATGGGGGTATGTGGTTTGTTACCGTTTGTGGGTAAAAACGATGAAGAACGACGTGTCATCATCAACACCATTGGGGCACATTGGGAAGGCAATCAAGTGTGGTTTATCACAGGGGGTGGGGCGATATTTGCCGCTTGGCCGTTGGTATATGCAACAGCGTTTAGTGGTTTTTATTGGGCATTGATGGCGGCGCTGTGGGCGTTGTTTTTTCGCCCTGTGGGCTTTAAATACCGAAGCATGATTGCCAATGCCAGATGGCGACAATGTTGGGATTGGGCATTATTTGTGGGGTCATTTGTGCCTGCGGTGATTTTCGGGGTGGCGTTTGGTAATTTATTTTTGGGTGTGCCATTTGAGTTTGATAACAGCTTGGTGTCTAAATATTCTGGCACTTTTTTTGCCTTGCTTAATCCATTTGCCCTGCTGTGTGGTTTGGTGAGTGCCAGTATGCTTATCATGCAAGGCGGTGTGTATCTGGCTCACCGTACTGTTGGTGATATTCAAGCTCGTGCCATTCGCCATACCCAATTGTCTGCTGTGGTCATGGTGATGCTGTTTGTGCTAGCAGGGGTATGGGTTCGTTCACTTGATGGTTATGTTATCGTCTCTGTGGTAGATGGCAACGCATTACCCAATCCATTAGATAAAACGGTCATGACTCAAACAGGAGCATGGCTACATAACTTTATGACCTACCCACAAACATGGACATTTCCAATGCTGGGTGTGGTGATGCCATTGATAAGCATGGTTTTATTAAGACTTAAACACACATTAACTGCATTCATTGCCTCTAGTCTGGCGGTACTTGGGGTAATCATGACCGCTGGGGTGGCACTGTTCCCCTTTATCATGCCGTCATCTAGCCAGCCCAATGCCAGCTTAACCGTGT
>ERZ1023418.236-NODE-236-length-11656-cov-3.972502_pt1 | contig 11656 bp, 10 predicted proteins | sample MGYA00380511_ERZ1023418 | MGnify/ENA primary metagenome ERZ1023418 (study PRJEB33173, sample SAMEA4830370) | metagenome | study: EMG produced TPA metagenomics assembly of the PRJEB25223 data set...
TGTTCACTTTTTTGGGCCACAAAGGTCTTAATGGCAAGCCGTCTTGCTGGTGGTGTGGCAATAATAGAAATGTCCTGCATGCCAGATAATGCCATATTTAGTGTGCGAGGAATTGGGGTTGCGGTCATGGTAAGCGTGTCCACCTCTGCTTGCATGGCTTTGATTTTTTCTTTATGACGCACGCCAAAACGGTGTTCTTCATCAATAATCATCAGCCCTAAGTTCTTAAATGTTACATCATCTTGTAACAGTCGGTGCGTGCCAATGATGATATCCACCTTGCCATCGGCTAAGCTGGCAAGCACCTTATCTTGGGCTTTTTTACCGACAAAACGGGACAAACTTTCAATCTTAATCGCCCAATCGGCAAATCTGTCCTTAAAACTGTCCTCGTGTTGCCCTGCCAGTAGTGTGGTTGGCACAAGCAGTGCCACCTGATAACCTGCCTGCACCGCAATAAATGCTGCACGCATGGCAACCTCTGTCTTGCCAAAACCCACATCACCACAAATTAGCCTATCCATGGGCTTGGTCTGCTTCATGTCCAACATCACCGCCTCTATGGCACTTTGTTGGTCGGGGGTTTCATCATAGGCAAAACCACTGGCAAACAGCTCATAGCTTGCCATATCAATATCAAAACTGATGCCTTGTTTGGCATTACGACGAGCCTGCACATTTAACAGCTCTGCTGCCACATCATAAATGTCGGTCAGGCTCTTTTGGCGTGCCTTATCCCACTTACCCGAACCAATTTTTGATAACGGTACTGCCTCACTGTCACTGCCACTGTAACGTCCAATTAGAGCAAGGTTAGTGATTGGCACATAGACATTGGCATCATCGGCATATTTAATGTGGATAAATTCCTGCTCGCCATCGCCTACATCAAGCACAACAAGCCCCAAATAGCGTCCAATACCATAGGACAAATGCACCACAAGCGACCCTTCGGTCATCTCACTGACTGATTTTATCAAAAGAGCCTGAGATAGGGCGTTTTGGCGTTTGTGTCTATTGGTAGCGACGGCTCGCCCAAAAATTTGGGTCTCACTGATGATACAAATGCCCTGATTTTTCTCACTTTTTAGCCAAAGACCACGTTCCATTGGGGCAATGGTTAGGGCAATTTTATCCAAATCAGCTTCTTTGGAAGGTTTGGGTAAAGTGGCATTGTTTGGGGTAACTTTATATTCATCCAAATTCGCCAAAAACTCATCAAAATCCGCCACCGTGTTACCATCAAGTTTGCCCTTTAATAACTCTAAAATAATCTCACGGCGACCTGCACTCTCACACACCAATAAAATAGGCTCAGCACACACCCTAACAAAATCAAAAAACTCATCCAATGGCTCATCTTTTTGATGATTGATTGGCAAATTAGGAACGGCATGAGTGCTAATATGGTCAAATAAAGTCAGTGCATCTTCTCTGTCATCACCAAATACCGCTCTTGGATATGCCTTTAATGCTTGGAAAAATTCATTGCTTGGCAAATACAAATAATCAGGTGGCAGTATCGGCACATCCTTATCAAATGCCAAAGAATGATGACGTGCTTTTATCTGTTCCCAAAAATCATGATGATAAGCGGATAAGTTGTCATCACAGACGATGAGGGTTTTTTTGGGCAAATAATCAAACAGCGTGCCATGTGTCTGCCATTCATGTAAATTACAAAACAGTGGTGCATAATATTCCACCCCGGGCGGTTGTATGCCGTTCATGATGTGATGGTAAAATGCCACCTTGCGAGCGGCTACATCTGGAATTAGACTGGCAAAATTTTGGCGAAATCTCTCTTTGTCATCTAAGTCAAATTCACAAGCAGGCAACAGGCGAAAACTTGACACTTTGGGTGATTTTGGGGCATTTTTATCATCAAATACGCCATCTTTTTTAAGCGTGTCAAGCTCTTCATCGCTGATGGTTCTTTGGCTATCAGGATTGAAAAATTTAATCGTCTCTATCTCATCATCAAATAATTCCAAACGAAACGGTAAGGGCTGCCCCACCGCAAAAATATCCACAATGCTCCCACGCACAGCAAATTCACCTGCCATATAGACATTATCCACCACCTTGTAGCCCGCTTTGGCAAGGCGTTCACGTTCACGCTCTACATCAAAGGTATCGCCTACATTTAAATCAAAAAACCGTCCCAAAAGATGACTTGGGGGCGTTATTTTTTGCATGAGTGTCTGCACACTCACCAACAATACACCGCTTGTTGGCATGTGTGTCAATAGGTCAATCCGCTCTGAGATGATGTCTTGATGTACCGACAGGCTGTCATAAACCAATGTCTCATAATCAGCAAATACATGAGCAGATGTGCCAAAAAAATCAAGTTCATCACTTAATCGTTGTAAACTGCTTTGGGATGGGCAGATGACTAAGGTGAGATGCTCTTTATTTTGGATGCTAAGAACAGACAGCCACAGGGCAAAACTGGCATCCTTTTGGGTGGTAAAATGGGTATGAAAATTGGGCTTGATGATGGGAGTGTTGATATTTATCATTCATATGACTCATTTGGCAAAAACCCATATCTAAAATATGGGCTTTTGGTGGTATGCCTGTCTTAATGCGATATGGCTTGTTCGTTGATTTGTACTTTCTTGGTATCACGCAAATAATGTAAATAGTCTTGAAGTTGGTCTTGACCGACATTATCACGGATGATTTGTGATGTTAACTGACGTTCTGCATCGTGAATTTGGGCGGTTGGTGTGCTTTGAGAGACATTAGCTGCCATGACACTCGCTCCTGTATCTGTCTGTACCACCCACACACTCATGCCATCTGTGTTGTGTATAAATAGACTGGCACGCTCAGCAGGTGACAGCTCTGGACTTTGACGAGTAACCACACCCAAATGCTTGGCGGACTTAATAAGAGTCGCTGTGTCTTTTTTGGCATGGGCATTGGCGGTATCTAGGGCAAGTTTAATGGCTTTTTGCTTGGTTAAGGTTGCCTTGATTTGTTCGCTTGCCTCTGCCAATGTCAGCTCTCTGGCATCTTGGTAGTTGGTTGATTGTACCCACACCGTTTTGTCAGCGAGCGTAATGTTGGGGCTGACCGATTGATCGCTGATGGCAAAATCATCAAAAGCTGCCGATAACACCACAGGGGCAGACAGTTCACTGGTGTTATTGTCTTTGGTGTAGCCTTTGATATGATGGGCAGTCAGTCCTGTCTCTTGGGCAATATCACTAATACCCATGCTGTCAGTTGCCATGGTGTTAATCTTGGCAATCATCTCATTCATGGCATTGATACGTTTATGTTCAGCTACTTGCTTGGTCAGCACATCACGCATGCCATCAAGGCTTGGGGCATCTCCCATCTTAGTAATTTTAAAAATATGATAACCAAATCCTGTCTGCACAGGCTCACTCACACCCCCAACTGTCAGACCACTGATGGCATTCTCAACAGCGCTGCTACTGTCACCAAAAAAAGCGGGGTTATAGCTTCCAATATCACCACCACTTTGACCTGTGGGGTCATCTGAATGTGTCTTGGCAAGTGATTCAAAAGACACTCCTGCATCCAGTTTTGCTTTAATATCTTTGGCACGATTTTTGGCATCATCTCCTGTTAATAAGATGTGCGACAACTGTCTGCCATCGCCTCGAGCTTGTAAAGTGGCTTGGTATTGTGCACGAATTTCATCTTCGCTTGGAGTATCTGCCTTGATGTCAGTATCACTTAGGATTATATAAGCCAAATCCACACTTGGCGGTGCAATCATGTCTTGTTTATTAGCATGCTACTAGGTCGCAAGCTCGTCAGTTCTGACGGTTACTTGATTGGCAAAATCCTGCCAGTTGTAACGCACCACCCACGCTTCACGGCTTTGTGTTTGTAGGTCTATCAAGCGACTGATTTGTCTGTCAGGGTAGATTGCTGTACCCAAAATACCGCCCGTCAGCTGTCTTAGTGATAACTGCGTGCCAAATACATCAAAGAGCATGTCCTTGGTCATGCCACGATTTTGTAAATACTGAGCAAAAATGTCGTTTGAAAATTTGCCGTTGGCGTCATGAAAAGTTGGGTCAGCCCGAAGCAGACGGGCAATGGTGTTATCAGAGACACTCATGCCCAGAAACTGGGTTTGATTTTCTAACAATGCTCTGTCAATCAAACTCTCCAACACCTCATCATTTAAGGCTTTATCATCAATCAAACTGCCGTCCACTTGTTCAAGCAGGCGAGTCCGATAGTTATTCACCTCCGACTGAAAGGTTGCGGTGTCAATGGCAGTATCGCCCACTTTGACGATTTGATTGGGGGCAATCTGTCCGCCACTGCTAAATGACTGCACACCCAAAAATGCCATAGGAATGAGCGTGATGATAAGCACTGCCTTACCCGCCCAACTTTGCATAAAATTACGCATCTGCTCCATAATACATCACTTATTAAAATCACAAATTAAAATCACAAAAAACTCTTTATGATACAACATTTTGCCAAAATTCTCTACCACTTTTCACGCCTGCTAAGCCGTATCATTTTATGGTGAGACCAGCGACCCCATCATCTCCATCACCAGCGACAATACCGCCGTATTAAAGAAAAAGGATAACACACTATGAAACGTCCCAATGCGACGAAGTTTTTTACTGGTAAAAGAGACATCAGGCACGCCTCCTGTTGCACCAATACCCAAGGCAAAATACAAAAAATCCCAATAATCAGGGTTATTTTCATAAGGAAAATCAAGCGGATACTTGTCATCGGGCATGGCATCGTAATAACCATGGGCATAGTATAATGCAAATAAGGTATGGATGAACAGCCATGAGACAATCAATGTACCAAAGGTGATACAAACATGCAAAGTAGAAAGCCAGCCCTCATACAAAGCACTGATACGCATCTCATTGATGATGGCAATCATACTGACAAAAGATGTGATGAGTATCAAAATAAGCATGGTATGTTTACGTTCATACTGCTCATGAGCCCGTTTTTTGATGTCCTCGGTGTTGGTTGTGATAAACATGTTAAATGCCAACAATAAATACGCCACCAAAAAGCTGTCCCACGCCAACAAATACACCGTTTCTATATTAATGCTTGGCACAAACCGCTTTAAAAAACGCACATCAGACAAAGAAAAATACACACAAATGGCGACGATGAGCGAAATAACAAGATTCATGTTATCCTGCAAAAAGCCATAGATTTTATAAAACAACGTGCCTTTTTTGGGTGATTTCATGTCAAATATTGGCATAGTAAGGTTAAAAAACAAAAGATAAGAAGATGAAAATATCACCCAAATCTTATTTGGTAGATTGGTCTTATAGATTGGTCAGCTTGCCAGCTGTGGAAATAATGCTCGCAGTCCATTAATCAAAATCTCAATTGCTACCGCTGCAAGTAGCATGCCCATGATGCGACTTAGGATGTTTAGCCCTGTATCACCCAAAAAGCGACTGATTTTTCCTGCTGCCATGAGTGACACATAACAAAACACACTGATACACAGCCCTGCCGCCAAAATCATTCCCACCTGAAACACACCCTTGACCTGACTAGAATAGATGATGACCGTTGAGATGCCTCCTGGGCCTATCATCATGGGAATGGCAAGAGGTACTACCGCCGATGCCGTCAAAGATGAACCGACCTCCACATCCTCCTCGTTAGGCTTGACAGGATTGCCACCACCGTTCATCATGTTAATGGCAATCAAAAATACCAATATCCCACCTGCCACCTGAAACGACCCCACCGAGATGCCCAATACTTTTAACAAGCTCTCACCCAAAATGGTAAAAAAGGCAATGCCTATAAACACCGTCAAACAGGTGATTTGGGCAACTTTTTGACGGTCTTTGGCAGTATGGCCTTTGGTTAGGTTCAAAAAAAGCCCCAAAGAGCTAAATGGGTTTATCAGCACCACAAAAGCGAGAATGATTTTGATGAGTTCGGTATCCACAAGTTATCCTTGATGTCGTTTCATTGTCATGACAAAAGATGTATTTTAACATGACTTCTATGTTTTTCCTATGGCAATCATCATAGAGCAATTATCCACAAAAATAGGACGCACCCAAATACGTCCTATTTATCAACCATAAACTTTAATATCAGTCAAAAATTTGCCCGATGATTTGCAGTGGCAAGGTGACTACATCAAAAGCGGCGGCGAAAGGAAACAGCACCAGTTTTTCAACAGAACTGCTTTGCCCTTCACGGTAAGCCGTGGTTTGCTCGTTGGTGTAGATGGTGACAGGGTAGGCTTTACTCAGTGCTTTTAGGCTGGACTGATTGCTCACGGCAGGATAGGTATGACCTTTTAGGGGAATATCAAAGCAGTAGCTTTGAGCCCCAAGATTCGATTCGCTGTGATTGGTGCATTCTTTGACGCCATTTTGCAAAAAGAAATTTAGCTCTTCGTTGGTCACTTCGGCTTTTAACTTGGTGTATTTAAAGGCAAGTTCACCGGTAAAACTGCCGTCATTATTGGCAGAATAAAAGTCCAAGCCTTTGGTAAGGCTGATATGGCGTGGATCAAGGCGAGTGATGAGATTGTTAAAGCGAGTCCCGCCTTCAACCAACACATAGCTGTTACGCTGACCGACAATCACGACCGCATCCGATGGGATGTTGGGTAGCTTTAATGATAGCTTACCAAATGCCACAACGACGTCATTGGTTAGCACCCTCTTTTGGGTGGTGGTGTAAGTACCGCCTGAGTCCTTTTCTAACAATGCACTGGTTGCACAGCCTGACAGCAGGGTTGCTGATAGGACAGATGTTAGGGCGATTTTGCCAAGCTTGCTTAGTTTTTTCATAAAACAGCCTTATATAACCAATAAAAAGGTAGATTATTTTTATAAAACCAAATAATCTACAAAACCAATTATAAATAATTTTAAAACGCCTGTAAACGCTCCGTGCAAAAAATAACTTGTAAGACCATGATTTTTAGGTACTTTGGGCTTTGACACAGACCAAATTATCATGTCTGTCTTTATGAACCAAATGACACTCTGGTGCAAGCGACTGATATACGGCTAAGGTTTCAGCGGTCATCTGCTCAATGGTGTATTCGTGAGTCATTGGGGGGCGAGTTTTATTTTGTAGGTGAAATTTGATGTTTTTACACAGAGCAAGGGCGGTCTCCTCTTTGATTAGCCCTTGGGGATAAGTGGCTTGTAAAATATCAGCAAATGCCCCCCTTGCCCAGCCAATGATGGGCGTGCCAAGGTGTATCGCTTGAATGGCAGTAATACCAATGCTCTCAGGGCGTTCGGCAAGAGCAAGTACCACATTGGCAGATGATAACCACTCTTTCATGTCAGGTGGTCGCCGTCCGATGAATGTCACACGATTGTTTAGCCCCAAAGCGTGCAAGCGTTGAACAAATTCCTCGTAAGCGACGTCTTGGTCGGTTGCAGTTGCCAAATCATCATCCATGACGATGGCGTGAATGTTTGGGAATTTGTCTTTTAAGTTACCCAAAATGTCCACAAGCCAATCTTGACCATATTCATGTCCAACAGGTGTGGGAAACACGAGCCATTTTTTGTGTTCAAGTTCAGGATATTGGGCAAATACGCCATGAAGCCAATGCACGGATGCATGATGGCGATAGGGGTATTTGCGAGTATCTACGCCACGACGAATGCAGACGATTTTAAAGGGAAATTCTTGAATGTTGTATTCTTCTTTTTTGATGGCAAGTTTTTCTTTGAAATATTTATCAATACTATAAGATGCACTGATGATGACATCGGAGAAAAACAAGGCTTTACTGTAATTGTTTAATGGATAAAAACCATAAACGGTCGCCACGATTTTGGGTTGTTTGTCATCAGGCAATGGGCGGATTGCCCAATGTAGCACCCATGCAGGCGTGCGAGAATGGACATGGACAATATCAGGTTCGTACTCACTGATGAGCCGTCTGAGTTTTAGGACATACACCAATGACAACCATGATTTTTTTAGCATGGGAATGCGATAATACTTCGTGTCATCACGAAGCAGACGAAGCACAAGCTCATCATCAGCCGTAGCAGAGCCAACCACCACAGATTCATGCCCTGCCTTAGATAGGGCGTGCGTGATGGCAAAAATGCCCCGTTCAGATTCATCGTGCTTTAACGATGATAATAAGTGCATGACTTTCATAGCGTTTTTAGAAAGTTTAGTAGCGTTCTGGCGTGTTCTTTGGCTTTGACGTTACGAAAACTGGCGAGCATATTGCCTGTTTTGTCAAACACAAATGTAGAGCGTACCACACCAAGATGAGTTTTACCATACATCATTTTTTCTTTGATGACCTCAAAATGCTGGCACAGTTTTTCATCGGCATCACTGACAAGCCCAATGAGAAGTTCTTTTTTGGTGATGAAATTTTGATGAGAACGTACGCCATCACAAGACACGCCAAGTACCACATAGCCAAGTTTGGCAAACTCATCAGACAAGGCGGTAAAGTCGCTCGCCTGCACGCTACATCCTTGGGTGTTGTCTTTGGGATAAAAATATAAAATCAAGCCCAAACCACAGCTACTGATGTATTTTTTTAACTCAATCTCTTCATTGATAAAGCCCTCATCAGAGCGATGAACCAAACGAACGGCAAAATCAGGCAGAGCGATGCTTTCTTGGGAATTGTTCATGATGATTTGATATGATAAAAACAGTGTGTCTATTTTACCCAAAAAATACATAAATTACCAACGTTAAAACAAGACATACATCATGAAAAAATTTTCGTTAATATTTGTAAAAATTGTCATTATACGGTAAAATTAGCCGCTAATTTTTGGGCAATCTAAGATAAGGCGATTTATGTCTTTGCTTTCTTTTTTTAACATCAATGAGCGTGGCTCAACGGTACGCCAAGAAGTCATCGCAGGCTTGACCACGTTTTTGGCGATGGTGTACTCGGTGATTGTTGTGCCAGGGATGCTCGCTAATGCAGGTTTTCCTGCTGGGTCAGTTTTTATCGCCACATGCTTGGTGGCAGGACTGGGTTCTATTTTGATTGGCGTGTTTGCCAATGTACCAATGGCAATCGGTTGTGCCATCAGCTTGACAGCATTTACCGCATTTAGCTTGGTACTGGGCCAGCAAATCAGCATTAATGTCGCCTTAGGGGCGATTTTTTTGATGGGCATACTGTTTACGCTCATATCGGTAACAGGCATTCGGGCATGGATTTTAAAAAATCTGCCCAGTGCCATCGCTCATGGGGCAGGTATTGGTATTGGTCTGTTTTTACTGCTCATCGCTGCCAATGGTGTGGGACTGGTCATCAAAAATGATGCAGGACTGCCTGTCAAAATGGGTGAGTTTACATCTTTTGGGGTCATCATGTCGCTCATCGGTCTGGCGGCGATTGTCGGTCTTGAAAAACGTCAAGTCAAAGGCAGTATTCTATGGGTCATTATCGCCATCACCATCATTGGGCTAATTTTTGACCCAAATGTCAAATTTGGTGGTTCTGTTTTTAAACTGCCCACCTTTGGCAATGAATCGCTGTTTGGGGCGATGGACATCATGGGAGCATTAAATGCCGCCGTACTGCCTGCGGTATTCGCCCTTGTCATGACGGCGGTGTTCGATGCCACAGGAACGATTCGTGCGGTGGCAGGACAGGCGGGTCTCATTGACAAAAATGGACAAATCCTAGGCGGTGGCAAGGCACTCACAGCAGACTCGGTATCATCAATCATGTCGGGGGTGTTCGGTACTGCCCCTGCGGCGGTCTATATTGAGTCGGCGACAGGTACAGCGGTGGGGGGCAAAACGGGACTTACGGCGGTGGTCGTGGGTGGTCTGTTCTTGCTCATGCTGTTTTTTGAGCCATTGGCATTTTTGGTGCCAAACTATGCCACTGCTCCTGCACTTATGTATGTGGGTCTGCTCATGCTAAGCAATGTCTCAAAACTTGATTTTGATGACTTTGTGGGGGCGATGAGTGGACTTATCTGTGCTGTGTTTATCGTCTTGACGGCAAATATCGTTACAGGCATCATGCTCGGTTTTGGTTCATTGGTACTAGGTCGCATCATCTCTGGTGAGTTTAAAAAACTGAACACCGGCACGGTTGTCATTGCCATCTCTTTGGTGGCATTCTATGCGTTAGGCTATGCCATTTAAATTTCAATACTGTAAAAATAAAAATCATTTACCAACGGTGAATGATTTTTTGGTAGATAGATGTTATACAATAAACGGTAATAAACGGTTATGTTAATGCACATCGTCTGCCAATTTTAGCAAATACGCCCGCATGGCAGGCAATTCATCATGGGGGATGCCATTGAGCCATGCACCATCTACGGCACAGCGTATGGCGGATAAACGTGGGTTGCTGTCGGTGCCTGCATTAGTTTTGATTTTTTGGGCAAGCCAATTTCTCCATAGCCCATACATCTGCACATTGGTGGTCATGGCTCTAATAAGACCTGCCCAGTCGCTTTTTAGTCCAATCTCTTGATTGTCAAACATCACCCGAACATAGGCTTTGGTAAATGCCCCCATCTTATCAGAATGGGCGTCCATGTCGGCTAAGATGGCGGTGTTAATTTGGGCAATAAATAGCTCCACCACGCTGGTGATGAGTTCATCTTTGGATTTGAAATGATGAAACAGTCCACCCTTGCTCACACCTGCCATGTCTGCCACTTTTTGCATGGACAGATTGCCAATGGGGGTATCAAGCATGAGATTTTTGGTACAGACCAAAATGGTATGGCGTAACAGCTCGGGGTTGTTTTTGCGTTTGGGGGTTTTATCATCAGGTGTGGGCATGGCAGTGTTGGGTGCAACGAAGTCATTCGTTAGAATCTCTTGGGGTTAAAATGATTTAAAGAATAATCTTGAAGGCTAGTGGGTGGTGGCAGACGAGAAGACATTCATAATCACCACACCTGCCACGATAAAAGCCATGCCGATGATGGCAGGCGTGTCTAAGGACTGTTTTAGGATAAACACGCCAATCAAGGCAGTCAAGATAATGCCCACGCCCGACCAAATGGCATAGGTCATGCCAAGGGGAATGACCTTGACGACATGAGACAGAAGGTAAAAAGCGATGGCAAAACAGACCAGCGTAATACAAGTGGGAATGAGCCTGCTAAATCCGTCTGATTTTACTAAAAAAGTCGAACCTGTTACTTCGCTGATGATGGCAAGGGCGAGCAAGGCGTAAGCGGTGGGTAGTTGCATGATGATTTCAATGTTAACTATGATGAATAAAACCGACTGGTCGGTTTTATATTTTACAAAAAATCATAGCTAAGTGCAAGTTTTTTTAATTTATCCCTGTCTTATCTTGATAACGAGTGGGGTCGGATATGCCTGCTTGCACAAAGCCTTGATGACGTAACACACAGCTGTCACACTCGCCACAGGCTCTCCCATCACTGTCGGCACGGTAGCATGACACGGTTTGGGCATAGTCCACACCCAACGACAATCCAAGTTTTAGAGTTTGGGCTTTGGATAAATATTGCAAAGGGGCGATGATGGATAAGTGTCTGCCTGCTCGCCCTGCCACGGTGGCAAGATTTGCCATGGTCTCAAAGGCACGAATATAGTCATCTCGGCAGTCAGGATAGCCTGAAAAATCAACCGAACTTACCCCGATGATGATGGCACAGGCTTCGGTTAC
>ERZ1023418.239-NODE-239-length-11495-cov-410.972465_pt1 | contig 11495 bp, 8 predicted proteins | sample MGYA00380511_ERZ1023418 | MGnify/ENA primary metagenome ERZ1023418 (study PRJEB33173, sample SAMEA4830370) | metagenome | study: EMG produced TPA metagenomics assembly of the PRJEB25223 data set...
TTTTGTCAGCGAATAGATGGATTTAATCAAATCAAAGATAATAAAAAGCACTGTTAAAACAGTGCTTTTTATTAGGTTATTACTTATTAAGTGATTATTTAGAACTCTCGGTAATGTCTTTTTTGATATTTTTTCTTAGGCAAAAAAACATCACACCCAAAAATATAAACATGACAATCATATCACCAAAAGCGGTAAATTCGCCCCAGTATTTCCCCTCTGCAAAAATGAATGCAAAAAATGTATGTAAACCTGCCATCACAGTAAACATACCCACCCAAGCCAAATTAAGATACTGCCAACCTTGATGCGTTAGGTGAAATACAGGTTCAAACAAGCGTTTGATGATGGGGCTTTTATCTTTGCTAAATAATGGGGAGATGAGTAGCCCCAGTGCAAATGCACCATTAATTAACACTGCTTTTAGCATGATATAAAATGCGTCGCTAAGTGCTAAGGTGATTCCACCAAAAACCACCGTCATCAGTAACACAAACCACTGCTGCTTTTCTAGGTGAAATCTTTGGCTGATGAATAAATACCCATATATAATTACAGTTGCGGCAATCAGCCCAAATGTTGCCACTAAAATGTGGTTATTATCCGTACCTGCCGACCCAATGAGTTGTAAAATCGGATGCGTGCTGTCTGTTGGTTCGGTCGTTTTATAAAGAACAAAAAATATAATGAGTGGAATATAGTCAAATAAGGCTTTCATGATGCATATCTTTTAATTAAAAAAAGCACACCTGACACTATCTGCCAAGGTGTGCTGTTGTTTAGCTGCGTACAGTATCGCTACTGGTCTTGTGAGTGACCGCTTGTGGAGGAAGTGGGCGAATTGGCTCAACCAAAGCTACCGCCAGCACCTCATCAATGGTTTCAACAGATTGAATGACAAGACCTTCTTTGACATTGTCAGGAATCTCGATCAAATCACGCTCATTGGATTTGGGTATCAAGACATGCTTGATGCCGCCACGATGTGCCGCCAAGAGCTTTTCTTTTAATCCACCGATGCGTAATACTTTACCACGCAAAGTAACCTCACCTGTCATGGCAATATCAGCACGAATGGCGATGCCTGTCATGGCAGAGACGATGGCAGTAGTTAGGGCAATACCTGCTGATGGGCCATCTTTTGGGGTTGCACCTTCAGGCATGTGGATATGCAAATCGGTATTTTTAAATTTTTCATAAGTAATCCCAAATCGCTCACCATTGGCACGCACAACACTCATGGCAGCACGAATGGACTCTTTCATGACATCACCGAGCGACCCTGTAAAGACAAGCTCGCCTTTACCCTGCATGGTTGCAGATTCGATGGTCAAAAGCTCACCACCAACCGAAGTCCACGCCAAACCTGTAATGCGTCCAATCTCAGGGTCTTTTTCAGCCAAACCATAATCATATGGCTTGACGCCCAAATAATCTGAAATATTATCATCGGTGATGGTCAAGCTTTCGATATCAACACCTTTTTTGGGTTTGACGCCATATTTTTCGATTTGGGAGCGTACCGCTTTTCGGCTAATCTTATTAATCTCGCGCTCAAGATTACGAACGCCTGCTTCTTTGGTATAATGGCGGATAATACTGGTTAATGCATCATCAGTAATATCAAGCTCATTGGGTTTTAGGCCGTTTTGTTCTAAAGCTTTTGGGGTTAGATAATTATTGGCAATGGCCATTTTTTCATCTTCAGTGTAGCCAGGTAAGCGAATGACCTCCATACGGTCAAGCAATGCAGGTGGAATATTCATACTATTGGCAGTACAAATAAACATCACCTGCGACAAATCCAAATCCAAATCCAAATAATGGTCATTGAACGCTTTATTTTGGGAAGGATCTAAGACCTCAAGCAAGGCTGAGGCAGGATCACCACGAAAATCTTGCGCCATTTTGTCAATTTCATCCAACAAAAATAGTGGATTTTTGACCTTGACTTTGGCAAGTGATTGCACAATCTTGCCAGGCATCGCGCCGATATAAGTGCGGCGATGACCACGAATTTCAGCTTCATCACGCACGCCGCCTAATGCCATACGCACAAACTTGCGACCTGTTGCGCGTGCAATAGACTCGCCCAAGGAAGTTTTACCCACACCTGGCGGGCCAACCAAGCATAAAATAGGCCCTTTAAGGTGTTTCACTCGAGATTGTACTGCCAAATATTCCAAAATACGGTCTTTGACATCATCTAGCCCATAGTGATCTTTATCCAGTGTTTGTTTGGCTTTATCAAGATTAATGCTAACTTTACTGGCTTTGTTCCATGGCGTGTCTAAAATCCACTCAACATAACCTCGTACCACCGATGCCTCTGATGATGACGCTGGCATTTGTTTGAGCTTTTTAAATTCACTTTCGGCCTTTTTGCGGACATCATCGGGCAAATCAGTTTCTTTTAAGCGATTTTCAAGCTCAACATCGTCATCATCGGCACCATCATTCAAATCGGATAATTCTGATTTGATAGCTTTCATTTTTTCATTTAAGAAATACTCGCGTTGGTTGTTTTCCATTTGCTTGCGAACAGTATCTTGTAGCTGACTTTCGATGCTATGCTCGGTTTTGGTGTTGGTGAAATATTCGCTCAGTACCTTAAAGTATTCATCAGCATCACCCGATTCAAGCAATGCTTGCTTTTTATCAAGAGGTAGCTGTGTGCGTGTCACGACAAAGTAAATCAGCTCAAGCAAATTATCAAAACCGCTGGCAACACGGATCAGCTCACGCGAATTTCTCAGCGTACTTTCAGCATAGTCACTAAATAGCTCAAGTAGCACCGACTTTTGAGCATCAGCTTCTTCTTGGCTAAGATTGAGGTCAACATTGGCAGCCGTGAACTCAGCGATAAAGCTATCATCAGTATCATCATTGGCATTTTGGATGCGACCGATTTCAACACGCTCAAGACCCTCAATCAACACCTTTAAGCATTTATCATCGGAGTCATGTGGCATGGTACTGACAATTCGGCAAAGTGTTCCGTAGCGATGTAAATCTTCAATATCAATCTGTTCAGACAGTGAATCTTTTTGGGCAACCGCAATCAGTTTACCCTCATGTGATTTTTGGGCAAGTTCAATGGCTTTGATGGACTGCTCACGACCGATAAATAAGGCGACTTGTGTCTGTGGAAAAATGATGACATCACGAACAGCAATTAAGGGCAGTTGTTGTAAATTATGATGATTATTGGCATTGTCATAAGTTGTATTTGGGGTTGTCATTTTAGTATTCCTTATATTTTTAAAATGATGCTGGATTTATGGTGGCTTGTAGCGTAAATTGCAAGACCTGATATCAAAAACTTGGCAAATCATTCGCTTTTTTAATCATCATGACCAAATGATTGGCTTTGTAAAAATTGTCTATCACAATTAAATATATAACTTATTGATTTATCATAATATTTTTAAAAAATTTTATGAATTTTTTTGGGTATAATACAGAATTTAATTTTGATAGGTATGATTTGGGGGTGATGATGAATGCTGTTTTGCTTGCCGTCATTGTGATGGTTGGCTTATCGCTTGTACGGGTACATGTGGTACTAAGCTTGGTGGTTGGGGCACTTGTTGGCGGTTTGATGGCGGGTATGTCGGTCGCTGATACGCTGACTTCTTTTCAAGATGGTATTAAAAATGGTGCACAAATTGCTTTATCTTATGCCATGCTTGGTGCTTTTGCGATGGCAATTGCCCATTCAGGATTGCCACAGATATTGGCAGATAAGCTGATTGCTCGGTTGCAGTACGCTGATGGCACAGGTGGGCTTAAGTTTTTGTTATTTTTTATCTTAATTATTATGGCAATCATGTCTCAAAACATTGTGCCGATTCATATTGCCTTTATTCCCCTAATCGTGCCGCCACTGTTATCGGTGATGAATCGCTTGCATCTGGATCGCCGTGCGATCACATGTATTTTAACTTTTGGTTTGGTCAATACATACATGTTTATTCCTTATGGATTTGGCGATATTTTTTTGAATCAAATTATCCTTAAAAATATCAATGAAGCAGGCATGATAACCAACAACATCTCAATGATGCAAACTATGATGATCCCTGCTTTGGGTATGCTGATTGGACTTTTGATTGCCATTTTTGTCACGTATCGTAAACCGCGTCATTATCAAGAAAAAGTCGTGGCGGTCAGTTATGCGTCTATTCAAGTCGGTACGCTTAATATCGTCGTGGCAATGGCGGCAATTGTTGCGGCATTTGTCGCACAGCTAATGACAGATTCTTTATTGATTGGCTCACTCGTGGGTTTTGCGATATTTATGGCAACAGGTATTGTTAAATGGCGTGATGCCAATGAGGTTTTTAATGATGGCATTAAAATGATGGCGATGATTGGCTTTATCATGATTTGTGCTCAAGGTTTTGCAGAGGTGATGAAAGCCACAGGGCAGATTAATGCGTTGGTAGATGGGGCGGTGGTTCTTTTTGGTGATAACAAAATGCTTGCGGCAGTATCGATGCTGCTTGTTGGTTTGGTGGTGACACTTGGCATTGGTTCATCATTTTCGACCGTCCCCATCATTGCGACCATTTATGTACCACTGTGTATGGCAATGGGCTTTAGTGTACCTGCGACAGTGGCTTTGATTGCAACAGCAGGCGTATTAGGCGATGCTGGCTCACCTGCATCAGATTCTACATTAGGTCCCACCATGGGGCTGAATGCAGACGGCCAGCATGACCATATTCATGATTCTGTGATTCCAACTTTTATCCACTATAATATTCCATTGATTATTTTTGGTTGGATTGCCGCGATGGTGCTTTAGTCTTTTTGAGTACTTGATATTTAATGCCTTGAAATCGCTTCAAGGCATTTTTTTGTCTATTGATTTTCTTGGCCTAAATAAGTACCACGCTTTGGTTGCCATTTGACTTCTTCGCCACGCAAGATTTTTTCAATCATCATCTTGGTATGTGCACGATGATGATTGAGCATGCTAATCATATGCGTATTTTTATAGCGGCTGATGTTTGGGTCGTATGTTTCGGCAGCAGCTACCACACCATCTCGATCTCGGTGATGATACAGATGTGCGATGCGTTCAGCAATCTCGCTATCCATCCCCAAAAGCTCAAGCCCTGTACGGGCACTGCGTACCGCTGAATCAAAAGTCTCACGAATTACCGCACTGGCACCTGCTTTGTGCAATTGGTAGGCATGAATGCGATCATAAGCACGAGCCACGATTGGCAAATCGTTGTAGGTGTGGCGTAGATGGCGTACGATGGACAGTGCCTCTTTGGGATGATCGATAGCGATTAATACCAGTTTGGCTTTGGCGATGCCCGCCATATCAAGCAAATCAAATCGTGTGGCATTACCATAATAAGTCTGAATCCCTAAGTTTGATAAACCATCCACATGGTCAGCATCACTATCAATTAATGTGGTCTGATAACCACAAGCGGTCATCATGCCATTGACAACTTGCCCGTATCTGCCATGCCCTAAGATAATAATAGGATTTTCTTCATCAATGGCATCGCTGTCTCTTACAGACACTGGCGTTTTGTATTTGGCGGTGTATTTTTGATGAATCACTAAAAATAGCGGCGTAAGTACCATGGACATCACAACGATTGCTGTTAAATTAGCATGTATATCGGCGGATATGACCGAATGAGCCGCCGCCGCTGAAAATAGCACAAAGGCGAACTCACCACCTTGTGCCATCATGACTGCACGCTCAATAGCGATGGCATGCCCAGCTTTGGTGATGCGGGCCACAAAATAAATCCAAAGACCTTTGGTGAGCATGAGTGCGATGACGCCAAGACTGATAAGTTGCCAGTTTTTGGTCACGATGGATAAATCAAGTGCCATACCGACGCCCAAGAAAAACAAGCCCAGTAAAAGACCACGAAAAGGCTCAATGTCTGCTTCAAGTTGATGCCGAAAGCTGGATTCAGATAACAGCACACCTGCAACGAATGCACCCATCGCCATCGACAGACCGCCAAGCTCCATCAGTAGTGCCGATCCTAGCACGACCAATAACGCTGCAGCTGTCATAATCTCTCGTACACCAGTTTTGGCAAGTATCGTAAATAATGGATTAATCAGTACACGCCCAACGATCAACAATGCCAGTAATGAACCTAATGCCACAGCAATCGCTTGCCAAGCTGGTGTTTCACTGGTATGCACCACAGGCGATAAAAAAGCCACAATGGCTAACAGCGGAACAATCAGCAAGTCTTCAAATAATAAGATGGATACCATGCTTTGACCTTTGGCGGTAGACAATCCATTATTTTCGCCCAAAGTTTGCATGACAATTGCCGTTGAGGTTAGCACAAACCCTGATGCCCCCACAAATGCCACTTGCCATGATACCCCAAATATCTTGAGTACCAACATCATTAAGGCGGTTGCACCTAATACCTGTAAAGACCCGAGTCCAAAGATTTGTCGTCTAAGACTCCACAAATGCGATGGGTGCATTTCAAGACCGATAATGAATAAAAACATCACCACACCAAGTTCAGCGGTGTGAATGATGGTCTGTGGGTCGGTAAATATCCCTAAGCCAAATGGCCCAATTATCAGACCACCAGCCAAATAACCAAGAATAGACCCTAACCCAATTTTACGAAAAAGGGGTACTGCGATTACGGCAGCTCCAAGCAGTGTCACAACTTGAATCAGCTCGCTTGCCATACCAGCTTCAGCCATCGTCATTCCTTATTTTGGTGATGAATGAATAAAAAAGCACAAATCATTAAGCCGCCATTTTAATGCAAACTTAAGTATTGTGCTAATCAAATCAAAAATGATAAACTTATATGATAAAATCAGATAATAAAATTATCGCCGTGTGATGAGCAATCGGTTGAATTGATCAATTATAACCAACCTGCTTTTCTAAATTTGGTATATAAAAACAAACAAACCAGCATGACCGCACCAACAACAACAAAATAAGCATACCGAATATGCAGCTCAGGCATATAATCAAAGTTCATGCCATAAATACCAGCAACCGCCGTTGGTACAGCAGCGATACCAGCCCAAGCCGCCAATTTTCGGACAACATCATTTTGCCCCATTGTCACCATCGCCATATAGGTATCCATTGCCACAGAGAGCATTTCATTTAGGCCATTGACGGCATCAATTGAGCGTAAAAGATGGTCATTGACATCACGAAAATAAGGTTTGGCGGCAACAGGAAAAGCAGAGACCAATTCATTTTTTTTATGATTAATAAAAAAGTTACACACATCTTGAACAGGCAAAATCACCGCTCGCATATGCACCAGTTGAGATTTTAGTTCATATAAACTTTTTAGGGTGGATTTGCTAAACTCATGTGAAAAGATATTGCGTTCTTGCTCACGCAAATAATTGCCCAATCGGTCAGTGATTGGTAAATAGTTATCAACAATAAAGTCTAAAATTGCATGTAGTACAAAAATTGGACCCAAACGCAATTTTTCAGGTCGGCGGTGGCAATGTTCACGAACAGGGGTGTAGGAATTGGATGCACCACGGCGGACGCTGATGATGAAATTTTTACCCATAAAAATGGCGGTTGTACCATAGCGAATTTGGTTATCCTCAAGCTTAGCAGTACGCACAACCACAAAGATGGTATCATTACCGTAGCTTTCAACCTTTGGGCGTTGGTGATCAGCAAAGGCATCTTCTAAGGCAAGCTCATGTAAGTCAAATGCATCTTGAACCTCTTGAACGGTTTCAAGACTGGGATCGTATAGTCCAAGCCAGATAAATTGATTATTATTAGTAAGCGTACGACTGACATCCTCGATTGCTAAAGGCTCAATGGGTGCGCCTGTTTTACGAGAGTAAGCATAACAGATGACAGTTTCATTATCCCCAGATTGCTCAATATCTTCTAAGCGGTCGGCATCAGGATCGTAGACTGTCATTGTCTCAATGGTATCTTCGTCTGTGGCATCGGCATCGCCATAGATATAGCTGTCTTGAGTGTCGTGGAAAGTTTCAGCACTTTCAGGGGTATGCTCAGGGTCGTTGGTGACTTTGATCATGTCTGACTCATCAAACAGCTCATCTTGATGAATGATAGGATTAAGATCAGATATGGTGGCGGATTTGGCAGGGTGGGTCAGGTCGTTTGGATTTGGGGTGTGATCGGTTTGTGTATTATGCTGTGTCATAAAATCCCCAAAAAATCGCAAATTTTGTGATGATCAGTGTATTAAAACCCTAAACTATAGAGCAAATTTATATTCAGTAGATTATTATAGCAATACTGTCGCAATTTTTCATCAGTTAAATGATGACTTCATTGACAATTGAGCGATTGATAAAATTTTTTTCAAATTAACCTTGCAAGCCTGCTAAGGTATGGTACACTAGTCAAGAAAAAATGCTAAATGCTTACTGTGATCACAAATGAGCCAATATAACTCATTTGTAATTATGATGCTTATTTTATAAGCTTGTTATAAGCCCAAGTTATTTTTTCATGATACCGTATTTCATGACACTGTATTTTGGTCAAACGCTTGTTTGACTGTTTTTATTTGCTGACAGGGGTTTTTTGTGCCAAAGCATAGCACCACCAATTTTAACACCGAACACCAAATGGATACAAAACACATTCAGCAAAATTGGCTTTTACCTGATGGTGTGGCTGATGTACTATTTACCGATGCTCAAAAACAAGAAAGCCTGCGTGATGCCTTGCTATTTGTGCTAACCGCACACGGTTATCGCTTGGTGTCGCCACCATTAATAGAGTATACCGAAAGTCTGCTAAATAATGCTGACGAAGATCTAAAACGCCAAACTTTCAAATTTATCGATCAGCTCAATGGTCGTTTGATGGGTTTGCGTGCCGATATTACGCCACAAATTCTACGCATAGACAGCAAATACGGCAAAGGCATCAGCCGTTACTGTTATGTTGGGCAGGTTGTCAAAACCCTACCGACTGGTCTGTTTGGCTTGCGTACGCCGCTTCAATTGGGTGCCGAGATTTTTGGGATAGATGATATCTGTGCCGAGCTTGAGCTGATTGATCTGCTGGTCGCATTGGCAGATGAGATCGGACTAGACCGACAGATGCTACATGTGGATATTGGGCATGTCGCTATTTTTGATCGCTTGTGTCAGTTGCATGGCGTTTCAAACAAAGATGCTGATGAGCTGATTGGCATTTACCATAAAAAAGCCATGCCAGAACTTGCCAAATGGTGCCAAAATATTGGCAACAGCCTAAACAGCCCAAGCGATGCAACCGATTTTTTGGTATTGGCTAAGCATACATTAAGCAGTGATCGGATACCAAATGCCGAGGCTTTATTAAGTAAACTGTCCGATAAAGCTCGCCAAGATGATCAAATCATCCAAGCGGCAAATGAGCTTGCTACTTTGGCGGCACATATCAGAGCGGTGGGTATGAGTGTGAGTATTGATGTGACTGAATTGTCAGGATATCATTATCACACTGGCGTGGTATTTAATGTCTATTTGGGTAATAGAACCACACAGACTCAAGCTTTGGTACGAGGCGGTCGCTTTGATGGCATCTCAACTCACAGCGTGGCAAGGGGTGCAACTGGTTTTAGTATGGATATTAATCGCTTGCTTGAATTTGTAGAGCTTGAAGAAGATACCGTGATTTTGGTGGATTATCACGATTTACAAAATGCTGATGCAGACACAAAAGCTGATTTGGCCACACAAATTAAAACCTTACAATCTGAAGGCTGTATTGTCATTAAGCCCTTGACTGTAGATGATAAGCCTGACCAGATTGATGGTATTTTGCATTGGGACACCGATCAAGATAAGCCGATTTGGGCGGTGCGATTAGTTGGTGATGAGTACTAAATGTCACCGATTGATGTTGTTGATTGATTTATTGAGTAACTTTTAAGGATATATTATGGGTAAGAATGTTGTCGTGCTGGGTAGTCAGTGGGGTGATGAAGGTAAAGGCAAAATCGTGGATTTGCTGACCGAAAAAGCCACAGCGGTCGCCCGCTTTCAAGGTGGGCATAATGCAGGTCATACACTGGTTGTTGGCGGTGAAAAAACCGTTCTGCATCTTATTCCATCAGGTATTTTGCGTGAGGGCGTAACCTGTTTCATTGGCAATGGAGTTGTTTTATCTCCTGAGGCACTACTTAAGGAAATGAATGGTTTAATCGAAAAAGGTGTGCCTGTGCGTGAGCGTTTGCGAATCTCACCTGCATGTCCGCTTATCATGCCTTATCATACCGCACTTGACCAAGCTCGTGAAATCAAACGAGGCAGTGGCAAAATTGGCACAACAGGTCGTGGTATTGGGCCTGCTTATGAAGATAAAGTCTCACGCCGTGCACTCAAAGTTGCTGATTTATTCCGTGCAGATTTACCAGAAAAACTAGAAAACTTACTTGAATATCATAACTTTGCACTGACCGAATATTATAAGGTAGATGCCATCGATTTTGATACCACGCTCAAACTATGCCAAGAATGGGCAGCCGAGCTTAAGGATTTGGTCATTGATGTGACCGATGCACTAGAGATCCGTCGACAAAATGGCGAAAATTTGATGTTTGAGGGCGCTCAAGGGACATTGCTTGATATTGACCATGGCACTTACCCATTTGTTACCAGCTCAAATACAACAGCAGGCGGCGTATCTACAGGTACAGGCTTAGGACCTTTATATTTAGACTATGTGTTAGGTATTACCAAAGCTTATACCACTCGTGTCGGCTCAGGACCATTTCCAACAGAGCTGTTTGATGATGTTGGTGCTCACTTAGCAAAAGTTGGACATGAATTTGGTGCAACAACAGGCCGAGCTCGCCGCTGTGGTTGGTTTGATGCGGTCAGCTTACGCCGTGCGGTTGTATTAAACTCAATGAGTGGAATTTGTTTGACTAAGCTTGATGTTTTAGATGGCTTAGATGAGATTAATATTTGCACCAGCTATGAAGTACCAGAAGGTGAGTGTGCTGGTGCTTATGATGCTGAATATTATGAAAAAGTGATACCAAAATATGAAACCCTACCAGGCTGGAGCGAATCGACGATTGGCGTGACCAACTTTGATTCACTGCCTGCCAATGCTCAAGCATATATCAAACGCATCGAGGCGCTTGTCGGTTGCCCTGTTGATATCATCTCAACAGGCCCTGATCGTGATGAAACCATTGTGTTGCGTGACCCTTATGATGCTTAAGTGAGTATGATTTTACTAATGATAACATCGGATAAAAGTTGGTATTCGCCCTGATAGTCCACTTTTATTTAATCATCTTATTAAATTCATATGAAAATAACTTTTTGTATGGCTTGGTTATTTGAGTTATTTGATGATTAATGGTATCAACAAACCCAATCTTGACTATATACAGTTATGGTTGGGTTTTTTAATTTTTAAAAAAATTAATTTATCTATTTATTTATTTATTTATTTATGATAAGTTATCGTAAATACTGATAAATAATCCAAAAAATCCCAC
>ERZ1023418.240-NODE-240-length-11411-cov-4.707467_pt1 | contig 11411 bp, 9 predicted proteins | sample MGYA00380511_ERZ1023418 | MGnify/ENA primary metagenome ERZ1023418 (study PRJEB33173, sample SAMEA4830370) | metagenome | study: EMG produced TPA metagenomics assembly of the PRJEB25223 data set...
CAAATTTATCATAGAATCTAAAAAATATAAAAACGGCGACCATGGTCACCGTTTTATTTCAATTGGAGTGTGCTTGCCCTCGGTATTTCAATAAAAATAGAGAAAAAACACAGCCTGATAGTCACTCTGTTAAATAAATTTTTGACTTCAAATCACAATATTTGTGCATTTTTCATGAAAAAATAATCATTATATGTACTGCAAGATAAAAATGCAAACTTGTACAAAATGAATTTTGAAAAAAATCAATGACTGGAACAATCTATTTTTTTAGAAATTCATCATGTATTACTAACCCTATATATATAATCCCTGCAGAAATAGAAGATAATATCAATATATTCATCATAAAATATACTTTTAATGAACTAAAAAATATAGGCAACCATCCACCAATTAATATGATTAAACCGATTATTTTTAAATTCTTAAATCCAATCAGGTATTGAAATTTTGATTGATGACGAGAAGTGCTTATCGCCAATAAAAAAAATCCAATCATATAAGATATAAAAATAACAAGGTAAATCATATATATCCCAGTTTTTTATTAAAGAAATGAAAGTTAATTGACTTAAATATCATCTTAAAAAATTTAATAAATATCTTGCAAAGATTGATTATTTGTTTATAAATAAATATTATAATCCATAGAGAAAAATAATATTTATCAGACTTTAGACGTACTGCGAAATAAAATATTTACACGTTCAAGCCCTGATATTTTCTAGTGTTTAAAAATTAAAAAATGCTGCAAAATCATTATTTCGCAGTGGCTCTTTTGTATAATTGTTTTTATTTTTATTTTTCATAATTTTGCCAATATTTAATAATTCTTAGATTTATAAAAATAAGCATAATATCATTTGCTATTTCTCATTATTTATACAGATTTAATTATATTATTTTTTACAAAATAATAAATATAGTAAAAAAATATAGAAAATAACAGAATAGTTAAATCAAAAAAAACAAAAACCCAATCATTAGAAAATATACTATTAATTATTCCTCGATTTGTCAATATTATACTTAAAACAGGAAATGCAAAGCATAATAATGAAGTTGTTAAAGCCAAAATCATCCACGATTTTTTGGCATTTAAAAATAAAGATATTATTATTGATGTAGCAAGAGAAATAAAAAATATCAATATCTCTGTTTTGTCTCTATTAATCATATCATTAGGCAATAGGCGATTTGCCCACATAAATATAATGGTAGCTAATGGTACTCCTATGATGACACCAGCGTTTGTTTTATTTGTTAGATAAAAACCAAGATGTTTTTTACCTTTTAATTGATTTTTCTTTTTTACTGTCCACATTACTAGACCTGTCGCTATCATCGCCGTACCTGACAATCCTAGTAAAAACAACGCAAATCGCATGGGCATGCCCATTACTCGCCCTTGATGCATGCCTACAATAGCATTTTGTGCTAACAATCCTTTTGGGTATTTTGGATTGCTTCTTATAAAATTGCCTTGATAATCATAAATATTAAAAGTGCTTAATCTTGAAAAATGCTTATCGTTTCGTGTTTCTATAGAAATCTGTGCCGAAGTGGTATTAAAATGGTTGATACTAACAGTCTTAATATCGTGGTTTGCATGGAGTCCCCAAGATGATTTGGCATGATGAATAATCGGTAGGATGTTTGGAGTTGTAGCAGGTTTAGCTTCATCCGTTTTTTTTGCCCACCAATCAAAAGCATAATATTGGCTATGAGTATCGGGAGATATATTGGCAATTTTTTCCGAATAGGGTAAATACATATTGACGAGTGTAATAATGCCTGTAAACGCAATCATTAAATGAAAAGGTAGGGGAAGAACCGATAAAGCATTGTGTGCATCTAGCCAAGAACGATGTCCTTTTCTTGCACGAAATGTAAAAAAATCTTTAAAAAATTTTTTATGTATAATCACACCTGTAATAATAGCAATAAGCATCATAAAGCCTGCAATGCCCACCAAGTATCTCGCCCAAATGACAGGTATGTAGTGCAAATCAAAATGCAGACGATAAAAGAATTCACCGCCAAGGCTGTGTCCGCTACTTTGCAGAAAGCCTTCTCGTGTCGCTACGTACTGTTTATAGTTCTCTCTACCTCCACTGGTTTGAACACCGATTCTTAAAGGATTGCGTTCATCACCAGAGTAAATAAAAACCCTATCAGCGTCAGAATGGTGTGTATCAACATAATCTAATGCTTGCACAATATCATTATCTGTGGTCTTTCCAATTGTTTGGTAAGCATGAGGCATTGTTATGATATTAATTTCATCTTTAAAATAACTTAATGTGCCCATAAAAAACATAAAATATAATAACCAACCCAATAGCAAACCCATCCAGCCGTGTACAGGGGATAGCAGTTGGCGAATACTGGGAGCTTTTACTTTTTTTCGGTGTACTGAACTCATAGATTTTAAATGGATTTATAAAAAGAAGGATTGGCTGTATGGATTGGTATCCAACAATACCAATGATTAATTGTATTTGGAAACCTAATACGTGAGAAGATATTATTAGACTTCTTAAGAAATTATGATTTTGTTGAGTTTGTAAAAAACTTCAATTTCAATAAAATTAAGGTTTTTAAAATAGAATTTTTTGAGTTTCATAATTCATAAAAATATAACAAATGGTTTTTGGTTTTCATTTGCCAATAAAATTAGTGAAATTTGGCACAAAATACCAGCAAAGAAAAAATAAGAAAAAATTCAGGATTATCATAAAAATCCAAGCTTTTTTCAAAGAGTAAATACAAAAAATCAATACAAAAGTGAATGAACCTCCAACCACCCCAATGATTTTACCCCAAGCAACTGCTGATACATTAAGTATTGGCAAGGCTAATGGCAATACTGAAATCAAAAAAGCTGTCAAATAAGACCCAAAAATTGCCAACAAAATACGGCTGGCAATTTTTGATTTTTGATAAATGGTTGATAAATTGCAGATAAGATTCATTACTTATATTTATGCATAAATAAGTTGAAGGCTAATGTACTGTTATAATAAGTTTTGTCTGACAATTCTTTGTTTTGGTTCTCTACCTCATGACCAACTTGCAAAACGGTAATGCCTGTGCTTTGCACCACAATATGTGCCTTGCCATTGTCGTCTGTTACAATAAATTCGCCCTTGGGGTTATTGATATAGTCTTGAGCAATCTTAGCATTAGCAAGTGGTTTGCCCTCAAATAATACTTGAACAGGTAGCTTGTCACCGATGTTTAATTGAAAAGGGTCTGACAGTGCGATAATTTGTAACTGTAGCTCATCTGCCGATGACATGGGCTTATCTTGGTTGTCAAACAAGGTGATGTTATTTTGTACATAGACCGTGCCACTCACCGCATCTTTCACCTCAAGTTTGGATTTACGGTGCCATTCACCCTTATTGTCCTGAGTGTAGTAACTAGGTTTGTAGGTGCTGATGACGGCACTAACATCTTTGGGCATATTAACAGTGATGTTGTTTTTATTGGCAGTTGTACTAATGGCGATTGATTTGCCTTGTTTATCCAAGCCACGAATGCTGTCTAAAACATCTGCATCATAACTGGCATCATCACCCCATTCTCCAAAGACTATGGCAAGCTCTCCTGCACGCTTATCAATCCAAAATCCGTGTGCCATGGCAGTGGATGTCATAAAAGATAAAATTAAAGCACCTAGTAATTTTTGCATACTCACACCTTTTGTTTAATAACTGTATAAAAACCTAGCATCCTAATAATAAGTTATAGATTTATTGAAAATAATAACAATTATCATTAATAATATCAATATATTGACTAAAATAAAAATAAGAATTATTATTGTTTGTAAATAAATATTTTTACTGATAAGTATCGGTTGCTGTTTATCCACTGTTGTGTATCTATCACACAATAGCCTTCCTACAAAACTCTGATTTAAAACCGTTTGTGGTAAGCCTGTCGAACCATGACGGTTTTCTAGCCCGAAGGCATGGCTCAGGGCGAGCAGAATATCTAATATTGCAGGAAGTTCAATCATTAAAGGGTTCATCCTGTTATTCCACCCATGTAATAAGGCTTGGTATGAAAAAATTTTCTCAGAAACATCTTAGCATTGCGATATCCGTCGTTTGTTTTAGTCAGACTGCTTTTGGCGAAAACATTCCTGTTAATATGAAAGAGCCATACGTAGTTCTTGCCCCTGAAACCTTTAATTTTGAGGACTACAATCGCTACACTGTCCCCAATTCAACAGCTTCGGCAGGGCTAAATCTTAGCAATACCGAAACCCCTCAAATGGTCAGTATGCTCAATCAGGCTCGTATTAAAGACCAAAATCTACAAACAATGAAAGAGGTGTTGGATAATACCACTGGTATTAATGTGGGCAATATAGATGGTGGTAGACTAAGTTTTAGTTCTCGCGGTTTTAATATTGAGCAGTTTAGTGCTGATGGAGCGGACATGGGTTTTAATGCCCAAATGTCTGTAGGGGAGACCTTGGTGGGAACGGATATTTATGACAGGATTGAAGTTACTCATGGTGCTACTGGGTTACTGACAGGCTCAGGAGAGCCATCCGCTCGTGTTAATATGATACGCAAAAAAGCCATTTATGATACACCTACAGGAGAGATATCTGCCAACGCAAATCGTTTTGGTAATTACGGGGCAAGCCTTGACTATGGTCAAGCTCTAACCAAGAGTGGCAATGTTCGTGGTCGCATGGTGCTTAACCACCAAGATGGTGAGACGTTTATTGATGGTGAAGAACGTGGGCGTACTTCTTATTACGCCACGGTGCAGGCTGATTTAACGGATAAGACTACATTTGATATTGGTGCCGTTTATCGAAAAAATAAGCAGCATGGTGTGATGTGGGGTGGTTTGCCAACATATTTTAGCGATGGCTCTAAGACAAATTGGGAGTCTAACAAGAACAACAGTGTGGATTGGACTCGTTGGGACAATGAAACTAAAGAGTATTTTGGTAGTCTGCAACACCACTTTAATGATGATTGGGAGCTTAATTTAAAAGCCTACCATATGGACACCAAAGGCAATCCAAAATTACTTTACCATAGCTATAACACCGTAGACAAAACCACAGGGCTTCCATCTAATGTTAGAGACCCTGCATGGACATACAATAGCTACATTGCCAAAAATGCCACTAAGCAGACATTTTATTCTGCCGACATTAAGGGGTGGTTTGATTTGTTCGGTAAGGAACATCAGCTTACGTTTGGTGCAAGTCATCATACCGATAAGCGTGATGCCCGTTCAGTCAGCCTTGGTAGTGACCCAAATGCCCTTACAAGTCTTTATGATTGGCATGGCGGTAGTTATCCCGAACCAATATGGCCCACCCTGCCAGATACGCCACAAGCTGAAGTGAAGACTACAGAAAAAAGCATTTATGGTGCAGCGCAATTAAAAATTGCTGAACCTCTAACACTGGTATTGGGTTCACGCTTGTCTGATTATGATAAAACTGGTTTTCAGTGGGGCAGAACAGTGACTGCAAAAGCCGATCATGTTTGGACGCCTTATGCGGGTATTATTTACGATATTAATGATAGCCAATCAGTGTATGCTAGCTATACCAGTATATTTAAGCCTCAAAGTGTGCGTGGTATTAATGGAGACTACCTTGATGCAGAAGAAGGCAACACCTACGAGTTGGGTTTCAAAAGTGGTAGCCCAGACGGCAAATTGCAAGGACAGGTAACACTGTTTCAAGTTCAAAAAGACGATATGGCACAAGCCATGGTGGGAGATTGTAACGCAGGGCGTTCATGTGTACAAGGCACCGAAAACAGCACTAAAGAAGTGGCTTATACCACCACAGATGGTAATACCAGTACTGGAATAGAGGTGGAAGTTAGCGGCAAGCTTAGCCCAAATTGGCAAGCAATGATGAGCTTTTCCCAATTTAATGCTAAAGATCGCAATGGAAAAGCCATTAATACCACATCATCTGACCGCATGATTAAGCTTTGGACGATACATGATATGAGTCGTTATATCAATGGTCTAAGCATTGGTGGTGGTGTGAATTGGTATGGAGAACGTTATGCTTACCTAACCAACCCTGCAACAAACACACAGGAAAAATACGGTCAGGACAGTATATTTCTCGTCAATCTAATGGGGCGTTATCGTGCAAATCCCAACTTAGATTTCCAGCTCAATATAAATAATGTGCTTAATGAAAAATACTTCTCTGGAACAGGGTTTAATCAAATTACCAATGGTGAACCCTTGAATGTCTCGGGCAGTGTAACTTACCGATTCTAATCTGTAGCCACATCAGCTGTTGTTGTATTAAACCGTTTGCCTCAATTTATTAAAGGTAAGCGGTTATTTTTGTGATAAGTCGTGGGGCAACACAATCATTAATCTCTTAAAGACTGATAATGAATTATGCAAAAGGACAGGCGAGGTTAGGTAGTTATCTATTTCCTAGGTTACTACCAACTCCAATAACAATATCATCTATTTTAGTCTGTAAAACAGTTGTTTATGGTTTGGATAAGATTACAAAGCATACCCTCGTTGCAACTCTGTTTTTTGCTCTGTTTTTTGCTCTGTTTTATCATTGATATGTTGCCATATGTTAATTGCCATGATGCTGCTTATCACAAGTTAATATCAACCTTGCAAAAAGTTAATGTAAGGTTAAGATTAGCTGTCTCGCAACACTGCTTGATGCTCTTTTATCAACGCTTCCACAACGGTTTGTGTTAAGGTGGCTACTGACACATCATCTAGCGTATTATTGATGTCTTGATACACTAAGGCAAACGCCAATGAACGTTGCCCTGTTGGCACATGTTCACCTGCGTAAACATCAAATAACCAAGAATCCACCAACAATTCTCCTGCTGACTGTCTGATGGTGTCAGTTAATGACTGTAAGGCAATGTCTGCATTCACTAAGATGGCAATATCACGCCGTACTTGGGGAAATTTGCTTAAAGGAGTGATGTGGATGGCGTTTTTGCCAAACTCAATCAATGCATCACTTGCCAGCTGTGCCACCCATGTGGTTGGTAAATCCAGAGCATTGGCAATGCTTGGGTGTAGCTGTCCTAACCACCCAATCGCTTGACCATTCACATAGATATCGGCACTTTGCCCTGGGTGCAAAAATGCCCACTGGCTACGTTGATACATCAGACGTGATGATGATTCACCATTGTGGCCAGCACCAACATTAACCCAGTTGTTGGGAAATAGACGCTCAATGTCATGTTTTAAATCAAAAAAATCCATCGTACGGCTGGTGTTCATGGACGCATTGCGTTCTGATTCTGCCGTACCAACCGCCACCAAGGCAATGCTTGGCGTTTGCTTCAACTGTGCCACATTCGAACCGACAAAAGTGAGTCCAGTTTCAAAAAGACGCACTCGTGATTGTTGGCGATTTAGATTAAACTGCACACTTGGCAGTAGGCTAGACAACAAAGTACGACGCATCACCGCCAAATCACTTGAAATTGGATTGGCAAGTGTCAGCATCGCTCCTAAATCATCATCATTAAGTATTTGCTCAAGCTTGGCATCACTAAAACTAAACGTCACCGCTTCGGCATATCCTGCTTCAACCAAACGCATCTTTAAGTCAAACAACCGATCATCATGGTCATCATATCGCATGTTAACCATCAGCCTAGGCAACTGATTGCTGATGTTGTCATAACCATGAATGCGAGCAATCTCTTCAATCAAATCTTCTGGCAAGCTCAAATCATAACGCCAAGATGGTGGCGTGCATTGCAGATGGGTTTTGTTGTCTGTCACAACAAGCCCAAGTTGCTTTAAAATTCGCTCAATTTCTGAGCGCTCAATATCAACGCCAAGCAATTTTTGTACTTGCTCTAATCTTAAATCAATGGCAAGTCGCTTGGGCAGTTTATCTTGCGCTTTAACTTCACTCACCACACCAAGTTGACCGCCAGCAATGTCTTTGAGTAATTGGACTGCTCGTGATAATGCCATCTGTGGCAACTCAAAGTCTACACCCCGCTCAAAGCGTTGTGACGCATCGGTGTGCAAACCAAATCGACGAGCCCGCCCTGCAACTGCCAATGGGGCAAAAAATGCACTTTCTAGCACCACATTGGTGGTGGTGTCTGTTACGGCAGTACGTTTGCCCCCCATGATACCAGCCAAGGCAATCGCTCCTTTGTCATCAGCTATCACCAACTCATCGCCTGTCAATGTGATGTCATCGTCATTGAGTAAAGTCAGACGTTCTTGCGGTTTGGCAAGACGTACCACGATTTTTCCGTTAATTTGGTCTTTATCAAAAGCATGTAGAGGCTGACCCAGCTCCATCAACACATAGTTGGTAACATCTACCAAAAAGTTATGTGTGCGAAACCCAGACTGCAACAAGGCATCTAGCATCCATTTTGGGGTGGCAACATCACGGTCAATATTCAGCACAGGCTGTGCCAAATATAGGGGGCATTGCTCAATTGCCATCACTTGCACATCTTGGGCATCAGGTAGGCTTGGCGTTGGGGTGGTGATTTTGGGAACAATCAATGGTAAATTATTAATCACTGCAAGCTCTCGAGCAATGCCACGCACGCTAAAACAATCACCACGGTTGGGCGTGATAGAAATGTCCAGCACTTGGTTATCTAAGCCCAAATACTCACGAATATCCATGCCAACAGGGGCATCATCTGGCAGGTGCAACAGACCATCTACCCCATCATCGCAATCTATCTCACTGCCACCACACAGCATGCCTTGTGATTCAACGCCACGAAGTTTGGATTTTTTGATTTGAAAGGGTTTGCCATTTGATCCATCGGGATTGGGTAATTGTGCACCAATGGTTGCCAAAGGGGCTTTCATGCCCACCTGCACATTGGGAGCTCCACAAACAATTTGTACTTGCTCACTGCCTGTATTGACTTGTGCAACCCTTAGTTTATCGGCATTTGGGTGTGGTTCTACACTGATGACCTCAGCCACCACCACACCATTAAAATCTTTGGCAACGGCATATTTATCATCAACTTCCAACCCAGCCATGGTCAGCTGTTCGGCTAAGGCATCACCATCAATATTGGGACTCACCCACTGGCGTAACCAGTTTTCACTAATTTTCATCGTTGAGTTTCTCTAAATTTGTTCATTTTAAGATAATTATTTAAGGTGATTGTTTAAGGTGATTATCCTTTTAAACACTAAGCAAACTGCCTTAAAAATCTTAAGTCATTTTGATAAAACAATCGTAAGTCATCAATGCCATAATACAGCATGGCAAATCGCTCAATGCCCATACCAAAAGCAAAGCCTGAATACGTATCTGAATCAATGCCACAATTTTTTAACACTTGCGGATGCACCATGCCACAACCCATCACCTCTAACCATTTGCCACTGGCAGATAAAATATCCACCTCCGCTGATGGTTCGGTAAATGGGAAAAACGACGGACGAAAACGCACACTGACTTCTTTGGCAAAAAAGGCATTCAAAAATTCATGAATAACCCCTTTTAACTCAGCAAAGTTACTGTTTTCACTCACCATTAAGCCCTCAAGCTGATGAAACATCGGTGAATGCGTTTGGTCATAATCGTGACGATACACACGCCCAGGGCAAATGATGCGAATGGGCGGTGTGCTGTTTTGCATTGTGCGTATCTGTACGTTACTGGTATGGGTGCGTAACAAATAATGGGCATCAAAATAAAAGGTATCGTGCATGGCACGAGCAGGGTGATGCTCAGGAATGTTCAATGCCTCAAAATTATAATAGTCATTCTCCACTTCAGGGCCTGTCGCCACGCTAAAGCCTGCTTGCTTAAAAAACTGTTGCATGCGTCTGGCAGTCAGCGTGATGGGGTGTAATTGTCCACGTTCACGCCCACGAGCTGGCAGTGTGATGTCCACGCTTTCTTGCGTTAATTTACGTTGTAAGGTAATGGCATCTAGTGTTTGTTTTTGTTCATCAAGTGCTTGCTGAATGTCGCTGCGTAGCTGATGTAACCATTGTCCATAGTTTTTTTTGTCATCAGCAGACAGCTTGCCCATTTGTTTTGACCATGTGGTGATATGGCTTTTTTTACCTGTCAATATGACACGCACTGTTTGCAAATCCTGTGGATTGCTTGTTGTGTTAATCAAAACTTGAGCATCTTGGCTAAATTTATCAAACTGCTCTTGATTTAAATCGGTCAAGGTATCGGAATATGCTTCTAATGAATTGGTCATGGTGTTGGTCATAAAATGGCATCGGTTCAGTGAATAAAACTTAAATGTATAAAACTAAATGTATAAAACTTAACGTATAAAAATGGCGTATGAAAAAACAGCGTGTAAAAAACTGGTGATAAAAAACGGATAATCCGCTATTTTAAAGCGTTCAACTAGGAATGTAAATGTACGTTACAAGATATGTAACAATATGTAACCATGTATGTTACCGTATCAAACAAACTCATAAAGAGACTAAAAAAAGCGTGGAATGATTGTCAACTAACAGCTGTCAACTAACGACGGTCAACTACAATCGCATTGGTATGCCTTGTTTTGCCATAAAGCGTTTGGCTTCGCCCACTGTGAATTCACCAAAATGAAAGATACTGGCCGCTAATACGGCATCTGCTCCACCTTGTATGATGCCATCTGCCAGATGTTGCAAATTACCCACACCGCCTGAAGCAATCACAGGGACAGTCACACTGTCGGTGATGGCTTGCATCAACATCAAGTCATAGCCTTGGCGTGTGCCATCACCGTCCATGCTGGTTACCAAAAGCTCACCTGCCCCAAGCTGTGCCATCTTGCTTGCCCATTGAACCGCATCAATGCCTGTGGCTTTGCGTCCGCCATGGGTAAAAATCTCCCAACGGGGTTGCTGGTTTATGTCGCTTACCCGTTTGGCATCTATTGCCACCACAATACATTGACTGCCAAAACGGTCAGCTGCTTCACCAACAAAGTCAGGGGTAAATACGGCAGCTGAATTAATCGCCACTTTATCCGCTCCAGCATTGAGTAGAGTGCGAATGTCCACCATTTGGCGCACACCACCGCCCACGGTCAGCGGTACAAAAACCGTTTGAGCCATTCGTTCAACCGTATGGTAAGTGGTATCACGTCCATGGTGGGTGGCGGTGATGTCCAAAAAAGTAATCTCGTCCGCCCCTTGTTCATCATAACGCTTGGCAACTTCCACAGGGTCGCCTGCGTCTTTAATGTCAATAAATTGTACGCCTTTGACCACACGACCGTTGTCAACATCTAGGCAGGGAATAATGCGTTTGGCTAGCATGGGTATCTCAAACTGTTTTAGGTTGTTTTGACATAGTTACCCAAACAACAGTAAAATATAGAAAATTACACTTGTTCAAGGTTTTAAGATATTAATCATCTTTGGCGTACTACACA
>ERZ1023418.242-NODE-242-length-11335-cov-459.313032_pt1 | contig 11335 bp, 7 predicted proteins | sample MGYA00380511_ERZ1023418 | MGnify/ENA primary metagenome ERZ1023418 (study PRJEB33173, sample SAMEA4830370) | metagenome | study: EMG produced TPA metagenomics assembly of the PRJEB25223 data set...
AAGCCGTTTCAATGATAGTTGCAAGTGTTGACATAATCACTCCTCAAAAATTCATTATAAATGGTTTGCCCATTTTAGCATATTTAAAGCGCAAAAAATGCTTAAACCAATATTTATGGGTTAAATTAGGGGTTAAAATCAGTCATTAAAATACATGATGACCGACTAAACTCTTAGATGACGCTCAATCCAAGCTAAGATATCTGCAAAGACTTTTTGTGCTTGTTTTTCATGCAGTGGTTCATGACGCATATTAGGATAAAGTTGAACACTGACCGAGCAGTTGGCATGTATCAGTTTTTCTTGTAGTGTTTGAATGTCTTGACCCATATTGCCTACGGGGTCATTATTGCCACTGATTAATAAAATTGGGTAGTTGCTTGGCATATTGGCATACCAATCAGGACGCATGGCACGCTGCATCAAAGCAAATAAAGTCATCCAGCCATTATTGGTAAAGGCAAATCCTGTCAGCGGATCTGTTTCAAAGGCTCTGACGGCATCAATATTTTCACTAAGCCAAGCAAATGGTGAGGCACTGATGGGCGAGCGAAGCTGGGAGAGTAAAACATGATTCATCAGATGAGCAGCCTTTTGGTTCACCTGTTTGGCAAACAGCTGATTTAATAGCCCAAAGCTCACCAAACTCATGCGATTGAGCAGTCCAAAACTGTCTGCTGTCCCCATGAGTATCACGCCATCAAAGCGTGTACTGTGATGGGTCAGTACCGTTCGCACAATGAATGACCCCATAGAATGCCCCATGATATAATGGGAAACTGGGCGGGAGGTGAGCGTGCGTGCCTTGTCTTTTAATTTATCCGCCATGATGATGACATCTTTACACAGGGTTTGGACGGGGTGTTTTTCGTCAAAAAAACCAAGCTCATATTTGTCCTTGACCGTCTGCCCATGCCCCAGTTGGTCATAAGTTGCCACAAGCACGCCATTATCCGCCAAAAACCTTGCAAAATCAGCATAACGACCGCCATGCTCACTCATGCCATGCACGATAAGCAAAGTGGCTTTTATTTCACCTTGTGGCACAAAAAACGCATGATGCAGGCGGTGAATTTGGTTGGATGATAGGATAATTTGGGTCATGGTGATGTTGGCTAATACTAAATTGGTGATTGATGAGTTTTTGGCTTTTGACTTATTTTGACTTATAACATGATTTGTTTGACAAAAATTGTAAAAAAGCTGCCATCTCATCTTTAAAGCATGGATAAAAATTGGCATTAAACCCCAATTTTATGACAATCAAAAACACCCAACTTTTTCGCCACGCTCTGCCTTTGCCAATTTCTCTTCGGCAAGGACTTTTGAGCTACGCACAGGCGGCGGGCAATCTTCACCATAATACTGACGGTCGGCAAAGTAGCTTGAACGCACCATCGGATTTGCCCAAATGTTAAAAAAGCCCAGCTTTTTGCCATATTCGGTATAACGGGCGAACTCATCAGGATGTACATATCTGTCCACAGGAGCGTGGTTTTTACTGGGGGCAAGGTATTGCCCAATGGTGATGATGTCCACATCATGGGCTTTTAGGTCGTCAAGCAAGGCATAAACCTCATCTTCGGTCTCGCCAAGCCCAACCATAAATCCACATTTGGTGGCGACATCGGGTCGGCGTGCCTTGTATTGTTTTAATAGGTTTAATGAGTGCTGATAGTCCGAGCCGGGGCGAAATGCCTTGTATAGGCGTGGCACGGTCTCGATGTTGTGGTTAAAGACATCGGGGGCGGTCTCGGCAAGTAGGTCAATGGCGATTTTTTCACGCCCTCGAAAATCAGGCACGAGAATTTCAATCAAGCAGTTGGGGCTTAGGGCTTTGGATTCTTGGATAACTTCCACAAAATGCCCAGCACCGCCGTCTTTTAGGTCGTCCCTGTCCACGCTTGTGATGACGGCATATTTTAAACCAAGCCCCAAAATGGTCTCAGCCGTGTGGCGTGGCTCGTCCACATCAAGGGGGTTGGGACGACCGTGTGCCACTTCACAAAACGGACAACGGCGTGTACAAATGTCGCCCATAATCATAAAGGTTGCCGTGCCATCGCCAAAGCATTGCGGTAGGTTGGGGCAGGCAGCTTCTTCGCAGACGGTGTAGAGTTTTTGCTTACGCAGTGTGCCTTTGATGCGTTCCACCTCGGCAGGACTGGATAATTTAACACGAATCCAGTCGGGCTTTTTGGGGGTCTCAACAGTGGGAATGACCTTGATGGGAATGCGAGCGACTTTGTCATAGCCACGCAATTTTTCGCCTTGTACGGCTTTTTTGGGGGCAGGTTTTGGGCTTGGGGTATAGGTTTGGACGGTCATGGCTTGCCTAATGATTAACGATATCTATTGTTATGGTTCGGTTGTTGGTGCGTATTTGGTGCTTTTGTTGATCCAATCTTGATATCTGTTTTGTGTGATATCTATTTTGGGAATAACGCTTGTATGATACGCCTATTATACGCCAAATTTAGGTACTTGTTAAGTGTAAAGTTAAGTCGCATCCAAGCATCGTTAATGAGTCTGGTTGACCATAAATTCAAGCAGAGCCATTTTAAAACAGTATTTAAACCAGTATTTTAAAAAGATATCTTAAATAAATAGACCAAAACAAGTGTTTCAACCAGTATTTTAAACATCTGTGATATATTCATTCAATCACGGTTTTTAAAATGTATCAAGATTTTTTGTGTTAAAGGTGATAAAATCAAGCGGTATGATGACTTAAATTAGCATGTTTAATTATCCTAGAATGTTTAATTATCAGATGTAATTATCAGAGTTTTCATTGGGCGGTTTTGATTGAGTGATTAAATGCTCAAAACACTCAAAACGCTTGCTTTGAAGACTTATCCTTGATTGATGAATGGTATCTTTGATTTATGAAAAAAACCGCCATTATTTTAGTGAATCTGGGCACACCAGACGCCCCAACGCCCAAATCGGTACGCCGCTATTTAAAAGAATTTTTAAGCGACACTCGTGTGATTGAAATCCCCAAATTAATCTGGCAGGTGATTTTAACTGGTTTTGTGCTAACCACCAGACCTAAGCGTGTGGCACATGCTTATGCCAGCATTTGGATGGATGATGGCTCACCGTTATTGGTCATACTCAAAAATCAAGCCAAAGATTTGCAGGATTTATTAAGCCAGCAAGGCATAAAAACCCCTGTTTATCCTGCAACCACTTATGGCAATCCTTCGATTAAATCGGTGATAGAGGATTTGCTGGCCGACGGGGTATCATCTTTGATTGTATTGCCACTGTTTCCGCAATATTCTGCCACATCAACCGCCGCCGCCTTTGATAAGATTGCCAAACTGTTATTGCACAAAAGACAGCTGCCTGAGCTTCATTTCATCACAGAATATCACAATCACCCGACATATATTGAGGCATTGGCACAGTCTGTTGAGCGTTATTGGGCGGTGCATGGGCGTGCCGATAAGCTTTTGATGAGCTTTCATGGCATTCCTAAGCCATATGCCGATAAGGGCGATCCGTACCCTGAACAATGCCGTACAACCGCCGTTCTTTTGGCGGATCGCTTGGGGCTGTCTATCAATGAGTGGGCGATGAGTTTTCAGTCTCGTTTTGGTGCCCAAGAGTGGCTAAAGCCATATACCGATGAGCTGCTTGGTGAATGGGGAGCGGCCAGACTTTCGGTACAAGTCATCAGCCCAGCATTTTCAGCCGATTGCCTTGAGACACTTGAGGAGCTTGCGGTTGAAAATAAAGGCAATTTTTTGCAAGCAGGTGGGCGAGCGTATGACTATATTCCAGCACTAAACACCGATGAGCTGCATATTCAAATGATGGCGGAACTTGTCAAACAATATATATAAAGTATCTTGAATATATCAAGCATCTATCAGACTGGGCTTGGGCGATTGACGGTAACGCCTGTTGGGCTGGGCTAAAGATTAGATTAGAGGATTAGATAACATAAAATAACATAAAATAACGCACCGATGGTAAAAATCTCACAAAATCAAGCAGGCTTGACTTTGAATTGATTTTAAAAAGTTGTTATACTAAAAATCATCTGATATTAAGATATTTTATGGATATATTTAGTTTAATTTGTTTAATTTAAGCTTTTATCAAATAGGAGAACATCATAATGAAAGCAACACTAAAACAGCTCAAACAAACCCAAGCCAATCCTGCGGTAAGTATTTTTGTAAAAACGCATCGCACTCACCCTGAAAATGAACAAGATACCATTGCTCTAAAAAATCAGCTCAAAGTTGCCGAAGACCGTATTAGTGAAGAGCATGATAAACGCACCGCTGACGCCATCTTGGTGAATATTACCGCTCAGACAGATGAGCTTGACCACAACGATAATCTAGTACGCTGGCAATTTTTGCAACTGAGTCAGAAGCGACCGTACTTCGTCTGCCTTTTGATGCCAAAGAGCGTGTAATTTTGGGGAATAAGTTCGCTACTCGTGATTTGATGCGTGATTTATCAGAGGCGGTGAATTATTATGTGCTGGTTGTTACCAGCGAAAACGCTCGCCTATTGGTTGGCACGAACGGCACTTTGATTAAAGAAGTGGTGGGCGACAGTCCACGCCAAGAAGTCCATGATGAGTTGGCATTCCCCATCAAAAATACCACATTACCAACAGGCAGTAAATCAGACCGTACAGGCTCATCAGATGACCACAGCTATCTCAAAGAGTTTATGAATCGTGTGGATAAAAGCTTACAGCGTATCTACAACGCATCGCCACTGCCTGTCATTTTGGTGGATGATTCACGCACTTTGGGCTTTTATGAGCAAGTGTGCGATAATCCATCAATCATTTTGGGTAGGGTTGATAACCTGCCACATCTTAAAGATGGCAATGCCCAAGAGATCATCGATGGCGTTCAAAAGCTGGTTGAAAATCAGCGTAAAACTCGTTACGAAACTGCCCAAGGTGAACTTGAAAAAGCTCGTAACGAAAAAATGGTTCGCACAGACCTACAACAAATCTATCGTTCTGCCGTTGAGGGTAATGCGGTTACCTTACTTGTTCGCCAAGGTTATAGCGTACCTGCCACCATCGATGAACAAAACGCAACTTTATTGGTTGCCGAAGATGCAACCGATGATGGCGTAAATGATGATGCCGTTGCCGAAATCATCGAATTGGTTGATCATAATGGTGGTGAGGTCGTCTTTGTACCTCGTGAACAAATGAACGAACAAGAGCCTATTGCTTTGATTACTCGTTACTAATCGGATTGCCGATTGGCTAAGTTGCTAAACTGCTTAAAAATCCCCATGTGATATGGGGATTTTTTAATGCCATCACAATCTATTTAATCTATGACTATTAACCTGATTAACCCAAAAAAAATATCCCAAAACTGGGATATTTTTTTGATGATGGCGAATGCTTAGTGAAGCTGTGCTAGGATTTGCTCAAGCGTTTGGCTTGGACGCATTGCCGTAGCAGTCTTGGCAAAATCAGGGGCATAATAGCCACCGATATCAACAGATTGCCCTTGAACTTGATTAAGCTCGGCGACGATGGTGTCTTCATTATCGCTTAGGGCTTTGGCGATGGGGGCAAATTTATCCGCCATGGCGGTATCGCTGTTTTGGGCTGCCAGCGCTTGTGACCAATACATGGCTAAATAAAAATGACTGCCACGATTGTCAAGCTCGCCAACTTTGCGTTTTGGTGATTTGTCATTGAGTAGCAGTTTTTCGGTTGCACGGTCAAGCGTTTCTGCTAGGACTTGTGCTTTGGCGTTGTTCGTGGTCTGTGCCAAATGCTCAAATGACACCGCCAACGCCAAAAATTCGCCCAAGCTGTCCCAACGCAAATGATTTTCTTCGTTAAACTGCTGTACATGCTTGGGTGCTGAGCCACCAGCACCCGTTTCAAACATACCGCCACCATTCATCAAAGGTACAATAGATAGCATCTTAGCAGAAGTACCAAGCTCTAGGATTGGGAATAGGTCGGTATTATAATCACGCAACACATTACCCGTTACCGAAATGGTGTCTAGACCTTGTTTCATACGCTCAAGACTTGCCAAGCACGCATCGGCAGGCGGTAGAATTTGGATATCTAAGCCATCAGTATCCAAATCGCCCAAATAGTGATGAACTTTTTTGATTAGCTCAGCATCGTGGGCACGGTTTTTATCCAGCCAAAAAATGGCAGGCGTGCCACTTAGGCGAGCACGATTCACCGCCAAGCTTACCCAATCTTTGACAGCGGCATCTTTGGTTTGGCAAGCACGCCAAATATCGCCTGCTTCTACTGTATGAGAGCTAAGCACCGTGCCATGATCATCAATCAGCTCAACTGTACCATCATGCTCAATCTCAAAAGTCTTATCATGCGAGCCGTATTCTTCTGCCTTTTGTGCCATCAGCCCCACATTAGGGACACTGCCCATCGTGGTTGGGTCAAACGCACCATGCTCACGACAAAAATCGATCACCGCTTGATACACATGGGCATAGCTGCTATCAGGAATGACGGCCTTGGTGTCTTTGGCGTTGCCATTTTTATCCCACATACGACCTGAATTACGAATCATCGCAGGCATCGACGCATCGACGATCACATCGCTTGGTACATGTAAGTTGGTGATGCCTTTATCGCTGTCTACCATGGCGATATCTGGATTGGTCGCATAGGCTTGTGCGATGGCATCCGTGACACCTGTGCGTGTATCAGCGTCTAATTTATCAAGATTTGCCAAAAGATGGCCAAAGCCGTTATTTACATTAATGCCAGCTTCTGCCAGCTTATCGCCATATTGCTCAAACACAGGGGCAAAGAACACACGCACCGCATGACCAAAGATGATGGGGTCAGACACTTTCATCATCGTAGCTTTCATGTGTAGGGAAAATAGCACATCTTTTTGTTTGGCGTCTTGGACTTGCTCTTTTAAAAAGCTTAGCAAGGCTTTTTTGCTCATCATGGTCGCATCGATGATCTCACCTGCTTTTAGTGCCAGAGGCTTGCGAAGCTGGCTTTGGTTGCCTTGGGTGTCTGTAAATATAAAAGAAACTGTTGTGGCATCCGCCACAGTTTTGGATTGCTCGTTAGCAAAAAAATCACCGCCATTCATCGTTGCCACATGTGATTGGCTGTCTTTACTCCATTGCCCCATGCTGTGCGGATATTTTTTGGCGAAGTTTTTGACCGCTTTTGGGGCGCGTCTGTCAGAGTTGCCCTCACGCAAAACAGGATTGACCGCACTGCCTTTGATTTTATCGTAGCGTTTTTGAATGTCTTTTTCTTGGTCGGTTTGGGGGTTGGTTGGATAGTCTGGCAGCTGATAGCCTTTCGCCTGAAGCTCTTTGATGGCAGCCAGCAGCTGGGGCATGGATGCCGAAATATTGGGCAGTTTGATGATATTGGCCTTAGGCTGGGTGACCAGTTCGGCAAGTTGGGCTAGAGCATCAGGGGTTTGCTGCTCTTGGGTGAGATACTCTGGAAAAGCCGCCAAAATACGACCTGCCAAAGAGATATCACTGGTCACAAAATCCACGCCAGCGGTTGCACCAAACGCACGAATGATGGGAAGTAGCGAATGCGTGGCAAGGGCTGGGGCTTCATCGGTATGGGTGTAGATAATGGTAGATTTATTCATATAAACTCCTTGAATGTCAATATAAGATTTGGTTACAATCGTCGGTATTATGCCATACTTTGCTTGTTTTGCCTACTTTACAAAAACAAAAGTGGCGTATTCATGATAGAAGATGATGAGATTATCAAATAATTTTAATATTTTGGATAAAAATACTGTTGTGTATCAAGTTTGTTTGAACACTTCACTTAAATTATAAAAATAATATGTTAATTACAATATTGTAATTGCAATGCTCACATCCGTGTTTGCGTAGCGTCTGCTGATAGGTGCGATAGCCGATATGTGCTATAATAGTAAGCAACATAATAATCATTGAGAATGCGTAATGAAAGTATTGGGATTGGAGACATCTTGTGATGAAACAGGGCTTGCCATCTATGATAGTACGATGAATGGCAGGGGCGGCGTGCTGTCTCAGGTTTTGTATAGCCAAATTAATCTACATGCCACCTATGGCGGTGTCGTGCCTGAGCTTGCCAGTCGAGACCACATTCGTAAGCTTGTGCCGTTATTTAATGAGCTGTTGGATCAGGCAAATATCACCAAATCTGACATTGATGCGGTGGCATATACCAAAGGGCCCGGATTGATTGGGGCATTGATGACAGGGGCATTATTTGGGCGGACGCTGGCGTATGGGCTGGGCGTGCCAGCGGTTGGGGTGCATCATATGGAGGGACATCTGTTAGCACCGCTATTAGCCAGTGATGACCCCCCAAGCTTTCCGTTTGTGTGCCTGCTGGTGTCGGGCGGTCATACCATGCTGGTGCGTGCCGATGGTGTGGGCGTGTATCAGATATTGGGCGAGTCCATCGATGATGCGGTGGGTGAATGCTTTGATAAAACGGCAAAAATGCTCAAACTGCCCTATCCTGGTGGTCCAAATATCGAAAAATTAGCCAAAAACGGCAACCCACACGCCTATGAGCTGCCAAGACCCATGCAGCATAAAGGGCTGGATTTTTCGTTCAGTGGTATGAAAACCGCCATTCATAATCTCATCAAAGACACACCAAACGCCCAAAGCGACCCTGCCACACGAGCAGACATCGCCGCAAGCTTTGAGTATGCGGTGGTGGATACTTTGGTCAAAAAATGCACCAAAGCACTACAGATGACAGGCATTCGCCAGCTGGTGGTCGCAGGGGGCGTCTCTGCCAATCAGACACTACGCCGCACGCTGGCCGAGACGCTCCGCCAAATCGATGCGTCGGTGTATTATGCCCCGACCGAGCTATGTACGGATAATGGTGCGATGATCGCTTATGCTGGCTTTTGTCGGCTAAGCTGTGGGCAGTCGGATGACTTGGCAGTTCGCTGTATTCCCCGATGGGATATGACAACGCTTGGTATTGATTCTGGCAATTAGGCTGTGGTATTTGAGTTTTGAGTAATGTACCTACTACCACTAATTTATCATACAATACATAAACATAAAAAACATCAATCAAAGCAAGGTTTTTAGGCATTTTAAAGTTGCCACTTTAATAAAGTGTTGCTATACTATTAATATTCTCAAGCTTATTTGTGATTGAGCTATGTTTATTTTATAGCAGTGGTTGGTTATAAAATATAAATAAAGCTAAGCTTGGGGGTTTAGTAATAGTTTTTGGTGTTTATAATACCAATAGGAGTTATCCATACAGCTAAAATAGCTGATGCCTTGGGTGTCTTACAAGTAAAAATCCTTTGGTTAATCAGGGGGGGGGTGTATTATATGTATATTTCCTTTGATATTTCCTTTGTATTTGGTTATAGCAATCCCTTGGTAAGAAATCATATCTATTTTGTATTGTTCAATTGTTCAGGAGACTAAGATGAACAAAATTTATAAAGTGAAAAAAAATGCCGCAGGTCATTCGGTGGCATGTTCTGAATTTGCCAAAGGTCATACCAAAAAGGCAGTTTTGGGCAGTTTATTGATTGCTGGAATATTGGGTATGGCGACTACTGCGAATGCACAAGTTCAGAATAAGACACTGACAAATTTAGAAAAAGCACAAGGTTTAATAAACAAAGCTGATTTCGATAAAATACTAAAAGATCAGCGTCGGTTTCAAAGTTTTATGGTTACCAACCAATACGCTAATGTTGCAGTCATGGAAGAGCTCAACAAAAATGTTGAAGAAAATAAAAGAGATCTTTCTGCAGTAACTGGAAAAGCGTTCAAAAACCAAATTGATATTCAAAAAAACAATGACTCCATCGATGATCTTTACGAAGCTAATGCAGAAAATGTAGAAAGATTGGTTGAGCATGATAGAGCCATTGAAATCCTAGCAGAAGCTGGCAACCATCATGATGATTTAATCAGAAAAAATAAAGCTGACATTGCTAAAAACCAAGCCGATATCAAAGACCTAGCCGCTAACAACGAGCTGCAAACTGACGAGATTGAGAACTTAATTCAAGCAAGTTCTGCAAATACTGATCGTATTGCTAATGCTGAACTGGGCATCGCTGAGAACAAAAAAGACGCTCTGATCGCCAAAGCACAAGCCGATGAAAATAAAGCTGATATCAAAACCTTGGCACAAGCTCAACTTGAAAGTGTAACATTCTTGGGAGAGCAAATCCAAGAAAATAAAAGAGACCTTTCTGCCGTAACTGGAAAAGCGTTCAAAAACCAAATTGATATTCAAAGAAACAATGATTCTATTGAAGATCTTTATGAAGCTAATGCAGAAAATGTAGAAAGACTAACACAAGTTGATAATAATGTCCTTGTTAATCGCCTAAATATCAAAGAGCTTGAACGCAAGCAAGAAAATGACATCAAAGATGTTATTGGTATGCAAAACGCAATCGCTGAACAGGCTGATAAAAACAAAAATAACATCCAAGACCTAGCAAAAGCTCAACTTGCTGGTGCAACGGTCATGGAAGAGCTCAACAAAAATGTTGAAGAAAATAAAAGAGACCTTTCTGCCGTAACTGGAAAAGCGTTCAAAAACCAAATTGATATTCAAAGAAACAATGATTCTATTGAAGATCTTTATGAAGCTAATGCAGAAAATGTAGAAAGACTAACACAAGTTGATAATAATGTCCTTGTTAATCGCCTAAATATCAAAGAGCTTGAACGCAAGCAAGAAAATGACATCAAAGATGTTATTGGTATGCAAAACGCAATCGCTGAACAGGCTGATAAAAACAAAAATAACATCCAAGACCTAGCAAAAGCTCAACTTGCTGGCGTAGAGGTTATGGACGAACTCAACAAAAATGTTGAAAAAAACAAAGCCGATGCTGATGCAAACTTTGAAACGCTCACCAAAAATCAAAATACTTTGATTGAAAAAGATAAAGAGCATGACAAATTAATTACTGCAAACAAAACTGCGATTGATGCCAATAAAGCATCCGCTGATGCTAAGTTTGCAGCGACAACAGACGCCCTTACCAAGCATGGACAAGATATTACCAAAAACGCAAAATCTATCACTGATTTGGGTACTAAAGTTGATGGTTTTGACGGTCGTGTAACTGCATTAGATACCAAAGTCAATGGTTTTGATGGTCGTATCAGTGCCTTGGACACTAAAGTTAATACCTTTGATGGTCGTATCAGTGCCTTGGACACTAAAGTTAATGCCTTTGATGGTCGTATCACAGCGTTAGATAGCAAAGTTGAAAACGGTATGGCTAGCCAAGCTGCCCTAAGTGGTCTATTCCAGCCTTATAGCGTTGGTAAGTTTAATGCG